>Ga0070664_100003767_pt1 | contig 12233 bp, 11 predicted proteins | sample KBSC73metaG_FD_65863 | JGI IMG/M metagenome (GOLD analysis project Ga0070664, IMG submission 65863) | Corn rhizosphere microbial communities from Kellogg Biological Station, Michigan, USA - KBS C7-3 metaG | ecosystem: Host-associated > Plants > Roots > Rhizosphere > Soil ... | reverse complement strand
GGACGCATTTTGTTTAAATTTTTAATGCAGCCTTCTGAATGAATTTGTAAATGGCTTCGAAACCAGGAAGAGAGTACTGAATTTAGTGATGAACAGGAACTATCCTCTCGCTTTGAAGACAGCGAAAGAATTAATTGGATTACTTAAAAAGGAATACCATCTTGAATGAGTGAAGAAAAAAACAAGAATATAGAAGATAGAAGCCAGAATATAGAATTACAAAAGGAAGATCACACACATTTTCCCGAAGATCTCCATGCACCTAAACCAGAAAAAATGGACACACATGCTCACCATCTACACAAAGCGCCAGGGAAAAAATGGACCCATTATTTGTTTGAATTCTTTATGCTGTTCCTCGCCGTGTTTTGCGGTTTCCTGGCCGAAAACATAAGGGAGCACAAAATTGAACGTGACAAGGAAAAAGAATACATCCGGTCGCTGGTTGAAGATCTGAAGGCGGACACCAGTTCCTTAAGTGGATATGCAGTAAATCAGCGAATAGCCCTGGAGTCATATGATTCGGTAATTTTTTTACTGGATCGACAAAGCAAAACCGTGGAAGAACAAAAACGATTGTATTACCTAGTCAGGACGGCGCTTCGGTTCAATGATTTTCCCCAGCTTAACGAAAACACTTATGAGCAAATGAAAAGTTCCGGAAACTTACGGTTGTTGCATAAGCAATACGTTGCGGATTCCATTTTTCGTTATTATTTTAAATTGAAAGAAATAGGGCTCACCACCAGCCAGCTATTGCTGAGGCAACAATCTCTTCTTGAGATAGAGGGGGAATTGTTCAGCGGTTCAACCTTTCAAAACATGGTTAACAAGAAGACCTTTCAAATCAGCGAACCGGAGGGTAACATTCAATTGATCACCGATGATAAAAGGACCATCAATGAATGTATGGTTGCCACTCACTATCTATTTTCCCTTACACTTTATTCTCTGAATGCCATACAACAGCACATCACTGAAGCCAGCCGGTTGATACTTTTTCTGAATAAAGAATACCATTTTGATGAGTGAAGGGGAAAATATAGCGAGACAGAAGCACATGCTTACCATTTTACACAAAGCGTGTTAAAAAATGGAGTCATTGGAACGCTGTATCTGGTGCTCTCTCCAGGGATTATCGCGAGGCTTTAAAACTTGCAAGGGAACTCATTGAATTGCTCAAAAAGAATATCACCTCGAATGAGTTGAGAAGTCTGATGAATACAGGTTAAAATGGAATACCTTGTTGAATGAAAATAATTGAACCAAAAAGTCCGTCATATGAATATCATACGCAGCATACAAAACAGGATATACGAAATAAGGGGTGAAAGGGTGATGCTGGACAAAGACCTGGCAGCATTGTGCGAAACAGAAACTAAGGCACTTAACCTTGCTGTAAAACGTAACAGTAAGCGATTTCCCGCAGATTTTATGTTCCAACTTACGAAGGACGAGTTTGAGTCTTTGAGGTTTCAAATTGAAACCTCAGAAAAAAAGGCCAAACCTTTGAGGTTGCAAAATGAAACCTCAAAGGCAGAGGTGGAACAAGATATTTGCCCTACGCTTTTACAGAACAGGGCGTCGCCATGTTAAGCGGCATCCTCAATTCGGATAAAGCTATCAATATGAACATTGCGATCATGAGAGCTTTTGTCGAAGTGAGGCGTATTCTATTACAGCAAAATGATCTGAAAGAGCAGTTAAAGCAGATAAAGGACAGGATAGGAGAACATGATGTACAGCTCAATCAAATTTATGATGCCTTAGAAAATCTTCTGGATGATAAAATTGCTCAAAGAAAATGGGACGAAAGAGAAAGAATAGGATTTAGAAAAAAGAATTAAAATTGATAACCAAAATATGCACTATGAGATTAGGGTTGCTACTGCTCTCCACCTTCATTTGTCTTCTTTCAATCTCACAAACAAATCCCAATAAGACCGCAGTCATTGCATCTGTTGAAAAACACCAGCAGGAATTGATCAGCCTCAGTGATTCTGTCTGGAAATATGCCGAAACAGCTCTGAAAGAATACAAGTCATCGAAAGTACTTTCTGACTATGCGACCAGGCAGGGGTTTCGTGTAACAACAAGCGTGGCAGGAATGCCTACGGCCTTTATTGCAGAATATGGTTCAGGAAAACCAATTATCGCTATCCTTGGTGAATTTGATGCATTGCCGGGTCTTTCACAAAAGGCACAGCCCACAAGAGAAGCATTGAAAGATGAGGCGCCGGGTCATGGTTGCGGTCATAATATGTTTGGTGCTGCCAGCCTCGGTGCGGCTACGACGATCAAAGAATTAATTGCAGCGGGAAAATTAAAAGGTACCCTTCGTTTTTATGGTACTCCCGCGGAAGAAGATGTGGGTGGTAAAATTTATATGGCCAGGGAGGGATTGTTCAATGACGTTGACATTTGTTTGGACTGGCATCCTGACTCCGAGATAAAAGCAAATTTGCAAAGCTCACAATCAATGGTAAGTTTATTGGTCGAGTTCAAAGGGGTAAGCGCACATGCTGCCTCAGATCCGTGGAATGGAAGGAGTGCGCTGGACGCCGCCGAACTTTTTGCGCATGGAGTAAATTATTACAGGGAACATGTGAAGCCAAGTGTGCGCATGCATTATGTTTTTAAGAAAGCAGGTGACGTGCCGAATGTGGTTCCTGCCGAAGCGAGCGTATGGATATGGCTGCGTGATTCAAAAAGAAGTGGCGTTGCTGTATTGCAAAACAGAATAAATGACATTGCCAAAGGTGCAGCTATGATGGCGGGTGTTGAGTCAAGTATAAAATTGCTTACTGGTGATTATGATCTCCTCGTTAATGAAGCCGGAGCAAAAGTGTTGCAATCTAATTTGGAGATCCTGGGACCAATAAAATACACAACCGAGGAAATTGAATTTGCAAATCGCATCATGAAGGAATATGGAAATGGAACGGAGGCCAAAGGAATAAAGGGTGATATCACTCCGTTGGAAGTTACGAAACCTGATCCTGAGGGTGGATCGACCGACGTTGGTGATGTGAGTTATCTAGTTCCTGAAATTACTTTGCTCGCAACGACAGCACCTTACAAAGCTCCCTGGCATTCATGGGTAGTAGTAGCATGTGGTGGCATGAGCATTGGCCACAAAGGAATGTTGTTTGCATCAAAAGCGTTGGGCATGACAATGGTCGACCTTTTTGAAAATGAACAATTACGTCAAAACATTCATAAAGAATTTGTAGAGAAGAAGGGCGACCAGGTGTGGAAGGCCATGTTACCCGGGGGGCCGCCGCCAGTTGAAGATCTGAAATAACTTTAGATACATGCCAGGTCAGTGGTCAGCAAGTCCGTGTGATCTCTTAATGTTATAATGATTTACTGACTTCAATGACTCGATGACTAACCTTACGCTAACTCCATTTCCACGGGTGCTTCAACCTTCTTTTGTTTTTTAAGAGGTTGTTTTTTCCAATAGGTCAAACTTCTCCATAGCCATTCAAGCGGACCAAAACGAAAATACTGCAACCAAAGATGACTCCATATGATCTGGATGATCCAAACAGCAGCAACGACATAATACAACTGGTACAATTCGAGTTTGCCAAAGTATCCCAACCCTATTCCATAAAAGAAAAGCCCGCACAGAAGTGATTGCGTCAGGTAGTTCGTGAAAGCCATTTGCCCGACCGGACGCATCAAGGCAAACAACCATCTCAACCGGCCGGATTTATACAACAGCATGATCAACCCAAAAATTCCAATCGAATGAACGAAGCGTTGTAGTTCGTAAAATTCGAAGGGTTTTGTTTTTATGATTTCAAACCAATTGAAATTATGATTGACATCATTCACGACAAATAAATAAGATAATGGCAAGCCAACCACAAGCCCGATCACAGCCATCCACGCATAAACTTTTGTTTTAGCCTCGCCTTGCAGTATACCCAATTTAAAAAAAGACATGCCCAGGAACATGAACAGCAAAACATCCCAAACCAGGAAGTTGAACATTGAAGATGTTTCGCCTTCCTGTGCGCGGTTGCTTCTTGACTCATAAAGATCTGCGTAATTGCCTCTTACTGTGAGCAGATCTTTTTCAAAATTTTTCTTTTTTACTTCGGCTTTTGACGTCTCTTTGATGTCGTCAAAAGCAGCGAGCTGTGTTTTTTGTTTATCGGTCAGCTTTACCTGCGTGGTATCAAGGGCAGCTATCTTCTCGCCTGTACTAATAACTGCCTTTTGTTTGTAGAGGTCCCGGTTTTCTCTCACTGTCATCAACAAAAGACAAAGTCCTGCACTAATCATTAAATATTTGGGAGCCACGCGACGAAATGGAAAAAGTATGATGCCGCAAATAGCATAGGCATATAGAATATCCCAAAACCACAATAGTATGTATGCATTGATCAATCCAAAAACAAGCAGCCAAAGCTGCCGCCGTAAAAAAAGTTCTGCTGGTAATAAGCCGCTTGTTCTTTTTTCAAGTCTTGTAACAAAGATGATGGTGCCGGCTCCAAACAACATGGAAAAGATGGCCCTCTGACTTCCTTCAAAAACCCCCGGCCCAAACACATACCAGAAAAGATAATTCAGGTGGCCCTGCTTGATCACTGAATAATCAAAAACGCCAGAAAGAGGTAAGCCAAACGCTGGAACATTCATTAACAAAATTCCGAGGATGGCAATGCCTCGCAAACTATCCAGGGTAATAATTCTTTCTTGCTGGCCGATCGGAGCAGCCAGTTGTAATTCGTTTCTCACGTGAATTGGTTCTGGTAAGTGATAAAAACCAATTAAGCTTAGTTTGTAAGTTGCTTCATTAACACATCAACGAGCATATATATCCTTGCCCGTTTTATCAATCCATCTTCCAGGTCATAAGACACACATACGGGTATGTTCACTTCCTTGTTCGTGGGTGCTACTCCCGCGAATTCACCAATATGTTTACCCTTTATGTTCGCCTCAAGCAAGGCATGGTCTTCAGTAATTATTGTGTTGATGATCTCTGCTTTGGCATCAAAGGCCACATGATAAATGTAATGAAGCATTTGCCCCACTTCGTCGCGTCCCACTGTCTTTTCCCCGGTATTGAGGGATGTATAGACGACATCTTCTGCCACATATTGCACATCATGTGTTGCAAAAAATGCTTCAACATTTCTTCTTGTTTCGGCAAGAGAAACTCTTGCAACGATTGCTTCTTCCATAAAAAATATTTTTTAATTATAAGGAATATAGATACCGGGCACCGAAATATTCAGGGGGGAGATTAACAGGGGTCAGTACATAAGAGACCAATACAATTTATGAAGAGAGTTTGAAAAAACAATAATTAGTAGTTAATTAATTTTTGAATGCTTTCGTCCAGTCTTGATTTAGCGAGGAAATTATTTTCCAGTTCGATCGAAAACGGAACGGGTGTATCCAAAGAAGCGCAGCGCATTACCGGTGCATCCAGGATCTCGAAACAATGTTCGGCGATCCAGGCCGCCAGTTCTCCGCCAATGCCTCCCATTAATGTATCTTCATGAAGGATTAACACTCTTCCTGTTCGCTGCACTGCTTCACGAATAGAAAAATAATCGAGCGGCAATAATGTTCGCAGATCGAGAATGTCGATTGAAATTTCTGTATGCTCCGCGGCATAATCTTCAGCCCAATGAACACCAGCGCCGTAAGTGATGATGCTGATCTCGTCTCCTTCTCTCACATGTCTTGCTTTGCCGATTTCAATTTCATAATATTCTTCAGGCACCGGGCCACTTACACTTCGATAAAGAGCTTTGTGCTCAAAATACATCACGGGATTCGGATCAATAATAGCCGCGATCAATAATCCTTTTGCATCGACAGGAGTAGAAGGATAAACAACTTTCAAACCGGGAGTATGTGTAAACCATGCTTCATTCGTTTGGGAATGGAAAGGACCAGCCCCAACACCACCACCGGTCGGCATGCGGATCACCACATCTGCATTTTGTCCCCAGCGATAATAGATTTTCGCCAGGTTATTTACAATTTGATTAAAGCCCATCGTTACAAAATCTGCAAATTGCATTTCCACCATGCTTTTCATTCCCTCAAGACTTAATCCCAACGCAGCTCCTAAAATTGCACTTTCACAAAGTGGAGTATTTCTTACTCGCTCTTTGCCGAACTCATAAAGAAAACCTTCCGTTATTTTAAATGCACCACCATACTCCGCAATATCCTGGCCCATCAGGATGAGGTTGCGATTTTTTTTCATGCTTTGGTGCAGACCTTCTTTGATTGCATCGATGAATCTTTTGTCGTGAGTGGTGAGTGGTGAGTGGTGAGTGGGTTTTGAATTGTCAAGCACTTGCGCCTTGTGCGTTGTGCCTTGTGCCTTTGCATAAACATCATCCAATTCTTCCTCTGCATCTGTTTCAACAGGTTTTGCCGCAAATGCGATCTTTAATTCATCTTCTATTTTTTCTTTGAATTCATTTTTTATTGCATCAATTTTTTCATCGTTCAAAACACCCGCAGACTTTACATATTCCTCGTACTTATTTACAGGGTCTTTCAATTGCCAGATCTCAAAAAGTTTTGCGGGAATATATTTTGTTCCACTTGCTTCCTCATGCCCGCGCATACGAAAGGTGATACATTCGATCAAATAGGGCTTTTGATTCCTGATACAATATTCACGAACACCTTTTATGGTATCATAGACATCTAAAATATTATTTCCATCAATCGTCACGCCTTCCATTCCATAACCCCTGGCTTTATCAACTAAACTAATCGATCGGTATTGCTCGCTGGTTGGAGTACTCAAAGCATACCCATTGTTTTCAATTAAAAAAATTACAGGAAGATCCCAGACAGCAGCAACGTTCAATGCCTCATGGAAATCACCTTCACTAGTTCCCCCCTCGCCCGTAAATGCCAGTGAAACTTTATTCTCTTTTTTAAGTCTGTGCGCCAGCGCAACTCCGTCTGCGATGGCCAACTGGGGACCAAGATGTGAGATCATGCCGCAGATATGATGCTGTTTGCTTCCAAAATGAAAACTTCTTTCCCTCCCTTTGCTATATCCTTCTTTACCTCCCTGCCATTGCATAAACAGTTTATGCAGAGGCATCTTGCGGGTCGTGAAAATACCGAGATTGCGATGCAGGGGCATGATCCATTCGTCTTCATCCAAAGCAAGCGCAGCACCGATTGCAATTGCTTCCTGCCCGATACCACTGAACCATTTTGAAATTCTTCCCTGCCGCAGGAGTAACAGCATTTTTTCTTCGATCATTCTTGGCCATAAAAGCTCGCGGTAAAAATGTATCAGCTGCTCGTTGGATAAATTCCTGCGGTCAAAATTCATGTTTGCAAACCTAGTGTAAAACCGATAAGGTTTTGAAAACCGACGGGCTTTTTTAAATTAAATAACCAACAAGATTTATGAAGCCAGAAAATCACAGTGCATACGAACATAATTACATAAGGATGATGACTTAAATAAGAGGAACGTTCACCCTTTAAGATCACAAAATACTCCGGCGGCGCTCCTTGTCAAATTCCCTGTCAAGAATTGAGGCAACCACGGAAAGGATCAGGCTAAATATTAATGCCCACCAAAAGCCGTCGACACTGATGCCATCGACAAACCTGCTGGCGAGCAATACCACAAGGGCATTGATCACAAATAGAAACAGGCCCAGTGTAAGAATGGTTACAGGAAGCGTGAGCAGGATGATCAGGGGTTTCACAAAAGTGTTAAGAATAGCGAGAACAACTGCAAATACCAGCGCAGTCCAGAAGGTATTAATATGAATACCCTTGAGTACGTGCGCAAGGCCAAATGAAACCGCGGCGATCACTAATATGCGGATAAGAAATCTCATTGAAGTGGATTTAGAGATGAAAGGGACTCGAAACTGTTAATTCAAAGATAAAATAAATATAAAGGTACCCCGGCCTGTTGTGTAAAAAATAACTTGTCTTCATCTTACAAGAAAGCTACGTTTATGAAGGTCTTACCAGCCTCTGCCACATTCTTTATTGTTATTGTCACAGCATTCATAGATCCTTCAATAAAGAAACCAAGAACAAATTTCACAACAACAAATGCAAACCCAAAAATACAGACAGCTATCCTGATTGATGTAAGTGGCAGCATGGAGGGCCTGATCGAACAGGCAAAGGCCCAGCTTTGGAACATGGTGACGATCATGGGCAAAGCAAAATGCGATGGGGTAACTCCCGGGATTGAGATTGCCTTATATGAATACGGACGAGCAACCAATGATCGTAAAACCGGCTTTATAAAACAGCTCAGTCCTTTTACCTCTGATCTTGATCAGCTTTCGCAGGAACTTTTTAAACTTACTACCAATGGAAGCGAGAATTACTGCGGGCAGGTTATTTATACTTCACTCAATGAACTAAAGTGGGACACCTCATCGTCCAGTTATAAAGTGATCTTTATCTCGGGCAATGAAAGTTTTTTACAAGGAACCCTTCCCTATATTAAAGCCTGTGACCTGGCCAACAAAAAAGGAGTGATCGTGAACACCATTTATTGCGGTGACAGGTTACAGGGTATTCAGGAACATTGGGATCTTGCGGGCGAATGTGGCAATGGCAGTTATACCAACATCAACCAGGATGCAAGAATCGAAGATATTCCCACACCTTACGATAGTACGCTCGTTGTGCTCAATGGTAAATTGAATGGGACATATTTATGGTACGGGGAAAATGGAGCGAATGCTTACAACATGCAGGCAACAGTGGATCAATCTAATTTTAGCAATAATAAATCAGCCGGGTTAAAAAGGGCCAATGTAAAGAGTAATTCAAAGCTATATTCAAATGCTCAATGGGATCTTATAGACGCTTCAAATGCAGACACTACTTTCTATAAAAAAGTAGACATGAAGACACTACCCGATAGCCTGAAAAATAGCAGCCGGGACCAATTGCAAAAAGTAATATCCGCCAAAAACAGCGAACGGGTTTTGATCCAAAACGATATACAAAAGGTAAGCAAACAGCGCAGTGATTTTATTGCTACTGAAAATGCAAAAAATGGCGGTAGCAATATTGCAACACTTGAATCAGAAGTAGAAAAGATAATAAAACAACAGGTAAAGCGCTTCAACATGAAGATAGAGTAACTGTCTTACCATCGACTGTCACACCACGACCAGCTCATAAAACTCTTCCGGTTGAAAATATTTTTCGGCCAATTGTTTGATGTCTTCCGCTGTAATGGTCCTGATGGTATTGATCGAATCGTAAAAATATTTTTCATCCAGGCCGTTGAGAATAATATTCTTCCATCTTGCAATGACCTGGAAAGGACCATCGAGGTCACCAAGTATACTTCCCATCATGTAGTTTCGAACCAACAACAATTCTTCATCGTCGACTAATTCATTGCGCAACACTTCCATTTCATGATACACTTCTTTGATAGCCGCTTCACAAACGTCGCGGCCGGCTTCCGTGCTAACCATCCACGCCGTTTCGCGGATGTGATTTTGGATGTAACTGTGAATACCGTAGGTGTATCCTTTGTCCTCGCGAATATTCGCCATAAGCCTTGATCCAAAGAAACCACCGAACAAACTATTTAATACCTGCGCCTTTAAAAAATCCGGGTGATGACGGTTGGGAAAAGACCTTGCGATGCGTATAGCTCCCTGCACACCATTGGGATCGTTAATGATCCTTTGTTTTTTTTCATCAGCAGGTTTCGTCAAAAAATCGACTGTCTCTATTTTTTTATTTGAAAGGTCACCAAAATTCTGGTTAAGCAACTCTTCCAGGTTTTTTGGAAGTTTGCCTGCAACGAACAATATAAACTTTCCCTGCCGGTAATATTTGTTATAGAACGCAACCAGCTGTTCCCTGGTGAGTGCCTCATAATCTTCGAACCGGCTAAACCGGCCATAAGGATGTTGCTCTCCATACAAATAGGCATCAATAAAACGGTGTGCGACAAAATCACATTTCATCAGGTTGACCGACAACCGCTGTTGCATTATTTTTTTGTAGATCGTCAGTTCTTCTTCGGGAAAAACAGAGTCGGTAATCATTTCCCGAACAACAGGCAAAAGCTGCCCGATATATTTAGTAAGAGTATGCAGCGTTATTGTAGAAGTTTCATTATACGAGGCACGATTAAGATATGCACCATAATATTCAAAATGCTCATTGATCTGGAACGCAGTTTTTGTCGTTGTTCCATTTTTCAACATGAAGTTTGTGGCGGCCGCTACAAGATTCTTTTCTTCATACCAATCTCCCGCATAATAGACCCACTCTACCATCATTACTTCTTCAGCGCCGGCATCAATGGCGTACACTTCGACTCCATTTCTTAATATATATTTCTGGTAGGGTTTAAGACGAAGATCAAGATCGATCGCGTCTACTATTTTCGGTGCGTTGGTCCTGTCAATACCCTTTTTTGCTTCTTTTATCACTTCTCAGTTATTTGAATAATAGTATAATGTGTTGCTGTTCTCTTCTCTAAAAATATTTTTCGATTCATCCAGGATATCCTGCGTTGTAACAGCAGTGTACTTTTCAAGTTCAGTGTTCATCATTCCTGCATCACCCAATAATTCATAAAAGGCAAGGCTGTTGGCCCTGGTCATCACCGACATATCCTCAAAAGCGATCGTACTTTCTGTTTTATTTTTTACCTTCTCCAATTCTGCTTCGGCTACAGGATCTTTCTTTATTTTTTCTAATTCTTCATCAACTGCTTTTTCTGCCTCTTCCATTTTAATGCCTTTTACCAGCTTGCCTTCGATCGCAAGCAAACCGTTGTCAATACTCCCGAAATGATAACACTCAATATTGCTGAATAATTTTTTTTCTTTGACCAGCGAATGAAATAAGCGTGATGATCCTCCCCCGCTTAAAATATCCGTGATCAGGTCCATAGCGTAATATTTTTTATCCAACCTTGAAGAAATATGCCATGATTTATATAAAGCGTCTAATGGAACATCAGCCTTGATCTCCTGTCTCTTTGCTTTTTTCTGCAACGGCTCCTCCGGAAGATGGCGATTATATTTTTCCCCGGAAGGAATGTCGCCAAACCATTTCTCTGAAAGTTGTTTCACCTGTTCAACTGTAACATTACCAGCTACGACGAGAATAGCATTTACCGGCCTGTAAAATTTGAAAAAGAAATCTTTTACATCTTCCAGTTTTGCTTTTTCGACATGGGATAATTCTTTGCCGATCGTCATCCAACGATAGGGATGAACCTCGTAAGCAAGCTCTCTCATTTTGTGCCAGGCATCACCATAAGGTTTGTTGATATAATGTTCTTTGAATTCCTCACATACCACCTTACGTTGCACATCAAGGCTTTTTTCACTAAAACCAAGTGAAAGCATCCTGTCGCTTTCCAGCCAGAAGGCCGTTTCAATATTTTCCGCCGGCAACTGGATATAATAGTTGGTAAGATCATTTGTCGTGTAAGCATTGTTCTCACCCCCGGCCATTTGTAAAGGCTCATCATAATTTTCAATATGTACTGAACCGCCAAACATCAGATGTTCAAACAGGTGGGCAAAGCCAGTTTTGCCGGGGTCTTCATCCCTGGCCCCGACGTCGTACATTACATTGAGGACCGCCATGGGCGTAGATGTATCCCGGTGAACGAGAACACGAAGGCCATTTGGCAGCTTAAATCTTTCAAATTGTATCATATAATTCCAGTAACAATATTAAAAGTGATAAAGACTGCAAAGGTAGGAAAGAACAAAATAGCGGGCCAACTGTTACCATCCGTTGGTACAACCCGATTTTTGCATGGAGTGGAAAGAATTATTTTCTGGAAACACTCTCTCCTGACCGATTCAAATAGTTTTTCTTCTGGGACCGATGGCAATCGGGATTATGAACCCTCAGTCGAATTTTCTCTTTTTTTTCTGGTGTTTTTCTCATGGTTTCACATTTTTGCTGATGGATATTTGTACTGAAATCTAGATTTTATTTAGCCAACAGCCTGTGCGAAATCAGGGAGTGATGAATGAATGCCAGGACAAGCGGGAACAACGCTTGGAGCGGGTTATTGGGAGATGTACAAAAATGGTAGGCTGGAAGGTGGGGGAGGGCGGAGGGCAATGTCTTTTAGTTAAGGACTCATATCGCTCGTTTGTAATTGGTGTAGGTTTGATATTTTCCTTTTTTACGTTTGTACCGGACCATTCGTGCATATATTCTGCCTGGTCTTATCGGTTCAATATTTT
>Ga0070664_100003763_pt1 | contig 12235 bp, 12 predicted proteins | sample KBSC73metaG_FD_65863 | JGI IMG/M metagenome (GOLD analysis project Ga0070664, IMG submission 65863) | Corn rhizosphere microbial communities from Kellogg Biological Station, Michigan, USA - KBS C7-3 metaG | ecosystem: Host-associated > Plants > Roots > Rhizosphere > Soil ... | reverse complement strand
AACTGAAAATCAGAAACATAGCTAGCCGTTCACAGTGTGGTGTTAATTAGTTTTGCGTTATCTCTTCGGCCGTTCGTTCGCTTTCAATACGCGCTTGCGTAACCTTATCGCCTTCGGAGTGACCTCGATGAGTTCGTCGTCGGCGATAAATTCGAGTGCTCGTTCGAGCGACATTTCGCGCACGGGAACCAGACGCATTGCTTCGTCGGCGCTGGTGGTACGCATATTCGAAAGCTTTTTCTCTTTGATCGGGTTTACGTCCAGATCGACCGAACGTGCATTTTCGCCGACGATCATTCCTTCGTAAACCTTAATCTGCGGTTTAACGAACAGCGTTCCGCGTTCCTGCAGGTTGTAAAGAGCGTAGGTGTTCGTTTCGCCCATGCGGTCCGAGACGAGCGAACCGGTGGAACGCGATTTCATCTCTCCCTGCCATTTATCGAACCGCAAAAACAGCGTATTCAATAATCCGGTACCTTTCGTTTCCGTCAAAAACTCACCGCGAAAACCGATCAGCCCGCGCGACGGAATTTCGTATTCCAGCCGTACGCGGCCTGAGCCGTTGTTGATCATTTTCGTCATTTGGCCCTTGCGGCGACCGAGAGCTTCCGTAACGACGCCTATGAATTCCTCGGGAACATCAATGACGACAAGCTCGACCGGTTCCTGCAATTCGCCCGTCGTTTCGTCGCGTTTGGTGATGACCTCGGGTTTCGAGACCTGCAGTTCGTAGCCTTCGCGACGCATCATTTCGATCAGGATCGCAAGCTGCAATTCGCCGCGCCCGGAAACCTTGAATTGCTCCGCCGCATCAGTTTCGGACACGCGAAGCGCGACGTTGCCGAGTAATTCGCGGTCAAGCCGATCCTTGATCTGCCGCGAGGTAACAAACTTTCCATCGATGCCGGAAAACGGCGAGGTGTTGACGCCGAAGATCATCGCGATCGTCGGTTCGTCAACGGCGATGACCGGCAGCGGTTTCGGGTTGTCGATAAGCGTTATCGTCTCGCCGATGTTTATATCATCAAAACCTGCGAGAGCTACGATCTCACCCGTCCCCGCATTTTCGACACTTGTACGGTCAAGGCCTTCAAAAACGAAGAGCTCCTTTACGCGCGTCTTTTGTGTCGAGCCGTCACGTTTTGCGACTATAACTTCCTGGTTTTTCGCTATATCTCCCGAAAAAATCCGGCCGATGGCCAGACGTCCGACAAACTGGTTGTAGTCGATGTTTGCAACAAGCAGCTGCAGCGAATCGCTGCGAAGCTCGTGCGGCGCCGGTATCGTTTCGATTATCTGATCGAATAGGGGAATGAGATTTTTTGAATCGTCATCGAGATTTTTCTTTGCAACGCCGTCACGCGAGATCGAATAAAGAATAGGGAATTCGATCTGTTCGTCGTCTGCCCCAAGGTCGATAAACAGATCGTAAACCTCATTCACGACTTCTTCGGGGCGAGCGTCCTGGCGGTCGATCTTGTTTATCAGCGCGATCGCGGGCAGCTTCAATTCCAACGCCTTTCGCAGGACAAACCGCGTCTGCGGCAGACAGCCTTCGGCCGAATCGACGAGCAGCACGATGCCGTCAACCATCTTAAGCACGCGTTCGACCTCGCCGCCAAAATCGGCGTGTCCCGGCGTATCGACGATGTTGATCTTATGATCGCCGTATCGGACCGACGTGTTTTTCGCCATGATCGTGATGCCGCGTTCGCGTTCCAGGTCCATCGAATCCATGACGCGTTCGACGACTGCCTCGTTGTCGCGGTACGTTCCCGATTGTTTGAGCATCGCATCAACGAGCGTGGTTTTGCCGTGATCGACGTGAGCGATGATGGCGATGTTTCTTATCTTGTCTGTATCCAACATAGTTATAAATCCGTGATAAAAGAGAAACGAAAATAATGAACGATTGCGGCTGAAAAGGCAACCCGGCGCAAAAAGACCGGCTGCGAAACCGGCCTTTGTTTGATCGATTTCACCTGCGCAAAACCTTACGGCGTCGGCGTTACGAGCGGCGTCGTTGTCGGCGACGGCATCATAGTCGGAGTTGTTGTCGGCGTTGCGGTCGGCGTTGCGGTTGGTGTTTCAGTCGGCATCGTTGTCGGAGTTGCCGTCGGTTTCGGAGTTTTTGTTTTTGTCGGTTTTGGCGCAGCCCCGGCCACACCGCCTTTCGCGACACAAGCAAACACGCCGGACAGGATCACAGTGTCGCCGTTTTTAACGGATACGCTTGTTCCGTCGGTGATCGCTGCCGTTGTCGTATCGAGCGAAAGCTCGCCGTTTCCGCTCTTCGGTATCGCGATCTTGCCGACGCTGGCGTCGCCGACTAAAACATCGAGCGATGTGTCCGGTGCAACGCCGACAGAACGGAGCTTAACGCTCAGATTATTTTTGCCCTTTTCGTTATACATTGCCGTGCCCGTCGGCGTTTTGTTGTTTACCGCCGATCCGGTCAGATCGGCTCTGAGCGGCCCGGCGCACTGCGCCGTACCAGCGTCCGTCGCTTCGGGGCTTGTGTAACCAATTACTGCCGCCGATGTCCAAACGCACACGGCAAGCAGCACAAGAGTTATTTTCCAATATCCCCATACTGTAGATCTTTCATTCATTTTTCCTACCCCTTTTTCGCTAATTTGAAAAAACCAAAGGCCCTAAAATACTTCAAGGGCCGACAAGAAAAGTTGAGAATAACGGTAGGTTGCCTGTTATTTATGAGGCGTTGCCATTTTTTTATTTAATTTTTTGTTGAAGGGTATGGAAAATGACATAGGACGGATGGTCCCCGTCCTATTAAGAGAAATATTTCGCAGCTGCTAGTTCGATGTTTTCCCAGCGGTGCTTGCTTCGCAAGTCAGATTTCCGGAAACAACAGGACGCTTGTCGTTCAAAATTCTCACACGCGCGCCTTCCGACAGATCTTTATCGACGGTGATCACCCCTTTTGATTCACCCTTCGCTAGCCCTTCAAGCTCACCGACCTTTTTATCGCCGATCAAGACCTCGAGCTTTGTGCCGTCCGGCAATTTTACGGATGCGACCGAGACTGACAACTGATTCTTATCCGCGTCAAATCCGGCATTACCGGTCGGCATTTCGTTGTCCATCATCCAACCGGTCAGCGACGCGGAAAGCTTGCCGCTCGAGCAACCGTCATTTGCGGCTTGGGACGATTGGGCGCTTAAGGGGCTGTAGAACGATAGCGGCAGGATAATAGCCGCGAATAAAGCGAGGATGCCGACACCGGAGGTGCGGCTGTAAAGAGACCTCTTCATTGGATTAAATACCTCCTATATTAAAATTTGTGTAAGTAGGCCTAATACAGGCCGTAACTTAATTATAAGACTTTTTAAAGGCAAGACAAATAGGATCGGGGGGTCTCGATCTATGGCACGGGAATCTTTTTTCCACTTCATTCTTTGCCAAGAAGACCGCCCCGAAAGGCGGCCTTTTCTCAGAACGAGGGGTGGCTGACCTGATCAGCCATTGTTGTTAACGACCAGATTGTTGGTAACGCTGAAAACGCCTGGAACACCGTTCGCGAGTATGTTCATCGTGTTCGCCGTTCCGCGGTTATTCACGTAACCTTCGAGCGTCACGTGGCCGTTTTCCACGATGATCCGGACCGACGGATTCGGTTCACGTAGATATGGCCACAGCCCGGCGCTGTTGGTAAACGACCGGAGCAAGCTGCGCCTGATCTGGTTATCGAATGGTGACGGCGGAAGCTCTTCGATATTGTTTACGACATCGACCACTCCAGGGATTCGTTTTACCGCGTTCGCTGCATCGCGTTTTGTGCCCAGTGAAATGACCTTGCCGTATAACGTCACCGTCCCGCCGTTAACCTTGTATGCAATATGATCAAACACGCCGTAATACGGAAGCGAGATCAATTTCTTGAAGATCTGCTGCTCAAGTGCAGTCCTTTGATTGTTGCGTCCGCCAGCGTACGTCTGAGCATTTACGTTAATTAAAGAAAAAGCCAGAATTGCTATGGATAATGCCAAAAAACTCTTAATAACTCTCATTGCTTTACAACTCCCTTGCAAGGAAAACTACCTTAATTTCCTTACATTTATTTGACGAGATCGAGCAAAAAAACGATGCCAAAAAAGCGTTAAGATTTGTAAAGAAATGCAATAAAACCGAATAAAAGCCCGTACAAGAGATTGCCCGCGAAATACAAGAAAAACACGAAAGGAAGGACAGGAGGTCTGATGTTTTGCGTAGGCTATTTTGTAGAGTAACCTGTCTGCCTAAGCGCTTCGTAAAGAACGATTCCCACGCTTGTTGCGAGATTAAGGCTTCGCACGTTCGGGTTTGGCATCGGGATCGTAAGACAGCGGTCCGCGTTGGCATTTAACAGATCTTCAGGCAGCCCGCGCGTTTCGCGGCCAAAAACAAGGCAGTCGCCGTCGTTAAATTCCCAATCGGCATAACAACGCGTGGCTTTTGTCGTGAGATACAAAAATCGCGAATCGGGCAGAGCCGTATAAAGTCCGTGCAAATCTATGTGGCGGCTGAGTTTAACTTCGCTCCAATAGTCCAGCCCGGCGCGCTTCAGCGTGCGGTCGTCCATCCTGAAACCGGTGGCCCCGACAATGTGCAGTGGTGAAAACGTCGCGGCGCACAGCCGGGCGATATTTCCCGTATTTGGCGGTATCTCCGGTTCGACGAGAGCGACGTGGATCATAAAACTAGATGCTAAGACGGCAAGCGGTTATTAGTAAAGCAGGTAAAGTGCATCCATTTTGTTTGATGGAACATCAATTGTTTGGAGCATCGGGATGCCACTCTGCGCGGATGCCGCTTGCGACAGATTGTGCTACAATCCGCTTTTCTGTAGATATTATGCTGGAAAATTTAATGTTTTCTCGTTTCAGGTTACTGATCTCACTTGCCTTAATTGCGCTTGTCGCGGTTTCGTCCGCGTTTGCGCAGCAGCCCTCACCAACGCCTGCGGATACAAAATCCGAAAAAAAGGATGAAAAAAAGGACGAGAAAAAAGCGGAACCCGTCACACTTCCGAATGCGAAAGACCCCTCGAAGCCGGTGACGGCCGAGCAAGTCGCCGAATCTTCGATCTTTGTTTACGGTGGGCTTGGCGGTCGGACGACGCTTAACCAGATCCGGAAAACCGCTATAGAACGCGGCAAGCTAAGCCTTACAAATACCGAAGGCAAGACCGACGAAATAAACTACGAGCGCTGGACGATACGTGCCGACAATCTCACCAACGAAAAGATCAGGCTCGATCAGGAATATCCGAATGCCCGCTTCGCTCTGGTGTTTAGCGGCGACAAGATATTCGGCATTTACAACGACGCCGTATTCACGCCGCGCGACGACGCCTCGAGGGCCTTTCAAAATCAGATCGTTCGCGGCCTTGAGGCCTTGTTGCGGTATAAAGAGAACGGCTCGAAAATCGAGCTTGCCGGACGTGAGAAGATCATGGGCGTTGATTTTTACGAGGTCGACGTTACCGATAAGGACAGCCGAAAAACGCGATTTTATATCAGTGCAAAAACCTTTCGCGTAATGATGCTCGATTACGAGGACAACGGCGTCAAATACCGCCGCAAGTTTTATAATTACAACTACGCGCAAGGTACGCTTGTCCCGTTCCAGACAGTGCTTTATGCAGACGGCAAGATCATCGAAAACATGGAGATCTCAACGATAACCTTCGGGCAAAAGATTGACGAAGACCTCTTCAAGGCCGGTTGATCGAACGGAAAAACCTTTTGTTTAGAGGCGGTTTGAGGCCGCCTTTTTCAATTGGCAATAAGAGATTTTGCAACTTTATCGCGGCTGGTTTGTGCAAGGTTTTGCAATTCCCCAAATTTTCCGATAGGAGAAATCAAATGAACCAGCCAAAGATCGTCTTTTCCGCCATAACGCTCCTGCTTCTTTTCACCGCAATTTCCGTCCGGTCTTTTGCCCAGACGGAGATAAAACCCGAGATCGGTCCGAGCTATGACATCGTTCTGCAGATCGTAACCGGAGTAAACGACAGAGCAAGATCCGACCTGCCGCAAAATCTTTCGGCTGTCGTGAAGCAGCTTCGCGGCAATTTTCAGTTTTCGAGCTATTCGCTTGCAAACACCTATCTTGGCCGTGTAGCCAACGCCGGCGCTCTGAATTATAAAAGCGTTTCCGACATACTTCGGCCGAACGCGCCGGGTTCGCAGCCGAGTTTTGTCGAATGGTCGCTCGGGAATCTGCGATCGACTCCGAATACCAGCGGGGAGCGTATGCTGCAGGCGCAGCAATTCAGATTTGGGGCCCGCATCCCGATAAATATCGGCAGCCGTCCAGATGAAACGGGCAAGATCGTCTCGATGACAAATTACGAATCGATCGGTCTCGATCTGAACCGTGTTACGCTGGCCGAAAACACGCCGACAGTTATCGGAACGCTAACGCTCCCAAATACCGCAGGCACCTTGTTTCTCGTAATGACGGCAAAACCGGTAGAGTATTGATTGCGAAATGAGCCGAAGCGATTCCTTCGGCTCTTGACCTTCCATCAACCGCTCCTTTCGACAAAGACGAAAATAAAACCTTGCTTTTTCCGGCCGCCCGGACTATGCTCTAAGTGTTTCATAAGTGAAACAATTTATTATAGTTAGCACGCTAAGTATCGGTGATCGGAATGGGAAATCTGAGTCTGGTAAAAAGTTTATCTCACTTAAAAGAGGAACAAAAACACTCGGACGAAATTTTTCTCGAAACTGCGGGGTTGGCTTTTTCAAGAGGATCTTTGACAGAAATATCGGGCGAACCAAGCTCGGGCAAGACGAGTTTGTCGCTCACTTTGCTTTCAAAATTGACGCAAGAGGGCGAGGTTTGTGCGGTTGTCGATTCAAGCAACAGTTTCGATCCGCGCTCGGCATCGTTGGCCGGCGTCGCGCTTGAAAATCTTTTATGGGTCAAGTGCGACAGCAATATGGAAAACGCGTTTATTGCGGCCGATTACCTTGTACAGGCGAAAGGTTTCGGAGCGATCTGGCTGAATCTGAACGGCATCTCGAAACAGAAATTAAGATATGTGCCGCGGACCTACTGGTACCGCTACCGCAACCGCATCAAGGAAACCCCGACTTTCTTTTTGGTGACTTCCGAAGAATCCGTTGCCGGTTCGGCTTCGCATCAATCTTTCGTTTTTTCGCGGGAACGTGCCATCTGGTCCGGCGCGGGACGGTTCAAGCTGCTGCGTGAATTTCATCTCAGCTTTCATTCAAAAAAGCAGTTTTATGGAAAGCCATTACTGACAAAAATAGAGTTCGACTACAGCGATGTCTAATTGTGTTGGCTTTGCGGTTTTTGAAAGCCTAGCCCGTCCAAGCCTGTTTGCGGCGGCAAATTAGGGCTTCAAAATAATTAACATCCTGACTTGTCGGTGTTAACATAAAATTAACATACGGCGAGCGTCATTTGCCCCTATAATTTAAACCTTACGTATGACGCATGCCGATAACGACTCCGTGAAAGTAATTGCCGAAGTCCTAAAAGAAACCGCAACCGAAGACGCCGCTGACGGCCAACTGCTTTTTAACCGCGAATTGAGCTGGCTCGAATTTAACCGGCGCGTTTTGGACGAAGCGTTGGACGAAGATCTGCCGGTTCTGGAACGGCTGAAGTTTCTCGCGATCTTTTCGTCAAACCTTGACGAGTTTTTCATGATCCGCGTTTCGGGCCTTAAAGAACAACTCGAAGAAGGTTTTAGCGAGGTTTCGCCTGACGGGATGTCCGCCGGCGAACAGTTTCGCGAGATCGGCCGTCGTCTGCGGCCGCTGCTCAAACGCCAGGTTTCGACGCTCCATCAGGTAGTTTTGCCGACCCTTGCACAGGCCGGTATCACGGTCGAATCGTACAAGAGCCTGCACGCGAAGGAAAAAAAGAAACTTGATAAATATTTTCGCGACAATCTTTTTCCGATATTGACGCCGCAGTCGGTCGATTCGAGCCACCCGTTTCCTTATATTTCGAACCTCAGCCTTAATCTCGGCCTGTTTATCGAACCCGACCGGCACGCGACACAGCCGAATCTAAAACACCTTTTTCGGCAAAAGCGCTTTACGAGGATCAAGCTGCCGCCGTCGGTTCCGCGTCTGATCCCGATCTATGAAAAGAAAGGGCGCTACGCGCTCCTCGAAGAGGTGATCGCCGCCAACGCCGGTGATCTTTTCCCGAACATGAAAACAAGCGAGGCATTCCTGTTCCGCGTAACGCGCGACGCTGATATCGAGCTTCGCGAAGAAGAGGCGGGTGATCTGCTTCGAACGCTCGAACGCGAATTGCAGCGTCGCCGTGCTCGCTTTGCCGTTCGCCTCGAAGTCTCGGCAAACATGCCGGACAAGATGTTAAAGGTTTTGATGAACGGTATCGGCCTCAACGATCAGGACGTTTACAAGATCGACGGGTTTCTTAACATTCCGGACCTGATGCAGCTGTATGCACTCGACCGGCCACAGTTAAAAGACAAGCCGTTTCCGGTCGTTTTTCCGTCCGCGTTAAAAGAGAAAAAGAATATTTTCGACGTGCTGAAAAAGCACGACGTATTCCTGCATCATCCTTACACCGCGTTCAGTACGGTTTCGGATTTTGTCGATCGGGCGGCCGAGGACCCGGACGTGCAGGCAATAAAGATCTGTCTTTATCGCACGGGAAAAGATTCGCCGATAGTCGACTCGCTGATGCGTGCGAGCCGTTTTGGCAAACAGGTTACGGCGGTTGTCGAGCTAAAGGCCAGGTTTGACGAAGAGAACAACATCGAATGGGCGCGGCGGCTTGAGAACGAAGGCGTTCACGTCGTTTACGGCATCGCCTCGCTGAAAACTCATTCGAAAGTAACGCTTGTCGTTCGCCGCGAAAAGGACAAGCTTTGCCGGTATGTTCATATTGCGTCCGGCAACTACAATCCGACCACGTCGAAGGTTTATACCGACGTCGGCCTGCTTACACACAACGAAGAGATTGGGGCCGATGCCACCAGCCTGTTTAATTTTCTGACCGGCTATTCGCAGCAAAGCAAGTATCATCGTCTGCTCGTCGCCCCGCTCAATCTTCGCGAAAAATTTATCCAACTTATACGGCGCGAAAGAAAACACGCACTTGACGGAAAAAAAGCACGGATCATCGCTAAGCTTAACAGCCTCACCGATGTTGAGATAATCGAGGAGCTTTATTCAGCGTCGCGCGCCGGCGTCGCTATCGATCTGATAGTCCGCGGCATTTGCATGCTCCGTCCCGGCATTAAGGGGCTCTCTTCTACTATGAAGGTGACGTCTGTCGTTGGCCGGTTCCTCGAACACAGCCGAATATTTTATTTTGCGAACGGCGGATCACCAGATGACGAGGAAGTTTACATCGGCAGCGCCGATTGGATGTTCAGAAATCTTGACCGTCGTGTCGAGGTCGTCGTGCCCATTCTCAACGCTGAGATACGCCGCTATTTAAAGGAAACGGTCCTCGAAGCCTATTTGAAAGATAACGTCAACGCACGGGTTTTGCGGCCAGATGGATCGTATCGAAGATTGTCTAATAACGGATCGGACGCGTTCGATTCGCAGATGTTTTTTGCGGGAAGGGAAATTGACCTTTAGGCAGCTTGATGCGGAAGCCCGCGCGTGAGCGACTGCGATACTTTCGACGTTCGCGTTTCGCCCTTAGTCAGGTGCGGGCTTCTGCACTGGATCTAAGCCGGACTCTGCTTTGCAAAACGAGCCTCAAATACGCCGCTCTTTTTTTCTTTGCCATATTTCGCGGTTAAACGCGAATAACCACGGGGCTCCGGTTCCAGGTCGCGAACCTTGAGCAATTTTTCGGTTTTCTCGATATCCTCAATGGCACCTTCGATCTCCATATAATAGCCAAATGGCAGTTCGTCCAGGACGATCTCAACATTTCCCAAGTGCCAGGCCTTGCGGTGTTTTTCGTAAACGACAGAAAGTTTATATCCAAGTTTTTCAATGATCGATTCGGTCGCGTCAACGTCCGAAACAACCGTTTCGAATTCGATCTTGTGCTTGAAATCGGCGTCGTTCCGAAGCTTTTCCTTGTAGGTTAGCAAGGTCTTGTCGGCGGTTTTTCGAAGGCGGAGCAACGCTCCAAGCTCATCGAGCACGCCGCCACGATGCAGATAGTTTTCTTCGAATGTCTCGTATTTAAACTCCGCCCCGAGGTCGCTCAATTTGGCTGCCAGTTCGACAAGGCGCTTTTTGTCGAGGCGGTATTTTTTCTCAGTTTCGATTGCCATTTTGGAGCGAGCCGGAGCGGGATACTTTCCTCACTCAATAGTATTGGATGTGTGGTTTTAGAGCAAATAGAAGCTTAGGTTTTGGGTCTTTGGCTTTGGTTTTTGCTCCAAAAATCAAGCATGTCCGTTACCTATCCAGCAAAATCTATCAATACGTACCAAAACCCAAGGCCAAATACCCAAAACCTAAAACAAGTCCGCCGTAAACTTGACTAAACACCCCGTTTATTAAATACTTGAAAAAAAGGTCAGGTTTCTGGCCGGATATTAATTTTGGAGCTATTAAAGAAAATTTATGCCATATCCTGAAATTATGATCCAGGGAATGCGTGCGGAGTTGGCGCAGCTCGGGATCGAGGAAACAAAGACAAGCGAAGCCGTTATCGATGCCGTAAAAAACACCGAAGGTACGGTGATGGTCGTCGTAAATTCAGTATGCGGTTGTGCCGCTGGCGGCGTACGACCCGGCATTGCCATGGCACTGCAAAATTCGGAAGCAAAACCGGATCGCGCGATCACGGTTTTTGCCGGAGCCGACATCGATGCGACCGAAACTGCACGGGATTTCTTTGACGGCTACCCGCCGTCATCGCCTTCGATCGGCTTTTTACGAGACGGAAAACTTGTTCAGATCTTTGAACGCAAGGACCTCGAAGGCCGTCCGCCATTCGTCATCGCACAAGCTCTTGTCGACGCATTTAACGTTCATTGTACGAAAACCGGAGCAGCAAGTAATTAGTTTCATCACACGGCAAACCTCAGGGTTTGCCGCCTCCGTTAACACGATTGGCGGGTTTAACCCGCCTTTTTTTGCGTTTAAATAATGATTGCTTTCGCAGTTAACAAGTCTGTAAAATAGAAAGGTCAGATGCCTGACTGTTTCATGTCGATCACCCAAAGAAAACACATCAGATTTTCGCTCGATATACCCGCATCGCTGCGCAAAAAGACCGGCAAATTGCGAACGGTTATCCTCTCGCAGATAAGCGTCGGCGGTTGTTTGAGCGAATGGGATCCGGGCATTTATACCGGCGACGAATTTCGCCTCGAGATCGAGCTGCCGAATGGTAACCGCCTGCCCATCAGATGCAAGGCGATATACCGGTTCGAGAATATGGGCGTGGGTGTTAAGTTTCTGGATTTGACGAAATTCGAGCAGAGCCTATTGTCGCAGATCATTACGTCGTACCTTGAGGACGAGGGCCTGCCGAGCGGCGTCGATATATTCGCCCAGCCCGCGCCGTTCGCGGACGCTGAAAACCTGAAGGTGACCGACTTTCGCGAAAAGCGCGAGGAAATGCTCGAAGATGTAATGTCGTCGGATTAAAACAGTTCCTCAAGCGCCTCTTCCAGGTTTCTCACTCCAATCACCCGAATTCCCAAAAGCTTCTCCAGGCCTTTTTTATTCGACTCCGGCAATATCAGTTTCTTGAAACCAAGAGTCTGAGCTTCACGGGCACGGGCCTGCGCCTGCAAAACCCCGCGAATTTCGCCCGTTAATCCGACCTCGCCAAAAACTGCGGTTTCGGGCGAAATTTGCAAATTTCTGTAGCTCGAAGCGATCGCGGCGATCACGCCAAGGTCCGCTGCCGGTTCATCAATTTCAAAACCACCCGCGATATTCACAAAAATGTCATCGCCCGCAAGCTGCATTCCGAGACGCTTTTCCAGAACAGCGATCAACAATGACGCACGGTTGTAATCGAACCCTTGTGCCATCCGCCGGCCTGATGCCGATTTTGTTCCCGACACGAGAGCCTGAACCTCGACGAGCATCGGCCGCGTTCCTTCCATACAGACGGTCACGACCGAACCGGTGGCATTTTCGGGCCGTTCCTGCAAAAACAATTCCGACGGGTTGCCGACAGGCGCAAGGCCCGTGTTCGTCATCTCGAAAACGCCGATCTCGTTCGCCGCGCCGAAACGGTTTTTCGTCGCGCGTATGATGCGATGATTGTGGTGTCGATCACC
>Ga0070664_100003760_pt1 | contig 12236 bp, 12 predicted proteins | sample KBSC73metaG_FD_65863 | JGI IMG/M metagenome (GOLD analysis project Ga0070664, IMG submission 65863) | Corn rhizosphere microbial communities from Kellogg Biological Station, Michigan, USA - KBS C7-3 metaG | ecosystem: Host-associated > Plants > Roots > Rhizosphere > Soil ... | reverse complement strand
CTCGTCCATGACGATGAAGGTGGCCAACGGCGTCACGACGAGCGTCGCCGTCACGATCAGCGCGCTTCTCACGTTGCCGAGAAACAGAAACAGCACGAGAATCACGAGCACGATGCCTTCGAGGAGCGCCTTATAGACGGTCCGAAGCGCGGCCACGATCAATTCGAGGCGATCGTAAAACGGCACGATGCGAAGGCCTGCGGGCAGGAGCTTCTGCTCATGAATGTCCTCGATCTTATTCTTGACCGCCTGTACGACCTCACGGGCATTCCCGCCTCGGAGCATCAACACGATCCCGGCCACGACTTCATGCTGTCCGTTCACGACGGCCGCGCCGTGCCGCACGGCATGGCCGATCTGCACCTCGGCCACATCCCGCACGTAAATGGGAGTCCCGCGCGCCTCCTTGACGACGATGTTCTCGATGTCCTGCAGGGTCTTGATGAGCCCGAGGCCTCTGACGATGTATTTTTCCGAGCCTTTTTCGAGGATGTTGCCGCCGGCATTGGCGTTGTTGTTCGCCACTGCGGAAAAAACGTCGTGCAGCGCGAGATCGTACTTGCGGAGCAGACCCGGATCGACCATGACCTGATACTGTTTGACGAAGCCACCGATGGAATTGACGTCCACGACGTCCGGCAATCCCTTAAGCAACGGGCGGATCACCCAGTCTTCGAGCGTCCGCCGCTCCATCAGTTCGGTCTCCGTGAGGCGATAGTCCGGCTCATTGTCGTGCGGACCCTCCAGATAGAACTGGAACACTTCGCCAAGGCCAGGGGAATTGGGGACCAATTCGGACCGGGCGCCGGGCGGCAAGCTGTCTTGGACTTCCAAGACGCGCTCCAGCACGAGCTGGCGGGCCAGATAGATGTCCACGTCGTCGCGGAACACGACGGTGATCATGGATAAGCCCACTTTGGACAAGGATCGGATATCCGTCAGGCCCGGCGCGCCGGTCAATTGAAGCTCGAGTGGAAAAGTCACAAACCGTTCGATTTCTGCGGGGGACAGCCCCTGGACCTCCGTCACCACCTGCACGAGCACGGTGGTGACATCGGGAAAGGCATCGATGGCGATCGTGCGGAAGGAATAGATGCCGCCGGCAGCGATGAGACAGGCCAAGGTGATGACCAAGACGCGTTGTTTCAGCGCCAATGCGAGAAAGGAGGACATGAGTTAGATTTGATCGGAGAGCAGCTCGGACTTGAGCACGTATGCGCCCTTGACCACGATCGGTTCTCCCTCCTGCAATCCGTCGAGAATCTTGACCGCTTCTCCGTTGGTCTCGCCCAAGGTCACGTCGCGGGCCTCGAACGTGTGGGAATCCCGCTGCACGAACACGAACCGGCGGTCCCGCTCCCGTTGCACCGCACTTTCCGGCACCATCAGGATCCCAGGCTCAGGGAGTGAGTGCACCCGAATGGTCGCATACATCTCGGGCTTCAGTTTCCTGTGAGGATTGGGCAGTTCCAGACGCAGGTTCATCGTGCGCGTCGCCACGTCCAGGACGTCTCCCACATACGTGATTTTGCCGTGGAAGACCTCGCCGGGATACGCGCTCAGCAGCACTTCGACGAGCTGCTCCACACCCGCCTTCTCCGTGCCCGCATCCACCCTGATGAACGTAATGTCTTTTTCGGGAATGTTGGCCAGCACCCACACTTTCGAGAGATCGGCGACGGTAAACAGTTTTTCTGTGACCTCGACGACCTCGCCTTTCGTGAGATTCCGCGCGATGACGCGGCCGTCAAACGGCGCAGTAATGGGGACATACGAGAGGATCTTCTGGTCATGGTTCAGCTTGGCGATGTGCTCGTCACTCATCCCCAACAAGCGTAAACGATCTTCGGCTTCGCGCTTCTCCGCTCGGTGACTCAGCATTTCGCCCTGCCGTCGCTGCGCCTCTGCGAGCCCGATCACCTTTTCCTTGAGCAGCATCGTTGCGCGCTCATAGGCCCGGTCGGCCACGTAAAGCTTGGCGACGGCCTTGAGATAGGCCGATTGAGCCATGCCGAGTTCACTGCTGTTGAGCATGGCGAGGAGGTCGCCCCCTTTGACCTGCTGTCCCAGGTCGGCATAGACGTCGACAACGCGGCCCCTGACGAGGGCGGTGATGTCCGCGGTCGCGTGGTGGTCCGGCACCACTGTGGCGGGAAAATCCCGATGGAGTTTGAACTCGCCGCGCACGGCCGGCTGAACCACAATGGCTCCGCTCCTCATTTCTTCGGTCGTCAGCGTCACCAGTCCGGTCTCATGTGGCTTGGCAGCAGGTTTCTGCGGCGGTGAATCCTGCGCCGCGCTGTTACATCCGGCCACCATGAGCATGCCGGTGAGGAGAAGGGGAGAGAGGGATGCATACCTTGTCATACGGTTCCTTCGATGGCGGTGATTCTAAACGATAGCCTCCTAGCTTGTCTTGATCGACCGCCTCACAGCAGACCGCCGACGGCCCGTTCCAGCCGTGACAACGCGACCGAGAGCTCAAAACGTGCCTGGGCATAGTCGAAGAGAATCTGCCGCTGCACACGCTGGGCATCGAGCACGTCCAGGAGGCTTGCGGCGCCTTGCTGGAAGCTGAATTTGGCGATCCGCAGCGCTTCCTCTGCCTGTCGCATCAACCCCTTTTCGAGCACTTCGATCAGCTTCGCGGTGGTTTGTGCATCCTGATAATACTGGTTGATTTGTCTCAAGAGTTCATTGCGCGTGCGGAGAAGTTCGGCCTCTTCCTTCCGTTTCGCACCCAAGGAGCCCGCGATTTGTCCCTGCCGCTGGTACCAGATCGGGGTCGGGACACTGAGCCCCACATCGAATCCTTCGCGGCCATATTCGCGGGTGTAGCTGGTGTTCAAGCTGACGTCCGGCACGCGACTGTGTCGCTCGAGTTCGATGGTGCGGTCGGCTTGATCGATGGACCGGGCCAAACGCTGAATCGTCGGATGCTCCTGCATCGAGCGCGTCGTCAGACGGTCCAGATCGAGACCGGGGGGATAGACCAGGAAATCGCCGGTAACGGCGAAGCTCGGCCCGAGGGCGCCTGCGGTCAAGGTATCGAGGATGACGCGATTCACACGGACGGTGTTTTCGCTGCGGGTGACGGCCTGATTGGCCTTCAGGACCTCCACTTCGGCCTTCACCAGTTCGAACTGAGCCGCTTCCCCCAGCCTGACCCGCGCGCCGACGACGCGCCGCACATCTTCCACAATGCTGAGATTGTTTTTGGACAGGTCGAGATCACGCTGTGCGAGCAGCAAGTCGTAGAACGCGACCTTGACGTCCGAGGTGAGGTTCAGCCGGGTTTCGATCAAGCCGACAGATGCTCCGGCGAGACCGGCTTCGGCGGCGCGCTGACGGGCGGCCCGTTTGGCCGGCCATTCGAGCGGCTGGCTGAAACCGGCCATGTATTCAGTCGCCGACCGTGGGATCTCACTGGTCAGCGCACCGGCATCCTTCAGATAGCCTTTGCCGCTGTCCCCATGAATGACCGGATTGGGGTAGGCGCCTGCCGCCGTGCGCTGTCCGGTGCTTTGATCGATCGTCGCCATCGCGCCAGCAATCAGTGGATTGCGCTCGATGGCGAGCCCGACAATCTCCGGAAGTGCGTAAGCCTGTCGTGCCGTCTCAGCCTCCACACTGCGGCAGAACAGGCCGGTGAACAGGACAGATAAAGAGATGATGGCTGGGAACCATGGTGTCATAGCAAGCCTCGCTCATGTTCCTTGAGGAACGGTGATGCTTTGGACTGTTCGAAAGAATTGTTGAGGGGAGCTAGGAAAGAGCCGGGGGGCGGAACCAGTCTGAAACGAAGTCTGTCCGCGGACAGGAGGCGCTATCCAGGGAGGACCGCCGTGCGAGATGGATGATGCGAAACGCTTCTCCTTGGGCGAGCGCGAGTTCCTCGAGTTCGCCGCCCTGATCCGTCTGTCCGTCAGCTGCGCCCGGCATCTGCTCGTGCGCATGCAGCGGGTTGCCGGACCATTGGCGCGCGCACTCATCGGACCACGCTGTGCCGAAGAGCTGCACGGCGCAGACGACAAAAAAGAGAAAAAGCACACCTTGACCGAACGTACGGAGCATGACGCCTTACCTCTGAGGAAGTCGCCCCACGGTACCATGGTGGCTACCCATTCCGCAATTCGGTTCGATCTTTGTTCCCGAACCGGCTAAACCGCTGTGATAGCAAAAATAATTCAACCATCCCACGATCCTCTCGATATTCCATACTGGGGGTGTCCCGAGTCGCGTTGCCGTATGGTCGCATTTATATTGCCTCAAATCGTGGGAGGGAGACTCCTCCACCATCGAGATTTTCAACTCAGCCCGAAACCCGGAATTGGGGGCAAGAATGACTGAACCAGACGGCATCATGCAAGTACGCGAAGAGGCCACTAGAGGCAAGGCGGGGAAAGGAAAGGCGATTATCAAACGGAAGACCGAAGCGGCCTCTGCGCCTCACCAGGTCGTCCCGGTCGAGGGCCGCCCTTCTGAGAACCGGCCGACACCTGAAGACTCACGAGCGACGGAGATGCAAGATCCACAGGTCATTACCAGGATCCAGCATCGGGCCTATAGGCTGTTTGAGGCCGGAGGCTGCCGTCACGGCCATGATCTCGAACACTGGCTGGAGGCGGAGCGACAAATCAGGGGTTCCTCGGATCGCTCCGAGCGGTAGCCGGAGAGGATCCGAGGCTCAGCCGGGAACCAATTCGGTCGAAAGTTCCTCAGGCTCTGATGCAGGGGCCTGGACGACGATGCGGCCCTGCTGTAACACGAGGCGAAGGTCGCAGTGCCGAAGTGTGTGGAGGCGATGGGCGATCATGATCGTCGTGCGGCCCGTCGTCAACCGGTCCATGACATCCACCAGGTCCGCCTCCGTGCCGGCGTCGAGCGCGCTGGTCGGTTCATCCATGATGACGATAGGGGCATCCCGTAAGAATGCCCGGGCCAGCGCGATCCGTTGCCGCTGCCCGCCGGAGAGACGGGATCCCCGTTCGCCCACCTGGGTGTCGTACCGATCAGGCAGTGCACTGATGAACTCAGATGCCCGAGCGGCCCTGGCGGCGGCCTCAACCTCTGCATCCGTGGCGTGTAGATTTCCGTAGCGGATATTTTCGGCAATCGTCGTCGAAAACAGCTGCGGGTCCTGCGGCACAATGGCGAACTGATTGCGGAGGTCGGTTACGCGGTAATCGCGCAGATCTCTTCCGTCTAGCAGCACGACCCCTGCGCTTGGATCGTGGAACCGCGTCAACAGATTCACAATCGTGGATTTTCCGGCGCCGCTCGGTCCGACGATGCCGACACGTGTACCTACCGGAATATGGAACGAGACGTCCCGCAGCACTGCGGGCGACGACGGATAGGCGAAGGTGACTCTCCGGAAGGCCACGTGGCCTTTCGATTTGACGAGCGGGGTCGAGTCCGGGCGATCCATGACAAGAGGTGCTGTATCGAGAATGGCGATGGCCCTGCGCAATCCCACCAGGTGGGACTGCAACTCTGTGAGTTTCTTTGCAACGGTATCCAGCGGACCGGCCAGTTGAGCCATATAGGCCATCAAGAGCAGCAGGTCTCCGAGGGACAGGCGGCCTTCCTTCACATGGGCGATGCCGATGTAAAGTGCGATGGCCGTGCCGATCGTGACCGACATGCCAAACATGAAGTCGAAGCCGCTTCCGATGGAGGCGAGCGTGTTGTGCTGGCGGACCCAATTCATCGCATGAAGGAGAAAACGCCGCTGTTCATGTTCTTCACGACCGAATGTTTTCACGAGACGCGACGCCCCGAGTACTTCCTGTGCGCAGGCCACGGTTGCCGTCTCGGTTGTTCTGACGTCCGACCATTGCCGTCGTAACCGACGTCCGCAGCGGTGTGTGAGCCAGAACAACAACGGCAGCATCGTCAGGCCGACCATGGCGAACGGGGCGTCAATGGTAAGCATGAGCGCCGCCAGCCCCGCGAGCAGGCAGCAGGCCTTCAGAAACGGCATGAATGCATCAATCGGGATCTGCTTCACGGATGCGGCATCGTGCTGGATGCGATAGACGGAATCCGTCGGTCCGTGGGCCTCATGGTAGGAGGCACAGACCCGTTGGAGGTGTTCGAACAAGTGGTGACGAAAGGCATAAATGAGCCGCTCACCGGTATAGGAGGACAGGAGCAACACGGCCATGTTCTGGAGATGAATGCAGAGCGCAATCCCGACATACGCCAGGCACACCAAGAGGAGCAGCGCCGCTGTCGAGGTGTGCACGCCCACCGGAATCACACTCTGCAGGAAGGCCGGCACCGGCTTGTCGCCGATCACACTATCGACTGCCAACGTCAACGGCAGCGGGGTGAGGAGATTAAGCGGAATCGACAACAGCACGACCAACGTCAGGCACGCCAGGTGGCGGCGGTAGGGAGCCATGAACGGCCATACCCGTCGAAGCAGGTACAGCGAGGTGCGATTGCGGTCGTGGGTCGTGGAGTTGTTTGACATGAATTGCCCTCGAATGATCGGTGCATACTAATCAGCGGCTCAATCGTGCGCAATCGATGAAGGAAAGTTCGGGGTAAAAATGATGTAAATGTTTGGCAACGATGTTCCGGTCGTGTCGGACATTCTGTCCTCGGCTGAGGACACGGTGTCGTGATCTTGGTGAGGGGGCACGCGGATCGGGTTCCGGTATCGTTCCAACATCTTGAAATTAAGCGGAACGCTTTGGGCCATAGGCGGTCCGCAGATTGCACGCAGATACCACGGGAGAGGAGTGCGCAGACGAAATAGAGACCACCGCGTCTATTCACAACAACTAGTCGTTAAGGAGGCTTACTATGCGGAACGGTGATTACGAGTATTACGAAGAGGATGCGATGGGATGGTCCGCCTTTGTCGCGGGCGCTTTCATCGGCGCCGGCTTGGCCTTGTTGTTCGCGCCTCAGACGGGGACCGAATTACGCGGCATGTTAAGAAACTATGCTGCGCGCGCCAAGGATGAGGCGTGGGAGCGTGGGCGGACCGCCTGGGACAGCGCCGTCGAGCGCGGCAAGGAGTACTACGAGAAGGGGCAGGAAGCCGTCCAGGAAGCCGGACGTTCCGCGAGAGAGTATGCGCAGAGCGGTAAAGAAGCCATGCGTGAGGCCAGAGAGTCGTCCCATCGAAGCTGAACGCTCACAGCAGGCCCGGCTCAGCTGAGCCTCCACTGAACATCGATGGCTGGCGCGATGAAGCCGCGCGAGCCAACTGTCGAATGATCATTCGCGGCAGGCCAACCGGCTGCCGCGAATGCGGAGGCGTGCTCTGGTGCATGGAGCAGTGAATTGACCATGGAAGCTGTCACGATTAAAGAGTCCACCAGTCTCCGGGTAGCCGCCATCGGGGACTTGCATTGTCCGCGAACCTCATCGGAGGCATTGCGGGAATTGTTTCATGATTTGGGCAGGGAGGCGGACGTACTGCTCCTCTGCGGCGATTTGACGGATTACGGAAAACCGGATGAAGCGAAGTTGTTGGTGGACCAATTGGGCCAGGTCAGGCCCGTTCCGATGCTCGCGGTGTTGGGAAATCACGAATTCGAATGCGGCAAACAGGACGAGATCACCCGCATTCTGACGGACGGAGGGGTGACGGTTCTTGACGGCACCGCCGTGGACGTGCTCGGGGTCGGGTTCGCCGGTATCAAGGGATTTTGCGGGGGGTTCGGCGCCCGCGCGCTTCAGCCGTGGGGGGAAGCGGTGCTCAAGCAGTTCGCAAGGGAATCGGTCGAGGAAACCGTGAAACTTGAATCGGCATTGGCCAAATTGCGAACGCCTTCAAAAGTCGTGTTGATGCACTATGCCCCGATCATGGAAACGGTGCGCGGGGAGCCGGCTGAGATTTTTGCCTTTCTCGGTTCCAGTCGATTGGAGGAGCCTGTCAACCGGTATGACGTCACGGCGCTCTTCCACGGGCATGCGCACAACGGCAGTCCTGAAGGAAGAACCCTCGCTGGAACGCCGGTGTATAACGTCGCGTTGCCTCTCTTGTACAAGCAGTTTCCCGGTCGCCGGGCACTCCGGTTTGTTGAGATTCCGTCGGTCGCTGCGCCGGTCGCTTCGTGACTCATTGACCGGAGAAGGGATAGTGATGGCTGCAAACGCTCAGGAACTTCCTCCACAGTACGATGGAACCCTGCAATCGAGCGGGCTGCTGGCGGATCCCGGCCACGAGGTCTACCGCGAGGCGTTGCTCTGTCTGTTGAAGGCTAAGGTTCCCTTCCTCGTCGGAGGAGCCTTGGCCTTAGAGAGTTACACGGGCAAGGCTCGACGGACCAAAGATCTCGATCTCTTCGTCAACCCGGCCGACCGGATCCGGCTCATGCAACGGCTGTCGGACGCCGGTTTCCGTACGGAATGGCGCTTTCCGCATTGGCTCGGCAAAGCGTACAAGGAAGATCGAAGCATCGATATCATCTACAGTTCAGGCAACGGTGTGTGCCCGGTCGACGAGGCATGGTTCCGTTATGCTTTGCCGGCTGAAGTGCTAGGCATTCCCGTGAAGGTGGTACCGGCCGAAGAAATGCTGTGGTCGAAGGCCTTTGTCATGGAGCGTAATCGCTACGACGGTGGGGACATTGCGCATCTTCTGCGAGCGAGGGCGCATTCCATGGATTGGGCGCGTTTGCTGTTCCGTTTCGGCACGCACTGGCGGGTGCTGTTCAGTCACGTGCTGCTCTTCGGGTTTATCTACCCCGAGCAGAGACTGCGCATTCCCGACTGGTTTATGCATGAAATGATGCGGCGGATGAAACTGGAAATGCAGTGCCTGCCTGCGGACCGCGACGTCTGTCAGGGAACGTTACTGTCCTGGTCGCAGTATCTCGCCGATCTGGATCGTGGAGAATACCAGGATGCCCGACTCTCGCCGCGCGGTAGGTTGACGTTGGAAGACACGCAGCACATGACGGCCGTTCTTCAGGAAGAGCAGGAGGGACAAGAACAGTGAGGATGACTCCACGTGAGTCAAGGAGGCTGCCGGTATGTGGGACTCCGCCAATCTCACTCTGATCGGCCGAGTGCTGCTCGGCCTCATCTTTCTCGTGTCCGCCGTCAACAAACTTGCCGATCCTCAAGGCACGCAACAGTACATGACCATGATGGGGATGACGTGGATGACCACCTGGTTCTACATCGGGGCGGTGGCTGTTGAGCTGGGAGGTTCGCTCTCTCTGTTGCTCGGGTATCGGGCGAAGGCAGGAGGGTGGCTGTTGTTTCTCTTTATGATTCCCACGACCCTGATTTTTCACACCCACTTCGCCGATTCCAACCAGCTCATCCATCTTCTCAAGAACCTGTCGATCATGGGCGGTTTGCTGTATGTCGCTCAGTATGGCGCCGGCCGCTACAGCATGGATGCGGGACTGGAACGGGCAGCGGCCGTGGAAACGCCTCGCCGTCTCAAGAAAGTTGTGCACCAATAGGAAAACTTCAAATCTCAGCTCTCCGAAGAGAGGAAGGTCAACCATGCATACACGAGCAGCGCTCGTAACAATTCTCCTGGCGATTGCCGGTTGCGCAGGAGGCCATCAGGAAGTGGGCAGCGGCGCGGCCTCGCCCCAGCAGGAAGCCGCTCGACAATCCGGAGATTATCGGACGCAGGCGAATGCACTCCGGGAGATGGCTGATCGCCGGCAGCTCGAGGCGGATCTCCTGGCCCGCGAGGTCGGAGAGAACGATCCCGGTGTGGGAAAGAAGCGCCGCCTGGCGGAAGAACTCAGGGCCGCCGCGGTGGACGCCGAAAACAAGTCCCATGAGGCGGGTCGCCAGGTCCCACACGGAATGGTGCAGTAGAACATAGAGAACATGATCTCAGATCCCATATTTCAGATTTCAAATAGGCGGTGGGGTTTGAAGTTCAATCTCCGCCTGCCAATGTGAGATTTGAATGTTGCCATGTGAGATTCCACACGGAGAATTTATGCCCACGACGATGGTTCAGGATCCGGCCAAAGCCAAAGAATTTTTCGAATCAAAAATGGCATTTACCACCGGCCCGGTGGAACTCGAGCGGATGATGAAAGCCGGGCACGTCAACATTGTGGACGTGCGAGCAGCCGAAGATTATGCCAAAGGCCATATCCCCGGTGCGGTCAATCTGCCCAAAGATCGCTGGGGAAGCCTTCTAGGTTTGCGCAAGGATAAGATCAATGTCCTCTACTGTTATTCCATGGTGTGCCATCTGGCGGCGACCGCCGCCGTGCAATTCACGGAGCAGGGATTCCCCATCATGGAGCTGGACGGTGGCTGGCGCTGGTGGAAGGAAGACGGTTTTGACGTCGAAACCTGAGAAGAGATTCATTGCGCGTGCCCTCCATAGACTCCTATCCCCCCATTCACGATTACGCGCTGGTCGGCGATTGCCGGACCGGCGCACTCGTGTCCAGCCGCGGATCCATCGACTGGCTCTGCCTTCCGAGGTTCGATAGCCCCTCATGCTTCAACCGGTTGCTTGACTGGGAGCGTGGCGGCTACTGCGAGGTGCTGCCCACCGGAGTCTTCCGGACGAAGCGTTGTTACCAGGGGCGGACGGCCGTGCTCACGACCGAGTTTGAAACGACCGATGGCCGGGCACAACTGACCGACCTAATGCCCGTGTCGGCTGACGCCGGGCAAGACGCCGTTCGGTTTCCCCTCCGTCAGATCCTGCGCCACATCGAGGGTCTGGAAGGCAGGGTCGAATTTACCCTGACCATCAAGCTGCGTCCCGATAATGGACAAATTACGCCCTCGTTTGAGCAGCGGGGCCGGGCCGGATACTGCGCGGATTTCGGGGGACGCATGTTGTTCGTTGCGGTGGACCGGCCGCTGGAGATCAGACCAGGGATGTTAACCGGGCGTGCGTTGGTGTCACGAGGCGAAACGGTCACGTTGTGGCTGTCCTATGCGGAGGATGCTCCGGCCGTGTATCCACTGGTCGCCGACGCGGCCGAAGCGATTGCAGAGACGCATGCCTATTGGACCGGATGGACTCGAAGCTGCCGGTACAGCGGACCATGGCGAGAGCAAGTCATTAGAAGTGCCATCACCCTGAAGCTGCTCAGTTATGCGCCATCAGGGGCCATCGTCGCCGCTCCCACGACGTCCCTTCCCGAACGGATCGGAGGCGATCTCAATTGGGATTATCGCTATTGTTGGCTTCGCGATGCCTCTTTCACTGCACATGCCTTCTTCCGGCTGGGCTTCGATGCCGAAGCCCGCGCATTCACCCAATGGATGACACATGCCACCACGTTGACCTATCCCAAATTACAGGTCCTGTATACCCTGCACGGGGAAGCATCCATTCGGGAACGGTCATGGTCTCTCTTCGAAGGCTATCGGCGATCTCAGCCGGTGCGGTTTGGCAATGCTGCCGCTCAGCAGGAACAACTCGATGTCTACGGCGAAGTGCTGGACACACTGTTGCTCTATGTCGACGCCGGCTACCCTGTCGACCGCGACACCAAGCGCTGGATCCTCCGGGTCGGCGATCTGGTGTCCATGTCGTGGCCTCATCCCGACCATGGCATTTGGGAAATCCGCGGTGAACGACGACATTACGTCCATTCAAAAGTGATGTGTTGGACGGCGTTGGACCGCGTGGAACGTCTTGCCCGCAAATTAGGCGCGCGTCCTTCAACGGCCGCTTGGGCACAGGCCCGCGACGGGCTTGTGCGCGCCGTGCTCAAGTCCGGCTACTCGACGACACGCAGAAGTTTTGTGCAGGTGCTGGGTGGCACACGCCTTGATGCCTCCGCGCTTATATTCAGCCTCACCGGCTTTATTGACGGCCGGGATCCCCGGATGATCTCGACCGTTTCAACCATACAGCGGTGGCTGACGCGCGGGCCTCTGGTCTACCGGTATATCGCTGAGCAGGGGACCGGCCGGGAGGAGGGGGCGTTCCTGCCTTGCAGTTTCTGGTTGGTGGAAGCACTGGCTGCTGCCGGCCGCACGGAGGAGGCGGAGGATCTGCTGGCCAGATTGTCGTCTCACGCCAACGATCTTGGATTGTTTCCCGAGGAAATCCGTCATCAGGACGGCGCGTTTCTGGGAAACTATCCTCTTGCCTTGACGCATGTGGCTCACCTTGGCGCCCTGTTACGACTCGCGGACAAGGTGTGAATGCAACAATGTGTGTGTGGCGTGTTGCCTAGACTTGATAGCACGCGCCGAGCACCGTGCCGTACGCGATATGGGCGACAAGTACGGCCAAGGGGGTGCGATAGCCGTAGTTC
>Ga0070664_100003755_pt1 | contig 12249 bp, 12 predicted proteins | sample KBSC73metaG_FD_65863 | JGI IMG/M metagenome (GOLD analysis project Ga0070664, IMG submission 65863) | Corn rhizosphere microbial communities from Kellogg Biological Station, Michigan, USA - KBS C7-3 metaG | ecosystem: Host-associated > Plants > Roots > Rhizosphere > Soil ... | reverse complement strand
ATGGATCGCACTCCACCTCGCGCTGCTCCGATCCGAACGGGTGCAAGCGCTGGTCGGCATAGCGTCGGCCCCGGACTTCACCGCATGGGGATTCACTGAGGACCAAGCGGCGCAGCTAAGCGACGACGGACATTTGACGCGCACCTTCTGGGAGTCGGGTCAGCAAGCCTTGTTGCTGGAAGGCGAAATTGCCGTCGATTGCCCCGTGCGCCTGCTGCACGGGGAGCTCGACACGGATGTGCCGCTCGATATCGCCTTTCGGACGATGCGCGCGCTCCGTTCATCCGATGTCCAGCTGAATGTGCTCAAGGGCGGCGGTCACCGGCTCTCGGAGCCGCACGAGATCGACGCGATCCTGCGCACCGTCGCCGGCCTTCTGGAGCCTGCCACTTGATCCATCTTCTCATCGCTGCCGCGGTTGCGACCGCTCCACCAGCCACGCCCAAGGCCAAATGTCCCGATGTCGTGACTGCCGACGCGCTCGTGTGCCGCGCCCTGGAGGCGCAGAAGGCGGGCGACAACCAAGCGGCCGCTCAAGCCTTCGAGGAAGCGGCAAAGGCGTCGCCGGACAAGGACCCGAGAACGGCGCGCATGTATGCCGCGGCGGGCAATTTGTGGATCGCCGCCAACCAGCCGGGCAAGGCAGCACTCGACCTGGATCGCGCGCTGACGCTGCCCGGCCTCGAGGCGGAGCAGCGCGGCGAGGCTTTGCTCGACCGGGCTCGTGCCGCCGAAGCGCAAAACGACCTGAAGACGGCGCGCGCTAAAGTCAACGAAGCCGCCACCACCATCTCCGAGGACCCCTTTTACTGGTATTTCTCCGCCGCCCTGGCGATCCGCGAAGGAGACAGCGCCACCGCAAAAGCGGCAATCGGAAGGGCACTTACACTGGCTCCTTCGGATCCTGTGATCCTCTTCGAAGCGGGCCATGTCGCCGACTTCACCGGCGACGAAGCGCAGGCGCGCAGCTACTGGAATCGCGCCGCCAGCAGCGATCCCGATGGCCCGGTCGGCAAGGCCGCCGCCAAGGCCATTGAGATGCTGGGAGTCACGCCGAGCGTGAAGACGGAGGCGCAGCCGCCGAAGGCTCAGCCCAAGTCGTAATCGATCGTCGTCACGACACGGACCTTCTGGAAGGGCGAACTGCCGCCTGAAGAGCCGCAATCGTCGCAATCCTCCCCATCGCGGGCGCCGACTGAGAAATATCCCTGGCTTGCCGTCTTGATCTTGCCGACCGCCGCGCCGCTGTCGCGTGCGAACTGCTCGGCGCTTTCCCGGGCATTCTTGTTGGCTTCGCCAATCATTTCGGGCTTCAGCGCATTCAGCTTGGTGAAGGTGAAGCTGACATTGCTGCCGCTTCCAACCAGCTCGACGCCGTCACGTAAGAACTCAGCCTGGCGTGCGTATGCCGCGCGGACCCGCTCTATGTCATTAGTCCGGACCTGGATCGACCGGTTGACCGTCAACTTCTGCGGACCGACAGGTTCGCCATCGCGGTCCCTCGGCTGCTCCCGGCTCAAGGAAACGTCGTAATCGGTGATGTCCTGCGGCCTGAAGCCGGCCCGCAGGAAGAAGGCTCGGACGGCCCTCGCCTGTTGGTCGACCGCTTGCTCCACCGGGCCAAGTTCGGTGCCAGTGTGGGAGAATCTCACCGACCAGGTCGCAAGGTCGGCCGTCACGTTGCGTTCGGAGACGCCCCGCACTGTCACGGACCTGTGCTCGGCCATCTTGGACCGACGTAGACCGTCGCCCAGCGCATAGCCGCTCGTTGTGAGGCCGAATGCAAAAATCGCTACCGCGCCCAGAAGGACGGCGCGGTTGTCCTGCAACTTCTGAATCATGGGATGAAAACCCGCGCGTTCGTCCGCATATACGAGCAGCCACCGGTCACGATCGCCGGTCAGTGCTGCGACGAACCGTGCAAATATAGCGATGAATCGAGCCAGACGAAATGAAATTCCTGCATTCGATGATCCGCGTATCCGATCCGGACGCGACTGTTGCATTTTTTCAACTGCTGGGCCTGGAGGAGCGGCGCCGGATCGAGAATGAGGCGGACCGCTTCACGCTCATCTTCCTCGGCGTTCCCGGCGATGAGGGCGGGGAGGTCGAGCTCACCCATAATTGGGACGAGTCCGGATATGCAGGCGGCCGCAACTTCGGTCATCTCGCCTATCAGGTGGATGATATCTACAGGACCTGCACCCATCTCATGGAGAATGGCGTCACCATCAATCGGCCGCCTCGTGACGGCCGCATGGCCTTCGTCCGAAGCCCCGACGACATCTCGGTCGAGCTGCTTCAGAAGGGTGCCGCGCTGGCGCCAGCCGAGCCTTGGTCCTCGATGCCGAATATCGGCGAATGGTAGGCTGGAGCGATCGGCGCTTTCTCGACCTCGTCGGGATCGAGCATCCGATCGTCCAGGCACCGATGGCCAATGTGGCCGGCGTCGAACTGTGCGTGGCGGCCTCGCGCGGAGGCGCGCTCGGATCGCTCCCCTGCGGAATGATCTCGCCGGACCGCGCGCGAGAGCAGGTGGCCGACGTTCGTGAACAGGTCGAAGGTCCGGTCAACCTCAACTTCTTCTGCTTCGACATGCCCGCCCCCGTCGACGACAGTCGCTGGCACAATGTGTTGCTTCCTTATTACCTGAAGTTCGGGGTCCCCGAGCCGCAGGCAGCAGCGCTACGTCTCGCCTTCGACGAGACGAGTTGCGCCTTGATCGAAGAGGTGAAGCCGGAAGTCGTCAGCTTCCATTTCGGCCTGCCCGAAGAAGAGTTCATGGAGCGCGTGAAAGCTGCCGGCGCCGTCGTGATCGGTTGCGCGACGACGATCGCCGAAGCGATCCTACTTGAGCAATGCGGCGTCGATGCCATCATTGCGCAAGGCTTTGAGGCCGGCGGTCACAGCGGCCGCTTCCTCGGCGCGGATCCGCGCGAAGCGCTGGGGCTGTTCGCCTTGCTGCCGCAAGTCGTCGCGGCCGTTTCGGTGCCCGTCATTGCAGCAGGCGCGATCAGCGATGGGCGCGGCGTTGCGGCGGCTCTCACACTAGGCGCGAGCGCGGTCCAGGTCGGAACGGCCTATCTTCGTTCCGGAGAGGTCTTCCTTCCGGAAGGGCACAAAGCGATGCTGCGAGAGCGCGACACGATCGTGACCAACATCTACAGCGGCGGTCTTGCCCGCGCAGTACGCGGCCGCCTGATCGACGAGATCGGACCCATCCGCAGCGAGGCTCCGCCTTATCCTCTCGCCGGCGCAATTTCCCTGCCGTTGTTTCGCGCTGCGCTCGAGCAGCATGATTATGAGTTCATGCCGAGCCTTGCGGGGCAGAATGCCTCGCTGAGCGAAGCGCTGCCGGCGGAAATGCTGACCCGCAGGCTGGCGACGGACGCGCTGGCGATCCTCGGATCGCGCGCGTAGAGGCCTAACGATGGAAGTGGTCGCCGTCCCTGCCTTCAGCGACAATTATCTCTGGCTAGTCCATGACGATGCCAGCGGAGAAACAGCCGTCGTCGATCCAGGCGACGCCGCTCCGGTGCTGGCCGAAGCCAGGAATCGCGGCTGGGCCATCACGCAAGTCTGGAACACTCACTGGCATCCAGATCACACCGGCGGAAATCTCGCCGTCAAGGAAGCGACCGGCGCTCGACTGTCCGGCCCCGCGGAAGAGAATATCCCCGGACGGGACGTCGCGCTCCGCGAAGGAGATGAGGTGCAGCTAGGCACTCATGTCGGGCGCGTGATCGAGGTGCCGGGACACACGCTCGGCCATATCGCTCTGTTATTCGATGAGGAGCGCATCGCCTTCGTCGGCGATACCTTGTTCGCGATGGGTTGCGGGCGACTGTTCGAAGGCACGCCAGAGCAGATGTACCGTTCGCTTCAACGGCTCGCCGAACTGCCGGCAGAGACGCGGCTTTACTGCGCGCACGAATATACGCTGTCGAACGCGCGCTTCGCTGCCTACGCCGACGCGGACAATGCCGCCATCGCTCATCGGCTGCGCGACGTTCAGCAAATGCGCGGCGAAGGAAGGATCACCGTCCCGACGACTGTCGCGCAGGAACGTGAAACCAATCCTTTCGTTCGAGCCACAGACGTGGACGAATTCGCCCGACTGAGGAAGGACAAAGACAGCTTCCGTTCATGAACGCAGGCGCTGTAGCTCTTCCCGAAGCGAGCAGATGAAGAAACCCAGGGAGGTCAAAATGCGTGTGATCCCTGTTTTGATGGCGGGTGCCATCCTCGCGTCCTGCACTACCGGCCCGCCGCCGCCGACTATGCGGTCGGCGGAAGCCCAGCGGCAATATCAGCAACTGCTGATGGGCAAGGTGCCGCAGTCGCCGGTGAGCTGCCTGCCCCATTATCGCTCCAACGACATGGTCAAGATCGATGAGAATACGATCATGTTCCGCGACGGCGCCTACCGCACCTATGTCGTGAACATGCAAGGCGGGTGCAATGGACTCCTCAGCGGACATTATGCCCTGGTGACCAAGCAGTTCGGCGGTCAGGGACTTTGCCGCGGTGACATTGCGCAGGTGGTCGACACGTTGAACGGCATGCAGGTCGGAAGCTGCGTGTGGGGCGATTTCGTCCCTTATGTGAGGCCGCGCACCTAGCGCTTGTAGAGCGCGTCGAGGCGCTCGCCGTAGACCTTGGAAATGACATGGCGCCGGATCTTCATCGACGGCGTCAGCTGCTCATTCTCGATCGTGAACCCCTCGTCGGCGAGGATGAAGCGCCGCACTTTCTCGATTACTGATAGGTCCGCGTTGACCCGGTCGACGGCCTTCTGAAGCCGAGCGTGCAAATCAGCCGACCTCGCCACCTCGGGATCGGGGACTAGTAAGGCGACGAGATGCGGGCGGCGGTCACCATAGACCATCGCCTGCGCAATTTCCGGCTGAAGCGTCAGAATGCCTTCGATCCGCTGGGGCGAGACATTGTCGCCCTTGTCGTTGACGATCAGGTCTTTCTTGCGATCGGTGATGACGATCCGCCCCTTCTCGTCGAAATGGCCGACGTCGCCCGTTGCGAGCCAGCCGTCGCGCAGGACCCGGGCGGTCTCTTCCTCGTTGCGCCAATAGCCCTTCATCACATTCTCGCCGCGGACCAGGATTTCGCCATCATCGGCGATCCGGACCTCGGTATTCATGGAGGGCGGACCAACCGTCTCCAGCCGGATGCCGACGCGTGGCCGATTGCAGCTGATCAGCGGTCCGGCCTCCGTCTGGCCGTAACCCTGCAGGAAAGTAATCCCGAGCGACTGGAAGAAGATCCCGACCTCTGGATTGAGCGGCGCTCCCCCTGACACCCAGGCCTTGACCCTGCTGCCCATCTTGGCGCGGATCTTGCGCCGGAGGGTCAGCGCAAGCACGCCGTCCATGGGCATGTCCCACGGCTTCAGGCGGCCGTCGTATTTGTCAGCGCCGATCTTGAGCGCCCGGTGGAGCAGATATTTGGAAAAGCCGCCGCTCGCCTCGATCGACTTGATGATCCGCGCCCGGAGCAACTCGAACAGGCGCGGTACGACCACCATGATCGTCGGCTGCACTTCCTCGATGTTCGCGGCGAGCTTCTCGAGGCTCTCCGCGTAATAGATCTCCGCGCCGAGAGCGATCGGGAACATCTGGCCGCCGGTATGCTCGTAGGCATGGCTCGCCGGCAGGAAGGACAGGAAAATCTCCTCGTCCCAGCCGAAATCGCTCGAGATGATGTCGGTGCAGCCCTCCAGGTTCTGGAGGATCGAACCATGGTGGAGCCGCACGCCCCGCGGCGCGCCGCCTGTCCCGCTCGTGTAGATGATGCAGGCGAGATCCCCGCGCTGAAATCGCGCTACTTTGTCCTTGAGAGCGCCGACATCGCCGGCTCCGCCGATAAGGTCCGACCAATGATGGACGGCGACCCAGTCCGGCACCTGCCCGACGCGAATGTCTTCGATCCCGATGATGTGATGGCAATCGTCCGATGTGAGCACGGCGGGGACCAGATTCTTGGCGAGCTTCTGGCTCGACACGATGACCGCGCGAGCGCCCGAATTGCCCAGGATGTGCGCATGATCGCGCGTCGTGTTCGTCGTATAGGTCGGAACCGTCACGCAGCCCGCGGCCATGATGGCAAGGTCCGCGATCAGCCATTCAGGGCGGTTCTCGCTGACAAGGGCCACGCGGTCGCCGGGCTCCAGCCCGATCTGCTTCAGCGATGCCGAAAGCGCCGCGACCTGCCGCGCCGCCTCAGCCCAGCTGGTCTGGCGCCACTGCCCCTCGCGCTTGGCCCACAGGAACGGGCGATCGTTCTTGTTGGCAGCGCGGGTTAGAAAGAGCGAGACAAGATTGTCGAACCGTTCGAGCTGCCGAGCCATGTTGTCCCATCTCCCCCGGGGCAGTGCTGTTTAGCGGAAACAATTGCGAGCGCCACTCGTCCTGCTAGTCCGACACGATGCGCCTCCTTCGGAAAGTCAGCTCAGCCGTCGCTTTGATTGCCCTCGCCTCATGCGCGGTCGCGCCTGCACGGGCTCCGCAAGCGAATGCGGCGGTCGAGGCGACGGCGCCATTCGCCATTGCCGCCAATCCACTTGCAACCGAGGCCGGGCTCAATGTCCTCAAGCGCGGCGGCAGCGCCGTCGACGCAGCCATCGCGATCCAGGCGATGCTGTCCCTGGTCGAACCGCAGAGCTCCGGCGTCGGGGGCGGCGCCTTCATGACCTATCTCGACGGGAAGACCGGCAAGATCAGCGTGTACGACGGCCGCGAGGTGGCGCCGTCCCAGGCGGTATCGACGATGTTCCTCGATTCCGCAGGCAAGCCGTTGCCGTTCAATACCGCGGTGGTCAGCGGGCGAGCGACCGGCGTCCCAGGCGCCGTGAAGATGCTGGCCCTTGCGCATGACGAACATGGGAAGCTGCCGTGGAGCAGCCTGTTCGGCGACGCTGAGCGAACAGCCGAGATTGGTTTCACCGTCACTCCGCGCCTCGGACGCATGATCCACGCGAATTATGCCGAAAATCACGCGCCGGACGTGGTCGCCTATTTCTCGAAGGCGGACGGGACCCTGCTCGACGCGGGTGATCGCCTGGTGAACAAGCCATACGCCGACTTCCTGCGCCGCCTCGCATCTCAAGGACCGGCTGCGCTCTACGGCGGCTCGACCGCAGCCAGAATCATTGCTCGAACCCATGCCGAACCGCTGGCGGGCTCGATGACCATGGCGGACCTTGCGACCTACAAGGCCGTCAAGCGTGACCCGGTTTGCGGCTCCTATCGAGCCTATGTCCTGTGCGCGCCGCCGCCTCCGGCGAGCGGAGTAGGGCTCATCGAGCTGATGCAGATCCTCGAGAATACAGACATTGCGGCGCGCGGCCCGAACGACCCGCAGGCCTGGTACCTCTTCGCCGAAGCCAGCCGCCTGATGTATGCCGACCGCGACCGCTATGTCGGCGACCCGGCCTTCGTGAAGGTGCCGGTCGCAGGGTTGATAGACCGCAATTACGCGGCCCAGCGAGCCAGGCAGATTGGCGCGGTTGCGGGGCCCCCGCCAGCCGCCGGAAATCCGGACATGGCGCTTCTGACCGGCGTCGACGCGACGGTGGAACCGACCGGCACCTCGCATTTCATCGTCCGTGACGCGGCCGGCAATGTCGTCTGCATGACGACCACGGTCGAGAGCATCTTCGGCACCGGCCGGATGGTCGACGGGTTCTTCCTCAACAACCAGCTGACCGACTTTTCCTTCAGTCCGACCGACGAACAGGGCCGTCCCGTCGCCAATGCCGTCGCCGCGGGCAAGCGGCCGCGTTCCTCCATGACCCCGGCCATCCTGCTGACTCGCGACGGCCGCTTTGCCGGCGCGTTCGGATCGGCTGGCGGCAATGCGATCATTGCCTATGTGGCGAAGAACATGGTCGCATCCATCGATTGGAACGAGCCCATGCCGCGAGCCCTCGCCGAGCCAAACCTCGTCGCGCGGGGGCCGAACCATCAGGGCGAGGTCACACGCTTCTCGGTCGCGGTGCTGGACGGACTTCGCCAACGAGGCATCGACTTGAAACCCGGCCAGGGTGAAGATTCGGGCGTGACCGCGGTCCTGATTCGCGACGGGCGGATCGACGGCGGCGCCGATCCGCGGCGCGAGGGCGTCGTCCTGACCTTGCCGCGCTAGCGCTTGCTGCCGACGGCCTCAGCGAGGCTGGCAAGCCCCTTGCGCTCCAGCCGTTCGGCCAGGCCCGTGACGATCCGCCGGACGAGGCCCGGCCCCTCATAGACCAGCGCCGAATAAAGCTGCACGAGACTCGCCCCGGAGACGATCCGCTCCCAGGCGTCGTCCGCACTTTCGATTCCGCCGACGGCGATCAGCGGCAGTTGCCTTCCAGCTTCTTCCCGGAACATGCAGAGTTGCTCCATCGCCAAGGCTTTGAGGGGCCGACCCGAAAGGCCGCCTGACTCGTTGGCCTGCCGCGACTGCAGGCGCTGCCGGGAGATCGTCGTATTTGCCACGATCAGAGCATCGATCCCTGCATCGATCGCGGCGCGGACGATCCGCTTGTGATCACCCGACACTAGGTCGGGCGCGACCTTCAGGAAGATCGGCGTTGCGCCGCTGCGCGCCTCGCGCACGGCCGCCAGCAACTCAACCAACTCACCGCCAGCCTGCAAGTCACGGAGCCCCGGCGTGTTGGGAGATGATATGTTGACGGTCAGGTAATCGGCGAATGGGCCCATCGTCCGTACGCCGGTCGCATAATCCGCGATCCGGTCGGAGCTGTCCTTGTTCGCGCCGATGTTGACGCCGACGAGTCCGGAGGTCCGGTAGCGCTTTTGAAGCCGAGCCAGCGCCGCCTCCTGACCCGCATTGTTGAACCCCATGCGGTTGATCACTGCCCGATCCTCAACCAGCCGGAATAATCGGGGCTTCGGATTGCCGGGCTGGGGCTGCGGCGTCAGCGTACCGACCTCGACGAACCCGAAGCCCAGTCCCAGCATGGGGCCGAACACTTCGGCGTCCTTGTCGAATCCGGCAGCCAGCCCGACCGGGTTCGGAAAGCTTAAGCCGGCGACCCTGGTCTCCAACGTCGGAGTCCACGGCGGCTCCGGAGTGAACCCCGTTCCTGTTCGCGATCGCAACAGGTCGATCGTCAGCCGATGGGCTCGTTCCGCGTCGATGCAAAACAACAAGGGTCGGATCAGCGAATAGAGGGACACGGCTTGCGTCTGTCATTGCGAACGCAGCGAAGCAATCCATCGGGCGCCCAGATTGCCGCGTAGCTAAGGCTCGTCGAAACGGCGTGAAGGTTGAGTTTCGCGAGGTGAGGTACTAAATCCTACCAGAAAGCTCCGAATTAGACATGCGCCTGAGCCACCTCGCCGATTATGCGGTCGTATTGATGACCGCCGCCGCCCGCCGCCCCGCGGGCGAGCGACTGAGCGCGACCGAGTTGTCGTTTGAGACAGGTGTGCCGCTCCCGACGACGCAAAAGCTGATGGGCCAGCTTGCCGCGTGCGGGCTCCTCTCCAGCGCGCGCGGAGCTGCCGGCGGCTTTGCTCTTGCGCGCCCTGCCGAAGCAATCAGCCTGGCCGATATCGTGGAGGCGGTCGAAGGCCCGATTGCCATGACCGTGTGCTCGGAAGGCCGGACGGATTGCGCGCTCGACGCGCACTGCCGGGTCAAGCCACACATGGGCGTCGTCGGCAACGCAGTGCGCGGCGCGCTCGGCGCGGTGAGCCTGACGGAGCTCGCGCAATGAACGAGGCAGTCAGGAACAAGGAGCTCAAGGAGAAGATCTCCCAGGATTACGAGTGGGGCTTCACCTCTGACATCGAGCAGGAGTTCGCGCCCAAGGGCCTGAGCGAAGACACAGTCCGCTTCATCTCGGGGAAGAAGGGTGAGCCCGAGTGGATGCTCGACTGGCGGCTGAAAGCCTATCGCGCATGGCTCGAGATGGAGGAGGTCAGCTGGGCCAAGCTCGATATCCCCGCGATCGACTATCAGGATGCCTATTATTACGCCGCACCCAAGGCGAGGCCGAAGCTCGGCAGCCTCGACGAGGTCGATCCCGAAATCCTCCGCGTTTACGAAAAGCTCGGCATTCCGATCGAGGAGCAGAAGGTACTCGCTGGCGTCGAAGGCGCGGCCAGGGTCGCGGTCGATGCCGTATTCGACAGCGTGTCCGTCGCAACCACCTTCCGCAAGGAGCTGGCCGCCGCTGGCGTTATCTTCCTCTCCATTTCCGAAGCGATCCGCGAGCATCCCGAGCTGGTGAAGAAGTATCTCGGAAGCGTCGTTCCGCAGCGCGACAATTACTTCGCTTGCCTCAACAGTGCGGTCTTCTCCGACGGCACCTTTGTGTACGTTCCCGAGGGCGTGCGCTGCCCGATGGAGCTATCGACCTATTTCCGCATCAATGCCGAGAACACCGGCCAGTTCGAGCGCACTTTAATCGTCGCCGACAAGCGCAGCTACGTCTCCTACCTCGAAGGCTGCACCGCGCCGATGCGCGACGAAAACCAGCTGCACGCGGCGGTGGTCGAGATCTTCGCCCACGAGGACGCCGAAGTGAAATACTCGACCGTCCAGAACTGGTATCCCGGCGACAAGGAAGGCCGCGGCGGAATCTTCAATTTCGTCACCAAGCGCGCGCTCTGCTCCGGCGATCGCTCGAAGGTCAGCTGGACCCAAGTCGAGACCGGAAGTGCGATCACCTGGAAATATCCGAGCTGCATCCTGAAAGGCGATGGGAGCGTCGGGGAATTCTATTCGGTCGCTCTGACCAACAATCGCCAGCAGGCCGACACCGGCACGAAGATGATCCACATCGGCGCCAACACGCGGTCAACCATCGTGTCAAAGGGCATCAGCGCCGGCAGGTCGAACAACACCTATCGCGGGCTGGTGCGCGTGCTTCCGCGCGCGGAGAATGTGCGGAACTTCACTCAGTGCGACAGCCTGCTGTTGGGGTCCGACTGCGGCGCGCACACGGTGCCCTACATCGAGGTCAAGAACCCGACCGCGACCATCGAGCATGAAGCGACCACGTCGAAGATCAGCGAGGATCAACTATTCTACGCGATGAGCCGCGGGCTCGACCAGGAAGCCGCGGTCGCGCTGATCGTTAACGGCTTCGCCCGCGAGGTGCTGAAGCAGCTGCCGATGGAATTTGCGGTCGAGGCGCAGAAGCTGCTCGGGATCAGTTTGGAAGGAAGTGTCGGCTAGTGTTGCGGATTGGAAACCTACACGCGGCGGTCGCCGACAAGCCAATCCTCAACGGCGTTTCGCTCAACGTGCCCGCGGGTGAAGTGCACGCGATCATGGGTCCGAACGGTTCGGGCAAGTCGACGCTAGCTTATGTCCTCGCCGGTCGGCCCGGTTATGAGGCGAGCGAAGGGAGCGCCACCTTCGACGGCAGCGACCTGCTGGCGATGGAGCCGCACGAGCGCGCGGCGGCAGGACTGTTCCTGGGATTCCAATATCCTGTCGAGATCCCCGGCATCTCCTACCTCCAGTTCCTCCGTGAGAGCCTCAATTCGCAGCGGCGCTCGCGCGGCGAGGCCGAGCTCGGCGGCGGCGAGTTCATCAAGCTTGCCAAGAGCCAGGCCGCGCTTCTCGGCATGGATGCGGAAATGTTGAAGCGCCCAGTGAACGTCGGCTTCTCGGGCGGTGAAAAAAAGCGCGCCGAGATGGTCCAGATGGGAATCATGGCGCCTAGGTTCGCCGTCCTGGACGAGACGGACAGCGGGCTCGACATCGATGCGCTCAAGGCCGTCGGCGCGGGCATCAACCGCATCATGCGCGCGCCCGACAAGGGCGTGCTGCTGATCACCCATTATCAGCGGCTGCTCGATTATGTGGAGCCCGACAAGGTACACGTGCTGCGCAACGGCCGCATCGATCGTAGCGGCGGCCCCGAGCTTGCGTTCGAGCTCGAACGCGAAGGATATGCGGAGGCGACTGCATGACCGCGCCCTTCCCCACGCACAAGCAGGAGGACTGGCGCTACGCCGACCTCGACGCGCTGCTGCCCGTCTGGGAGCAGTTCGCCGAGCCGGTGACCCTCACCGTCGGCGCGGGTGAGCAACTCGAAGAAGTCTGGCTTCCGTCCGCTCATGAAGTGCAGCTTCGCCGCGTTCAGATTGCGCTCGGCGCAGGCGCCCGGGCCCGCATCTTTGTGCTCAATAGTGCGGCCGTATATGGGCGTACCGAGCTCCAGGTGAGCCTAGCGGAAGGCGCGGATTTCGAGCTTTTCGGCGCGAACAT
>Ga0070664_100003754_pt1 | contig 12250 bp, 10 predicted proteins | sample KBSC73metaG_FD_65863 | JGI IMG/M metagenome (GOLD analysis project Ga0070664, IMG submission 65863) | Corn rhizosphere microbial communities from Kellogg Biological Station, Michigan, USA - KBS C7-3 metaG | ecosystem: Host-associated > Plants > Roots > Rhizosphere > Soil ... | reverse complement strand
CCCCGCAAATCGACGGCGTAGACTGCGAGATCGGCCGCGACCAACTGCTCCGCTGTCCATCCGAAATAGCCGCTATGAGAGTTGAAGCCGGGCACGATGACGACGACGCCGCGGGCCTTGGCGTCCGGACGCCACGAGCGAACGAAGAGCGTGAGTCCTCCCGTTGTCTCGAGTCTCTCTTCAATGGCAGGGCTAAGCTGCGTATACGTCATGCTGTATCCCTCTGACGGGTGTTTTACAGGCGAGTGCGGGGGTCGTTACGTGTCACTGGATCGTTAGGCACACCCTCTCGGTTGCAAGGCGTGCCGCTCGATCCAGCAACTAGTTATGCGCGTTTGGACCAGGCACCATGAACTCGACCGTTTGCCTGGTGACCGGCTTGTGGGTAGGATCGGCCAACTCGACCACTACCTTGTGCGGGCCCGGTGGCAGCCCGACGATTACTAGCGTTTCGTTGCTGGTATCGACGGTTGGGAAGGCTTGACCGTCCACGTAATAATGCAGATGCCCGACGCGCGGCGAGACGGTCAACGCCGTCTTGTTGAAGACTGGCAGGATGCGGAAGTTTTCCGTCCTGTATTGGATGAACACTCGTCCCAAAGCCAGTTGTTCGGGAACGGGCGGATCGACGATCAACTTCGGGGCCGCTTCATTGTCGATCGGGACCAGTGCTATCGCGCCACGCACGTCCTTCGCGCTTTGCGCACGGGCCGAGACGGCGTACGCCGCGAGTGCGCAGCCGATCAGAGCGACGCTCGACACTGCCTTGCCATAGCCATTCATTGGAAACCTCCGTTCATGCTGGTTTGCGTGGTGTCGCCAGTTCCATTAGAGCGTTAGGCACTTCGGACCCGCGGAAGCGTTCATGTATGTGGGTACGCCGCCACGCGAAAGACTGAAAATCGTGGTTGCCTGACTCGGCGATCTTCGGTTTTCAGTTCTTGCGCCGCGAGCGTACTCGGAACTGACTCGAACCGCTTCACACGTGAACTCTGGCCCAGAGTCCATCGATGGCGGCTTTCTCACGTGTCAGTTCAGTCATACTCGGAACACTCGTGGAGGTACGAGGTACGAGCGATGCTAAGCCCATCGTCTGTCACGACAAGGACCGCCGAAGTCGCCAGCGTTAGGCTTTTCTACCGCGAGGCGGGGGACTCGTCGAACCCGACCATTGTTCTCCTGCACGGCTTTCCCTCGTCGTCGTACTCGTTCCACGAGCTCATCCCGCGGCTGGCGGATCGATTTCATGTGATCGCGCCCGACTATCCAGGCATGGGATTCAGCGAGGCGCCGGCGCCGACCGTTCTGCGGCCTACGTTCGACGACGTGGCTGGGGTCATCGACGCCTTCATCGCGCAGCGCGCGGCCGGCCCAGTCATCTTGTACATGCACGACTTCGGCGGTCCGGTCGGGATGCGCATCGCGACGGCTCATCCCGATCGCATCGCAGGCCTGATTTTTCAGAACACGACCCTTTCGCTCGAGGGTTGGAACGCCGAGCGCCTGCCATTCTACGAGCAGATCGGTGGCGCTGAAACTCCAGAGAAGCTGGCCGAGGCCGAGCAATTGGCCACCGTGGCGCGCGACATGTTTCTGCACCGCACCGGTGCGCGCCGGCCCGACGATCTGGATCCGGGTAATTGGGCGATGGACGCCTACGCCTTCTCGATCGACGCGAGTAAGGTCTTCATGTCGAGGCTGTTGATGAACATGAAGGCGAACTTTCCGCGCTACCCGGAATGGACTACCTATCTGAAGGACAGGCAGCCCAAGACTCTCATCGTCTGGGGGCGAAACGATCCATTGCTACTCCCGGGCGCCGCGGAGCTCGTGAAGCAGACTATGCCGGGCGCTGAATTGCGCTATTTCGACGGCAGCCACTTCGCGCTTGACGAGCACGCCGACGCGATCGCCGACGCGATCCTCCGGACCTTCTCCCGTTAGGCAGCTCCGTCGGGACCGGAGGTTGCCGCGCCCCAATCGGGGCGTTTCAGGAGTGGGAGCAGTTTAGCGGCGAGCGGTTCGCGGAGCTGAAGAACATCCGCCAGCCGACTCTCGTTTTCAATGGTATCCACGATGAAATGATTCCCGTCTCGAATTCATACTGGTTGAGTGCGAACGTGCCTAACGCCGTCCTGCTGACGTACCCCGACTCAGGGCACGCTTCGCTTTTCCAGTTTGCTGAATCCTTCACGCGACAGGCGACCGCGTTCCTGAATTCCGATTCCCTCTTCGCCGCCTTCTGAAGCGAGCGGCCTGCTCGTGTAAGAAACGGGAGATGGCTCAGCCATCTCCCGTTTTCACTTCTTGAGCGACGCGCGTACTCGAGATGTACACCGAACATGGAGGTGGCCAATGCTTCAGAGTCTAACCATCACAACATTCAGTTCGCTCCTACTCGCAACAGCAATCGAGGCACAGACGATGACCACTCGTGAGGCAGGCGCGATGGAAGCAGCAGTCGTTTCCGTCCCTGCAAGAGAGCGCACCACAACGACGGATACCAGCATTCGTCCGTTCCGCGTCCACGTTTCCGATGAAGCGCTCGTGGATCTGAAACGCCGCATCAATTCAACGCGATGGCCGGACAAGGAAACCGTCGCCGACAGGACGCAGGGCGCGCAGCTGGCCAGCCTGCAGGAGCTCGTCAGGTACTGGGGCACCGGCTACGACTGGCGCAAAGTGGAAGCGAAGCTCAACGCCTTCCCGCAATTCACGACGAACATCGACGGCGTGGACATTCACTTCATCCACGTCCGCTCGAAGCACAAGAACGCGCTTCCCCTGATCATCACCCACGGCTGGCCGGGGTCCGTGATCGAGCAGCTCAAGATCATCGGCCCGCTCACGGATCCGACGGCGCACGGAGGCAGCGCCGAGGATGCGTTCGACGTCGTCATCCCATCGCTGCCGGGTTATGGCTTCTCCGGTAAGCCGACGGATACCGGCTGGGGACCCGACCGCATCGCGCGAGCGTGGGCCGTACTCATGAACCGCCTGGGCTACACCCGCTACGTCGCGCAGGGTGGTGATTGGGGCTCCGGCGTTTCGATCGTGATGGCGCAGCAGGCACCCGCAGGATTGCTTGGGGTCCACACCAACCTGCCGCCGGCGATTCCGGGCGAGGTGGCCGCGGCACTCGCCATGGGCGGCCCCCCGCCCGCGGGGCTGTCCGAGCAGGAGCGCGCCGCGTTCGACGGGAGCGTCGCTAGCGCCAAGGCAGGTCGCCTGGCGTACTTCGCGATGTTGACCGCGCAGCCGCAGGCCGTGGGCTACGGCATGACGGATTCACCGGCCGGGCTCGCGGGCTTTCTGCTCGTGCATCCAGGGTTTGCGAAGTGGAGCTTCGGTAAGGACCCGCAACAGACCCTGACGCGAGACGACGTGCTGGACGACATCACGCTGTATTGGCTCACCAACAGCGCAACGTCCTCGGGCCGGCTGTACTGGGAGAACCACGGCAAGAGCATCGTCGTCGCGCCGCTGTGGAAGACCACCGAGATCTCGATCCCGGTCGCGATCACGCTATTCGGGGAGGACGCCTATCTCCCGCCGGAGACCTGGGTCCGTCGGGCCTACCCCAAACTGATCTACTTCCACCAGGTCGAGAAGGGCGGCCACTTCGCGGCGTGGGAGCAGCCGGAGCTGTTCGCGTCCGAGATGCGCGCGGCGTTCAAGTCGCTCCGGTAGTAGAGCGGTAGGCTGCGGATCAACTAGGCGGGCAAGAGTCTTGGCTCGAAACGATGACGAACAGGACAACGGCAAGAGCTCACGCGGATGAACCACGACAATAACGATGACGCGGATTTGTACCGATGACTTCGTACAATCCTGAGGAGCCAATCCGCGTCATCGTCGTTGATCGTTGCTCATTCGCGTCAGGTTTTTTGCATTCCGCCTAGGCGGTGACTGACGGCTCCAGAACTGGCGCGTTTCGCGGAATCGAAAACGAAAACGTGGCGCCCGGCCCGTCATCGTTCGGCTCGGCCCAGAGACGGCCCTGGTGCCTCTCGATGATCGAGCGGCTGACGAACAGTCCGATCCCCATGCCGCCGTGCTTGGTGGTGTAGAAAGCATCGAACAGCAAATCCGAGCCCTGTGGCGGCAGGCCTACGCCGACATCGCGGACGCTCAAACGGACGCGATCCCCGCTGTTGTATTCGCTTCGGATGGACCACGCTGTTGTATTCGCTTCGGATGACCAAATGTCGTGGTCGATCGTGCACGTCCACCATCGCGTCCGCGCCATTGCGGAGCAGGTTCAGGATGACCTGCTGGAGCTGGACGCGGTCGCCGGCGACGAGCGGCAGACGCTTAGCGAGCTCGGCATGGAGGATCACACGGTGTCTCTGAAGTTCGTTCGCTGACAGCGCAATGACCTCTCGCGTCGCTTCGTTCAGATCGAGCGGTTCGAGCGTGAACTCCTTCTTGCTGAACAGAGCGCGCAACCGCGCCATCACGTCGGAGGCGCGAGTGCCGTCGCGAATCGTGCGCCGCGCGGTCTCGCGTGCGCCGGCAATGTTTGGAGGCACGGCATCCAGCATCCGAAGGCACGTACCGGCGTTGGTGATGATGCCCGCGAGAGGCTGGGTTGACCTCGTGAGCGATCGACGCCGTCAGTGCGCTGAGCGTGGTCATCCTCGACACATGGGCAAGCTCGGCACCGGCTTTCTCGCGTTGCGCCCGCTCGATGGCGATGCTCGCGAGATGCGTCACCCGGCCGATGAGCTCTTGTTGCAGAGGCGTGGGCGTCGCCGCCTCACGCTGATAAATCGCGAACGTCCCCAGAACATCTCCGCTCGGCGACGAGATCGGCTTCGACCAACACGACCTGAGCCCATGCGCCAACGCGAGTGGCCGGAATGTGGAAGCCTGCCACCGCGGGTCAGTGTCGACATCTGCCACGATCACCTGGGTCTTCAGGCGTGACGCCATCCCACACGGTCCCACGTCCGGACGCGCGGGAAGACCCATAATCGCATCGCTGTAGCTCGAGGGAAGCGATGGCGCAGCGTAGCTCTGAAATACCTCGTCCTTTTCATCGATCAGGTAGACGCTGCAATGGCAGTTCGCGGCGTTGTCTTCGACGAGCCTGCACAGTGCTTCGAGAAAAGTCGGCAGCGGGGAACCCGATGCCACCATCTCGAGCAACCGCTTCTCTCCAGCCAGTAGCGTTTCGGCGCGTTTCCGCTCGTCGATATCCGTCAGCAACACGTACCAACGGATGACCTGCCCGGTCGCGTCGCGGAGCGGAAACCCACTGTGCTGAAACCAACGATAGATGCCGTCCGACCGCCGGAGCCGCTGCGCGATCTCGTATGCGCTGCCTGAGGCGACGGATTGCGTGAAACGCGGATCACTTGAGGAAGGTCGTCGGGGTGAACCGAGTCCCCCGTGCTCCGATGTTTCAGTTCCTCGAGAGTCCTTCCCGTGTATTCGAGGATCCGACGATTGACGAACAGGACGTCACCGTCGGTGGCGCTGGACGAGCGCAAGGCGCTGGCCGTGAAGGGAGTGCACCAGGTCGTGCAGCTGGGCGATGTCGTCGCGGTCGTCGCCGATTACGTGGGCCGCAAAGCAGGGTCTGACGGCGTTAGGCATCCGCTGGGACGATGGACCCAATGGAAGCACGGCGACAGCCGATGTCGTCAAGAGACTCGAGGAAGCCTCCCACCAACCGGGAGTCGTGGCTCGCAACGACGGCGATGTGATCGCAGCGACGACGCGGTCGGCACGCAGGATCGAGGCGACATACCACCAGCCCTTCCTCGCCCACGCCGCGATGGAGCCGCTCTCCTGCACCGTGCGCGTGCGGCCGGATGCGTGCGAGGTGTGGTGTGGCTCGCAGGTGCAGGGTCGGGCCCAGGCCACTGCCGCGGAGGTCACGGGGCTACCGCTCGAGAAGGTGATAGTTCACAACCTCTTCCTCGGTGGCGGCTTCGGCCGGCGGCTCGAGCATGACTATGTGACCCAGGCCGTCCGGATCGCCAGGCAGGTCGAGGGTCCAGTCAAGGTGGTATGGACTCGGGAGGAGGATGTCCAGCACGACGTCTACCGTCCGTATTACGTCGACCGGATCGTCGCCGGGCTCGATGCGCGAGGGAGGCCCGTCGCCTGGAGCCATCGAATCGTTGGATCGTCCATCCTCGCCCACTTCCTGCCTAACGCCTTCAAGAACGGCCTCGATGGCGACGCCGTGGACGGATCGAAGCAGCTGCTGTACGACATCCCCGCCATCCGCGTCGAATATGTGCAGCACGAGGAGCCGGTGCTTCGTACGACCTGGTGGCGCGGAGTGGGGGTCACCCACAACTGCTTCGTGGTCGAGAGCTTCATCGACGAGATCGCCGCCGCGTCGAAGCGAGACCCGGTCGACTTGCGCCGGCGCAGGAGGAATCCAGCACCTCACCCGCCTGCTCGGTCGCGCGAGGGCACTGGAAGTGATCCTGAGCGCCGACGACTACGATGCCGACCTGGCGGAGCGGTACGGTTGGATCAATCGTGCCCTGCCGCGAAGCACGTTAGGCGGCTTCGTTCGGTCGCTGGCGCACCGGATCGCCGCATTTCCGGCCGCCAGTGTGGCCGCGGTCAAGGAGCGGGTCAATGCGATTGCGCTCGCTCCGGTCGATGAGTTCCGTCGCGATTCCGGTCTCTTCGGCGATCTGATGCGCGACGCTGAAGCCCAAGATCGGATCAAGGCGGCGATGAAGCAGGGCCTGCAAACAAGGGACGCCGAACTGGCGCTCGGCAGACTGCTAGGCGAGCTGGCCAGTCACTGATGGACGCCTCATGGTCTACTCCTCACGCGCTGCGCGCGACGGTCGCCAGTCGCGCGTCGATCCAGGCTTCGATGTCCGCCACGACTTGCTCCTTACCAACGTCGGCCAACAGATCGTGAAAGTGGCCCTCGTACAGCTTCAACGTCTTGTCGCTCGAGCCGGCCCTCTCGTAGAACTCCTTGCTGCCGCTCGGTTTCGTCACCTTGTCGGCGGTGCCGTGCAGGATGAGGAGCGGCAGGGTGATCTGCCCGAAGCTCTTCTTTAGCAACTCGTCGGCGCGCGCCAGCTCGGCCATCGTCTCGCTCGGCTGCGACTCGTTGGCGATCAGCGGGTCGGCGTTCATCGCCGCCACGACTGCCGGGTCGCGCGAAAAATCCTCGTTCTTGAGCTTGAACACGTGGGCGTGCGGTGCCACGTGGCTGATCCCCTTGGTGATCGCGAGTACGATATCCGGTGCCGGCACCTGGTACGCGAAATCCTCACAGATGAGGCCTGCGATCTCGTCTTGGTGTTCCAGCGTGTACCCGCAGGCGATCACGCCGCCGGCGCTGTGACCGAGCAGGAACACCGGCAGGCCCGGCTCGCGCGACTTGACGATGTCGATGAAGGTCGCGAGATCGTTCGTCCAATCCGAGAATTTCTTCACAAAGAAGCGCTCGCCCTCCGAGCGGCCGCGGCCGCGATGATCCAGCGCGTAGACGGCGAGCCCGTTGGACGTGAGCTGCTGTGCGGGCCATTCGTACAGGCCGCTGTGCGCGTTCAATCCATGGGAGATGACAACGACGCCGTGCGGTTTGCTCGCCGGCTGCCACTCGCGCGTGAAGATCTTCACGCCCTCGACGCCTTCGAAGCTGCCTTCAGTCATGGGGTTGTCCATTGTTCGTTCCTCGAGGTGTGGGCGGGTGCCTGCGCAATGCGGCACGTCGCCTGATGATGCTGGTAGAGTTGTGAAGCTCTGACACAAGGGGGCTGTTTCGTCGATCGTACCTTGGTATCAATCGACCGGCTCTGGTGTGTTTGTCCGGGCCCGATAGAATCGTTGTCATGTCGGCGATCGATGCTCAGCTCAATGGGTCTCGAGCAGCAGTATCCCGGTGGAGATAATCCTCGCGAAGAAAAACGAGCGATACCGGGGGCACGGTCCGCGGTGAACCAAACGTCTTGGCTCGACGCCGCTGGCGTTGATGGCGTTCCGGCGCTGTTGTGGGAGGACGGCGAGCGCCGGTTCTACAAAGTCTGGCGCAACGACACCGAGGGCACGCGCCGCCCATACCTGGCGCTGCTTCCCGCGGCGGAGCATCCGACGCCCGGTAGCATCAATCGTCTCGCGCACGAATACTGGCTGAAGGACCAGCTCGATGCCGCCTGGGCGGTGCGACCACTGGAGCTCGTGCGGGAGCGCGGCGCGACGGTGCTGATGCTCGAGTACCGCGACGGCGAGCCGCTCGATCGTCGGATTGGGCAGCCCCTGGAAGTCGGCGGGTTCCTGCGAATCGCCGTCGCGCTGGCCGCCGCCGTGGCCCGGCTGCACGAATGCGGCGTCGTGCACAAGGACATCAAGCCCGCCAACATCCTCATCGACCCCGCAGGTGACCGCGTCTGGCTGATGGGTTTCGGTGTTGCGTCACGCCTAACGCGGGAGCGTCAGGCACCCCAGCCTCCCGAGCTCATTGCCGGAACGCTCTCTCACATGGCACCTGAGCAGACCGGGAGGATGAACCGCTCGATCGACTCGCGCGCCGATCTCTACTCGCTCGGGGTGACGCTCTATCAAGCGGTGACTGGACGCCTTCCGTTTACCGCGACCGATCCCCTGGAATGGGTGCATTGCCACATTGCACGACAGCCAGTCGCGGCCAACGAGCGGGTGAAGGACCTCCCGCCCCAGGTCTCGGCGATCATCATGAAGCTGCTCGCGAAGACGCCGGAGGACCGATACCAGACGGCTGCGGGCGTCGAGCGCGATCTCTCGCGCTGCCTCGCGGAGTGGGACGCCCGGCGCGCCATCGATGAGTTCCCGCTGGCCGAGCAGGATCGTCCCGATCGCCTGCTGATACCGGAACGTCTGTACGGACGGGAGAGCGAGATCGAGGCCCTGCTCGCCGGCTTCGAGAACGTCGTCGCGAGCGGTACGCCTTCGCTGGTGCTCGTGAGCGGCGGTCCCGGGATCGGGAAGTCCTCGCTCGTCGAAGAGTTGCACAAGGCGCTGATCCCGCGGCGCGGCCTGTTCGCCGGCGGGAAGTTCGACCAATACAAGCGCGACATTCCGTATTCCACTTTGGCGCAGGCGTTTCAGGGCCTCGTCCGTCCGCTTCTGGCGAAGAGCGATGCCGAGCTTGGCTCCTGGCGTGAGGCGTTAGGCGATGCGCTGGGTCCGAACGGGCAACTGATGGTGGACCTCGTTCCAGAATTGAAGCTCATCATCGGCGAGCAGGCGCGGGTCTCAGAGCTGCCGCCGCAGGACGCGCAGCGGCGTTTCCAACTCGTCTTCAGGCGCTTTCTGGCCGCGTTCGCGCGCCAGGAGCATCCGCTGGCTCTGTTTCTCGACGACCTGCAATGGCTCGATCCGGCGACACTCGATCTGCTCGAGGACCTGCTGACGCACACCGATGTGCGGCACGTTTTGCTGATCGGCGCCTACCGGGACAATGAGGTCGCGTTCGCCCATCCGCTGGCGCGCACCCGCGAGCGGATCCGACGGGCGGGAGCACCAGTGCGGGACATCGTCCTCGCACCTCTCGCCCGCGGAGACGTATGCCAATTCGTTGCGGACTCACTCTACTGCGACCTAACGCGAGCTGCGCCACTGGCCGAGTTGGTGCATGAGAAGACGGCCGGCAATCCGTTCTTCGTGACTCAATTCCTCTCGGAGCTCGTCGAGGAGGGACTGCTCACGTTCGATCATGGGGCGGCACGCTGGACCTGGGATCTCCAGCGCATTCACGCCAAGGGATACACGGACAATGTCGTCGACCTCATGGTCGGCAAGTTGAGGCGGTTGCCGATCAATGCCCAGGACGCGTTGCGGCAGCTCGCCTGCCGGGGCACCGGCGGGGAGTTCACGCTACTGACAATAGTCGGAGAGGATTCGAGGGAGGAACTGCACCGTGGTTTGCAGGAGGGGCTTCGGGCCGGGCTCGTTCTCCGTTCGGGAGATACTTACCGTTTCGTCCACGACCGTGTTCAGGAAGCCGCTTACTCGCTGATCCCGGCAGCACAGCGTGCCGAGTTTCACCTTCGAATCGGGAGGCTGCTGGCGGCGCACACGCCACCCGAGAAGAGGGAGGAAACGGTCTTCGAGATCGTCAGTCAACTGAACCGCGCCAGCGCGTTGATCTCTTCGCGCGCCGAGAAGGAAGAGTTGGCAGAGCTCAATCTGATCGCGGGGAAGCGCGCGAAAGCGTCGACCGCCTACGCGTCGGCGTTGACGTACCTCGTCGCTGGAACGTCGCTCCTGTCAGACGACGGCTGGGAACGCCGGCCTGACCTCATGTTCGCACTCGAATTGTACCGTGCGGAATGCGAGTTCCTCACAGGTGAGCTGGCAACTGCAGAGACGCGCCTGACGATGCTTTCATCGCGCGCTGCGGGCCCTGTCGACCAAGCGGCGGTCGCTTGTTTACGCATCGAACTGTATACGACCCTCGACCAGAACGACCGCGCGGTTGACGTCAGTCTGGCTTACTTGCATCGGCGGGGCATCGAGATGTCCCCGCATCCGCCCGAAGAGGAGGCGCGCCGAGAATACGAACGCGTCGGATCCCTGATTGGGCACCGCGAGATCGAGGAGCTCATCGATCTGCCCTTGACGAGTGAGTCGCAGTTCGAGGCCATCGTGGAAGTTCTCACACGCGTTCTGACGCCAGCGTTGTACACGGATGTGCACCTGGCGTCCCTCCTTGCCTGCCGAATCGTCAATCTCAGCCTGGAACACGGCATTACAGACGCGTCCTGCTTCGCCTTTGTCTGCCTTGGCATTTTCACCGGGCCGCGTTTTGGCGATTACGAGACCAGCTTTCGGTTCGGACGGCTCGGTTACGACCTCTCGGAGCGGCATGGGTTCGTGCGCTTTCGAGCGCGTGCCGCTTCGTCTTTCGCGGGAATGATCATTCCGTGGAGCCGACATCTGCGGACGGCCACCGAGTTGACGCGTCGAGCATTCGATGCCGCGCATGCCGTCGGTGACCTGAGGTGGGCGGCATATACGTGCAGCGACCTGATCGTCAATCTGCTCGGGATTGGTGATCCGCTGCCGGACGTGCAACGCGAGGCCGAACGAGGTCTGGAGTTCGCCCAAGCAGCCGGCTTCGGTGTCACGACCGACATCATCACGCCAGTGGTGGCGCTGGTCCGCACACTCCGCGGTCTCACCACGACGTTTGGCCGCTTCGACCAGACCCGGTTCGACGAACAGTCCTTCGAGCAGCACGTGACCGGTGATGCGAGCATACCGCTGGTGGCGTGTTGGTATTGGATACGAAAGACGCAAGCGCGTTTCTTTGCCGGAGACTACGAGTCGGCAGTGAAAGCCTCGCTCAATGCACAACAACTGCTCTGGACGTCCCCGTCCTTTTTTCAGACGGCGGAAGCCCATTTCTATGGCGCGCTGAGCCAGGCAGCATCGTGCGATGTGGCGTTCCCCGATCAAAACCGGCAGCACGTCGACGCTCTCGTCGCGCATCACAAACAACTGGTGGAATGGGCAGAGAACTGCCCCGAGAATTTCGAGAACCGCGCGGTGCTGGTGGGCGCGGAAATCGCCCGCATAGAAGGTCGAGAACTGGATGCCGAACGCCTGTACGAATCGGCCATCCGGTCTGCACGTGACAACGAGTTTGTTCAGAACGAGGCGCTCGCCAACGAGTTGGCGGCTCGCTTCTACGCCGCACGCGGCTTCGAGACGATCGCACATGCGTACTTGCGCAACGCCCGCTACGGCTATCTCCGCTGGGGAGCGGACGGAAAGGTTCGGCAGCTCGACGAGCTCCACCCGTGGCTCAGGAAAGAGAACGCCCAAGCCGATCCAACGCGCACGGTCGAGACGCCGGTCGAGCAACTGGATCTTGCCGTCGTGCTCCAAGTCCTGAGTGCCATATCAGGCGAGACGGACCTCGAGACGCTCGTTACCACGGTGATGCGCCTGGGCCTCGAGCATGCCGGCGCGGAGCGCGGGCTGTTGATACTGCCGTTAGGCGGAACGTACCAAGTCGAGGCGACGGCAGTGGGCCGCGATGCCGGAGTGACCGTTGCTCTCCACGAGGCGCCTCTCACCGCTGCTGATCTGTCAGTGCCGGTGTTTCAGTACGTGCTCCGCACGGGCGAGACCGTGCTGCTCAATGATGCCGCGTTAGGCGGGGCGTTTTCCAATGACGACTACCTGCGCCAGCATCACGTCCGATCGGTGCTCTGCATGCCGTTGCTCGAGCAGGCCAGACCGGTCGGGGTCCTCTATCTCGAGAACCGCCTGACTG
>Ga0070664_100003750_pt1 | contig 12258 bp, 10 predicted proteins | sample KBSC73metaG_FD_65863 | JGI IMG/M metagenome (GOLD analysis project Ga0070664, IMG submission 65863) | Corn rhizosphere microbial communities from Kellogg Biological Station, Michigan, USA - KBS C7-3 metaG | ecosystem: Host-associated > Plants > Roots > Rhizosphere > Soil ... | reverse complement strand
GGCCGTCAGCAAAAGTCCCACACTAAGAAATCTAAAAATCGTCTTCATTAAATTACTCTCCTCTACCTTTCGAAAATCCTCAATAAAATCTTAATTGCAAAGCCGGAAGCAAACACTTGGGCTTTGCGACAATTCTGATGAAATCATCAAAAAATTAGTTGCTTAAATTTATTACGAAAAACCAGCGGTCCGGCAACCCGGCGGCCGGCTGACGAAATAATCGGGAAAGCTAAATAATCCCGTAGATTTCGCGTTTCTGTCAAGCGAAAACCAATAATGTTTAACAAAAAATGAAAACACCGCTTACAAACGGCGGTGTTTTCGGGTTATAGGTGAAAAATCTGTTCAGTCTACTTATTCTTGACGACACGCGGACGGGTCTTTTCGGCAGGCTGCTCGCGTGTAAAATTGCCGTCGGCGTCCTTTCTATAGGTAATAACCACTGGAGGGAAAACAGCTTTGCTGTTGCCAGTGCGCTTGATAAGAGTTTTGTTGACCGGTTTCGGCAGCGGCCTCTCATCTTCGGGCTGGGCAGTGGCGATCTGCTGCTGGCTCTGTCCGACAATGATCGGTGCTTCGGGACTTGCGTTAGCATTGGCGTCCGTATCGGCAGCATCGTCGTCATCGTCCTCGTCGGCCATCTTTGCAGCCGTTCGGGCATCAACTGCGGATTTAACCCTCGCAACATCGCTATTCGGATTATGGCCAAGCCGCGGAGCAAGCACGTTGTAGATCTTCCCCGCAACGGCGGCGGCGTACTTGCCGCGTTCGCCTTGCCCGCGCGTGATAACAACGACGGAGTACTTTGGATTTTCAACCGGTGCGACCGATGCAAAAAGTCCGACCCACGAGCCTTTGGCAATGCACGAACCGGTCTTTCCGGCAATCCCGAGCGAATGGTCAACACCGCGTCTTGCCGTGCCGTATTCGGCCGCTCCGATCATTCCGGGCAGCATTCCCTGCAGATCGTGTTCGGGCAAGTTGACCTGCGCGCGATAACGGCTGCGAAAATTTGTCGTTTCAAATTTAGCCTGTGGTATCTGCGGAACGACGCGCTTGCCGCCGTTCGAGATCGCCGATACGAGCACCGCCAGCTGCAGCGGCGTCACCTCGAAATCGTCGCCGTGCGAATAGATACGGGCATTGTTGTTGCCATACGGCAGCCTGCCTGCGTATTCGCCGGGTGCGTTGATCCCGGTCGGCTCGCCCAAGCCCAATTGCTTGGCATAGGCGATCATTTTGCCGTTGCCAAGGTCCGAACCCACACGCTGAAAATAACCGTTGTTAGAGAACGCCAGAGCGTCCTGAAGCTGCATCCGGTAATTCGAGCCGTTGATGTTTCCTTCGCCGTCAATGACGTTTTCGCTCAAGCCGGCGACGCCTGTTACCAGTTTGATGGTTGAGCATGGCTTGAATCCGCTGCGGATACCCCAATCCTGATTGACCACCGTCAATACCTTCCCGGTTTGAGCTTCCATCACGACCACAGTTCCGGCGTGCGAGCCTAACGCGTTGACCGCTGCGCGTCGAACCTGCAGATCCTCGCCGTCGGTTTCATCCTTTGCGATATTTTCGAGCGTTTCGGTATGAAGGCCGCGTTCGAATGCCAGTTTGCGTTCGCGGGCTATGCGTGCGGCCTCTTCGCGGCGGCGTTTTTCGGCAAGAATCGCCTGGCGGCGTTCCTCTTCGGCCTTACGTGCCGCGGCCCTGGCGGCCGCTCTGTCACGTTTCGATTCCTTTTTACTGCTCTTCTTATCTGAGTCTTTGTCCCGCGACCGCTCCTTTGCTGTCAGCTTTTCCTTTTTAGAATCCTTCCTCGAATCCTTTTTCGCCGTTGCTTTTTCTTTACGGCTATCTTTTTTGGCATCTTTTGCCGAGGTTTCCTTCTTCTTAGCGACGGGCTTTTTGGTTCTTGCCGAAGATTTGCGGGACTGGGCCTGAGCACCTGAGATCAGCAGGAAAATCGCCAGAAATAGGGCAAAATAGGCCTGGAAGGGGCTAAAACGGGGACACATTAACTTCATGTTTTACCTCAGATAAATATTGGTTTTAGGTGACTTTCGAGGAAAGGCGAAAACTCCCAATTGCGAAAAAGTGCCGCGGAATGGGAATTTGCGCAAATGCTGAAATTGACTATAACATTCAATACAGCGGTGTGCAAGAACAAATTTAAGCGATTGCATAAATAAGTTTAATTTATGACGTTTTTTAACACTTTTAGGGGCAGGCTTCTCCTGATACTGGTGTTTATGCTGATCGCTACGCTTGGCCTGCAATACTATCTCAACCTCAGAACCCAACGCGACAACGAAGTCCTAAGAAACGCGCAAGCGCAGGCGCTTGTCTCCGGGATCACGCTCGGCTCGAACGGCATTACGTCGACCGAATATATGCAGGATCTCGTAAATCAGGGTGACCAAACCTTTTTTGACGAAAATGCACGCGAGCGCGTAAAAGACGTCATAATCATCGACGAAAATTGGCAGATCACCGACAGCCTCAATCCAGATTACCTGCCGACGACAGACGACGACGGCAATGTTACATACAAACAGCTATCGGAGCTAACCGACCTGCCGCCGCTGATGGAAGCTGCCCGTTTAGGCGAAGACGTGTCGCATTTTCCGAACGCGAACGAGGCCGCGAGCAATGACCGCGATGACGAGGCCTATGCGATACCCGTCGAGACGAGCAAAGGGCGGCGATACGTGATGGTGCTGCTGAAAAACGATAAGAGCGCGGCTGCGTGGCGTGCCGCCAAACCCTTGTTTTTTACGCTCGGGATCCTGCTGCTGTCAACATTGGTCACTTTTCTTCTGGTTTGGAGATTTACGCGGCCGATCGCCAACCTTTCGGACGCGGCGCGGCGTGTGGCCGACGGCGACCTGTGCGTTCGTGTGCCCGGCGAGGACAGGACTGACGAGATGGGACAGCTCGCAGCACGATTCAACGAGATGACGGGCGAACTCGAGAAAAAGGCGGATCTCGAAGCTCAGCTTCAGCAGGCGGAAAAATCGGCCGTCATCGGGCGCCTCGGCTCGGCCATCGCTCACGAGATACGCAATCCGCTGAACTACATAAACCTTACCCTTGATCATTTACGGTCGAAGTTTGCGCCCGATGAGAACGGCAAGCGCGAAACCTTCGACAAATTAACGTCGCAGTTAAAGGCCGAGGTCGCCCGGATAAACCAGCAGATCAGCGATTTTTTGAACTATTCGCGGCCGGCAAAGGCAAATCTGCAGCCGACGGATATTAGAAAGGTTGTCGAGGATTCGCTCCGGATCGTTGAAGCGCAAGCCGCCGAACAGGATATAAAGATCGGCCTCGTCGAGCACGAGAACGTTCCGCAGATCATGGGCGACCCGGAGTTTTTAAGGTCCGTGTTCAACAATCTGTTCATCAACGGGATGCAGGCAATGTTGGTGACCGGCGGGCATCTGAATGTAAAAATTTCGCCGGACGACGACGGCAAATATGTAAAGGTCGAGGTTGCGGACACTGGCGGCGGCATTCCGGAAGAAAATCTTGAAAAGATCTTTGAGCCGTATTTCTCAACAAAGGAAACCGGTACCGGTCTTGGCCTTGCAATCGTCCAAAAGATCGTTGACATACATCACGGCACCATCGGCGTGACATCAAATTTAGGCGAAGGCACGAAATTTACTGTAAGATTACCGGACGTAGGGACAGACAGCCGTTAATTACACGAATAATTCCGAATCGCGGAAACCCGGTTCGATTCGTGAGATTTGTGTAATTCATGGCAAAATTCAGTTTATGGCAAGAAAATCGATCCTGGTTGTTGACGACGAAAAAAGTCAACGGGAAATTTTGGAAATGATTCTGTCGGGCGAAGGCTACGACGTAACGACGGCGAGTTCCGGCGAGGCGGCGATGAAATTTGTCGAATCGCGGCGTTTCGATCTCGTCCTGACCGATCTGAAAATGACCGGTATGAGCGGGCTCGACCTGCTGAAAGAACTGACGAATTACGATAAATCGATAATCGTCATTTTGCTTACGGCGCACGGTTCGGTCGATTCGGCGGTCGATGCGTTGCGGCTCGGGGCGTTCGACTATCTGCAAAAGCCCTATGACAGTGAAAAGCTGCTCGAAACGGTCTCACGGGCATTGAATAAGCTGACAACGCTCGACACCGAGATCGTGTCCGTCTCGCCCGAAATGGATGGCGTCAAAAAGCTGATACTAAAGATCGCAAAATCGAGTTCCACTGTGCTGATCCGCGGCGAGAGTGGCACCGGTAAGGAATTGATCGCTCGTTCGATCCATAAAAACTCGCTACGCTCGAATGAGATATTTCAGGCCGTAAATTGTGCCGCAATCAACGAAAACCTGCTCGAATCGGAGCTTTTTGGCCACGAAAAAGGTTCGTTTACAGGCGCCATCGCAGAGAAGAAAGGTTTGTTCGAGGTCGCGCACGGCGGGACCCTGTTTCTGGACGAGATCGGCGAACTCGACATCTCGTTACAGGCAAAACTGCTGCGTGCTCTACAGGAAAAGCAGATACGCCGCGTCGGCGGCATTAAGGACATCGACGTTGATGTCCGGGTCGTGGCCGCGACGAACCGCGACCTTCTCAAAATGGCTGAGGAAAAGCGTTTTCGCGAAGACCTTTACTATCGCCTCAATGTTCTGTCGCTCGATGTGCCGCCGCTTCGCGAACGCCGGTCTGACATTCCCGTGTTGATCGATTATTTTCTCAAAAAGCACACTCGCGGCACGGACAGAAAGGTAGTAATAAACGCCGACGCGCGGCGGATCCTTGACGATTATTCCTATCCCGGTAACGTTCGCCAGCTTGAATCGGCTCTCGAGCGTGCGGTGCTTTTGTGCGAAAACGATACCATTACGGTCGCCGATCTGCCGCCTGAAATGACTCAATCTTCGATGCCGGCGGCCGCGGGTGAATTATTTAAACTCCCGCCCGAAGGCGTTAATTTTGAGGACGTGGAACGCAGCCTGATATTGCAGGCGATGGACCGCACCGACAACAACATCACAAAATCGGCAAAACTGCTCGGCTTGACGTTCAGAACGCTGCAGTATCGCCTCGAAAAATTTGGCATAAAGAAGGACGAGGACGGAACAGGGGACACGGACGAATCGTAATTTAAGCGGAGGGTGAACCTATGGAATGGTTTTCTACTTTGAGTCTGGCACTGGGAACGGCGTGGACGTCCGGCATTAATCTTTACGCGACGGTCGCCGTTCTCGGACTTTTGCAGCGTTTCGGTTCGGTCCACCTGCCTGGCGGGCTGGACGTGCTCGATAACTGGTGGATCATCGGCATCGCGAGCGGACTTTATGTCGTGGAGTTTTTCGCCGACAAAATTCCTTATGTGGACAGCGTTTGGGATGTTGTTCATACGTTCATCCGCGTTCCCGCCGGCGCGGCCGTTGCCTATGCGGCGACAAACCAAATGGACCCGACCGTTTCGGCCGTCGTTACGCTGATCGGCGGCGGGCTTGCCCTTTCATCGCACGGGACAAAGGCAGCTCTTCGCATAGGCGCAAATCTGTCGCCCGAACCGATCTCGAACTGGGTACTCTCGATCGTCGAAGACGTGATCGCTTTTATCGGCTCGCTCCTTGCCGTGTTCGCGCCGGTGATCATCGCCATCGTGCTGGTGCTTTTTGTGATATTTTTCCTTTGGTTTTTCCCGAAGGTCTTTCGCGGACTCAAACGGTTATTCGGAGCAATAGGAGCCTTGTTCAAGGGCGAAAGTTTTAAAGAAGTCGCACGCAAGGCTGGCTAAATACTCCCTGCATTCTTCTCTGCGCCCTTTGCGTTCTCCGCGTTATAATTTTTCTTAACGCAAAGCGCGCAAAGATCGCAGAGAATATTTTATGGAACGACTTTTACAAATCTTCGCGGTTGCAATTCTGATAGGCGCCGCGTTTTTCTTTTGGCGGGGCGACAGCGACTGGTCTTTCGCGTGCGTTGTACTTGGCATCTGCGCGTTCTTTCTGAGTATGCGCTTTAAGATAAAGGGCCGAATGCGGCAGCGTGAGGCCGAAAAGATTCCGTCCGAACTTATCGAACCACTTCCCGACCGAGAAATTGAGGAAATCAAGGACTCGCAAATTTCAAAATGAAGATCGTCCTCGCAACATTCGGGTCCTTGGGCGACATGCATCCTATGATCGCTATCGGGATCGAGCTGGAAAAACGCGGCCACGATGTAACCTTTGCGTCTATGGCGTTCTACTGTGAAAAGATAGAGAGCATCGGTCTCCGTTTTGCCCCGATGGCTCCGCACATTGATCCCTCTGCTGTCGATACCGATGAGTTTCGTGAAATGGTGGACGCCAAAACCGGGCCCGAAAAAATTATCGGCGATCTGATAATGCCTGCTCTTCCGCAGATGTACGACGATCTGCTCGCTGCTGCTGAAAATGCAGATGTTTTGATAACGGGCGAACTGATCTATGCCGCAAGATCGGTCGTAGAAAAGACCGGTATCAAATGGGTATCGACGACGCTTGCACCGATCTCGCTTTTCTCGGCACATGATCCGGGCGTACCGCCGCAGGCTCCGTGGTTCGAAAAACTTAGATTTCTTGGCCCTCTGTTTCACCGCGCCGCTTTTGATCTTGTGAGATGGAATCTCAGCGGCTGGTTTGAGCCCTACAAGAAATTTCGCGCTGACCTCGGACTCGACCCGAACGATCACCCATTATTCGAAGGGAAATTTTCGGATGATCTTCACCTTGTTCTTTTTTCTCGAGCGCTGGGCAAGCCGCAGCCTGACTGGCCAAAGAACGCGCTGCAAACCGGTTTTTGTTTTTACGACGGGCAAGCCGACACAATGCCGCAGGGTTTGGACGATTTTCTCGATACCGGTGAGGCGCCGATCGTTTTCACTTTAGGCTCCGCAGCGGTGATGGATGCACGTGATTTTTTCGAAGAAAGTGCAAAAGCGGCGGACGCGCTGAACAGGCGCGCGGTCCTGCTATACGGCACAGGGCAGGAACCCCCAAAGATCCAGGATGACAAGATAGCCTTGTTTGAATATGCTCCTTACTCGCGCGTTTTCCCGCGAGCGGCCTGTGTGGTACATCAGGGCGGCGTCGGAACGACGGGACAAGTCCTCCGAGCCGGCGTTCCGCAACTCGTAATGCCATACGGCCACGATCAGCACGACAACGCCGCGCGCTGCCGCCGCATCGGCGTTGCGGAAATAATTGACCGCGACAGCTATAATGCAAAAAGCGCCGCGCACGCTCTACTTGAATTGCTTTCCGACCCGTCTTACAAAACAAATGCCGAAACCGCCAAACGAATCGTCAATTCCGAAGTCGGCACAAGGGCTGCCTGTGATGCAATAGAGGCAGTAGGCAGCGGCACCTGGCAGTCGCAGAAATGTTTTTAGCTGCTTGCTGCTACTGCGTACGATTCCCTTTCGCGACTGTTTGCTTCCCGCTGTTTTCATTTTGATATAATCCGAATAATATAGATTTAATCGAAATTCAGTGAACACCCTTGAACATCTCATCGAAAACAACCGTCGCTGGTCCGAACGGATCACGCGGCAGGAACCCGATTTTTTCTCCAGGCTTGCCGAACAGCAATCGCCGGAATATCTCTGGGTCGGCTGTTCGGACAGCCGCGTTGCCGCCAACACGATCGTCGGCTTGATGCCGGGCGAAGTTTTCGTACACCGCAACATAGCGAACCTCGTCGTGCACACTGATATGAATTGTCTTTCCGTAATGCAGTTTGCGGTCGAGGTGCTGAGGGTGAAACATATCATTGTTACCGGTCATTACGGCTGCGGCGGCGTCGCGGCGGCATTGGACCGCAAGCGTCACGGCTTGATCGACAATTGGCTGCGGCACATACAGGACACCGCAAATCTTTACGCCGATGTCCTTTCACAAATATCCGACGCTGAGACGCGCATCGACAAACTTTGCGAGCTTAACGTCATCGAACAGGTGATAAATGCGAGCGAAACGACCGTGGTCCAGGACGCGTGGGATCGCGGCCAGGAACTGACCATTCACGGCTGGATCTATGGATTGAAAGACGGCCTGGTGCGCGATCTAGATATCACGCTGGGAAATAAAACTGATATGAAAACTCTCCGCAGCCGCTTCTTATCGAGCGGTATGCCGGCATCGACAGGACTCTAATGACTACTCGGCGACTGCTCCTTCTTTTAGCTCTTTTTGCTTTTGCTGCATCTGTTGTTTTGGCCCAGTTGGCACGCAAGCCTTCGGGCATGAAAATGCCGGCCGAGATGATCGGCAAGACGCCTGACACGTCAAAAAATTCTCTGCCTGCCGTAACTTCGCAAGAGGATTTTGACTCGATCGCCAGAACCTATCATCAAGGCACGCCCTATGCCCTGCCGCATATTATGTTCGTCATCGACCGGCGGGAGGGCGGCAAGATCTACTACATCAATTCGCAAAAGTACCGCTTTCACAAAGACTTTCTGCTGTCGATGTATCTGATACCGCGCGGAGCCGACGTTTTTACGCCAGTTTATATGGACGAAAACCGCCGCTTCATCGTCGGAACCATTGCGTGGCAAAAGCCTGTCGAAAAATTTACATGGGAGTTGTGGGAAGGTGACCTTGCGACCTCGGCGCAGATAAAATATGCGAACGAAATAATCGCAAAGAGCTTTTTTGCACCTGTTGCCTTTAAACCCAATTCGATCCGTCAGGAAGACGCCTCGGCAAACATTGGCATCGAGCGTGTTACGCAAAGCGACATTAATAAAAATCAGGAATATCTTGCGCTGAACACGGGTGAGGCCGTCGGCCGCATTCACATCATCGACAAGCTCGACGATACCGTCGAAATAGGCGACAACGAGATCATCGTGCTAAAGGAACTGCCGCTTTCGCTGCCGCCGGTAAAAGGCATTATCGTCGCAAAACCGTCAAGCCCTCTTTCGCACATAAACATTCTCGCAAAAGGCTGGAACGTACCGAACGTTTATATCAAGGATGCCGATAAGCTGTTCAAGGAATACAACACTTATGTTTACAAGCTCACGGCGACAAATACGGACTATAAGCTCGAACGCGCTTCGCTTGACGATATAAAAAATCAGTTTGTCTCGCCCGATCAACAGATACCACCCGCCGACCTCGAAGAGAAAAAGCTGATGGGGCTTCACCAAATGCGAAAAGGCGACAGCATCGCATACGGTTCGAAATCGGCGAATCTTGGCGAGATGATGCATTCACGGATCTTACGTCCGATGATACCCGACGGGTTTACGATTCCATTTTATTGGTACGACAAATTTATTAAGGATAATAAGATCGACTCGGTCATCAACGATCTGACGGATGATTACAACTTCGTTCACAACCCGCGTGTTCGCCGGCAAAAACTTGAGGCCCTGCGGGCAACGATACAAAATGGAAAATTCGACCCTGCGCTTCGCCGTGAGGTGATCCGCCTGTGGCGAACACAGCTTGGCGGGCGGCCTGTTTTTGTCAGGAGCTCATCGAATTCGGAAGATTTGCCTAATTTCAGCGGTGCTGGACTGTATTCCAGCGTCGCGAACGTCCGTGAAGCCGACAAGCTTATCGAAGCTGTAAAAAAGGTCTGGGCGTCGCTGTGGAAGTTTGAGGCCTACGAAGCGCGCGTGCGCAATTACGTCAGCCAGGACGACGTTTATATGTCGGCGCTCATACAGCTCGGCATCGATATGAAAAAAGGCGGCGTAATGATAACCAAGGACCCGTTCGATGCCTCGAATAAAAACGCCGTTTATATCAGCGCCGTCTGCGGGCATAATTCGAAGGTCGTCGATAACGACGGCATACCGGAACAGATATTGTTTAACCCGAAATCGAATTCCGTCGCTGTGATGACGCTTTCGCAGCAGCAAAACGCTCTTGCCTTTGACGTAAACGGCGACCTGAAAGTGACGGCCGACCGATGTGCCGATACAAGCAAGCGTGTGCTAACGGACCTCGAAGCTCGACGGCTGGCGCGAACGGCGATCAATATTCGTCACGTTTTTGGCGATAAAAAGGAACAGGATATCGAGTGGGGCATAATGAACGGCCGAGTTTACATTGTTCAGGCAAGACCGTATATAGATAAAAAGTAAAGAAAAAATCTGCCGATCAATTAAATAATTAATAATTACTAATTAAATAATTAAACGGCAGAAACAACGATTATGAAACCAGTTTTTGTTGGATTATTTGGAATATTTTTAATGGCATGCGCCAAGCCCGCAACGACCGTTCAGCAAAATACGAACGCCGGCGCCGCGCCGCAACGAGCAGAAAAGCTTGAGTCCGTAACGGCTCACACGACTGAAAATCAGCCGATGCCTTTGCCAAGCGCGAACGAGCAAAGCGGACCGAAATCGCATTGGACACAAAGCGGAAACCCGATCGACACCTCCAAATTCGATACGTCCATCGCCGCCGCAGAAAAAGCTTTTAAGGCAAAGCCGAAGGATTCGGCTGCAAAACAGGCTTTGTCCGACGCGTATCTGAACCGTGCAATGGCGTTGACCGACGCTCGACAGTACGCCTCAGCTCTTGGAGATTTTCGCCGAGCCTTAAAATACGACCCCTCGAGCGAGGATGCCAAAACCTGGATCGATCAGATCATAAACATCTATGATTCGATGAACAAGGAATATCCGAAGGAAGGCGAAGAACCGCCGCCCCTCCCCTCGACGGGGAAAAGTAACGATTAGACAGCTGTATGAGCCGGACAGACATTGAAAAACCGGACAAGTGAAAGCGCGGCCAAGCCAGCGGGTCGATAACAATCCATGTGGCCGCAGACGTGGACGATCTGCATTTCACGTAAGCGTCAGTAATAACGCGGCGCTAGACAAATCTACCGCATAAAAATTACACTATTTGGTTTGCTACATTATCAATATTTTTACATCGCGGAGATTTAAGATTTTAATATGGCTATTTCAGCTAACGATATAAGAAAAGGCATGGTGATCCTTCACGAAGGTGCGCCCGTAAAGGTGATGGAATTTCACCATCACACGCCCGGAAATTTGCGGGCGATGGTGCAGGCGCGGCTCCGGAACCTTTTGACCGGAAACTCGTTCGAATTCCGGTTCCGCTCGGCCGACACGCTCGAAAAGATCACGCTTGAACAGCATAAAATGGAGTACCTCTATTCGGACGGCTCGCACCATCATTTCATGAACAGCGAAAACTACGAGCAGGTCGCGCTGACCGAAGACGAACTTGGTGACGCCGCCCAATGGCTCATGCCGGGACTCAAGATCGAGGTCGAATTTTACAACGGCCAGCCGATCGGCGTTGCTCTGCCGGCCTCGATGGAACTGACCGTCACGAGCACCGAACCTGTGCTGAAGGGTGCAACGGCTTCTAATTCGAACAAACCTGCGACGCTCGAAAACGGCGTAACGCTTCAGGTGCCCCCGTTCATCGTTGAAGGTGAAAAGATACGCGTAAATCCGACCGAAGCGCGGTACATGGAACGGGTTAAATAGAGTCGGGACAGTCTGGCAAGTCTGGGAAGTCTTGGAAGTAAAAGATAGCTTCCTCGACTTTCCGGACCTTCCAGACATCCTGGACTAACTGATGTTTCTTCTTTACAGCCTGCTCTACAGCCTCGCATTCGTGCTGATGCTGCCGCTCTTTATTTTGCGGCGTCAAAAATACGCAGCGGGCTTTTCGCAGCGTCTCGGCCGCCTTCCTGAATTCAAACAAGACGACAGGCCTGTTATTTGGCTGCACTGCGTTTCGGTCGGCGAAACAAATGCCGCGCGGCCGCTGGTTGAGCAGCTAATAAGGCAATTCCCTTCACATCGTCTCGTAATTTCGACGACCACGAAAACCGGACAGGAGCTCACGAAAAAAGCATTTGCGGGCAAAGCGGACGCAGTCTTCTATTTTCCGTTTGATTGGAAATTCAGCGTGCGTCGAGCGCTTGAAACGTTTCGCCCGTCCGCTGTTCTGTTAATGGAAACCGAGATATGGCCGCGGTTTTTTCGAGAGGCTCACAACCGCGGCGCGCAGGTTATTATCGTCAACGGCCGCCTTTCGGAACGGTCGTTCAACCGCTATTCGTTGATACGGACGTTTATCAGGCGCGTTTTGAGACTTATCGACTCGGCATTGATGCAGGGCGAACGGGATGCAGCGCGAATTATCGACCTCGGTGTCGGCATCGACAAAGTTCAGATCACGGGAAACCTGAAATTCGACCAGCAGGCCGTCGGGGCAGAAGATCCGCCCACCGGTCAGCTGCGG
>Ga0070664_100003749_pt1 | contig 12259 bp, 12 predicted proteins | sample KBSC73metaG_FD_65863 | JGI IMG/M metagenome (GOLD analysis project Ga0070664, IMG submission 65863) | Corn rhizosphere microbial communities from Kellogg Biological Station, Michigan, USA - KBS C7-3 metaG | ecosystem: Host-associated > Plants > Roots > Rhizosphere > Soil ... | reverse complement strand
GCCCAGGCCTCGGCGTTCCAGATCTCCAGGTACTCGCCGGCGCCGATGACGACGCAGTTGCCGTCGAGGCCGGCGTGCTCGATCAGCGGCTTGGGGACGCGGATGCGGCCGGCCGAATCCAGCTTCTCGTCGAAGGAGCCGCCGTGGAAGCGGCGGCGCAGCGCCCGGGCGTCGCGGCCGAACGGGCTGTGCGGCGAGAGGAAGCGGTCGGAGAGCTGCTCGAACTCGCTGGTCGTGTGCACCCAGACGCAGGGGTCGAAGCCCTTGGAGAGAACGATGCCGTCAGCCAGCGAAGCCCGGAAGCGAGAGGGAACCGTGAGGCGGTCCTTGGAATCGAGGCTGTGCTCGTAGAGACCCCTGAACGCCACTGCGCGGTGTCCTTTCTGAGCAGGAGGGCCGAAAAAGAGTTGGACCGGGGTGATGAGGTGGGAGGAGCCTCACCACCCCGGTCCTGGGCTTCAACTCGACCGCCACAATAACCCACTCTCCCCCACTTTGCAACACGATCCCCCTTTGCAACCCCATTTGCATCCGCCTCTCGTCTTCGTCTGTTCCTTTTCGTTGCCGTGCAAGGAAAAGGAACAGACGAAGGCGGGGCCGATAGATTTGGCCGCGTGGGCAGCCCCGAGACCGAGCCGGTGATCACCGAAGAGGTTGCGACCGGCGTGCCGGACGACGCCAACGACCTGCGGGGCCACCACTTCAGCCGCCTGATCAGGACCCCGCTGACCCTGATCCTGGCCGGGGCGCTGACGGCGGCCGTCTTCGTCGTCTGCCTGATCTCCATCGGCGCGGCGATCGGCGCCGGTGCGGCGCTCGTCACCGTGCTGCTGGCGACCGTCGTCGTCTTCGTGATCGCCGACCACCGCGCCGCCAACGACTTCTTCGAGGTCTACGCGGCGAGCCGCGGCCTCAACCTCGTCAGCGAGCGCGGGCGCCTGCCGCAGGCGACGCCGCTGCTGCGCAAGGGCGACGACCGCTACGCCGAGCGCAGCATGACCGGGCGCCTCGCCGATGGCGTCCACGGCACCCTCGCCCTCTTCACCTACGAGGAAGAGACGACGAACAGCGACGGGCAGAGCGAGACCAACTACTACCGCTACACCGTCGGCTTCACCCAGGTGACCGAGTGCGCCGAGCGGGTCCCCGAGCTCTACTGCCAGCGCAAGTTCGGCCTCCGCTCGCTGGAGAAGTTCGAGGACGTCTTCCGCACCAGGAAAGCGCGGGTGAAGCTGGAGAGCGAGGTGCTCGACAAGAAGTACGAGATCTTCGCCGGCACCGAGCAGGACGCCGTCTGGCTGCGGCGGCTCTTCTCGCCCACCTTCATCGTCTGGCTGACCGACTCGGCCCCAAGCAAGTTCGCCTTCGAGCTCGTCGACGGCAACCTCTGCTGCTACGTCGGTGGCCACAAGGAGAACGCCGAGGACCTCGACGGCGTCGCCGCCGCCACCGGCGCGGTCGCGACGCGGCTGCGGGAAGAGGCGCTGGAGGGTTCTTAGAAGCCGGCGAGCAGGGTGCCGGCGTTGGCGATCAGGCCGGCGGTGATCATCAGCAGCACCGACGGGACGAGGATCAGTGCGACGACGAGCTGGATCTTCGGCGCGGCCCGGGCAGCGCGGTCCTCGACCTCGCGGCGGCTGTCGCGACGCAGGGCGGTGGCCTGGCGGCGGAGCTGGTCGGCGAGGGGCGAGCCGAGCCGGCGCGAGCGTTCGATCGCCGCGACCAGCCGCGCCAGCTCGGCGCCGGGGACGCGGGCGCGCAGCGAGCGCAAGGCATCTCCCAAGGGCGTGCCGCAAGAAAGCTCGGCGAGGGTGAGGCGCAGCTCCTCGGCCAGCGGTCCCTCCCCCGCCTTCGCCAGCTGTTCGAGACCGGCGGCAGGGCCCCGGCCCGAGCCGGCGCTGACGGCGAGGAGGTCGAGGGCGTCCGGCATCGCCGCGACCAGGCGGCGGTGACGGCGGCGGGCCTGGCGCTCCCGAAGCACATCCGGCACGAGGAAGCCGGCGAGCGGAAGCCCGAAGGCGACCAGGAGCGCGGTCCGGCCAGGTGCTGCGGGCGCGACCAAGAGGCCGGCCAGCCCGCCCACCACTGCACCCACGACCTTGGCCGGCAGCAACTCCGGTAGCGACAGCCGCCGACACACCGAGGAGGCAAGCCGACCCGGAGCCAGCTCCTTTGCCCCCATCGCTCCGAAGAGGACCGCCACCGCGGCCAGCAGCCCGGCGCCGCTCACTCGACCACCTGGGCGAGGCGCCGGATCGCGAGGAAGCCGAGTAGCTGCAGCGCCGCCGCGAGCACGAGCAGGACCGCGGATGGGGGCGAGGCCAGCAGCTTGGCGAGGAAGCCCGGCTCGAGCAGCTCCGCGAAAAGCGCCCCGCCCGTCGGCATCGCCACCACCAGGAGGCCGGTGAAGCGGGCCTGGGCGGTCGCCGACTTCGCTTCCTCGGCGACGCGCTCCTGCTCCGCGGCTCCGGCGGCGAAGCGCCGCAGGAGGCCGGCAAGGTCACCGCCCGCCAGGCGCTGGCTGAGGAGGGCGGCGACGAGCGCGTCGACCCGCTGCGACCGCATCCGCCGCCGCCAGCGCTCGAGAACCTCGCTCGTCGCGCCGCCGAGCTCCAGCTCACCGGCGAGTTGGGCGAGCTCGCTCGCAGCCGGCCCGTCGAGCGAGGCGACCGCGCTGCCTAGTGAGGCGCGCAGCGAGCGGCCGGCGCTGAGGGAGTCGGCGATCGCGGTGGCAACTTCCGCGAGGGAGCGCTCGACCCGCCGCCGATAGCGCCGGCGGCGGCCGGCGATCATCCACCCCACCGCCGCCGGTCCCGCCACCGCAAGCGGCAGCGCCAGGGGCCAGCCGCCGAGGAACCAGCCGGCGAGAACGGCGGCGCCGGTGCCGAGCACGGTCAGCCGGCGCCGCTCGAGGCTCGACGGCGCGTACCCCTCGCGGTCGACTCGCCGCAAAGGCTCCAGCGCCAGGCGAACCCATGCCGAAACCGCGGGGCTCGCCAGCAGCGCCTCCCGCACCGCCAGCGCTCCCAGCCCGCCCGCGGCCGCCGCGACCAAGACGGCCGGCGTCATCCCACCTCCGCGACCTCTACAACGCGACGGGCGCCGGCGGCATCGCGCTGCAGGTGAACGACGAGGTCGACGCCGCGACGCACCTGCTCGGCGATTGCCGCGTGAGGCAGCCCCACGCCCGCCATCAGCGCCAGCGTCTCCAGCCGGGCGAGGGCATCGCCGGGGGAATTGGCGTGCACGGTCGAGAGGGCGCCGTCGTGACCGGTGTTGAGCGCAATCAGCAGATCTAGCGCCTCGACTCCGCGAACCTCGCCGATCACGATCCGATCGGGTCGCATCCGCAGCGCGTTTCGCAACAGGTCGCGGATCGTCACCTCTCCGCGCCCCTCCACGCCCGCCGGCCGGCTCTCGAGCCTGACCACATGGGGCTGCTGCAGCCTCAGCTCTGCCGCGTCCTCGATCGTCACCACCCGCTCCTCGCCGCCGATGAAGCTCGAGAGCGCGTTAAGCAGCGTCGTCTTGCCAGAGCCGGTGCCGCCGCTGATGAGGACGCTACGGCGCTCCGCCACCGCCGCCTCCAGCTGTCGACGCTGCTCGACCGTCAGGGTTTCGACCTCGACCAGCTCATCGGGGCCGGGGCGAGAGGCGCCGAAGCGACGGATCGAGAGCGTCGGGCCGTCAATTGCCAGTGGCGGGATGACGACGTTGACGCGGGAGCCATCGGCCAGGCGGGCATCGACCATCGGGCTGAGCTCGTCTACTCGCCGGCCCAGCGGAGCCAGGATGCGCTCGATCGCGTTGCGCAGCTCCTCCTCACTCTCGAAGGCGACCTCGGTCGGTTCCAGCCGACCCCGCCGCTCGACGAAGACCCGGTCATGCCGGTTGACCATCACCTCCTCCACCGCAGGGTCGGCAAGCAGCACCTCGAGCGGGCCGAGGCCGACGCTGTCGCGGACGATCCGCGCGACCACCTCCTCGCGCCGCGCCGCCGGCAGAACCGCAGCGTGCTCGTCAACGAGCAGTCGCACCGACTCCCGGAGCTCCCGATCCGGTGAGCGGCCAGCGGCGGCCTCGGCGCGGCGGCGCTCGACCAGCCGCTCGCGCAGGCGCGAGGACAGCTCGGCGATGTCCCGCTCGTGCCGCTCGATCGTGCAATCAGCCAACGGGGATCACCGTGATCCGGCGGGCGAAGCTCTCAGCCGCCAGCAGCCGCAGGGCTTGACTCCGGGTCAGCCCGAGGGTGACGTGCGCTTCGCCAGGAGCCCCTTCACCCCCCGCGCCCAGAGCCAGGAGTGGCACCGCCGCGGCCGTGACATAGGTGTGACCGGCTCCCGCGCCGCTTGGCTCACTCGTAACCACGACGTCGACCTTGGACCCGACCGGCTGAGCGCCAAAGGTGGACAGGGCCCCGGCGCCGGCGACGGTGATTTCAACAGGGCGCCGTCCCGGCATCAGGCCGGGCCCCCGCGACGGCTGGCGCGGTGGGCGCAGTTGCGAGGCCAACAGGTAGGAGCCCGCAGGCACGGCGGCAGCCGCGACGAGCCCGATCGCCTCGCCTGGTTCGGCCAGCGCCGCGGGCGGGACGAAGCGAACCGGAACCTTCCTCACCTCAAGCGCATCCGCGACGAGGTCCGGGCCGATCTCTTCGCCCTGGCGAAGGTCCTTGCTCGCGACGACCACCGGCCGGAGCTCGCCGTAGCCGCGAGCGACGCTCTCGCCATAACCGTCGGCGATCGCCGCCGCGGCGACGGCAGCCACGCCGGCGGCGGCCAGGAAGGCGATCGCCCGGCTCCGGCGACTCATCCGCGCTCGCGGTCCAATGGCAGGATCAGCTTCGCCTCGGTCCCCGACCTAGCAGTGGAGAGCCGGAAGCTTCCGCCGTGCTGTGCCGCGGTAGCGCGGACGATGGCCAGGCCATGGCCGTGTCGGCGGCGCCCGGCGAGCCGCATCCACAGGAGAACGGGGTTCTCCCGGGCGAGCGCGCGCCCCTGATCTCGGACGATGACCAGGGACCTTCGAGGCTCGCACCGGGCGGAAACGGTGACCGCCCCACTGCCGTGTCGCAGCGCGTTGCTGATCAGGTTGTCCACTGCCTGGGCGAGGGCGATTCGATCCCCGCAAAGCAGTGCATCGTCTCCTGCTGACCACTGAAGCTCCAAGGGCCTTCCAAGGCCCACGGCCGCCGGCCGCCAGCGATCGACCGCCGCCGCGACGATTGACCTGAGGGGAACGTGCGCCGTCTTCAGCGCACGTCGATCGCCGTTGATCTCCCGGTCGAGATGCTCGGCCGCGGCGATCGCCATCTCCAGGGACGACGCAATCGGTCGATCGGCGCCAGCGCCGGTCTGAAGCGAAAGAGATAGGGCTTGCAAAGGGCGCCGCAGCTCGTGCATGGCAGCGTTGAGGGAGGTCCGTCGCCGCCCCTCCCGGAGCGCAGCAAAGCCGCCCGCCATCGCAAAGGATGCGGCCATCGGCAACCCTGCTGCGATCGCGGGCAGCTCGATCGCCATGGCCTAGGACCCTCGCCTCTCGCTCATGGAGATTCGAGTGTCGTGGCTGCGCAATGTCTCCCCCGCAAGCAGGCTCCCATACCCGCAAAGAGCGAGCTAAGCCGCGCCCGTCTCTCTCTGCGGTCTCGGCCAAGCGCATCGGAGGGACGGGCGCGATGAGGTAGACCCGAGGGACAACAAGACGGTTCCCAAAGTTTTTTTTGTGAACTGGAATCGAATGCAGAAGTCGAATTTATTCACTGCATTTTTCTTTTTGAAAACGATTTTCCGAGGAGCGTTTTGGAATACTTGTCTAGTAACTCGGTCGCTTTGCCACCCAACGTCCCCCGTCCGAGCAATAAAACGGAGGTTCTGCTTTGTCACAGTCCCGCACTTCCCCAGAGGGCATTACCCAACAGGTTGCCAAGGCACTGGCGCACCCGCTGCGCGTTCGCATCCTCAGCTCCCTGCATAAAGGAATCTCGAGCCCTAACCAGCTCGCGCAGGAGCTCGGCGAGCCGCTGGGCAACGTCAGCTACCACGTGAAAACGCTGTTGGAGTACGACTGCGTCGAACTTGTCAAAACCGAGCCGCGGCGCGGTGCCGTCGAGCACTTCTACCGTGCCACCGACCGCGCCTTCCTCAGCGACTCCGATTGGGCCAGGATCCCGGCCTCGGCCCGCAAGGGGCTCTCCGGCTCGATCCTCGAGTCGATCGGCCAGAGCGCAACCGAGGCGATGGCCGACGGGACGATTGAGGCGCGCAGCGACTCCCACCTCTCCGACACCCCCCTCCTCCTCGACGAGCAGGGCTGGAAGGACCTCAACAAGGCCCTTGCAGCAACGGTGAAGGAGGCGACCAAGATCCAAAAAGAAGCCGCTAAACGCCTGAGCAGCAAAAAGGACGGCATCTCCTCCAAGCTGGCGATCATGCACTTCGAGGTTCCCGCCGCCCAGGGCAAGAAGAAGTAGCGACCTCCGCGAGCGGCATCCCCCACGGGGGATGCCGTCAACGAGGGCCCTCAGCCGGATATCAGCCGGTAGCCGATACCCCAGCAGTTGATGACGAAGCGGTTCTTCTCGGGATCGAGGCTCCGTCGCAAGCGACTTGCGTGCGAATCCAACGTCCTCGTCTTCGAAGGTCCCTTGTAGGCCCAGACCGCATCGAGCAGCTCTTCCTTCGTGTAGACCCTGGTCGGATCGGTGGAGAGGGCGCGCAGAAGGTCGAATTCCTTGTTCGTCAGGTGGACTTCGCGCTCGCCGACGGTGACGCGGCGGCGGAGCGGGTCGATGACGAGGTCGCCGACCCGCCTCGGCCCGTCCTGGGCGTGGCTGCGGCGGCGGAGGACGGCCCTGATCCGGGCGCGCAGCTCCTGGTATCGGAAGGGCTTCACCAGGTAGTCGTCGGCCCCGGAGTCGAGGCCGCGGACGCGATCGGTCTCTCCGTTGCGCCCGGTGAGCACGATCACCGGCAGCCGCGGGTCGAAGCGGGAGTCGATCCCGTCGCTCTCGCGGATCTCCCGCAGGACGTCGAGACCGGAGGCGTCGGGGAGCGTCAGATCGAGCAGCAGTAAATCTGGATGGTTGTACCTGCAGAGCCGCAGCGCATCGGAGGCGCAAGGCGCGGGCATGACGCCGAAACGGTCGGCCGCGAGGTGCTCGCAGAGCAGGTCGAGGGTGATCGCGTCGTCCTCGCAGACGACAAGGCTGGCTATCTCTTCTGGTTGGGGGAGCATGGTGTCCCTAAGTCCTGGGCGGGGGCGGTCTCTCCCCCCGGCGCCGCCGGAATCTCCAAAACTGCGGAAGCTCCGCGGTGCCAGACGACGCGCCGCGGCGGCACCGCCCGCCGCTCCGAGATCACGCGGCCCTCGCGGTCGAGGAAGTAGAGATCGAGCGCGAAGCGCATCCCAAAGGTGTGGACGCTGGAGCAGCGCGGGATCAGTAGGCCCGGCCCGGCGGCGCTGCGCCTGCGCCAGCTCAACCCCCGCAGCCGGGTTCGGAAATCCTTTGCAACGGGGAAAGACCGGGGAGGATGATCCACGCCCGTCTAAGTCCAGAGCCGCCGAGGTCTCTCCCCCTGTGGTGACCGCCAGGCCGAAAGTCGCGATCTTCAGTCCCAACCCGATGGTCTCGATCGCGATCGAGTCCTTTAGCGCCGACGGCGGCGACGACATCCACATCCACGCCGCCGGCCAGGGGGTCTGGGTGGCGCGGATGGCGGCCGAGCTGGGGGCGGAACCGGTCCTCTGCGGCTTCATCGGCGGCGAGGTCGGGACCGTGCTGCGGCCGCTGCTGGAGGAGATGCCGGTCGAGCTGCGCCTGGTCGAGACGGCCGAGCCGAGCGGCGCCTACATCCACGACCGCCGCAGCGGCGAGCGCGAACCGATCTCCCAGAGCGCGGCGCTGCCGGCCTCGCGCCACGAGGTCGACGACCTCTTCTCGGTCACGGTGGCAGCGGCGCTGGAGTGCGACCTGCTCGCCGTCTGCGGCCCCTACCCCGACAACACGATCCCGCTGGAGATCTACGGCGGCCTCGTCGCCGACGTCAAGGCGAACGGGAAGCCGGCGATCGTCGACCTCTCCTCGCCGCGCCTCGACAGCGCCCTCGAGGGCAAGCCCGATCTGGTGAAGATCAACGACTGGCAGATCGCCGGCTTCATCTCCGGCCCGGTCGACACCGAGGAGCGGATGCGGGGGGCGATGGAACAGGTTCAGGAGAAAGGCGCCGAGAGCGTCATCGTCACCCGCGCGGGCGACCCGGCGCTGGCCCTGCGCGACGGCAGGTTCACCGAGCTGACGCCGCCGAAATTCGAGCGCGGATCGCGCGAGGGCTGCGGCGACTCGATGATGGGCGCCCTGGCGGCGACGATCGCCGCCGGGCAGGACTGGGACGAGGTCCTCCGCCTCAGCGCCGCCGCCGGCGCCACGAACTTCCTCCGCTCCGGCCTCGGCACCGGCTCCCGCTCCGTGATCGAAGAACTCGCCCCGCGAGTCCAGCTCCGCCCCCTGGACTGATCGTTTCCAGACTTTTGGCCCCTATAGGAACCCAAATTCTGGAAACGACCTAGAGACGGGGGGCGAAGGGGACGTTTAGCTCCTCACCTGTGACGATTGCGTGCGGTGCCGCCTCGGCGATCCAGTCCACGTGCGGGGCCAGCCACTCGATCTCGCGCAGGCGCTCCAATGCCGGGGAGATCCGCACCGGGCGGCCACCGAGGACCGTGTGGGCGTCGCTGCTGAGGACGTGGACGAGGCCCTTCTCGGCCATCGCCAGCATCCCCTTCGCCATGTTCTCGCGCAGAAAGAAGTCGGCGGTCGCCTGGATCAGCGCTCCCTCCGCCACCAGCGCCGCCATCCGCTCGAACATGTCGGCGGAGAGGTGACGCTCGGGGTGGGCGACGATCGTGCGGTGGCCGCGCTCGGCCAAGTAGGCGACCCGGCGCAGGAGACTGTCGTCGAGCGGCCCCGGCGCCGGCTCGAGCAGGATCCAGCTGCCGCCACCGAGTGAGAGCAGCGCCAGCTCCTCCTCGCCGAGGCCCTTGACGGCGGTCTCGGCGACCTCGCCTCCCTGCAGGATCCGCACAGCGACCAGTTCCCGCTCCAGCCGCTCGTTCAGCCCCGCCACCCGCCCGGCCAGCTCTTCGATCCGGACGTCGTGGTCGTGGCGGATGTGCGGGGTCGCGCAGACGGCTTCGATCCCGTCGGCCTCCGCCTGCCGAGCCATCGCGACGCTGTCGTCGGCGTCGCGGGCGCCGTCGTCGATCGCATCGAGGATGTGGCAGTGCAGGTCGATCACGGCGTCCTCCCGTCTGGTCAGTACCCATTTCGGCCCTGAAGAAGTGCAACCTTCCGGCCAGGGTGCAACCAGGCGTTCAGGCACGGGCCCAAGCGGGCACGTCTCTACGATGATCGGCAAGATCATGGACCTGCTGACCCCGGGCTTGCGTCAGCGGACTGGCTTCAACTCATGGATAAGAAGACGACCCGCAGAGGGAATTACGAGTCCGGCTCCGACTACGTGCTGGAGTACGGCGAGCTCCGCTTCGCCTTCAACGAAGAGGACTTTGCGCAGCGCGTCGAGCAGGCGGCGGTGAAACTCCGCTTCGTCGACCAGGGGCTCAGCGCCGAGGAGCTCGATGACCTCCTAGACCTTGCGGTCAGCGGCGAGATCGCCGAGCCCAGCTCCCGCCTCGGCGAGCACATCAACGAGAACTGGGAGGACCTCGTCGGTCCCTCCAATCGCAGCCTCGTCCACTGGATCCGCCGCCTCGTCTTCCGCGGCGCCTGGCTCGACCAACGGGTCAAGGAGGGCGAGCTCGACGTCGTCTTCGACGAGCGCACCCAGACCTTCGGCTACGTGCAGCCGGACCGCAGCGCCGAGCTGATCGAGCTCTCCAAAGAGCCGAGCTGGCGCCGCATCGCCTACAGGCGATAGAGAGCGACTTCTAGATCAGTCGGAGCTCTGGCGCTCCAGCGCCGCGACGACCGTGAGCGATCCGCCGCCGGCGGCACCCTGGGCACGGCCGGCGTCGAAGAACTCCTTCGCCGCCTCGGCGTCCTCGTAGGCCTCGGCAAGGCGGGTGAGGGAGTCGAGGAGGAGGATCACGTCCTCGCCGCGGCCGGCGCGGGTCGCTGCCTGGGCGAGGGCGTCGCCGGCGTGGCGCGGCTGGCCGGCGGAGACGATCTCCGCCTGCGGCGCGTCGCGCTTCCAGTCGGCAAGCTCCTCCGGGCTCGGGTCGATCAGCAGGGCGATCGGGTCCGGGCCCTTCGAGTCGGCTGCGAGATCGGCGGCGACGCTGCGCAGCAGCGCCGTGCAGGCCTCGCGGGACTCGGCGCAGAGGACGGCCTGGCGACCGGCCTCCGGCGGCAGCAGCAATCCCTGCAGGGTCACGCCCTGCTTGCCGCGGCGGCCGAAGCGGCGGCGCCGGCGGCGGCGCGGTTTCGGAGCCTCAGCGGCGCTCTGCGCAGCCGGCTCGGGCGCCCGCTCGACCGGCTTCGGCGCGGGCTCGCGCTCGGGAGCTCTCTCCGGCCGGTCGCGGCGCTCGCGGCGACGGCGCTGCGGGCGCTGCTCGCGCTCCTCACGCCGCTCGCTCTCGGCGGCGGGCGCGGATGCTCCGGCCTCCCCCGCCAGCTGCTCGACCAGCTCGGTTTTGGTCAGCATCCGATACTTCTCGACGCCGGCCTCGGCGGCAAGCGAATGCAGGTCGGAAAGGGACTTTTTCTCGAGCTCGGCCTTGTTCATCGAAGGCGGAGACTATTCAACCGACACCGTTGAGCGTCGCGGCGGGGTCGGTCCCCTCCTCGGCAACCACCGACAGCCACGCCTCCGCCTCGCGGGAGCGGCGCCGGCGCGACCAGCCGAGCTCGGCGCCGAGCACGTCGGCGACCGGGCGCACCGCCTTCGCCGAGCGCACCTCGGGCGCCGCGAGGATGCCGAGGCGGGTGCGGCGCAGGAGCACGTCGGCGACACTGCGGGCCTGCTCCTTGCGGGCGGCGAGCGCCACCTCCGCCAGCAGGTCGGGACGGCCGGGGACGATCGGGCGAGCCAGCTTCGGCTCCCTGCGGGCGATCTCCAAGACGTTGCGGGCGGCATGCCCGTAGCGGAAGGTCAGCTGCTCGACCCCGTCCGCGCCGACTCCCGCCGGAGCCTCCAGGTCCTCCGGCCGCGCCGGCATCCCCAGCGGGAGCTCGTCGGTGTGGCAGGGGGCCTCCCGCCCTCCCTGCTCGACCAGGCGGTCGACCGTCTGCTTCGCCATCCGCCGCCAGGTCGTGAGCTTGCCGCCGGTGATCGTCAGCATCCCCGAGGAGGTCTCGTACAGCTCGGCTTTGCGGGAGATGTCGACCGACTTGCGCGGGTCGCCGGTGGAGATCAGCGGGCGCACGCCGGCGTAGGCGCCGACCAGGTCTGCCTCGCCGAGGGAGGTGCCGAAGAAATCATTGACCGCACTCAGTAGATACTCGACGTCACCTCCCGCCGGGCGCGGGTGGGTGGTGTCGCCCTCGAAGTCGTTGTCGGTGGTGCCGACGAGGGTGCGGCCGTACCAGGGCAGCGAGAAGATCATCCGGCCTTCGCCGGCGGGGACGATGCAGGCCGCCTTGCCCATCGGCAGGTCCTTCTCGTCGAGGAGGATGTGGGTGCCCCGGCTGGGGCTGATCCGCGGCACGTCCTCCTCCCCCAACAGCTCCTCGGGGCGGATCTGGTCGGCGAAGACGCCGGTGGCATTGACCACGTGATCGGCGCCCACCTCCATCCGCTCCCCCGACTCCTCCTCGACGAAGGCGACGCCGTTCGCCTTGCCGTTGGCGGAGAGGACCTCGGTCACCTCGGCCCCGTTCAGCATCACGGCGCCGAAGCGCTCAGCCTCGCCGAGGACGGTGAGGACGAGGCGGACGTCGTCGGTCTGGCAGTCGTAGAAGAGGTAGGCGTCGTGCGGTTCGCGCGGGGCGAGCGCCGGCACCAGGTCGAGCACCTCGTCCTGGTCGATCGTGCGGTGGCGATCGGGCGACCAGTAGGAATCTTCGGCTTCCTCGCGGGCGCGGCGCTCGCGGCGGCTGCGGCCGGCGCGGGTCGTCGCCATCACGTCGTACATGTTGAGGCCGAGCCCGAGTTTGCGGTCGCGGCGCTCCTCGCCGAGGGCGGCGACGAGGAACGGCGTCGGGTAGACGAGGTGCGGCGCCAGGCGGACCATCAGCTGGCGCTCGAGCAGCGCCTCGCGGACGAGGCCGAGGTCGAAGTTCTGCAGGTAGCGGAGGCCGCCGTGG
>Ga0070664_100003748_pt1 | contig 12259 bp, 14 predicted proteins | sample KBSC73metaG_FD_65863 | JGI IMG/M metagenome (GOLD analysis project Ga0070664, IMG submission 65863) | Corn rhizosphere microbial communities from Kellogg Biological Station, Michigan, USA - KBS C7-3 metaG | ecosystem: Host-associated > Plants > Roots > Rhizosphere > Soil ... | reverse complement strand
CCTATTCCAATCAACCCGGATAAAAATCCAATGCAAGCGCCAATTAAAAGCGATAAGGCGAAATTCGATTCTCTTTGCTCTGTTGCCTTCGTATTGCCAAAAAAATAAAAACGAATAATGGGAACCAGCAAAAGCAGTCCTAATATTTTTTTGTAAATATTTCCGTCAACAACCACCAATCCACCCAGGTAAGCCATTGGAATGGAAGCAAGTGCAAAAGGCCAGAACAGCTTCCACCGAAAATAACCACCGCGATAAAATTGCATGAACGAGGTAAGTGAAACAAATAAGTTAAGTAATAAAGCTGTTGGTTTCATTACTGCTGGAGTGATCGAAAAAAGAGCCATTAATGCCAGGTAACCACTTGCACCTCCATGACCAACAGATGCATAGAGAAAGGCTACAAGGAAAAGCAGGCTATAAAAGAGAATCAACGTGTCCATGCCTCCTAAAGGTAAGGCAGAACAAGGGTTTCAACCATTTCGCCTTCCGTAAAATCTAATTTTTCTTCGGGTAACACAATAAGGCAATTGGCTAGTGAAAAACTACTAAGGCGAAAAGATTCCTGGGCTGGAAGAGGAGTGACCTGGTGGTCATTGTATACCGCTTTTAAGAACTGCGTCAATTTTACCTTTTTGTTGACTGCATTAGATAAAGGCAGCCATTTTTTTTGAATTAAATTTTTCTGACCAGTCATGCATTCTATTGCTGTGATCACATAATTATAAAAACAAGTCAGCACTGAAGCCGGGTTTCCGGGTAAGCCAAAGACTACTTTCTTATCTTTTATCCCTGCGTATAAAGGTTTTCCCGGTCGTTGCTTCACTTTATGAAATAATTGTTTTACTCCACACGCATTTGCAGCTTCTACAACAAAATCATAATCGCCTACACTTACACCACCGGTCAATAAAATTAAATCAGCAGTTTGCAGCGCTTTTGAGATGGCATTTGTTGTTTCGATTAATTCATCGCCAACAAAAACAATTGTACTATTTTGAATGTGTAATTGTCTTAATGCAGATTGTATCAATAACGAATTAGATTCATAAACCTGACTTTCAAGAAGTGTTTGTCCCGGTATGATCAATTCCTTTCCAGTAATGATAATATGTACACGAGGCTTCGGATGAACTAAAACTTCGTGGATACCAACACCAGCTAAAAATCCAACAGCAGCAGGAGAAAGAAAACAATTCTTAGATAAAGCAAGATCGTTTTTTTTAATTTCAGCTCCTGCCATACGCACATTACTTCCTTTTTGAAGGTCCTGGTCTAAAATGATTATCTCGTTGTTTAGTACTTCAACTTTTTCTTGCATGACAACGGTATCCAGTTCCTGTGGGACAAGAGCGCCGGTAAATATTCGTATTGCATGCTGCTTAGGAATGACTTCAATGTTTTTATCACCTGCAGCGATTACGTTCTTTACATAAAATCGTTTTGATTGAATGAGATCCTCATACCTAAATGCGTAACCATCCATTGCAGCCTGGTTAAAATTTGGAACGCTGCAAGCTGCGTATATATCCTCTGCTAGTACCAGTCCGAATGCTGAGGCTACCGGAATTTTTACAGGTGCGAGAAGCTTTGTATTGAGCTGAATTTTGATTTTTGCGTCGCTGACTGAAATCATTAATTACAAAAATCTGTTTTTTATTTTTATTTGAGCTACTTCATAGGGTTTGATGATTTATTGCTGACAAATTGGTTTCGGGTGTTTTTTTATTGTTTCTTTTCACCTTCTATGTAAAGACAGCGTGGACATCCAATGTTTTAAATCCAAGAGCCAGTACAAACAATATTTTCACGTGGAGTGCCACCAAGATACTTGTTACCATTGCCTGCAGATACGATTGTCAAATCAAATAGTTTGATAAAAAATGCATCCGGTTTCTCGGAACAATAAAAGTCAGAATGAAGCCTTGTTAATTGCTTTTATTTCCTGTTATTGCCGGCACCTTTTTATTTTTCAGACGCTGTTATACACAGCAGAATGGGAAAAGACTACACTTCTGGCAGAAATTTTTTTTATGCCTTTTTAAGTTATACAGTTTTGCAGCAATAAAATTTAAGTATGCAAATTCAATTTTTAAAAATGCTAAAGCTGGCACTATTGGGAATTATGGTGGGTTGGCTGGCACAATCTTGTTCTTCTATTAATGCCGGTACTGTTAGAGAGGTAGTCGCGAAAAGCGCTAGCAGCAATAAGACTAAATTTGATTTTATTGCTGGCGAAAAACTGCTTTGGTCAGAAAACTTCCAGGGAACATTTCCCGGTAATTTTCCTAAAGGCTGGAACACGAATGCTACCGCAGAAGTGGTGGATAACGACGATAAAACAAAGGCTTTACTTCTGACGAAAGATGGTGTCTATATTCCTTTAGCCGTAACAAATTTGCCTGCCGAATTTACCCTGCAATTCGATCTTTCATGCAGCAGTAATTACAGTTACTATTCTTCTCCTTTTCAGGTAATGTTTGCCTCACTTGCAACTAAAAAAGAATTTACAGTTTTAAAGCAATACAATCCTCATAATAAGGACCTGGTTAAAATTTCACTCCATCCTCACAATGCTGCCTCTAATGGTGGCTTTAGTGGATATGAATTATTTGAAAAAGGTGTGAAACAATCGTCGAATGAAGTGAACACGTCCGAATTTTTTGCCAGTGGTGGTCCGGCCAGCGTTAAAGTTTCAATATCAAGGGAAAAACAACGCCTGAGAGTTTATTTCAACGAAGAAAAAGTTTGGGACCTGCCACAAGCGTTTAATGAAAGCGCTAACTACAATTCACTCGTTTTTGGTATTTCACATCTTGTAGATCATACAGGTAAATATTACTTAAGCAATTTAAAGCTCGCCACAGATATACCAAATCAGAAAAAAGATTAAAAATCATTTTTAAAATTAAATATGGACATGAGAATACATTTTATTTTACACGTTTTATTACTGCTGATTTTGATTGGTCTCATTACATCGTGCAATTACGATCAACCAATCACTGTGGGTATACGAAACTATATTCCAACTGAGAACCTCATCACATTTAAAGTGAATGGCAAAGAAGTAAAGACCCATGGATGGAATATCAGCCGGTTTATGGGTAATGGTGTCAGCTTAAATGTGACGTCAAACATGCATGAAGACAAACGTACGCTGATGCTCAATCTCAATGGATGGACACCTGGCAAATACAGTCTTCAAAACAATATTGCCAGCATCACTTATTCAGGCTATGGGCATTATAAACCCGATTATTCTAACGTGCTGAATGCGTATAATTTCCAGGATGGTTTTTTTCAAATTGAGAACATTGACACTGTAAAAGGATTGCTAAACGCATCATTTTATGGAACAGTAAAACAAAATGAAGAAGTATTGTCTATAACAGAAGGAAAAATCATTAATGGCAAACTAAGTCCAGGCATACAATTATACTAAAGAACAAAAATTCATTATGGGGAATGCACAAATTTTTCAGGTCGTGATTGAAATGTGTTGTGACAAAGTGGGTGAGGGGCGAGAAAGTATTGGAGTGATCAAAAATAGATTTTTAAGGAGACCGAAAAAATAATAATGGACAATTCTAACGTATGACGCAATTAAGTAGCTAACTATGTTAGCTTATGCCGGAAAATAACTTCAAATTTTACTGTAGAACTAATGTAAATAATCAGTAACCTTTTCTAAGCATATCAGCATATTCATTTGGTAATGGACTTTCCTCAACCGCCTTTGCTGCTTTTTCTATATCGTAATCAAATCTTATAAACTCAACGCCCACTCCATCTTTTTTGGTTGTTGAACTATCTGCATTAATTGTTAGCACAACATAACAGCCTTTAGGGTTATTGTCTTTTGGCTTGCCCACTGAGCCAATATTAATGGCATGACGATAATGCATATATTCTGTTGGTTGTGTGGGAAGAATTCTGTGGTATGGCTTATGTGTATGTCCAAAACACATAACGTCAGCATCGGCACCTTCCATGATTCTCATCAGGCTTTTTTCGTCCCTATCTTCAAAGAGGTACTCATTAATTTTCCTGGGGCTGCCGTGCACTAACAAAACATTGAGCTTGTCGTTGTTTAACTGGAACTCTATTTTGATGTGTGCCGGTAATGTTCTTAAGTATTTTCGTTCTTCAGTGTTTACAATAGAATTTGTGAAACTAATGGACATTTTACCCATATCCTTTTCCGGCTCAGTCTTGTATGCACAACCACAATCGTCACTCATTAAGCCTATACCCTGGTCATAATTTCCTGCAATGGTTGGAATACCTCTTCTTCTTATTTCATTAATGACTTCATTTGGCCAAACGTTGTATCCTACTAAATCACCAAGACAATAAATCGCATCCGGCTTTTGTTTCTCAATGCTTTGTAGACACGCTTCCAGTGCTGGATAATTTGCATGAATATCACTGAACAGGGCTATTTTCATTGGGAGTGTTTTTTATGTGAAGAATTTTAAATACAGGTATAGCAAGGGCTGCACCTGTAATTGGTGCCACTATATAAATCCAAAGATGTTCAATCTGTCCCGAGACAATGGCTGGTGATATTGATCTTGCAGGGTTCATACTGGCGCCGCATATCGGGCCTGCAAACATAGCTTCTAATAAAGCCGTTGAACCAATTGCAAGACCTGCGAACACTCCCTGCTGTTTACTTCCTGTGGCAACATTAATAATTACCAGCATCAGGAAAAAACTTAGAATGAATTCTAAAATAAAAGACTGCATTTCTGTCCCTGCCGGAAGAGTGGCATCTAAGGACAGGCTGTTTAATTAGTACTGATTCCTGAATTAATCGAAAACGATCTTTTGCTTCTTCTTATTCTCCAAAGGTCAGAGGTTGAAAAAGAGCGTTGACTACACCTGTAATTATTGATTACTTCCAGTCCTCCCACATTGTAACTTGTTCTGCAGTAGTCGATGCTAATTTCTTGTTCGTTGGATTGTGTTTGATTGTTATTGATATTCATGTTTTATAAATTATAATTAAAAAAATTGAATTTGGTCAGTGATTAATTGCAACACTCAGGACCGCAACAGGTTTTCTTTTCTTCCGTTGGCTTCTCTGCATATACTGTAATGCTCCTGATCCCGGTTCCCGACTTCTTGAACGCAGCAAGTTGGTCTTCAGATAAATATTGCCTCAAAATATCGTCAGGAATTGTGATTGGTTTGTCTTTTTGTACAGTAATATTTCCAAAGTTGTTAGCGTCAATCAATTTCAGGTACACTTCTTTTTGAATGGCTCCTGCAACGCATCCGGCATACATTTCCGCAGCTTCTTTTATTTCTTTGGGCAGTTGACCTTCCAAAACGATATCAGAAATAGAAAAATGTCCACCAGGCTTGAGCACCCTGTATATTTCTTTAATTACGGCATCTTTATTAGGCACAAGATTCAATACACAGTTACTTACAATTACATCGGCAACATTAGCAGTCACCGGCATCTTCTCTATATCTCCCTGCCTGAACTCTACATTATTCAATCCTCTTACTTCCGCGTTGTGTCTTGCTTTTTCAATCATTGCCGGGGTAAAATCAATTCCTATCACTTTACCGGTGTCGCCGGTTTCATGTCTTGCTATAAAAGCATCATTACCAGCGCCACTTCCAAGGTCAATTACTACATCACCTTTTTTAATCCTGGCAAACTGCGTTGGTAAGCCGCATCCAAGGCCGAGGTCAGCATCCGGATTATATCCTTCTAATTTTGAATAGTCATCGGCCATGATGTTATACACTTCGGTTGAGCAGCAACCAGAACCACAACAGGAACTTTCGTTTTGCTCTTTGTTCTGTAACGCAATCTCACTGTATTTCTGCCGTACCAGGTCTTTTACATTTTCTTGTGTTTGCATATTTTTAATTTTTATTATCGAAATATTACGATGAATCAGGCCAAAAAAAATCAACAACAATTACTGCCGCCCTTATAGCTTTCAAACAATTGGTTGATCCAGATTTGCGCTGCCTTCCATTCTTTTTCATCAATGCAATAACAAACTTTGGCTCCCTCAATTTCTCCTTTAATCAGTCCGGCATCCTTCAATTCTTTTAAATGTTGTGAAACGGTGCTTTGTGAAAGGGGCAATTCTTCAACGATATCTCCACACTGGCAGGTGGCTTTAGTTGCCAATAATTTTAAAATGGCAACTCTTGCAGGGTGCGCCAATGCCTTCGCATATCTTGCTAATTTGTTTTCCTTAAGGCTGAATTCATATGATTTAGTTGCTCCCATTGTTTTCCATCGCAATATTACGATAAAGTTTTTAACCGCAAAATTATTATTCTAAATTTTTCTTGTTGCTTCTTTGTTTGTGATAGATGCGCGGAGGGTATTAGCTATAAATCCATAAAAGAATAGGTTTGTTCGACCTATTGATGATTTGTGAAAGTTGGGCAAAGAACCTATAAGATATCATGGGGCATCCAAAGCTGTTGCAAAGCACTGCAGGATATATCTCTTTATCCGGAACACAATGGTAAGCATGTATAACAACTCCTCTTTTGTAAGCGGTGGAGTTACTGTTATCAAGCCCATATAACCTGTACGATTTTCCATATTTACCATTGTATAATTCTCCCACCTTGTATTTGCCAAGCGAACTACAACCTGTATTTACCGCGTTTGAAAATCTTGGATGAGCAAGAAATGTTTCATTGCAGCTTCCGTGTGCAACAAGGGCAGAATACACAACAGAACTTTTTTCAAGGTCATAAATAAAAAAGCGATTAGAGCCACTCGGCATACTCATGTCGATAAGAAAGCAATATTTTGTTGAATAGTTATTTTGAATCGCATAGCTTTTGACATTCTTAGCAAAAACATTCAATAAAACCAAATTAGGAGCGGGAGCCACTACTTCCTTCTCTTTTTTGCCAGCTTTTTCTTTTACAGGTTGAGGTGACTTGGTAGGTATGTTCTTCTTTTTTTTAAAAAGGCTGTACTTTTTCTTTTCCTTTTTGATGGTAACCTTATGTGTCTTTTCGCTTGGAGTTACGGCCTTTTCCAAACTGCTGGATTCTGCATTGATACAGGAAGCAAGGGCGACGTTAGCAATTGTTACGATTGCAAGAAATAAATGTTGGCTTTTCACAGGGCATGGTTTGTATTTCAAGATAATAGAACAGGCTCATTCGGGCCAGCAAATGCATCGAAAACAAATTGACATGAGTGAAAAAACAAATCGCTTAAGGGGATGCTACTGAGAAACCATACGCATTAGTGCAATTAAATTTGTAAATGGGTGAATATTTTAGGCACTTTCATCTTTTTGTTTGATTTCATTCAACCTGACCATTTCTGTAAGTTCATCCATCTTTAGTTGCAGTTTCATAATTTCTGTCTGTGATTTCAAATTTACCTGGTACTCAATATCGCTCCGGATTCGATCGCTTTCCGCCTGCCTTCTTTGACTGTTTAGAATTAAAATAGTCAAGAGAAACGATGTGAGTGTAATAATAAAACCCAAAATAAAAAACGTGGGTGGAACGTCTATAAAATCAACAGTACTTGATCGGGTTTTTAGGTAAATTAAAGTTTGAATTACAATCCATGTTACAACAAAGGCCACATAGATGGTAAGAAAGCGGCCGCTGGTTAAGCCTTTAGCAAGGCGATCGACAAAGACCTGGAAAGACGACCTTTCTGCATCCAATTGTTCGTTGGCATTTACAATTCCACCAACTTTGGCTGTATTGTCACGCAGCCGTTGTGACAGTACCTGAAGCAATGCATAAGAAAGTTTCTGGTGCGTGGTTAGAAAATGGTAAAATGATGGCCTGTCCAGTTTCAATAGAATCGTTTCAGTTGCTGCCCTTGCCGTAGCCGAGTGAGGCCCTCCATCAATTAACGACAGTTCTCCAAAGAAAGATCCTTCTTTTAAAGTAGCCAGGTCGGTTTCCTGGCCTTCTTTATCAGTATAACTAATTCGCACAATTCCGCTCTCAATAATATATAGATGTTCCCCTTTTTCATGCATCCAGAAAATGGTTTCGTTCCTGGAATAAGTTTGGCTTTTTAGTAGTTGAGCAAGCCCTGTTAACTCTTCATGATTGAGTGAATCAAACAAAGGAATGGAGCGCAGCAGGTCGACACTCATTGATAGTTAGTTTCTTAAAATTAAAGCATGATCGACATAAGCGGCAAGAAATTATTGTATTATATCTGTTCCAATGATACAAAATTTCTCTTGATCATAAATGTTGCTCTGTTCCAGTAAGGCCGTTTAAAATATCTCTAACGAAATACTCTCTGACGAACAGTGAAGAGAAAGGAAGTTGCCAATATGATTCCCGGACGCAGGCTCCCTCACAATTCATTAATCTGGTTGATAAAGCCGTATACAGTCCTTATAAATAGGCAGCGGTACTATTTAAATAGGGGATACCTCTGATATCATAGTTCGCTTCGATAGTGAATTTTGGCATCATTAATTACAAGCAAAATAATTAGTCATGAAAAAATTTGTTATTGAAAGGAATTTTCCGGGGGCAGGCAATCTTACCAAAGAAGAATTACAAGCGATATCACAATCTTCGTGTGAAGCCATAAAACAACTAAACAAACCTTACCATTGGCTACACTCTTATATATGTGAAGATAAGATTTACTGTGTTCATATAGCGGAAAGTGAAGCGGTGCTGCGGCAGCACGCAAAGCTGGGTAAATTTCCTATCAACACCATTTCAGAAGTAAAAACAATTATCGACCCCTCATCAAGTACCCTGTGACTTGAATTTTGAGAAGGTGTTTTAAACAAGCTAGTTACCGATTCTAGCCGCACCACGATTTTTTATAACAGCATCTTTTAATATTTTTTAATGAAAAGGATACCTGCAATACTTACGTCATTTATTTTTCTTGCGTTTACAAGTAATCGCCCTCGTAGTTTTGACAAGAGTGAACTTATTCCAGGAAACATTGGGACAAAGCAAGTTCAGGCAGAGTTGCCAGGCTCGATAAAAATTATAAATAACTCCTCTCTGAAACACCTTCCCCATGTCATTGCGGACTTGTCAACCGTTTTAGAGCGAACAGAATTTCTGGCAGATCTTCTAAGCAAAAATGGATTGACCATTTATTTAAATGATGTGCACTACAAGAGTTTTAAGGTATCTGCGTTTGTAATGACGCATGGCGAAGACGCAACTTACCATGTGACACTAAACAGGTTTAACAGGCAGGCCAGCGATAGGGCGCTTGCAGCAACACTTATACATGAGATTATGCACTGCATTCTGTTAAATATTTACCAGGCTGCCATTCAAAGAGACAACAGGGCGCAAATGATAGTTAACAGTTTTGATGAAAAGTTAAACAATGGAGTCCTGAGTTCAAATCACAAGTTTTTCTATTTGATGAATAGCGGTGAAGATGGACAACACGAAGTGATGTACCATCTTCTATATCCTGAAATGGTGTCACTATTGATAAAATTTGCAAAAATACACAAGGCTCAATTTATTGACTACAGAGAGCCGGAACTTTTAATGTGGTCCGGATTGCAAAAAATTGCGGAATATGAACGATTAACTTACGACGAAAAAAAGGATATTGAAACGGCAATTTTAAGAGAAAAAGGATTGCCAGTTGATTTAGGAGATTAACGGATTGCCGAAAATGATAGGCCGGGTTTGGTCATGACTGACTACAACTTAAAGATGATTACAGTTGAAAAAACCGTGGAATGACATGTGTTCACTAGTTAATTGCAGCTTAAGTCTGAAATCTTTACAACCTTTTAATAATGACCGGCTTTCTAATCAAAACAAGTTACAATGATACTTTGCGGTTTCAATTGTATTTAGATGGAGCCCCACTAACATGTGAAGCGTTTTTAAATTCGTTACCTTTTTCAGGAGGTTTTATTCATCCGGGTTTATTGCGGAAAGAAATTTGGACCTCGTGGGGCCCGCAGGTAAATATCTTGCCGGAAAATGCCTTTGCTTTGATGGAACCTGGTGAAATTGCAATAGGGTTCTTAACACCTCACGACAAGACGAACTCAAAACGAATCCGTATTTGTTATGAAGAGGCTAAGCCAATTAACAGATGCAATGTTTTCGGGAAAGTTTTTGAAGAAGATCTACACCTGCTTAAAGTTTTGGGCCAAACAATCTGGCGATATGGACAGTTAAATTTGTCTTTCGAAATTGCCTTTAGTTAGTACTGAAAATATTCCCGGGTTATCACTGCCTGATTTTCACAGCAGGCAATCATACATCTTATTATTTCCAACCTGCGCCAGTTTCTATTTTTAATCAAATAGCTATTGGTTGGACTTTTTCTTTTCTGGTCCAAACGATAAAATCTGTTTGAGGAATGTTCTGAATATTTAATTGCTGCAATATGGTTACCAGTTGACCTCTGTGATACGTACCATGATTAAAAATATGCAGCAGTATTTGAAACAACGGTTGTTTAAATGGCTCACCTTTTAAATTTTTATAATTTACCTGCTTATAAAAATCTTTTTCCTCAATAGCAAGAATCCAATCGATCCAGCGAGACTGGTATTGATGTAGCAGGGCACCCACTTCAGCTAGTTGATAGGGAAGTTTTTTATTGGAAGCATCCCTTTTTTCATCGCTATTCAGTCGATGCCACCAATTGTTTTCTACATCTAACAGGTGCATCAATGTTTTATATAAGCCTGGAAAGCTGCTTTTAACTTCGGCATGTTGCTCTTTTTCGGATAAATTTTTAATCGTGTCCACCAATGAAGTAGTTGCCCATAAATTATACGAGCAATATTGAATAAAAATATTTTTCATAATAATAATATCTGTTTGATTTAAACTCGTTTTATCAAGAGTTCCGGCATAGTTCTTTTTGTTTTTCTTTCCCAAAGAAAGCCTGTCTTGATAAAAACCATTTAAGGGTTATTTCCCATTTTATTTTGACGATCTACATTTGTAAAAGCATCAAATGGTTATCTGTTTTTATTCTTTTCAAACTTTATTTGACGAAGACTCCCAAAGCCAGGAACAGAATTGTTCTACCTTTAGCATCGTTCTGCCCATGATATTTTCATAAAAGAATTCCTCCCTGTTTTAAACAGCATCTTCCTATTAAATGCAGCATTATGGAGCTGGTTGAACGAGATGGGTTTTTAGCTACGCTGGACAGTAAATTAAAAATTGTGTCAGGTGGGGAAGGGCATACTGTTTTTTTGAGTGGTGTGGCCGGCATAGGAAAAACCTCGTTGATAAAAGTTTTTTGTAAGGAGCTGCTTACTATCTATAATATTTACACGGGCAGTTGTGATGCATTGTTTACTCCGCGGCCTTTGGCACCCCTGTATGACATAGCCTGGCAAATTCGAAATGATTTCTGGCAGGATATCGGGAACATGTCGGACAGGGCCGTGTTATTCGCAAAGTTCTATCATGAATTAGCCAACCAGGTAAAACCAAGTGTAATTGTATTTGAGGATATACACTGGGCAGACGAAGCGACTATTGATTTTATTAAATTTTTGGCAAGGAGAATCACGCAACTAAGATGCCTTTTTATTTTATCGTATCGGGATGATGAAATTCATTCCGGTCATCCTTTGAGAAATTTTAGTGGTCAGTTACCCCGTGATTCTTTTTCAAGATTAGAGCTGACACATCTTTCCAGAGAAGCTGTAAAAAAAATGGCTTCGGAAAAAGGTTACGATGGAGAGTATGTTTTCAAAATGACCGCGGGCAACCCCTTTTATGTAAATGAAATTTTGTCAAGTTATAATGTAGAAGTGCCGGAAAGTATTAAGGACGCCATATTATCTGCGTATCATCAGTCGGGCGAAATAACAAAACGCGTTTGGGAATTTTTGTCTGTTATTCCTGATGGGTTTGAATTAAAATACCTTGCAAAATACGAACCTGCATATGCTCAGGCCATTGAGGATTCTCTTCAGAAACAAATCCTTCTTATAAAAGGGCAATTAATTTCCTTTAAGCACGATTTGTTTAGAAAGGCAGTTGAGAACTCCTTATCTCCTTTGAAACGGATTTCCTTAAATGAACGAATTCTGGAATTATTTCTCAAAGGTTTCGAAAGCAACAATCAGGTGGAGCGAATAGTTCACCATGCAAAAAATGCAAATCAATATAATATTGTCGTTCACTATGCACCTTTGGCTGCGGCACACGCTGCTTCGGTTGGTGCACATATAGAAGCTGCAAAATTATACTTCACTGCCATTGAATATTATCAGGATACTGATAAAGATATTTTGTTGAG
>Ga0070664_100003746_pt1 | contig 12266 bp, 12 predicted proteins | sample KBSC73metaG_FD_65863 | JGI IMG/M metagenome (GOLD analysis project Ga0070664, IMG submission 65863) | Corn rhizosphere microbial communities from Kellogg Biological Station, Michigan, USA - KBS C7-3 metaG | ecosystem: Host-associated > Plants > Roots > Rhizosphere > Soil ... | reverse complement strand
GAATGTGATAAAGCAATGGGATGAGCACGACCCTCATCGAGCGCCTAAACGCAATCATCGAAACTGGGGAAGTCAGCCGGGCGGGTTTGGCACGCGCCGCCGGCCTGCATCCCAACAGCTTGCGCAAGCTTGGGGCGCCAGACTGGAACCCGACCGCCGACACGCTCGGACGGCTCGAAAAGCTGATCCAGCGCGGCGGCGCCGAGGTGCTCGTCGGTCCAGAGGAGATCATCAACGAGGCGCGTAACGGGCGCATGTTCATCCTTGTCGACGACGAGAATCGCGAGGATGAGGGCGATCTCATCATCCCGGCGCAGATGGCGACGCCCGAGGCGGTCAATTTTATGGCACGCCACGGCCGCGGCCTCATCTGTCTCGCGCTCACCAAGGAAAGATCCGACCAGCTGGGCCTGGAACCGATGGCGCGGACCAATCGCAGCCGCAACGAGACTGCGTTCACCGTCTCGATCGAAGCGAAGGAAGGGATTACCACCGGGATCAGCGCCGCCGACCGGGCGCGCACCATCGCGGTCGCCATCGACGCCAGCTATGGTCCTGACGCGATCGTCTCCCCCGGGCACGTCTTCCCGCTGATCGCGCGCCCCGGTGGGGTGCTGGTCCGTGCCGGCCATACCGAGGCCGCGGTCGACGTCTCGCGCCTTGCGGGGCTCAACCCCAGCGGCGTGATCTGCGAGATCATGCGCGAGGACGGGACCATGGCCCGCCTCGACGACTTGACGGATTTCGCCCGCGCCCATGGACTCAAGATCGGCACCATCCGCGACCTCATCGCCTACCGGCTGAAGAAGGACCATTTGGTCGAGAAGGTGGCGACGGCGCCCTTCACTGCCGGGAGCGGGTTGCCGTGGCAGGCGCAGGTGTTTCGGGACAAGGCGAGCGGCGAGGAGCAGCTCGTGCTGCTCCATGGCGCGCTCGACACCACCAAACCGGTGATGGTGCGGATGCACAGCCTCGACCTGTTCGCCGACGTGATCGGCGAATCCTGTGCGCGCTCGGGCGTGCTGCAGGGTGCGATGCGGATGATCGAACGGGAAGGCTCGGGCGTCGTCGTCACGCTCCATGCCGCCGCGCCCGGGTCGCTGTCGCGCTCGATCGACCTTCGCGCCGGCAAGCCGGTCGAGGGCGGCGATGCGGTGCGGGCTTACGGGACCGGCGCCCAGATCCTCGCCGCGCTCGGCATCCACGACATGATCCTCCTCTCCAACACGCACCATGCGCCGGTCGGCCTGTCGGGCTACGGCCTGGCGATCGTCGAAGAGCGCCCGATCGAGGTCGTCGGCCATCAACCGGCCTCGGGGCAGGCCTGATGTCCACCATTCTCCTGGTCGAAGCGCGTTTCTATCCGCACCTTAACGACATGCTGCTCAACGGCGCCCGGCGGGCGATCGAGGCGGCGGGCCACAAGCATGAAGTGCTGACCGTCCCCGGCGCGCTCGAGATCCCCGGCGCGATCGCGCTTGCCGCGCACAGCGGCCGCTTCTGCGCGTTCGTCGGCCTCGGCGTCGTGATCCGCGGCGAGACCTATCATTTCGAACTGGTGTCGAACGAAAGCGCGCGCGGGATCATGGACCTGACGCTCCAGGGCTATGCGATCGGCAACGGCATCCTCACGGTCGACACCGAGGCGCAGGCGATCGAGCGCTGCGACCCTGCCCGGCTCGACAAGGGCGGCGCCGCGGCGAAGGCGGCGCTTGCACTGTTCGAGCTCCGTGAGAATTACGCGCCCTAGTGCGTGGGTGGCTCGGGCGGCTATGCGCGCCGCGTGACGCGCCACACCGCCCAGCCGCACCGCTTCGCATTCCTCGCCTTGCTGCTCGGCAACGTGGCGCTGGCATTCGGACCGTGGCTGGTTCGGCTGTCCGACGTCGGGCCGGTGGCGGTCGGCTTCTGGCGGGTGGCGATCGCCCTGCCCTTTTTGTTCGCGCTTGCGCATGCCTCGGGACAGCGGCCGCGCTGGCCCCGGCGAGCAATCGTCACCGCGATCTTCATCGCGGCGGTCTTCTACGTGCTCGATCTTGCCGCGTGGAACGCCGGCATCCGCATGACCAAGCTCGGCAACGCGACCTTGTTCGGCAATACGGGCAGCTTCGTATTCGCGGTCTACGGCCTGTGGCTGGCACATCGGCGACCGCCCCCGCGCCAGGCCGGTGCATTGCTGCTGGCCTCAGGGGGCGCTGCCCTGCTGATGAGCGGAAGCTACGAACTGAGCCCAAAGAACTTTACGGGCGATGCGCTGACCCTGGTCGCCGGCCTTCTTTACGGCGGCTATTTGATTTTCGTCGAACGTGCCCGAACCCAGCTCAAGCCGCTGCCGCTCCTCCTCCTCGCAACCTTGTTCGGCACCCCGATGCTGCTGGCGATCAGCATTGGGCTCGGCGAGCAGATCTGGCCGCACGACTGGACTCCGCTCGTCATCTTCGCGCTGTCGAGCCAGGTGCTCGGCCAGGGGCTGCTGGTCTATTCGATCGGCACCTTCCCGCCGCTGGTGGTCGGACTTGCGCTGCTGACCCAGCCGGCGATCTCGGCGTTGGTGGGTTACCTGGCCTACGGCGAAGGCTTGTCGGCGACGGATACCGTCGGGGCCCTCGGCATTGCAGCTGCGCTGGTCCTCGTGCGTTTGCCGGCGCGGGGGTTGCGCGTGCCGCAGGAGCAGCCCAGTTGAACCCCATGGAATCGCCCGGCCCGCTCGAAAAATTGCGTCGCGAGTTGGCCCTGGCGGTGGGCGAGAATGCGGTGTTCGACGGCTGGACTCGTCAGGCGGTGGACAGCGCGGCCGGGCAGCTGGGGATCGACCCGGCCCAGGCGCGGCTCGCCATGCCCAAGACGCAGGCAGGGATGATCGATATCTACATCCAGGAAGTCGATTGCGCGCTCGAAGCCTATTTCACCCCGGAATGCCTCGCCAAGCTCAAGATCCGGGCCAAGATTCGCGCGCTCGTGTGGCGGCGGCTGGAGATCATGGGGCCGGCCCGCGAAGCCGTTCGGCGCGGCCTCGCGATTCTTGCCATGCCGCAGAACCTGCCGCTTGCGCTCCGCATCTCTTGGCGATCCGCTGATCTCATGTGGCGGATCGCCGGCGACACCAGCACCGATTTCAACCACTACACCAAGCGCATGACCCTCGGCGCGGTCTATGGCTCCACGCTCCTGGTCTGGCTGGACGACCAAAGCGAGGGCTGGGCCGACACCGGCGCGTTCCTTGATCGACGCATCGAGGACGTGATGAGGTTCGAGAAGCTCAAGGCGGAGTGGCGAGGATCGTCGGATCACCTCAGCGTAGCACGCTTCCTCGGCCGGCTGCGGTATCCGCCGCGCTGATCAGATATTGATAATCATTCGCAGCAAGCCTAGGCGGCGGCCAATGCTGCGCCGCCTGTTCCTGACTCTTGCGATACTCTTAGCAGCCGCGCTGCCAGCAAGCGGGGCGGCACAAGCCAATGATGTCGAGACCGCGTGGCGACTGCTCGATTATGTCGCGGTCGACTATTCCGGGGCGGTGCGCGACGGAAAGATCGTTAGTGCTCCCGAATATGCGGAGATGCGCGAATTCTCGACGTCGGTGTCCGAGAAGATGGCGGGCCTGCCCAGCACGCCGGCAAAGGACGAACTGGTCGGCGAGAGCGTGCGCTTCAAGGCGTTGATCGAGCATAAGGCGCCGCCCGAGCAGGTGGCGACCGCTGCGCGCACGCTTGGCGCGCACCTGCTCGCCGCTTACCCTGTGCCGCTCGGACCCAAGAACCCGCCGGACATCGCTCGCGGCGCTGCTTTGTACCAGAAGAATTGCGCGAGCTGCCACGGGGCGAAGGGCGATGCGCAGACCCCGATGGCGCGGCAGCTCAATCCGCCGCCGATCGCCTTCGCCGACCGCCACCGTGCCAGCCAGCGTAGCCCTTTCGCGCTTTATCAGGTGATCAATCAGGGACTCGAGGGCACGGCGATGCAGAGCTTCGCGCAGCTGCCCGACGCCGACAAATGGGCACTCGCGTTCCACGCCAGCAGCCTCGCTTATTCCGGAGCCCTGGATCAGCAGGGCAAGCGCATCTGGGACAGCCGTCCAGCAGTCAGGAGCCGAATTCCCGACTTGAATGCGCTGAGCTCATTGTCCGAAAGCCAGCTGGCGAAGCAGATCGGCGCCGACAAGGCAGGTCCGGTGATTGCCTATTTGCGCGCCAATCCCGACGCCGTGGGCGCAAAAACCTCGACCCTCGCAATCGCCCGCACGCGGCTTGGCGAAAGCCTGGCTTCTTACCGCGCCGGGAATCGCGACGAAGCGAAGCGCCTCGCGCTGGCCGCTTATCTCGACGGCTTCGAGCCGATTGAGCCACTGCTCAGCGCCCGTAATCCCGCACTGCTGGCAAGGGTCGAGCAAGCAATGGGAGAGCTCCGCGCCAGCATCGCGGCAAATCGGGACGCGAGCGAGATCAATACGCAGATCGCCGCGATCGAGGCCCTGTTCGACGAGGCGGAGGCGACGCTCGCGCCGGATCAGGCCAGCAATGCATCGGCTTTCCTGGGGGCTTTCGCGATTCTGCTCCGCGAGGGCCTTGAGGCGCTGCTGATCGTCATCGGGATGCTGGCCTTTTTGGCCAAAGCCGACCGGCCGGAATTGACGCGGCCGGTTCACATCGGCTGGACCGGCGCCCTGGCGGCCGGAGTACTGACCTGGTGGGCTGCGACCAGCGTCATCACCGTGAGCGGCGCAAGCCGGGAACTCACCGAGGGCTTCGGTTCGCTGCTGGCCGCCGCAGTCCTGCTGTTCGTCGGCATCTGGATGCACGGCAAGGCGCAAGCCGGCCAATGGCAGCGTTACATTCGCGAGAAGCTGCACAAGGCGCTCGCGCGCGACTCGCGCTGGTTCCTGTTCTCGCTGGCGTTCATCGCCGTCTATCGGGAGGTCTTCGAGACGATCCTGTTCTTCACGGCGATGGCCGCCGAGGGCAGCGTCGGCGGGCTCGTCGCGGGCGGGCTCGCGGGCTGCGCGGCACTGGCCGCGATTGCTGTCGCGATGCTGCGCTTCAGCCAGCGCCTGCCGATCGGCAAGTTCTTCTCCTATAGCGCCGCCCTTGTCGCGGTCCTTGCAGTGGTGCTTGCCGGGAAGGGCGTCGCGGCACTTCAGGAGGCGGGCCTGATCGCAGTCCATCCGCTCCCGGCGTTGCCGAGGATTTCGGTGTTGGGCCTGTTCCCGACGTTGCAGGGGTTCGCCGTCCAGATCGCAACGCTGCTCGCGCTGCTCCTCGGCTTCGCATGGAATCGCCGGTCATCCAAACGACTGGCCGCCGCCTAGGACTGGCGCGGCGCGCGCCGCTGCTTTATCGCCGTTCGCAACTGGAAGGAACGTGACATGGCGGGCGTGAACAAGGTGATCCTGGTCGGCAACCTCGGCGCTGACCCCGAGGCCCGGAGCTTTCAGAACGGCGGTGAGGTGGTGAACCTTCGAGTCGCCACCAGCGAGACGTGGAAGGACCGCGACGGCAATCGCCAGGAAAAGACCGAATGGCACAGTGTCGCGATCTTCAACGAGGGCCTGGCGAAGACCGCCAAGAACTATCTGCGCAAGGGCAGCAAGGTCTACCTCGAAGGCCAGCTGCAAACCCGCAAGTGGCAGGACCAGTCGGGCAATGACCGCTATTCGACCGAGGTCGTCCTGCGGAACTTCAATTCGGCGATGGTGCTGCTCGACAGCCGCGAGGGCGGCAGCGGCGGCCGCGGCGCCTTCAGCGAGGATTTCAGCGGGGACGATTTCGGCGGCGGCGCTCCGGCGCGCACTCAGTCGCGTCCGCAGCCGGCGGCCTTCGACACCGACCTGGATGACGACGTTCCGTTTTAGGTTTCGTCGCTTTTCCTCAGTCTTGCGAGCACCGCGAATGGGCCCGCCTGCTCCTCGGTCATCACACCCGCTTTCTTGAGTGCGGCATCGGCCGCCGCGCTCCTCGGATAGGGATCGAGGCTGAGCGCGAGCGTGTCGGCGACGGCGGTTCCGAGGTCGATGCTTGCGCCATCGTAGAAGACGGTATCGCAATCCGATTCGCCGAGTTCGATTTCGTCATCGGAGCTGTCGGCCGCGGGCTCCGGTGCGAACAGCAAGCTGAACGGCTCGTCGACATGGGCCGCGACGGACTCGCCAGTCACCACGCAGCTTTGATCGAGCGCGGCGACCAGCCGGCCCTCGGCGCGGACAATGCCGCCGGTGCGGGTCAGCGTCACATGCGCCTCGATGCGCTCGAGCGAATTGAGCCGGAGACGCCGGCAGATGGCCTCGCGCTCCGGATCGTCGGCAACGAGATCCAGCCGCTCGCCGTCGCGAATCTGGTCGAGCCTGAGCTTGTGGCAAAAGCGGTCACTCATCCGATTTCCCCACGCTCGAGTTGAGCGAGCGGTGCAGCCCCAATGCGGCTCCTGAGCTGCTTCAATGCCTCGCCGCTATGGCGCAGCGCAATCGCGTCCACGCCGTCCGTGTAGAGGCTTTGTCGTGCCGTTTCGAACCAGTCCGCGCTCCCGTCGCACGCGGCACGCCAAAGCTCCGCCCGGCGCGCCAGCATGCCAACCAGCTTCCGCACAGTCTTGCCGAGCGTGGGATCGCCAAGCCCAAGCTCGCGATGCTCGCTCTCCATGACGTGGATGAAGCGTTCGGTCAGCGCAACGGATGCCCGTTCGCCCGCCTCACCCTCGCCCTCGAGATGCACCAGCACCAATGCCAGGACCGTCGCCAGCACGGCGAACCGGCCATCGAGCGTGTCGGGCACCTGGCCTTCGACATACCAGCGCGGTCGGCGTGCCTCGGCCGTCAGCGCGTCGAACAGCGCTTCGCCGCCTGGCCGGCCAGCCGTTAATCCCCGGAACAGGAAATCCAGCATAGTGCTTCGTGGCCTCTAAAGCGCGGACGGCAGGAGCATTCGCTTGCGTCGCTCCTTGCCTCCCGCATATTGAGGCCCGCAAAGCTGCAGGCAAGGCGGCAATCCCAATGAAGGTCCAATGATGACTCGTGCGGTGATGAATGTGACGGTCCTGGTGGCGGCGGTTCTGCTGGTCGGCTGCGCGCAATTTCGTTCGCACAAGGGCGTGGTCCTGGATCCGCAGATTGCAAGCGCGATCCAGCCCGGTGTGGACAACAAGGATTCGGTCGAGAAGGCGCTCGGCCGCCCGACCTTCACCGGCCAGTTCACGCCCAACGACTGGTATTATGTCTCGCGCGACGTCAATCAGGTCGCCTTCCGCAACCCGCATGTCACCAAGCAGACAGTGATGATCGTGCACTTCGACCAGAAGGGCAATGTCGCATCGGTCAAGCAGACCGGGCGGGAGCTGGTGATGAACGTCGATCCGACCGGCAGGAAGACCCCGACGCTGGGCCGCAAGCGCAGCTTCTTCGAGGAACTGTTCGGCAATATCGGGAGCGTCGGCGCTCCGGGCCTTCCCGGCCAGGGCGGACCGGGGCAATAGCAGAGTCGCCGCGCTTCCGCGCCGCGGCTGTTTCGCCTAAGCCTGCCCGATGACCGCGACCCCCGCCGGCATCACCTATGCCGACTATCTGAAGCTCGACCGGCTGCTGTCGGCGCAGCAGCCGCTGTCCGACCTCCACGACGAAATGCTGTTCATCGTCATCCACCAGACCAAGGAGCTGTGGATGAAGGAGCTGCTGCACGAGCTCCGGCTGGCGATTTCGCTGGTCCAGGCCGACCGCTTCGCCGAAGCCTATAAGGCGATGGCGCGGATCAGCCGGATCCAGGCGGTCATGACCCTGTCTTGGGACGTGCTCTCGACGCTGACTCCGGTCGATTACCTGAAGTTTCGTAACGTCCTCGGTACTTCGTCCGGCTTCCAGTCGGAACAGTTCCGCGAGATCGAGTTCCGGCTCGGCCTCAAGGAGCCCAATTTCGTCACTCATTATGAGGAGGGCAGCGCCGAGCGCGCCGCCCTCGCCGCCGCGCTTGCGGCGCCGAGCCTGCGCGAAGCGTCGCACGAGGCGCTCGAGCGGGCCGGCTTCGACCTTGGCGACCGATCGGTGGAAGCGGTCGCGCGGGCCTGGCTCCAGGTCTACCGCGACGCCGAACGCTGGTTCGACCTCTACGAGCTCGCCGAAAAGCTGGTCGACATCGACGATGCGCTGGCATCCTGGCGGCACAAGCACGTGCTGACGGTCGAGCGGATCATCGGCAACAAGCAGGGGACCGGCGGGTCGGCCGGGGCGCCGTATCTTCGCGCGACGCTGGAAAAGCGCGTGTTCCCCGAATTGTGGGCGCTGAGGACCGATCTTTGAGTTTCAAGCCGCTGTTCTCGCGGAGCCTCGGCGCCGATCCCGAACGGCTGCACTTCGCGGCGCACAGCCATCACCTCTGGCCCGACGCCAGTTTCGACGGCCAGGTCGAAGCCTGGAACGACGCCGCGCGGCTCGCCGATAGCAAGTGGGACAAGGTCATGGACGATGTCTGGCCGGCGGCGCAGCGCGAAGTGGCCGCGGAGCTGGCGACCGGACAGCCCGATGCGGTCGTCTTTTCGTCCAACACCCACGACTTCCTTGTCCGACTGGTGACTGCCGCGCCGCGGCGGAGCGGCCCGCTCAAGGTGCTGACGACCGACGGCGAGTTCCACAGCGCCCGACGTCAGCTGTCGCGGTGGGAGGAAGAGGGCTGGACCGCGGTCCAACGCGTCGCCACCGAGCCGTTCGACAGCTTCTCCGAGCGCTTCCTCGAAGCGGCGCGCGGCGATCCCGACTTCATCCTGGTCAGCCAGGTGCTGTTCGGCAGCGGTCGATTGTTCGATCGGATCGAGGAGCTTGCGGCTCTCGCGCGTCCTGAAGGCCCGTGGGTGGTGATCGACGGCTATCACGCATTCATGGCCGTCGACCGGCCGTTCGGCGAAGCTGCGGCGAAGACCGCCTTTTATCTCGGCGGGGGCTACAAATATGCGATGTCGGGCGAAGGCTGCGCCTTTCTCCACGCGCCGCCGGGATTCGCGCCACGGCCGCCGGTCACCGGCTGGTTCGCCGAATTCGAGGATTTGAGCCTGCCGCCGGGAAGCGTCGGCTATGCCGAGGACGCGACCCGTTTCCTCGGCGCGACGTTCGATCCGTCGGCGCTCTATCGGTTCACCGCGGTGCGGCGGATGCTCTCCGAAAACGGCCTCACGACGCCGCGCATCTCCGCGCACGTCGCGGAGCTGCAGCACAGGCTGCTCGATGCGATTGCCGGCACGCCCTTGGGGCTGGCCGGGCTGCTCAACCCCGTCGATGGAACGCCGCACGCCCGCTTCCTCGCCTTTGGCAGTCGCAATGCGCAGCAATGGTATTGCTTGCTCAAGGAGCACAACTGCATCACCGACGTGCGCGGCGACGTGTTGCGGATCGGATTCGGCATTTACCAGGACGCGGGCGACGTGGATCGACTCGTTGGGCTTTTGGAGGACCTCGCTTGAACGCATCGGCCGCCCAGCCGCGGAGCAGCGGCTCGATCGTTCTTGCACTGCTGCTCCTCGCCTACATCTTCAACTTTCTCGACCGCCAGATCCTCGGCATCCTAGCGGTCCCGATCAAGGCCGATCTCAACCTCACCGACACCGAGTTCGGAGCGATCGGCGGGCTCGCCTTCGCCTTGCTCTATTCGGTGCTTGGGATTCCGCTTGCCTATCTCGCGGACAAGACCAGCCGGAGCGGGGTCATTGCCGCCGCGCTCGCGCTGTGGAGCGCATTTACGGCGCTGTGCGGGACCGCCCAGGGATATTGGCAATTGTTCCTCTACCGTCTCGGCGTCGGCATCGGCGAAGCTGGCGGCGTCGCGCCCTCCTATGCGTTGATCGCCGATTATTATCCGCCCGAGCAACGCGCTCGGGCGCTGGCCATTTTCTCGCTCGGCATTCCGCTCGGCCTGGCCCTCGGCACGTTGATCGGCGCCTATATCGCCGCCGCGATCGACTGGCGCGCCGCCTTCATCGCCATGGGCATCGCCGGTCTCGTCCTCGCCCCGATCCTGCGCTTCGCAGTCCGCGACCTCCCGCGCGAGCGGGCGCACGCGTGCGAGCCAGCGCCGCTGACGAGCGTGTTCCCGATGCTCGCTCGGAAGCCTGCTTTCTGGTTACTTGCCTTCGCTTCCTCGTCGAGCTCGTTGTGCGGCTACGGGCTCGCCTTGTGGACACCGTCGGTCATCATCCGCAGCTTCGGCCTCGATCTGCTTGCGACAGCCAATTTCCTCGCTTCCCTGCTGCTGATCGGGGGTTGCGCCGGTGTGTTCGCCGGGGGCTGGTTCGCGGACCGATTGGGGAAGATGGACCGCGGCTGGTACGCGAAATTGCCGGCGCTCGCCTGGCTGATTACGGCGCCGGCGTGGGCGTTCGGGCTGTTCGCGCCCAACTTGTGGGTCGCCTGGCCGCTGCTGCTCGTCGGCAATGCGCTCAACATCCTCTGGCTTGGACCGGTCACGACTGCGGTGCAGCACCTCGTGCCGCGGGCGATGCGGGCGACCGCGTCGGCGAGCTTCCTGCTGATCAACAATTTGATCGGCCTTGGCGTCGGGCCGCTGCTGATGGGGCACCTGTCGGACCAGCTGAAGGCGACCTATGGCGTCGACGCGCTGCGCAATGCGGCGGTGGCCTGCACCGCTTTCTACCTCCTGGCGGCGCTGTTGATGCTGCTCTGCGTCAAGCCGCTGCGCGCCGATTGGGTCGACGATCCGGCTGGGATAGCGAAATAAATCCCTGAACAAGCACGACATTTTAGGTTCATCCTACTGCGCTAGACCGCAGGTTCCATCCGCTTAAGCGTTGGAACGGTGCAGCGAACGGGCCGTTTCTCCCGTTCGAAAGGAGTTTTTGCGATGACCAGGCTATTTCTTGCCGCGGGTGTTGCCGCTTTGGCGGTCACGGCCCCGCTGGCTGCGAAGCCGGGTGGCGGCGGCGGCGGTGACAAGGGCAACAAGGGCGCTGCCGCGGCGCAGCAGGCGCCGCAGCAGCAGGGCGGCGGCCATGGCCGCGGCGGCGGTGCTCCCTCGTTCAATCCTGGCGGCGGCGGTCGCGGCCATGGCGGCGGCGGCGGCCAGGCAGTCTTCATGGGCGGCGGTGGCGGTCACGGTCACGGCGGTGGGTTCGCTGCGCCTCAACAGCGCGTCGAGCGCCAGCAGCAGCGACAGCAGCCGCGTGGTTTCGAACGCCACCAGCAGCGTCAGCAGGCACGGAATGTCGACCGCCAACAGGGCTTCGAGCGTCAGCAGGCGCGGGGTTTCCAGCGCCAGCAAGCGCGAGCAACTGAACGCCAGCACGGGTTCGAGCGCAAGCAGGCACGCAACCTCCAGCGTCAGCAGGGGCCGGCGGTCGAGCGCCAGCACGGGTTCGAGCGCCAGCAGGCACGGATGGCGGAGCGCCAGCAGTTCCGCGGTAATCGTGAACAGCAGATCCGCCAGCAGGCTTTCGCGAACGCGCAGCTCAATGGCGACGCCTTCCGTGGCAACGGGAAATTCAAGGTGCGCGGCAACGAAGTGAAGTTAGCCGATCGCCAGATCGCCCAGCAGAACTGGAACGAGTCCCGCTTCGCGGCGCTGAATTATGGCAACAACGTCGGCATCCTGCCGGTCACCCAGGTACAGCAGTTCGTCGGTGTTCCGGTGGCGCAGGTCGCGAGCTTCGCGGCATTGAGCCCGCTGCCGGCGACGATCCAGTACCTCTATCCGGACACGCCGAATTATTATTACCGGTACGGCGACGGCTATTTGTACCAGATCGACCGGGGCGATAATCTAATCGCCGCGCTGCTTCCGCTGCTTGGCGGCGGGTTCTTGCCCGGACAGTATCTGCCTCAGCCCTACATGAGCAGCTACGTGCCCGCTTATTACGGCTTCAACAGCTTCTACCCGGACTACGGGAACACCTGTAACCGCTACTATGGCGGCGTGATCTACGAGGTCGATTGCTACAGCGGCCTGGTCGAGGACGTGATCCCGGTTTACGCCGGTGGTTATGGCGTGGGGCAGTTCCTGCCCTCCTCGTACAGTTACTACAATGTGCCGATGCAGTACCGGAACGTCTATTACGACACGCCGGACTACGGCTATTGGTACGCGCCGGGCGCGATCTATCAGTACGACCAGCGATCGAGCGCGATCACGTCGGTGGCGGCGCTACTGTCCCCTGGCTTCACGGTGGGTCAGGCATTGCCGCTCGGATATGACGTGTACAACGTGCCCTATGCCTACCGGGCGACCTATTATGATACGCCGAACGCCTGGTACCGGTACAACAACGGGTACATCTACCAGGTCGAT
>Ga0070664_100003743_pt1 | contig 12269 bp, 10 predicted proteins | sample KBSC73metaG_FD_65863 | JGI IMG/M metagenome (GOLD analysis project Ga0070664, IMG submission 65863) | Corn rhizosphere microbial communities from Kellogg Biological Station, Michigan, USA - KBS C7-3 metaG | ecosystem: Host-associated > Plants > Roots > Rhizosphere > Soil ... | reverse complement strand
CCAGAGAATGCGGTACAACGCGCTGGGCTTCGCCCGGCGCGTTTTATTTTGGCGTGCCCGTTCGTGCTTTCACGTATTTCCCCATCTATCAAAACCAACGCGCGACGCGCGAGTCCTCATCATCTGGGACCCGGCCACCTGGCACCTGGTACCCGAGGGCGGCACCTGGCTCCGGCCACCCGGTATCGAGTAGCGGTCAGCTGGACCCGCCTACCTTGACACTCTAGGCACGTACTTAGATACTCTAGGTACAATGCCTACTCCACTCCTCCAGGGCACGCTCGACCTTCTCGTCCTCAAGACCCTGTCGTGGGGACCGCGCCACGGCTACGCCATCGCGCGATGGATCGAGCAGACCACCGACGACGCGCTTCGAATCGAAGAAGGATCCCTCTACCCCGCCCTCTATCGCATGGAGCGGCGCGGCTGGATCGACGCCGCTTGGGGGAAGTCGGAGATCGGGCAGCGCATCAAAGTTTACTCATTGACGACGAAAGGCCGCGCGCAGCTCCGGGCCGAGTCGAACGAGTGGTCGCACTTCACGGCGGCCGTCGCGAAGATCATGGAGTCGAAGTGATTCCCGACCGCGTTCCGTTGTCGCGACGACTCCGACGCCTCGTCTGGCCAGTTCCGATCGAAACCGAGATCAGCGAGGAGATCGCGGCACACCTCGAGCTGCAGACCCGTCGCTTCATGAGCGATGGGATGAGCGAGAGCGACGCGCGCGCCGCCGCGCAGGCCCGATTTGGAAATCCCGATCTCGTCCGCGACGAATGTCGCGTCATTCGCACCGACATGGAGACCGACATGCATCGCTCGGAGATTCGGCAGGAACTGCGGATGGACATCCAGTACGCGCTCCGCATGCTGCGACGCAGTCCGCTCTTCGCCGCCGTCACCATCATCACCATGGCACTCGGCATCGGCGCGAACACGGCGATCTTCAGCGTGCTCAATGCCGTGCTGCTCGAGTCACTGCCGTATCGGTTTGCCGACCGCACGGTGATGATCTGGAACAACAACTCGCTGTCACGGGTCGCGCTCTCCTCGGTCTCGCCGCCCGAATACTTCGATATGAAAGAAGGGCTGCGAAAGTTCGACGCCGTGGGCGCGATCACGCAGCAACCCTCTGCGCTCGTCAGCGCGGGCGGCGAGCCGGAACGCGTCATGGCGTATATCGTGACGCCGAACTTCTTCGACCTCGTCGGCAGCGCACCGGTCGTCGGCCGCTCGTTCGGCGGTGACGACGGCACCCCGGGCGCGACGCGCGTCATTCTGTTGAGCCACGCGCTGTGGACGCGCCGCTTCGGCGGCGACCCGAGTATCGTCGGAAAAATCGTGAGCGTCGCCGGGTTCCCGCGGACGGTCATTGGCGTCATGCCGCCCGAGGTCCGATTCCCCGACGCGCCGCTCGATTTCCTTCGCGATCCCGCGGATCTCTGGATTCCCTCGACCCTGGAAACATGGCGAGGAATGTCGCGCGGGAATCAGAACCTCGCCGTCATCGCTCGACGCAGGGCCGACGCGACGCCGAAGGAGGCCGCGGCGGATCTCGCCGCGATGGCCGCACAGTTCCGCGTTCGCTTCCCGGACCGCTATGCGACCGAGACGGCGAAGGGTTGGTCGATCATCGCCCTTCCTCTGCACGACCAGATGGTCGGACCGGTCCGCACCGCGCTCCTCGTCATCAGCGCGGCGGTCGGATTGATTCTGCTCATCGCGTGCGTCAATGTCGCGAACCTGCTGCTCGCGCGCGCCGCGTCGCGACAGCGCGAGATCGCCGTTCGCATGGCATTGGGCGCGGGGCGCGGCCGCCTCGTGCGTCAGCTGCTCACCGAAAGTACGGTACTCGCCATGGTCGGCGGCGTCCTCGGCGTCGCGCTCGCCTGGGTCGGAGTTCGACTCATCGTGCGACTCGATGCGGGCGAGTTACCGCGGCTGGCGAGCGCCGGTGTTCACGGGCGAGTGCTTCTCTTCTCACTCGTCACGAGCGTCGTCGCGGGAATCCTCGTCGGTCTGGTACCGGCAATTCAACAGTCGTCGTCGCGAGCCCGCAGCGCACTCCGAGAAGCGTCGCGCGGGTCGAGCGTCGGCCGCGATGGGAGCCGGCTCCGTCGCGTCCTCGTCGCCGCACAGGTCGCGATGGCGTTGCTCGTCCTCGTCGCCGCCGGCCTACTCGGCCGAAGTTTCATCGCGCTGCAGCGCGTTCCCGCTGGATTCTCCCCACAGAACATCGTGACGTACCAACTCACGCTTTCGGCCGCGAAGTACGACAGCGGTTCGAAGCTCAAAACCTTCTACGAACAGTTGCGCACGGCGACCGCGGGCATTCCGGGCGTCACTGAGGCGAGCGCGGTATACCCACTACCCATGGCCGGCGACGGCTGGAGCGGGACCTACGAAGTCGAAGGTGAGCCAACTGGGCCGTCGGTTAAGCTGCCGCACGCCGAATATGCGGTCGCGATGGCGGGGTACTTTCATGTGGCGCGAATTCCACTGATCGCCGGACGCGACTTCGATGCAAACGACCGGAGCGGCGCACCGCTCGTCATCGTCGTCGACGAAGCGCTCGCGAAACGACACTGGCCCGGGCAGCAAGCGATCGGAAAGCGCATCAACGCCAATTTCGCCGACGGCGTTTGGGCGACGGTCATCGGGGTCGTCGGACACGTCCATAACAGGGGACCGCAGGCAGAAGGCGAGTCGCAACTCTATCTGCCCTATAACCAGCATGCGGAGCGCACGATGTCGATCGTGGCCCGCACCGATGCGCCGGCCGCATCGATCGCCGCCCAGATCCGATCGGCGGTCAAATCGCTCGACCCGGAGATGCCAATCTCGAAGCTCGCGTCGTACGAATCGATCGTGTCACGCGCGCTCGCGAAGCAGCGGTTCAACACGCTGTTGCTCTCCATCTTCGCGGCGACGGCCCTTGCTCTCGCAAGCATCGGACTTTACGGCGTCATGTCGTTCCTCGTCTCGCAACGGTCTCGTGAGATTGGAATCCGCATGGCGCTCGGCGGCGAGGTCGGCACCATTCGCGGGATGGTGCTCCGTGAGGGAATCCTCATCGCGTTGACGGGCTTGCTTGTCGGAGTCGTCGGCTCGCTACTCCTCGGGAAAACGCTGAGCGGACTGCTCTTCGGCGTATCGGCGACGGATCCCACAACATATCTCTCGATCAGCGCGTTGCTTCTTGCGGTCGGATGTGCCGCATCGTATGGTCCGGCACGTCGAGCTACGCAAGTCGACCCGGTCGTCGCGCTTCGCGACTAGGTGCCAGTCGGACGGACAATTTCAAGTTTTTCCGCGGGAACGTCGAACCTCTAGACGTTGCTCGGAATCTTTCCGTTCGTCAGAACCTAAGTAGCGGACGCGGGTATCCACGTCACAAGGGCCGCTCCCCCCAGCGGAACCCGACGACAAAAAACCTTCCTTCCGCGCGCGCCTCCCTCCTTTCGCAGTCGCACATGCCGTTTCGCGGACAATCGATCTCGTTCGGACGCCTCGCTTGTGGCCTCTCCGCTGCGACCGTCGTCGCTGCGCTCGTGAATTGCGCCTCGATTCCCACAGGGCGCGATGGAACGTCGAGCGGAACGGTTTCGGCCAAGACGAATTCGCCGACGCCAGTGCGAGCGCGCTTATCGCGGATGACGCTCTTGGCTGCGGCACAGGGAACTTATATCGACCAGGTTCTCCTCGACCGTGATTCGACGCTCGAGCGTTGGTCGCCGCGCGTGGTGACGCCCCTCAAAGTTTGGATCGACACCTCGGACGTCATCACCGGCGTTCAGGCAGGATTTCCGGCGGCGGTTCGATCAGCGTTCAAGGAATGGGCGAGCACGGGAATTCCGCTCAAAGTCGAGTACGTCGACACCCCGGGATCGGCGGACATTCGGGTGCGATGGATCGACCACTTGAACCGCAAGACGGGTTCGACGACCTGGCGGACCGATCGCGGTGGCTGGATGCTCGCCGGCGACATCACGCTCGCGACGCACATCAGCGACGGACAGCCGCTCGACGCGCGCGGTATGCGCGCCATCGCACTGCATGAGACGGGGCACGCACTCGGCCTGAGCCACAGCAAGGATCCGGGCGACGTCATGGCGGCGCTCGTTCACGTCGATGGGATCAGCATCACAGATCGGAACACGATCAGACTGCTATATTCGATGCCTGCCGGACCCGTGCACTACTAGACGGCTTCCCTCCCGTGCTCCACCGACAATCGATATGAAAGCCCGACATCTTCTCGTCGCATGCGTCGCCCTCCTCGCCGCGTGTGACACGAAGGCGAAGCAACAGTTGGCCGCGCTCGCGCACGCCGACTCCCTCCGGACCGATTCGCTGGTGTCGATAAAGAACGAGTTGCTGAACGAGGTGATGACCTCGTCGCAGTTCGTGAACGACATCAACGACGAGATGGCGAAGCTCAAGACTCGGAAGGCCGCCAAACTCACGTCGAAGGTGACCGCCGAGTCGGACGCGGCCGCAATCAAAGAAGAGCGCGGCGCGGTGATGCAGCGGATCCGCGCCATGGTCGCGCGTCTCGACTCGAGCGAGAATCGCGTTGCCTCACTTCGCGCACGGGTCGCGAAGCTGGCCCAGCACGATTCGACGCTCGTCGCCCAAGTTGCGGCATACGAGCGGAACATCCAGGAACTCCGGGAAACCGTCGAGCGCCAAAAATCCGAATACGAGGGCATCATCGCGACGCAAAAAACGCAGATCGCGGCGCTGACCTCGAAGGTCGACACGATGACGACGGAGAATACGCGGCTGACATCGGAGAAAACCGCGCTCGTCGACACCGTGAGCCATTTGTCGACCGAGTTGAACACGGTGTATTACGTCATCGGCACGAAAGACGATCTCGTCAAGCAGGGAATTCTCGTCGAGGAGGGCCACAAGCGCTTCGTCGTCCTCGGCGGCCGCACGGTGTCACCGGCGCGCGATCTCGACCCCGCGAAGTTCACAAAGATGGACCGCCTCCGTGATCGCAGCATTTCGTTCCCCGAGGGTCTGTTCACGATCTTCACGCGCCAAAGCTTGAGCTTCGCGTCACCCGTTTCGGCACGGGACGGGAAGCTTTCGGGCGGGCTGAAGATCGATCAGCCCGAACAGTTCTGGGGGCCGTCGAAGTTCCTCATCATCGTCAAGTCCTGACCTGGCGACAGGCGGCCGTCGTCAGCCCGCCTTTTGGAGCGCTCGTTCGAGGGTTGTGGCGAGTGCGACGGTATCCGGCGGGACTAGAATGATATCGATCGCATATTCCAGCGCGAGCGCGCGGACCCGATCGAGGGCCGCGGCGGGCCCAAAAATCACGACGGCGATTCCGCGCATGCCGGTCCGTCCGAGAAACCCTTCGCGATACATCTCGGGATCTGTGCTGTCGACCAGACACACCTTCGGCCGGACGCGGCGAATCGCATGCTCGAATCGTTCGGGTGGCCACGCGAACTCCACTGAGAATCCCAGGGTTTCGATGAGGGCACCCAGCAGCGCGGCGGCCACGGCGTCCGAGGAAAGAATCAGGATCATGGTTTCAGGAATCCGCGTCGGCGCTCCTTCGGGCAATGATCGGCTAGGACGTCGACGGCGCAAGCCGTAAACCAGCAGCCTTGACTCCTCCGAAATCCCCACGGAGATTCTCGAACGGCGACCACAACAGATTCTGAGTTCTCGAAACCTCCGCACCGAGGCGAACGCCCTTCCATGATGGCATTCGAGAAGACGCCGAGTTCGCCGCGGCTCGAGGCAAATACCATCGAGGCGCTTCGGGTCGCGCTCGCGCGTTCGATCACCATGGGGAGCCACGAGAACAGCCTACGCGATCTCCTCTGCCAGACTGCCGCGGAGGCGAGACGAAAAGGAATTCACGCCGAACACCTGCTCCTCGCGCTCAAGGAGATCTGGTTCTCGCTACCAGAGCTCGTCGACAGGAGCGCGAACGACGTCGACAATGCTCTTCTGCAGGAGCTCATCAGCCGCTGCATTCAGGAGTATTACGCGGTGTAACCCGCCGATCGAACGACCCACGCCGATCGCAACGGTGATGGTCGAATGATTCGGCTACCAATCGATGACGTTCTGCCCGCGATTCAGGCGGCGCTCACCTCGCGCGGCGCGCTGGTGTTGCAGGCTCCGCCGGGCGCTGGAAAGACAACGATCGTTCCGCTATCACTGCTCGACGCTCCATGGCTGGGTGCGCAGTCCATCGTGATGCTCGAGCCGCGACGCCTGGCCGCGCGCGCCGCGGCCCACCGGATGGCTACGCTGCGTGGAGAGCGCGTCGGCGACAACATCGGCTATCGGATTCGGGGGGACAGCCGGGTTGGAAAGTCGACGCGAATCGAAGTGGTGACGGAAGGCATTCTCACACGCCGGCTGCAGCGCGATCCGACGCTCGACGGCGTCGGGCTCGTGATCTTCGACGAGTTTCACGAGCGGAGCGTGGACTCCGACTTGGGGCTCGCCCTCACGCTGCGAACGCGTGAGCTCGTGCGCGGCGATCTGAAAATCCTCATCATGTCGGCGACCCTCGACGGCGAAGCGGTTGCCGCGTTGTTGGGACATGCTCCGATCGTCACGAGCGAGGGCCGGCTTTTCCCGATCGAGACGCGGTACACCGCTCCGCGCGCCGAGCTGCGAACGGAGCCACGCGTCGCCGCAACTGTCTCGGAAGCCCTACGTCGCGACGAGGGCGACATCCTCGTATTCCTTCCTGGCGCCGGAGAGATCCATCGAGTTGGAAATGCGCTCGCGGAACGCGATCTGGGCGGAGCCGTCATTCGTCCGCTGTTTGGCGCAATGTCGCAGGACGCACAAGACGAAGCGATTCGCCCGGATCCATCCGGACGACGGAAGATCGTCCTTGCGACCGCCATCGCCGAGACGAGCCTCACGATCGAGGGTGTTCGCGTGGTCATCGACGCTGGCCTTTCGCGGGTGCCGCGCTTCTCGCCGCGAACGGGAATGACCCGGCTCGAAACGGTCCGGGTCTCGCGAGCCTCGGCCGATCAGCGACGAGGCAGGGCCGGGCGCGTCGCCCCTGGTGTGTGTTACCGACTCTGGCCGGAGTATGAGAATTCTCATTTGCTCCCGTCGTGGCCGCCCGAGATCGCCAATGCCGATCTCGCCGGTCTCGCACTGGAGTTGGCGTCGGCAGGGGTCCGTGATCCCGTCGAGCTGCAGTGGCTCGATCCTCCGGCGCCCGCTGCATTCGCTCAGGCCCGTGAGCTCCTGCGCGAGCTCGACGCCCTCGATGACAATGGGGATCTCACAGCGCACGGCCGCGAAATGGCGGAACTGCCCGTTCATCCGCGCCTCGCGCACATGCTCCGTCGCGCGGACAAGGACCACGTCGCTCTCGCATGTGATATCTCCGCCCTCATCTCGGAGCGCGACATCCTTCGATCGAACGCCGGGCCGGCGGACGCCGACCTCGCGATTCGCGTCGACGCGCTGCGCGGCCGATCGACCAGTGACGTCGATCGTGGCCTCGTGAGTCGCGTACGCCAGGAGGCCGACCGGCTTCGCCGGCAGCTTGGCGTTGCCGAGAGTCGCGGCGCAACGAGCCATGACGCGATCGGCAAACTGTTGTCACTCGCCTACCCCGATCGGGTGGCGCAACGCCGGTCGGGCACACGCGCCCGCTTTCTCCTCCGCAACGGAACAGGCGCGGAATTGCCCGATGGTCAGCCGTTGGGGAACATGCCGTATCTCGTCGTGGCCGAAATCGACGATCACCGACCGGAGAGCCGAATCTTCGTCGCGGCGACAATTACGCTCGATGAAATCCGAGAGACGTTCGCCGATCAGATCGAGACTGAGGACGTCGTCGAGTTCGACGACCGCTCCCGCGCTGTCATTGCTCGGCGTCGCGAGAAACTGGGCGCGATCGTTCTACGCGACGCCTCACTGCACAACCCCGACGCCGCGGAGGTGACCCGCGTGCTCGAGATGGAGATTAGGCGTCGCGGCGTCTCTGCCCTTCCCTGGTCCGACGGCGCGACGCGCCTCCGCGAACGAATGGCGTTTGTCGCTCGCCACGAAGCCGGTTGGCCGAAGGTCGACGATGCAGATCTCGAGTCGAGCATCGAACACTGGCTGACGCCAGCCCTCGACGGCGTGACGCGATGGTCGGACCTCGAACGGATCGATCTCACTGCCGCACTCGGCTCTTTACTCGACTGGCGTCAGCGCAAAGCGCTCGACACGTTCGCGCCGTCGCATTTCGCGTTACCGAATGGCCACCGTGCGGCCATCGATTATTCGGACCCTGACGCGCCGGCCGTCGCGGTGCGAATCCAGGCCGTGTTTGGAATGCGAGACTCGCCGCGCGTTCTCGACGGACGAATTCCGGTCACGATGCGATTATTGTCGCCAGCCAACCGGCCGGTCCAGGTGACGCAGGATCTCGCCGGGTTCTGGCGGTCCAGCTATCTCGACGTGCGCAAAGACATGCGCGGGCGGTACCCGAAGCACGACTGGCCCGAAGATCCGACCACCGCGAAATGACGCGGGTCAGCGCCTCGAGAACTCGAGATCGCGAACGCGGTTGATCGTGAGCCGGAGTCCCGTGACGTTGCCGTGATCGTCCCGAACGACCTTGAGCAACATCTGATCACTGTTTGTGAACAGGTCGTCGGACACGGGCGAGAAGCGAAGCTCGTCGAACTGTGCGCGCTGAAGAATCAACGCGCTCTCGCGCGCGACGATCTTGATCGGCAGATCGAGCTCCGTGCTGAAGTAGTCCCCGGCGATGCGCGCGAGCTGGCTCGCGCGAAGTCGAACCGCCGTCGAATCGTTCGGCGATTGCGCCGTTCCAGAAAGCCAAACCGATGAGGTCGGAAGTCCGATCGACGCGACCATCGTCTTCTGCGCCGCGAAGTTCAAAACCACGCTCGCGACCTGTTCGGCGATCGTGTTCGGCACGTCGCTCGTGTTGCACAGCGTGATCACCGAAACGTTCTTGTCCGGCACGCGGAGGAAGTTGCTTCGATATCCACCGTACGATCCGCTGTGTGAGAATGTCTTGAGACCGTGGAACTCGCCGACGCTGACCGCGAACGCGTATGGGATCGGCTGACCGTCATTCAGTCGACCCGGCGTTTGGAGCAACGAGATCGCCCCCTTTCCCCCGACCTTTCCGCTTTTGAAATTCGCGTCCCACTTTGCGAGATCTTCGACGGTCGAGTAGACGCCGCCGTCGCCGACGACGTCGAATTGCGGCTGACTGATGTGGAATGTCGATCCAACCAGCTGATAGCCGAGGGCCCGCTGCGGGACGAGCATCGTGTGATCGTCGCGGAACATCGTGTTCGTCATTCCCAGCGGCCTGAAGATGTGCTCCGCCGCGTATTCGCGAAGCGATCGTCCGCTGACCCGCTTCACGACGATCGCGAGTAGCGCATATCCGGTATTGCTGTACAGGAATTCGTCGCCAGGATTGAAGTTCAGACTCTTCTGACGCGCGACCAGCGACAGGAGTTGCTGCTCGCTGAGTTGACCGTCGGTCGGCCATCCGGACAGCGCCAACAGCGTGAAGTAGTCGCGGAGCCCACTGGTGTGCTGGAGCAGATTCCTCAGCGTGATCTTTGCGCCGAACGATGGTACTTCGGGGACCCACTGTTGGATCGAGTCGTCGAGCGAGAGGCGGCCGTCCTGCGCGAGCAGGATGATGCTCATGGCCGTGAATTGCTTCGAGATCGACGCGATGTAGAATCGCGTATCGGGGCTGATCGGCGCTGCGTGCTCGAGGTCGGCCATCCCGTAGCCTTTGGCGAGCGCGAGCGCGCCCTTCTGAACGATGCCCACGGCACAGCCAGGGGATGAAGGGCTCGCGTAGGGAGCAAAAATCGAGTCGACCCATCGGGAGACCGAGTCGGTCAACGTCGTCTGAGCCCCCGCCGGTATCGCAGCGGACGCAAGCGCGAGCCCCATACAACCAACGGCCGACAAAACCCTCATGGTCAAACCTCTCGACTGTGCGACCTGCTGTCCAGCATGCCGCGGAAGCTCGGTTCGGCTGGCGTCCGGTTTGCACTTGGTTTGAGGCGTACCCGCCGGTCCGACGCCGGGGTCCATTCCTCGAGCGTCGGTGCCGAATTCCGAGCGACGGTGCAAAGCGCCGCAGCGAGGAACCACCGTGGAGAGAACGCATGGCCGAAATCCGAGTCGAACCGCAACGTCGAAGCTTGGCCTGGCTCTGGATCCTGCTGGTGCTGATCATCGCCGGCGGCCTCGTCTACTACTTCCTTTATTACCGATGACGGGCAACCCCCTCAAAAGGATTCGCCTGTGAGAGGAGCATTCTCATGAGTCGGAACGATCGAGAAACGCGCGACGCTGCCGGCGTCGGCCCGTACGCGCGCGAACGTGAACGACTGGTTGCGCTCAGCACGCTGGACGCGTGGAAGGTCTCGGACGGCGAGCCGGATATCCGCGGTTGGGAGATCCGCACCGTCAACAACCGGCAGCTCGGCACGGTGAACGATTTGCTCATCGATCCCGACGCAGGTGAGGCCGTGCTCCTCGACGTCGATCTTCCCGGGAGCGCCAGGCACACCTTCGTCCCCATCCGAGTGGTGCAGATCGATCGCGAGCGGCGAGTCGTCCTCATGGACTCCGCCGACCTTCCAGCCGTCGACGTCGAGCGCAGCGACATCCCCTCGGGTGGACGTCGAGCAAGCGACGTCATCCCGGCGCAAACGGTTCGCTACCCGCGCACGGATCGCGAGGTCGTCGTCGAACGTCCCGCGCTCGCGGACGCGCCGCCACGCGAGGTTGTGGTCGACAGTCCGCGGCTCGATGCGATCGAAGAGCGTCGTCGCGCGGAGCGGCGCCGGATCGAACGCGTGAGCACCGACATCTAACCGCGGAGCAAGTCGGCGAACTCGGATCGCCGGCCCAGCACGAGATTCGCCACGGCGCGCCCACACAGCGCGCCGATGACGTTTCCGGTGCCCGAGTAAGCGCCGATCGCCCAAACGTTCGGCCGAATCTGTTCAAGAACAGGTATTCCAGTCTGCGTATAGCCGACCGTCGCCGCCCATCGGTGCGTGATTGGTGCGTCGATACCAATGGTCCCCACCAATGCGGTCAGCGCGTTCTGCACCGTCTCACTCGTTTCGGTGCTCGTCGTCCACTCCGCGTCGCCGCCAAGGTCGCGCGCGCCGCCGAGGACGACGCGTCCGTCGGCGCGTTGCTGCCAGTAGTCGTAGCCCCAGCGCGCGTACACGGGACGCGAGAACATCGGCGCGGTCGGCGCGGTCGCGACCATTTGGAGTCGCGCACTGCGCACGCGACTCGCGAGCTCTGGGAGAATCGTCTCGAGCCGGCCATCGACGGCGACGATGACGTTCCGCGCGCGCACCGAGCCGTGCGCCGTCGAAACGTGCGTGTCGTCGATCGAGATCACACGTGAGTTCCCGAAGAGCTGGACGCCGCGCCGCAGTGCTTCGATCGCGAGCCCGCCACAGCGGGCGCCAGGATCGAACGCCGCATCCGCGGGAAAGAGGAGCCCGTTGCCTTCGGGACCTTTGTAGGACTCGACCGGGAGACCATCGTCGCGCATCGCCGCGAGCTGTCTCTCACAGTCGTCGAGCTCCTCGTCGGAGACGGCGATGCGAAGACTTCCGGTCCGGCGAATCGCCGCCGGCGTTTCGCGCTCCATGCGATCGATCTCCATGAGCGTTTGCTCATAGATGGCCTTCGCGGCGGCGTGCCCGATCTGTTCGCCCGCCTCGTGGTGGAACATTGCGAGTCCGCCGAGGAGGAACCCGCCGTTTCGTCCTGCGGCTCCGCCGGCAACCCCGGATGCATCGAGGCCGACCACGCGCTGTCCTGAACCAAGCAGCTCATGGATGCACGCAAGGCCGGATCCGCCGAGTCCGATGACACAGACGTCGGCCTCGACATCCGACGCGAGCGGCGTCAGAACGAGTCGAGGTTCCCAGACTGGAGCAGCGATGACGGGCATGGCGAGCGCGCGGTCGACGGTTCGATGAACGTAACGGGGTTTCTCGGTGTGTTCCGTGGCTACGGCTGTTTCGAACCACCGAACGCCTGTGAAACTCGATTTCCGACCAGACCGTAGAGGCCGAGCCTTCTCTCCCAACCCCAAGCCCCCACCTCTATATGCAGGGTCTGCTCCGAGACATCCGCTACGGGATCCGCAGTCTTCTGAAGAGTCCCGGGCTTACGATCGTCGCCACGCTCGCGCTGACGCTTGGTATCGGTCTGACGACGACGATGTTCAGCAT
>Ga0070664_100003740_pt1 | contig 12273 bp, 10 predicted proteins | sample KBSC73metaG_FD_65863 | JGI IMG/M metagenome (GOLD analysis project Ga0070664, IMG submission 65863) | Corn rhizosphere microbial communities from Kellogg Biological Station, Michigan, USA - KBS C7-3 metaG | ecosystem: Host-associated > Plants > Roots > Rhizosphere > Soil ... | reverse complement strand
CCAGAGTTTGCTGGAGCGCACAGGAAGTCATATGGATCGGCTGAGTCGGCTCGTCGTCGACCTGCTGGATGTCTCACGCATCCGCGCTGGCAAGATCGAGATGCGAGTTGCACCGTGCAATCTTGCTGAGATCGTCCGTGAGGTTGTCGAGGAGCAACGTCAGATGGCTCCTAGGCGTCTCCTACATATGCAACTGCCGGTTGCCTCACATACGCAGCCCATTGTGCTTGCCGACGCAGATCGCATCCGTCAAGTGGTTGCCAACTATCTCACAAACGCGCTGAAATACTCACGTGAGGATCAGTGGGTGAATGTGCGCCTGCACATGGGAGATGAATGGGTACGTGTGTCGGTGCGCGATGAGGGACCGGGAGTTCCAAATGCCGAACAGCGGCACGTATGGGAGCGCTTCTATCGAGTACCGGGGACGCAGGTGTTTAGCGGCACTGGTATAGGCCTCGGACTCGGGCTGCACATCAGCAGAACCATTGTCGAGCAGCACCATGGTAGAGTTGGGGTGCGGAACGCCCGTGGCAAAGGCGCGATCTTCTGGTTCGCGCTTCAATTGATGAATGCTCCCACCTCAAGTCTGGCCTGAGACATGATGGTAGCTCTTCGTTAATCCCACGTGCGATGCATGCGAGCGCGGTCAGCCTGATAGTTCACTAAGTGACAACTCCCCTGGCCTGAAAGAAAGGCCCGGGCTTCTCGCGACCTGGCGCCCTTTCGGGACGCCCCTTTCGGGACGCCCCTTTCGGCACGGCTCCTAGAGAACGATATCCAGCCGTGAGGGCCGATCGTTTACGCGCTGGCGGCGCCCCCGTCATACTGTTCAGGCGCAGTATTGCATCTAAGCAATGACCTATCAAGCGATGGTGTCTTTCGTCGCCTGACGGCGGCCGGCCTTTCACCCCCCCTCGCTGAAGCAAGTGGCACTCAGCCCGATTCCTAAGTAGGTAGCCAAGGAAGGATCGAGCCCTCACTTCCCTCTTCATGTGAGGGGAAGCGAGGGCAATACACGGCTCCTGGGCGCAACGCCAGCTGCCGATCACAACTCGTCCGTTGCAGCCCTACTTCACCAATTGCAGCGGCTCGCCGCTGGTGATCATGGCCAACAAGCCAGCGTTCTGCTCGCCATTGAACGGCCCCGCGGCAGGTGTCGCGCTGCCGCAGACTGCAGCCTGTTCAGTGGGGGAGTTGAACCAGAAGCCGACATTGAAGGTGTGGATCGGCGTGAAGGGCTCGGCAGGGTTCTCGATGAAGGTCTCCTTATCGAAGATACCCTGCACCCTGACTGAGGCCTCGCCCGCATGGTTGCTCTGCAGGTCCGACTGGTACCACCCGAAGCCGAAGCCGCCAAAGCCTGCATCCAGGGGAGAATGCTGTACGAGGAACAGGTCGAAGCCCGTGTTCTTGGGCAACCCCTTAGCCTTCAAGGTCATCACATCGTTCTGCGCGCCAGTGGCGAAGCGGTTGGTGATGGTGATGGTGGCCGTGGCGCCCTGGATTGCCGGGCAGGCAAACCTGCCGCCTGAGAGTAACGCTGGATTCACCTTGAGCTGGAATGTGCATTTCCTACTGGTGCATGGGCCGGTAGTCGTCGTCAGCGTTTGCGCCGCTGGTGCAGCCTGCGCGGTCTGCATCGTCGATGTGGGCAACGCGGCGGCGCTCACGGTGGCGGCGGCCAGGACGAGAATCAAGAGCATAGCGCCGGTAACGAACTGCGGCTTGAGTAACCAGTGAGCGAGGCGCGACCGGAGAACCTGTCTCATCGGAGCCACATCGCTGAACCTGGTGGAACTTCGAGGCATAAAGTGTTGGATAAAGTGTTGCATTGTACGGTCTTCTCCTATGGAGTTGTGGTGGTGTCGGTTGACTAATGAACAGTCTGCCAACTGTCATCTGCTGTGCCCCAGCCACGCCGCTTCCCCCGTCTGCGTTTGGCGCACGATGGAGGCGCACATGGAAACGAAACGGCGAATGCGAATGCGGATGAGGATGAGGATGCTGGTTGGCTCAGGCGTCATCAGACGCCATCAGGCGTCATCAGATTCGTCTGGACGTCTGCACCGGAAACGGGGCGCGTTGAGATCCCTGGATCTCGGCCGATGCGTGGCATCGGTCAGCAACAGAGCAGTGCCTGCAGTCTCATGCCCTCTCTCTACGGGATATGGGCTGAAGGCGCATCTGCCTAGTGGGCTGATGCACGCCACAGTAGTACTCCCTCCGGACATCGCTGCGTGCACGTGCTGCTGTGCCCTGTTACTTCCCTTGCTTGATTCTCCTTGCCCTCGCACTGCTGATGCGTGATTTGCCCCAAAGGCACTCAGCATCCTTCCCGCCTGCTGCCTCGTCGACGTCCCGGGATTCACTGCAGTGCTGAATGTTGCTACGGAAGACGTTACAGAATACCAGCGAGAAAGCCCTAGCTTGAGCCGGAGAGGAGTAGCGTGCACCGTTAGCGGATTTATACCTATCAGCCAGAATAGATGACGTGAGAGTCCCCCACGGTACGCAACCGCTTCCCGTTCAAGCTGAAGCGTACTTCTGCTCCGGAGCAGGCGCTGGCGTGTGGGCTTCGCCGCTGCCGGGACCCTGTATACCGCGCAACTGCAGGCCCCTCGACGTGCGCCTCCCGATGAACGCCAGGAAGCGTGGCGCACGCGCGGCGTGCGTATCACCCTCGCAGGTCAGAGCGTGCAATTGCCGGACGTGCTGACCTGCCTCGACCGTGCCTTTGCGGTGTTCTTCTGCCGGGTGCAGATGGGGGAGAGAGGGAAGGAGCTGGGCTATCCCGGCTGTTAGGGGCGCGAAAGGTTCACCAGTTGCACCAGCCAACAATTCGGCACTGGGGCGACCCTCGACCACGGATTTCTCATCCTCAGCACGGTCGGTCGGGTGGCGGTGCGCTGAAGCCGCCCGCTGACAGGGACCCCCAAGACCGTCACCATGTCCAGAGCGGCGGACGGCTGGTCTGTCGCTTGCTCATGCGCGGCGGCGCCGATGCAGCCCTTGCTCATGATGGAACAGGAGACCGGGATTGCCTTCGGGCTGGAGTCCGTCGCGCTGCGCGCGGATGGCACAATAGGCACGATAATTCATTACGCCGCGCTGCTCTCGCCGTACAAAGCGCCGCCTGAAGACGGCACCGCGTCCAGGTGCTCGGCGCAAGCAGGCCGTGAAGCTGCTCGGCAACACGTACCAGACAGTGCGCACGACAGTCACAGAGGCTCTCACCGCTGCTCAGCCGCAGTCCAGACTTGAGAACGCACGTCGAGCAACACCGACGGCGTTCCGCCAAGATGCGGCGCAGGAGGCAGCGGCTCTTGACGAGAAGACGCTATTCGGTCGGCGGCGGCTTTTGCTGGCGTTGCGCGCCTGGGTACGGCTACACTATGCTGAGAGGCCAGATCGTTTACGGAATGTCATTCGATATTTGTGGGCTGCCAGACGCCGCGACCGCCTTGGTACCCGGGACGACAGAAACGCTGGCGCACTGGATCGACTTCACGACCGGAACCTGGCCGAGCGTGGAGTGGCCGCAGACACCCGACGCTCGGCCAGGTTCCAATCCGAGGGCACGCCCAAGCCAGAGGAGGCCCCATGTCCCGAGCCAGCAACTCTCGACACATCGCATTCATCAACGTCCAGCCGGGACCAGCGGGTACGCATTAGAATCGTCGCGTAACCTCGTGATTTTACGAAAGGCCGCCGGATCATCCTTGATCGGCGGGCTTTTGCTTTCTCAGCGCAAGACCTACTACGAGTACTTCATGCTAAGGTACGACTGCACAATCAGTCCTGAAATAGCCTGCGCTTGTGGCCGTTGCGCGCAGAGCATCAGGGAATGGCGCTGCGTGGCTCGCTCAGGCTGCAGACTACGCGCGGCAACGCAGACGCCCTGAGGTGAGATGGACGAACGCAACGAGGTAGCGCCACGTGTAGCGATGCTGGACCAGCGCCGTGGGGCGTTGGCCGTCGAAGCGCCAGCCCGTTGCAGGATCGGCTTGAGGCAATCTGAAGCCAATCGGGCGTTTGTCGACGGCCCACAGCTCGATCTGCGCCTGCGGAAAGGCCTGGAGCCGGTTGCTTACCTGCTGGCAGACCTTCGTCAGCACCGCCTGCTGGCTGGGGTCCGAAGCCGATCCCACGTCTGGATTGAAGCACTGCATCACGAGACCGCCGTCCACCACATCGAGATCCTCCTGCCGCCGGTGGACCGTCGTAAGCGTGGCTGCCACAAACAGCGTCTGGTCGCCTATGCCGCTCACTGACGGCGTTGTCACATGCGCGCCCGCTACAGCGGTGATCTGGCTCGCGAGCGCGCTGAGCGCACCGCTGCGGGAGGGGAGGAGGAGGAAGTTGATGGAGACGACCACCTTGAACTGGGCGTCCTGGTCGTGGCATGAGCCGCCGATGGGACGCGTGTCGACGCGAATCGCCGACGCAGCGGTGAGCGGCTGCATGATGCTGTTCGCCTCGGCCACTGCCAGCAGGCTCTGACCGAACGCGACGGGGATCGTCGCCGCCCTTGTCGGCTTGGCTTTTGGCGCGCGCGTCGCTGGTGGGCTGCCTGCAGGCGGAGTCCCAATACCGCCCAACCTGGCGCCACCGCACGCGGTCAACGGCACCGCGAAAGGGCCGCTGCAAAAGAGCGCTGTGAGTGGGCGTGGCGCTCGTGACATGACTCTCTCCTCCACGTTCCTTGTGAACGCCGAGCGGCATTGCTCGGTGCAACGCCTCATCTAGTATTGCGGGGCGCAGGGGGCGTTGCTGCCATCGGACAAAGCATAAGCGAGAAGCGGCAATCGGTGGCATTGCCACCAAGAAAGGACCGTGTGCTTCTAGATAGCGCAGGGGTAGCTGAGAACACCGACAAACAAACAGGCGTGCCGGAATGGCTGCCAGAACATAGAGCGATAAACAGCTTCCAGTGCCTAGAAGGGCAGTGAACCGTCCCCGAGTTTCCGCCAAACTCCCGTGAGATCGCAGCTAGCAGGTACCAGGCTGGCCGCTGCTAGTGAGTCAGACTCGGATCCGCCTGACGATTGACCCTGGTGCGAACGAGACTGATTCTAGCGTTGAGTACCTGGGCGTTCAACAAGGGGAGATTCAGGAGAGTATTCTGCACGAACACGAAATGAGGGCCGACCCGACTGGGTCGGCCCTCCGGTACCTTCCGTTGCTGCGGTGAGTGGCATCGTGCCAATCAGTGGGCCATCGCATGCGTTGCCCGATAGGAGCCTTCCTCCCGGAACTGCATGTACACCGCGATGACGATCGCGACCACGGCAACGACCGCCGCGGCAATCGCGATGTATGGCGCGACTGTTGCCGAGATGGCGAAGAAGGTGGCCAGCGACCACCCAAACGCGACATCCAGGTACATCAACAACTCAGAGATCGCTGCGACGCCGAAGCCGAAACCATACAGGCTTGCGATAGCAGCTGCATCGCGCTCCTCGGTCTGCCGTGCCAGAGTGGCCACGACCGTGATCACGGCCAGAAGTGCGAAGCCGATCGCGAAGACGAGCGGTACCCAGGCCGCCAGAGGTGTTGCGAACCAATAGCTGACCATTGTGCTACCTTCCTTCTCCCGATAAGTGGGCAAGTGGTGATACTCCTCATGGGTGCGCTACTTGTCCAGCTTGAAGTCTATCGCACGGGTATCACAGCAGGCGCACGAATCATCCCTAGGACTCACACCTCCCTCACAGTGAGGTGACTCCGTACGAGTGTGATTGTCCTGAGAGGTCGTTACCTCCGAACGTGACCGTAGGGAGAGTCGCCTAGCGCAGACTACAGGACATGACCGCACTCTGAGAGTCTCAGGCAGCGGCAATTCGCATGGGAGGTGCTTACCATGGACAATAGTAGCCCAGTTCCGGGCAATCAGGACAGCGGTAAACGATTACTGGACCGTCAACTTGAGGGAATTAGTTGGGCATTGTTCCTCATCATGATTGGGGGACTCTGGCTCATCCCGAATGTACCAGGGGGACTCTGGCTCATTGGAGTGGGACTGATCATGCTCGGCCTCAATGTAGCGCGGTACCTCAAGGGCATCCGTGTGCACGCCTTCTCCAGCGTGCTGGGAGCACTTGCCCTGCTGCTGGGGGTGGCGGAACTCCTGGGCCTTGGTTTGCCAGTGCTGCCCATCCTTCTCATCGTGATCGGCGCGAGTATCATCTTCGACGTGATCGTGTCCAGCGCCACCAGGCCGAGCACTCTGCGCTGAGCGCGGCTCTTGTGGCAGAGCAGCCCAAAAGAGTCTGTTCAGGTAAGTCGCATCGCCCCGAGAGTATGAATCCCTCCCCCTACAACGGGCGAGGGATTTTCATTAAGTTGGGTGTGCTCGAGTGGGGTAATTGAGCAACGCAGAGCAGCGTCAGCAGTCCTCGCGATCTGGGCGCGATTCTGACACATTTGTGACATTCGCCATGTGATTCGTGCTCATTGCGTGAGATGGTCGGGTACAGTATGCACTTGGCCTAGGTAGCAGCCGCGGAGCGCTCCCTTCACAGGTCAGTCCCAAAATTGTTGACTGTGCAAAGTGAGAAGGAGCAAACGCATGCCAGTTGTAGTTGGAATGTTCGAGAACACCCGTGATGTCGATCAGGCAATAGATGCCCTCAGCAAGGCAGGATTAAGCAAGGCCCAGATCGGTGTCATCGCACGCCGAGGGGTGCTCAAGGAGAAGACCAGTCTCACGACAACCACTGAGATCGGTGCGATTGCTGGAGGCGCGCTGGGTGGGGTCAGTGGCTTGCTAGTCGGTCTCAACGTCGTGACACTCGCCATCCCTGGCATCGGTGAGGTCGTCGCTGCTGTGGACCTCCTGACGGTCCTTGGCGCAACCTTGCTCGGCGCTGGAATCGGCGCCCTTGGGGGTGGCATCGTTGGCGCGTTGGTCGGTCTCGGCCTGCCAGAGCATGAGGCGCACGTCTACGCGGAAGGCGTCAAACGTGGCAACATCCTCATCACCGTGCAGACCCCAGCAGAGCGGATGCCAGAAGTCACTGGCATCTTCCGCCAAGCCAACGCCGTCGACATTAGCACGCGCAGACAAGAGTGGACCGTCGAAGGGTGGACCCAGTTCGAGGAGATCCCGGTGTCGGGTGCTGTTACCCCCGGACTAGAGGGTCCAGTTTCTCCGAGTCTTTAGTCCGGTGGCAAGGCGAAGGCGTCGGTTTGCTTATCGCCGCCATCCATAAGCATATGTGCTAGTCACCTCAGTCCGCGGATAGGGTGATTGTATGCCGGGCACTGGGAGTCAAAAGACTCCCAGTGATACGTATGGTAGACTCGGTGGCATGCGCCAGATCGCTGCTGTGACATCTCCCCCGACTCAATCCAGGAGCTTCTCGGGGTTGCGCCTCACGCTATGATGCCCCAGGGCGCACGCGAAAGCGCACGAGCAGTCTACTGGCATGGCGTGGGATATGCGGAAATACACGGGGACCATTCATCCCCCGCTTGCAAGCAGGGGCTTTCGGGTCAGTGCTCTGTAAGCAGAAAACTCAGCAAGCGGGAACATGTCGGAGTGTCTACGCTGCTCCTGCTTTAGTGCGCGCAGGTTGATCGGTAGTACCTGCACCTAAAAGGACGAGACCATGCTCGTGCAGGGTGATATTTCCCAGCAGATCCGAGGTCTTACCGAGCAACAGGCTGCGGAACGGTTGCAGCAGGAGGGCTACAACGAACTGCCATCTGCCCGCAGACATGGCATCCTCGCGGTCGCCTGGGAGGTCGTGCGCGAGCCGATGTTCCTGCTGCTGATCGCGGGTGGCGTGGTATACCTGATCCTCGGTGATGTCACTGAGGCGCTCGCGTTGCTTGCCTCCGTCTTTCTGATCATTGGCATCACGCTCTACCAGGAGCGCAAGACCGAAAATGCGCTCGAGGCGCTCCGTGACCTGTCCAGTCCACGCGCGCTGGTAATCCGCGAGGGAGCGCAGGCGCGAATCGCAGGCCGCGACGTCGTGCGCGGCGACGTGGTAGTACTGGCCGAAGGAGATCGTGTCCCCGCCGATGCCATCCTGCGCTGGAGTATCAACGTCACGGTGGATGAATCGCTACTGACCGGCGAGTCTGTGCCTGTTAGCAAGGTGGCGCGATCTGGTAGTGGCGAAGAAACGATGGCCCAGCCCGGCGGCGACGACCAGCCATACATCTATTCTGGAACCCTTGTTGTCCAGGGGCGAGGTATTGCTGAGGTGCTTGCAACGGGGCCGCGAAGCGCGATGGGCAAGATTGGCCGTGCGATCCAAGGAGTGCGGATCGAGCAAACACCGCTGCAGCAGGAAACCGGTCGCCTTGTGCGCATCTTGGCTATCTGGGGCATCTTTCTCTGTGTCGTGCTTGTGGTGGGCTACGGTCTGATTCGTGGCCAGTGGCTTGATGGCATCCTCGCGGGGATTGCGCTGGCGATGTCGGTGCTCCCCGAAGAGTTCCCGGTGGTGCTCACCGTCTTTCTGGCGCTCGGCGCGTGGCGCATTGCGCAGAAGCGCGTACTGACCCGGCGCGTGCCTACCGTCGAGACGCTTGGCGCGGCAACCGTTCTGTGTGTGGACAAAACAGGCACTTTGACACAGAATCGCATGAGCGTTCGCGAGCTATACGCCCAGGGCGTTTCCATCACCATTGGGGAACATGTCACTCAACCGATGGCCCAGGCGTTCCACGACCTTGCCGAATACAGTGTGCTGGCGAGCCAGAGCGACCCTTTTGATCCGATGGAAAAGGCGATCGTTGCCTTTGCAGATACGGCGCTTCCAGGAGGAAGTCGTTTGCATAGTGGCTGGACTCTCGTACGCGAATATCCGTTGACGCCGAGTTTACTTGCGGTCACACGGGCGTGGGTATCGCCAGAGAGCAGGAGCCTCACCATAGCGGTGAAGGGCGCGCCCGAGGCCATTGCCGACTTGTGCCGCCTGGACGTTGATAGCCGCTCCGCACTCACGGAGCAAGTCGCGGATATGGTGAAAGATGGGCTGCGGGTACTCGGTGTCGCACGAGCGCGAGTTGACTCCCAAGCCTTGCCGGAGCGGGCAGAGGCTTGCGTATTCGAGCTAGTGGGGCTGCTCGGGCTGGCCGATCCGATCCGCGCTGAGGTTCCCGCCGCTGTGCGGGAGTGCTACGGCGCGGGAGTGCGCGTCGTGATGATCACCGGCGACTATCCTGGCACGGCGCAGGCCATCGCCAGACAAATTGGTCTTCGCAATCCAGACCACGTTATCACCGGGCCAATGCTGCGTGATATGGACGATGCGACCTTGCGCGACCGTATCAAAACCACCAACATATTCGCCCGGGTGGCGCCAGAGCAAAAACTGCGGCTAGTCGAGGCGCTCAAGGCGGATGGTGAGATTGTGGCGATGACTGGTGATGGGGTAAATGATGCGCCAGCACTCAAGGCCGCACACATCGGCATCGCGATGGGAGGCCGTGGGACAGATGTCGCACGCGAGGCGGCGGCGCTGGTGCTGCTCGACGATGACTTCTCCTCCATTGTGCGTGCTGTACGTACGGGACGACGTATCTTCGATAACTTGCGCAAAGCGATGGGCTACATCCTTGCCATCCACGTGCCTATCGCTGGTATTGCACTACTGCCTGTGCTTTTCGGTTGGCCGCTCGTGTTGCTGCCTCTCCAGATCGTGTTTCTGGAACTGATCATTGATCCAGCCAGCTCGATTGTCTTCGAGGCTGAGCCGGAAGAAAAGGACGTGATGCAGCGACCACCTCGCGATGCCAGAGCCCCGCTCTTCACGCGCCGCACTGCGGGCCTTAGCCTGTTGCAAGGCACGAGTATCTTCGCTATCGTCCTCGTGGTCTTCCGTCTTTCCCTTGAACTTGGTTCACCGGCGGCTGAGGCTCGCGCGCTCACGTTCACCACGCTCGTCGTCGCTAACCTGTCGCTGGTGCTTGCGGACCGGTCACAGACACGTACGATCCTCGCCACGCTGCACACGCGCAACCTCGCTCTGTGGGGAATCATCGCTGGGGCGTTGGCGCTCCTGGCGCTGGTGCTGTACGTGCCCTTCCTGCGCAACCTCTTCGGCTTTGCCTTCCTTCATCCCAGCGACCTGTTGATCTGTCTGGCTGCGGGTATCTCAGGCATTCTCTGGTTCGAGGGCATCAAGGTCGTACGCAAGTGGTGGCTGCAGCGGAGCGGCCGGCAGGAGACGAACCCTGCTCAATAGCCGCTGGCGTCGGGTGGAGTGCTGCGCGTCAGGGGCGGTCTTCCGCTGGCTCTGGTTGTTGGTAGTTCGCTCTAGACCTGGCGAATCTTGCCGCCGATTGGATCTTCCTCACGCTGATACTCTGCTGTGAGGAGCCGCGCTGCACACTCACCTGTACGCCCGCGAGCTGCTAGCGCCTGTGGAACGCCAGCAAGAGCGCCGTTACCGGCCACTTGCGACTGGTTAACCTCCCGGATGATGTCGCCGCGCCGCAGGCTGGACTGCTGTGCTGGGCTCTTGCCGCTGGCATCAGACACGGAGCCTGAGATCAATACGCCGCAGTGCCCGCGTGACCTGACGGCTCACTTTGTTGCGCCGGACAAGAGGCGCCCTTCGCGGGATGGGATCATCTCGAGGTTATGTTCAGGTAGTGGCCCAACAGGCGCAGGCGCCATGTTGCCCTGACCGCTTGCGCGTCGAGCAAGCGCCTCGCGCTCGGAGAGGCCCCGCAATTGGTCGGTGACTTATATGACCGTTGCCCGAGCATTGCCCGGTGTCATAGGCGCTACCTGCTTCCCGCTCCCGGGCCGTGTCTATCCATCCACGCTTGCGCTCCGGCGTCCTTAAGGTCTTTCACAAGCTTCGAGGCAATCGTAGCGTCCAAGGTACGTGACCGACGAATGTCTTCGGGTTCGTCATACCACGCTCATGTGGAGAGTGGGGGGATGCTGTTTGCTCGGCATTGTAGCATAACCAGAGGCGTATTGCGGTCGGCAAAGGCTGTGATTGCCCTCTGCGAAAGATGCGCCTGATCGGCTTCCACCCAAGTAAAGACAAAGCGCCTCCTTTACAGAGAACTGGCCAGAAATCTCCTACTTTCACACGGGGGATGAAGGGTAACTACCCTTGCCGCTTGCGCAGCTACCAGACAGAATAGAAGGGGATGGAACAACCAGCGCCGCCCGCGGTGCGGAAAACCTACCAATACAAACTCAAGCCTACTCCTGCACAAGAACAGATACTGGCGTTTGTCCTGTGGCGCTGCCGCGAGCTCTATAATGCTGGAATGCTGGATTGCAGAAACGCCAGGAGGCGTGGCGCAAGCGCGGCGTCACGAACACTGCGGCGAGCCAGAGCGCCCAACTGCCAGACATCAAAGCAGTACGCCCCGATTATCGGCTGCAACACATTCTCGACCAAGTACGCAACGACTATGATCTCATCCAAATTGACGGCTCATCCTGGCTGGGGTTGATTACCATCAATGCCTTCACCGGTGCAGACGGAGTCATTCCGCCGCTGCGCTGCGACTGTTACATCTTTGAAGGTATGGAGCAATTGCTGGATACATTTCGCCTCGTCCATGACCACCTGAACAACAAGGTGATGCTGTTTGGCATTGTAGTGACGATGTACGACTTGCATACAAATCGCTCCAAAGAAATAGTGGATGAGATCGGTAAGCATTTTTCCAAGGTGGAGTTCGACACGCTGATTCCGAAAAACATCTGGCTTTCGGAGACGCCGACCTAGGGTCGCGCTATTTTGGAGCACGATCCACACGCGCCTGGCGCGTTGGCCTACAAAACGCTGACAGAGGAAGTAATGGCTCGCGCAGCCGTCGTGGAGTCGCTGTACGCTTGATGTGTGGAAGGCCCTTGGTGAGTCAGGCAGTGTATCTTGCAAGCGCTAAGGAGCTGGGTACGAGTACATTATGCTCAGTGGGCGAATCGTTTGCAGTTCGTTTTCGACATTCGTAGATTGCCTGGTGCCGCGGCTGCACTAGTGTCTGAGACAACCGAACGTCCGACACAATGGGTTAACTTCACGACAGCGTTGGTGCCGACGGTGGGGTGACTCCAAACCGCGCCACGGTTCTAGCTGGGCGAAGTCCCAGGGGAGGCCAATTGTCTACCAGTCATGAAGAGGCGCATAAATTGTCAATAGCATTCGTGATCTATGACGGCATGACCGCGCTGGACTTCATCGGCGCGTATGACCCGCTGACGCGGCTGAACACCATGGATCTGCTGCCCGACGTCTCGTGGCATGTCTGTGCGACGACCACGACCGTGCGCGATATCGGCGG
>Ga0070664_100003736_pt1 | contig 12279 bp, 7 predicted proteins | sample KBSC73metaG_FD_65863 | JGI IMG/M metagenome (GOLD analysis project Ga0070664, IMG submission 65863) | Corn rhizosphere microbial communities from Kellogg Biological Station, Michigan, USA - KBS C7-3 metaG | ecosystem: Host-associated > Plants > Roots > Rhizosphere > Soil ... | reverse complement strand
GCGCCGAACAACGACGAGTGGCTGGTGGTGACGACGATCGTCTCTGACCCGAAGTATCTGACCCAGGACTTCGTCACCAGCACGCACTTCAAGAAAGAACCGAACGGCGCCAAGTGGAGCCCGAGTCCGTGTAAAGCGTCCTAGGCTCCCGGCTCCCGGCTCCCGGCTTCCGGCAATGAAACGACGATCCTTTCTCCACACGGCCTCGCTCGCGGCGGCCGGAGCCGCGCTTGGCCCTTCGCTCGCATTCAGTCAGAGCACGCGTGCGGGCGGGCCCACCAACATCGTCGAGACGACGTCGGGCCGGGCGCGAGGGCTGTTCTTTCAGGGCGTCAACACGTTCCGCGGCATTCCCTACGGCGCGTCCACCGCGGGCGCCAACCGCTTCATGCCGCCACGGAAGCCGCAGCCGTGGACCGGCGTGCGCGACGTGAACACCATCGGCCTGCGCGCGCCGCAACTCGCCAACCCGCGCGTGCCCGAGTGGTTCGTCTTCGACCGCAGCGAGCCGCAGGGCGAAGACTGCCTGGTGCTGAACGTCTTCACGCCGTCGGTGAACGACGGGCGCAAGCGTCCGGTCATGGTGTGGCTGCACGGCGGCGGGTTCGTCGCCGGGTCTTCCGGCTTCACCGTCTACGAGGGCCAGAACCTCGTCAACATGCGCGACGTCGTGCTCGTGCATCTCAATCACCGCCTCAATCTGTTTGGATTCCTCTACCTGGGCGACATCGGTGGCGAGCGGTATGCCGACGGCAACGCCGGCATGCTCGACATCGTGGCGGCGCTCGAGTGGATCCGGGACAATATCGCCAACTTCGGCGGCGACCCGAATAACGTCACCGTGTTCGGGCAGTCGGGTGGCGGCAGCAAGGTGAGCACACTGTTCGGCATGCCGGCCGCGAAAGGGCTGTTCCACCGTGCCATTGCGATGAGCGGCACGCAGGTGCGCAGCCTGGCGCGCGAGCAGGCCACCGTCACGGCCATGCGTGTGCTCGCGGCGCTGAACATCGGCAAGGATCGGGTCGACGAGCTACATGCGGTGCCGATGCGCCGGCTGCGCGATCTCCTGAACGGCGGGGGAGGCCAGGGCTTCAACTGGGGGCCTGTCGTCGATGGCCGCACGCTGCCCGCGCACCCGTTCGATCCGGCGGCCGGCCCCTACGGCGCCGATGTGCCGCTGCTCATCGGATCCACCGAGACCGAGGTCACCTGGAACGAGTCGCAAATCTACGACCCGCTCAGCGACGCGGAGCTGCGGGAGGACGTGTCGAAAGCGCTGCGGTGCGACGCGGCCGCGGCCGACCGCGTGATTGCCGCCTATCGCGCCGGCCGGCCGAAGGCGAGCAACCTCGATCTGTATCTGATCATCGCCACCGACGCCTCGAACTTCCGTACCGGCACCGACATGCAGGCCGACCGCAAGGCGGCGCAGCGGCGCGCGCCAGTCTACAAGTACTACTTTCAGTGGTATTCGCCGGTGCGCGGCGGCGTACTGCGCGCCATGCACACCATGGACATCCCGTTCGTGTTCGAGAACTACGAGTTGGCGTCGGCCGAGGTGGGGAGCGGCCCCGAGCTCAAGCCGCTCGGCGACCGTATGGCGAGTGCGTGGGTGGCGTTTGCGACCAACGGCAACCCGAACTCGCCGCTGGTGCCGGCCTGGCCCGCCTACGACACGACCACCCGCGCGACGATGGTGATCAACGACCGGTGGTCGGTCGTGAACGACCCCTACAAGGAAGAGAAGGCCGCCATCGCTGCCGTCCGGCGCTGATCAGGGCTGGGCCAGCGTAATACCTCCGGCCGCCGCGACCACCTGAGTGGAACGGGTGACGATCCTGCCGCCGCTCGAAAAGCTTACGCTGAGCGTGAACCTTCCCACTGGAACATCGAGGAATGCCACCCGCGAGCGCCCGGCGACCGATGTGGTGATGCTGAGCGAACTGTTGTCGACGATGTCGCCAGCGGCGCCGAACACGTAGGGGCCGAGGCCGACCGGTTGCGGTCGTCGAACTGCCGGCTGCGGCGCCGGCACCAGCGGCGGCATTGGCGGCGCCGCCCGCCACATCGGGGTCCCGCGAATGCCTCCGAGGGCTCGCACGGCGCTACGCGTCAACCGCCTCAAAGCAGGCTCAAGCCAGGATCTCGGGCCGACTACTTCTGCACGGCCTTCTGCACCGCCTTCGCCGTGTTCTGCACCGCTTCGCCGAGCGACTCCTCGTACGAGGGGCCGGCCTGTCCCGGCCCACCAACGAGCGCCCGGGAGGCATCCATGTTGACCGCGGACTGCATGAGATATGACGCGGCGCCGGCGCTCATGTCGACGCCGGTGCCGGCCATCGTTGCGCCAAGACCTCGACTCTGCATCCGGTAGAGGCCGGGATTGCCCAACATGCTCATGCCGTTCAGGCCGGTCAGCCCGTAGCTGTAGCCGAGGCCGCTGCCGAAGCGCGAGAACATTCCCGCGGTCATCATGTTCAGGTACATCCCGCCCGCCATCCGCGCGAGCCCCATACCGCTTTTCAGATTGAAGGCGCCGCCGTCCTTGCCCTTGGCATTGGTCGACAGCTTCTGTTTGCCGTCCGGCTGCACCAATTTGATCGCCAGGCTCGCCTCGGTGGTCTCGTTCGACAGTGCCGCGTTGCCTGCCGCACCGGCCACGGCGCCCCCAACTCCGCCTCGTCCGGCGGTGGCGGCCCCGGTGGCGGCTTTCATCAGCCCACCCATGCGTCCCGCCTTCGACGTTTTCAGCTCGGTGACGTCGGCCAGCACGATGTAGTCGTAGCCGAGTTCGGCCGCCCGCTTCTGGAGGTCGGCCTGAGGTGCCGCGGCCATCGGCACCGCGTCGATCTTCTGTTCCTTCAGCTCGTCGATCAGGTTCGACCGCAGCTTCCGCGTGTCGACGGTCATGTTCGTCTTGTTGGTGAACTCGGGCACGCCCACGCGCACGACGCCGGCCGTCTTGGGCGTTGGCGCGGCGGGCGGCGCCGTGTCGGCCGCCACCAGCTTGGCTTCCGTGATGTCGCTCAACGCCTTCGAGAGATCGAATGGACTGCCTGCCGCGGTAAAGCCGGCAGGCGGCTCGAAGAGCGCCGCGTCGAGCGTGGTGAGCTCGAGCTCGGTCACCTCCATGCTGGCCACGGTCGGCTTCCCGTCGGCGCCCGTGATCGTCGTGGTGTAAGCGATCGGATAGCCGAGCAGTTTCGGGTCGCCGTTCATGGCGGTCTTCACTTCGTCCGTGCACGTTTGCTGCGCCTGCGGCTGCGACGGCGGCTTCACCGCTTCCTGTCCGATCAGCGCGGGAGGTGGGTCGATGTACCACCCGTCGGTTTCGATGTGCTGCTTGTTCGTATCGCACGCGGCCGGCATCGGTACGATGTCCATCACCGTTTTCACGTGGCGCGCCTGACGGCCGAAAGCAGTCTTGCGTTCCGTCGTATCCGTGAGCGTCGTCGTGATGTTGATCACGCCAGGCGGCTTGGGGGGCGCTTGCGGCACGCCCGCCATCGCGGGCATTGCCGGCGCGGTGCCGTCGGTGGCAATGACCAGATAGGTTTTCGCGGGCACGCTCACCTGGAGCATCCGCTTCAGATCGCTCTGATCGATCAGGATCATTTCCTGGAATTCGTAGCGCTTGCGCGGCCCCTTGATGAACATCAGCGTGTCGGTCTTCTGATCTCCGGCGGTGTAGACCGTACGGAAACGCGCGTCCGGCGCTGGCGGCGGCTCCGCCTTCTTCGCTTCGACCGGTGCGGGCTTGGCGGGAGTCGCCGGGGGCGCGCCGCCGCGTCGCGGAGTCGCCGGGCGCGGCGCGGCTGGCGCCGCACCGCGTCCCCGCGGCGCTTGTTGCTGGGCGTCCGCGATGGTGACCGCGCCAAAAAAGACCAACGTTGCACAAACGACGGCGAGGCGCAGTCGAGGGAAGCCGAGGCGCTGCGATGTCATAAAGAACCTCGTGAGACGCGGGAAACGGCGTCGCGGATTATGGCTCAGATCTCCGTATGTATAGAACGACCGTGGACAGGCCTCCGAACGCCGTTGATTCCAGACGCGTCAGACGGCGCGAGATGGGCATTGGTGGACCAGGAAAGCAGTGTTCAGGTGGCACTGGCGGCCCGCGACGGCTCCTGCGCCCAGGGACGTCGCGCGGCTCCCGCCGGCCGCCTCGGACTTCTACGAAAGTAGTCGTATTGACATCTACGACGTTCTTCGTAGATACTCCGGCCCATGAAGGATCGCAAGAAGCCCACTGAAGCGGAGCTCGGCATCCTGCGCGTGTTGTGGACGCGTGGACCGAGCACGGTGCGCGCAGTGGCCGAGTCGATGGGGCGCGAGGGCGCTTACACGACAGTGCTCAAGCTGCTGCAGATCATGACCGACAAGGGGCTCGTCGTCCGCGACGAGCGCGCACGCACCCATGTCTACGAGGCGGCGTCGTCCGAGGCGCAGACGCAGAAGCAGCTCGTCACCGATCTGCTCGACCGCGTCTTCGACGGGTCGGCTGCCAAGCTGGTGCTGCAGGCGCTCTCGGCGGGCAAGGCCACGCCCGACGAACTCGCCGAAATCCGGAAGCTGCTCGACAAACACCGGGGAGGCCGCAAATGAGCGCCGCCATTCACGTCGCCGGCTGGACGCTGGTGCACTTCGCCTGGCAGGGCGCCCTGGTGGGCCTGGCCGCGGCGTTCGCACTGCGCCTGCTCCGTCACTCCGCCCCGCAGGCGCGGTATGTGGTGGCCTGCCTGGCGCTGGCTGCGATGTTCGTGCTGCCGGGCGCCACCGCGTGGCGGCTGCTTCCGGGGGCCGGCGACGTGCCGGAGGGTGTTGGCCAGGTGCGCCGCCAGCTGTTCGTCCGCGTCGCGCCCGCGCCGAAGCTCCGGCACGAGCGAACTATCATCGGCTTCCGCCGGCAGATCCCGGCACCGCCGGCCGGCGGCCGCGACACGGACGCGTCGATGGCACCGCTGGTACTGCCGATCGTCGTGGCGCTCTGGTTCGGCGGCGTGTGCCTGCTCCTGACCCGGCTGGCGGGCGGCTGGTGGCGCGTCCATCGTCTGCTGCGGATGGCGCGCGCGCTGCCCGCCTCGCGGTGGCAGGCGGTCAGCAGCCGGCTGGGGGTGCAGCTGGGGCTGCACCGGATCGTGCGGGTGGTGGATGCGGCGTTCGTGGACGGTCCGGTGGTGGTGGGCTGGCTGCAGCCAGTGGTGCTGCTGCCCGTCGCGGCGCTGGCCGGCCTGACGCCCGAGCAGGTGCGCGCAATCCTCGCCCACGAGCTCGCGCACGTGCGGCGGCACGACGCGCTGGTCAATGTGGCGCAGACCGTCGCCGAGACGCTGCTCTTCTATCACCCCGCGGTGTGGTGGCTGTCGTCGCGCATCCGGACCGAGCGCGAGCACTGCTGCGATGATGTCGCGCTGTCGGTCTCGGGCGACGCCTACGCCTACGCGTCGGCGCTCGCCGAGCTCGAAAGCTGGCGCGCCGGTCAGCCCACGCTGGCGCTGGCCGCCACCGGCGGGCCGCTGCTGCGCCGCGTGGCGCGAGTGCTCGCCCCGCCGGCGGCACGGTCGCCGCGCGGAGGCGCGTTGCTGACGCTGGCGCTGGCGCTCGTGCTCGTGGTCGGTGCCGGCGCGCTGCAGCTCCTGGTCGCGCGGCAGCCACCGCCGCCGCTCGACGCGCCACGCGAGTCGGCGCCGGCGTGGCGGATGGTCTTCGATCACCCCTCCGGACAGATGGCGATTCGTGGCTTCACGGCGCGCGATCTCGTGCGCTACGCGTATCAGTTGCCCACGGCGCGGGTGATCGGGGGCCCCGCGTGGCTCGACGCGGAATCGTTCGATCTGGTGACGACGGTGGATTACGTCCCCGCCGCGGACGACACTCCGGCGATCGTGCGGCAGCTGCTCGAGGATCGCTTCGCGCTGCGCGTGCACGAGACCACCACCGACGTGCCGGCGTTCGCATTGGAAGTTGCGCGGCCGGACGGCTCGCTCGGCCCCCAGCTGCAGCCCGCGACGGCCGAGTGTTTCGATCAGCAGGCCTGGGTCGCCGCCGGTGCGCCGATTCGGCGACCGTGGCCGCAAGGGCAGCGCACGGTGATCTGCGGCGAGTGGGACGGCGGCGTGTCGCACGACCGTGTGCGCGGGATCACGATGGACGACTTCGTGATCAAGCTGCCGTACAACCTGGCGCCAGGCGCGCAAATGAACGTGATCAACCGCACCGGTCTCGAGGGGCCCTACGACGTCTCCCTCGACTACTTCAAGCCGGCGGCGATGGTGATGGCGCTCAAGCCCTCCGTGGCGCCCGCGTTGCGCCTTGCCGGCTTCGAGTCGGTGCCCGACGTGCTCGAGTCGCAGCTCGGACTGAAGCTCGTCCCCACGACGACACAGGTGCCGGCCATCGCGATCGATGAGATCCAGCGCCCGCTGCCTGCAATTGCAGGACCTTGAGCGCCAACCATTTCACGGCCGCCGGTGTCTAATGCTCCGAACCGGCGGCGCGGTGAACCTTCGACCGTAACGTTCGTAACCGCTAGCGATGCTCCGCCTCTGGATTACCTTCTTGCGTCGCCTCGCTAGGCAGCACCTAATGGCCCGCCTTCCGGGCGGGCGTTGCGAGGTTTGTATGAGAAGGTCTCTCCTGGCCGCAGCCATGTTGTGCGCTGGCGTGTTCGCCAGTCTCGCCTTTGTGCCTGTCCTCGACGCGCAGGCGCCGGCTCCCGAACCGAACCCCCTCCCCTCGTTCGAAGTGGCGGCGGTCAAGCAGAACAAGTCGGGGACGAATTTCATTCGCATAGGCCTGCAGCCCGGCGGCCGCTTTACCGCAGAGAACATGCCGTTGCGTGAGCTCGTGCGGTTTGCCTATCAGATTCAGCCGTACCAGATAGAGGGGCTTCCCAACTGGGCCACCACGGATCGCTTCGACGTCACGGCGAAGGCGGACGGCGACCCGCCGCCGGTTGCACCAGGACAGGCCGGTCCGATTCAGTTCATGGTGCGGTCGCTCCTCAAGGAACGATTCGGTTTCGCCTACCACATCGAAACGAAGGAGACGTCGGTCTACAACCTGGTGCTGGCACGAGCGGACGGCAAACTCGGTCCCAAGCTCGAAAAGTCCACCACCGATTGCCAGGCCCTGTTCGCGGCGCGGCGCGGCGGCGGGCCGGGCGGTCCCGGTGGTCCGGGAGGCCCTGGTGCCCCAGGCGGGCCTGCTGGCCGCGGCGGTCCGGGTGGGCCTGGCGGTCCGCCCTCGCCCGACGACTTCACGCAGAAGATCCCGTGCGGCTTCCGCGTCGGGCCCGGCATCCTCTCCGGGGGGGCGATGCCGCTCTCACAGCTGGTCCAGTTCCTGTCGCAGAATCTGGGTCGCACGGTCATCGACAAGACCGGGCTGGAAGGGAACTACGACTTCAACGTGACCTTCACGCCAGACCAGGTTCCGGCGCCACCGCCTGGCGGTGCATCGCCTGGCGCGCCGGCGCTGCCGCCAATCGATCCCAACGGGCCATCGCTCACCACGGCGCTGCAGGAACAGCTCGGTCTGAAGCTCGACGCCACGCGCGGCCCGGTAACGGTATTCGTGGTAGACAAGGTCTCGCAGCCGGCGGCGGACTGAAAAGGATGAACCTTCGCATGCGCGTGTCGTGCGCCGTTGCCGTGACGGTCTGGCTGCTTGCCGCGGCTCCGGCGTGGGCCGCCGAGCTGATCGGCCAAGTTACCTTCAGCGGTCAGCCGGTTCCCGGGGCGACGGTCACGGCCACCCGGCCGTCGGACGGGCCGGACGGCTCTGTGATCAAGAAGGTCACCGCGTCGGACCCGCAAGGCGTATATCGGTTCCCTGATCTCGCGGAGGGCGTCTGGACGATCACCGTGCAGATGTTCGGCTTCATGCCGATGGCGCGCGAGATCACGATCCCGCCCGGCGCGCCGCCGCCGCCGGTGGAACTCACGCTCCTGCCGCTGGCAGAGATCACGCGGGGGCTCGCGACGCAAGCGGCCGAGCCGCCCGTCGCCGCGGCGCCGGCCGCGCGTGGCGGCACCAGCACCCTGGCGGGCAAAGGCGGAAGCGCGCCGGCCGCCGCGAGCGGCCGCGGCGCCGGACCCGGACCGCGCGGCGGCTTCCAGCGGGCGGCGGCCAATCCCAACGCGGCGCCGGCCCCAGCGGCCGCGCCGTTTCCCAGCGACAACAACAACGACGACCGCGCCGACAACAACGCCGCGGCCGACGGGCTGCTGATCAACGGCAGCGTCAACAACGGCGCCGCCTCGCCCTTTGCGCAGGCGCGCGCGTTCGGCAACAACCGCCCTGGCGGCCGCGGCCTCTACAACGGCGGCATCGGTCTGCTCACGAGCAACTCGGCGCTCGACTCGCGGCCGTTCTCGTTCACCGGCCAGCCGGCGGAGAAGCCGCAGTACAACGACGTGCACTTCATCGCGAACTTCGGCGGGCCCATCCGCATCCCGCGCCTGATGCGCCGCGGCCCGAACTTCTTCGGCAACTACCAGCACGTGCAGAACCACGACGCCACGACACAGTCGGCGTTGATGCCGACCGCGCTCGAACGCTCCGGCGATTTTTCGCAGACGCGCAACGCCTTCGGCCAGCCGGTGCAGCTGATCGATCCGTCCACGGGGCAGCCGTTTGCAGGCAACGTCATCCCGACCGATCGCATCAGCCCTCAGGCGGCGGCGCTGCTCGGGTACTACCCGCAGCCCAACGTCGCCGGCAGCAGCTACAACTTCCAAATGCCGCTCCTGGTGCAGACGCGGTCGGACACCGGTGTGACGCGGCTGACGCACCAGTTCCGCGGAGGGCGCGAGCAGCTCCAGGGCGTGCTCTCCTACAATCGCACCACCGTCGAGGCGGCCAATCTCTTTTCGTTCGTGGACACCACGCAGACCACGAACATGAACCTGGACGTCAATCACTCGCATCGCCTGAACCAGTTCATGTTCCTGCGCTCGCGGTATACGTTCAACCGCAGCACTTTCGACGTGACACCGCAGTTTGCGTTCGTGTCGAACGTGTCGGGCCAGGCGGGAATCCAGGGCAACAACCAGAGCCCCGCCAACTGGGGCCCGCCGTCGCTCGCGTTCACGAGCATCGCCGGGCTGAGCACGGGGCAGTTCGCCGCCAACACCAACCTGACCAACGGCGGCGGCTCGGAGATCTTCTGGTTCCGCGGCCGCCACAGCCTGACCATGGGCGGCGGCGTGCGGCGGCAGGCGTACGACATCTTCAGCCAGCAGAACCCGCGCGGCAACTTCGGCTTCACCGGCGCGGCGACCGGATCGGACCTCGGCGACTTCATGCTCGGCCTGCCGCAGACGAGCTCGATCGCGTTCGGCAACGCCGACAAGGCGTTCCGCCAGAACGTGCTCGAGGCCTACGTCAACGACGACTACCGGGTGTCGCCGGTGTTGACGCTCAATCTCGGCCTGCGCTGGGAGTACGAGTCGCCGATCACCGAGGCGCAGGGGCGGCTGGTGAATCTCGATCTCGCCTCTGGGTTCACCAGCAGCACGCCGGTCGTGGCCGCCGACGGCCTGCTGAAGCCGGATCGCGGCGGCATCCAGCCGCGCGTCAGCATGGCGTGGCGGCCCATTCCCGGCTCGTCGCTGGTGGTGCGCGCCAGCTACGGGATGTACCGGAACCAGTCGGTGTACCAGTCGATTGCCACGCTCCTCGCGCAGCAGCCGCCGCTGTCCAACACCGCAACCGCACAGACCTCGGCGGCGCTGCCGCTCACGCTCGCCACCGGCTTCCTGCGGCTGTCGGCCAACCCGCTCAACACCTTCGCGGTGGATCCGGAGTTCCGCGTCGGCACGGCGCACAACTATCAGGCCTCGGTCCAGCGCGACCTGCCGTCGTCGCTGACGGTCATCGCCACCTATCTCGGTTCGCGCGGCACGCACTTGATGCAGGAATCGCTGCCCAATACGTATCCGGTCGGCGCGGTCAATCCGTGCGCGTCGTGTCCGACCGGTTTCGCCTACCTGACCTCGAACGGCACGTCGATGCGGAACGCAGGGCAGATCCAGTTGCGGCGCCGGCTGCGGAACGGGTTCACGGCCTCGGGGCAGTACATCCTGGCCAAGGCCACCGATAACGCCACCGCGTTTGGCGGTGCCAGCCTCGCCGGCTTCGCGATTGCCCAGAACTGGCTCGATCTCGACGCCGAGCGCGGGCCGTCCAGTTTTGACCAGCGCCACCAGTTCACCGCGCAGGCGCAGTACACGACGGGCGCCGGCATCACCGGCGGCACGCTCGTGGACGGGTTGAAGGGGCGGCTCTTGAAGGACTGGACCTTCGTGGGGCAGTTCACGGTGGGAAGCGGTCTGCCGCTGACGCCGGTCTATCTGGTGCCCGTGCCCGGGACTGGCTATGTGGGCAGCATTCGCGCGCGGCTCACCGGTGCTGATACCGACGCGCCGGAAGGTTACTATCTGAACCCGGTCGCTTATGGGGCACCCGCGGCGGGGCAGTGGGGCGACGCCGGACGAAACTCGGAGCGAGGCCCGAGCCAGTTCGTGCTCAACGCGGCGATCGGGCGGACGTTCCGCTGGGGCGAGCGGTTCAACATCGACTGGCGCATCGACGCCAACAACGTGCTGAATCGTCTGGTCTACACCGGCGTCAACGGGATCGTCGGGAACCCGCAGTTCGGGCTGCCCAACGCCATCAACCAGCCGCGGAAGATTCTGAGCAGCCTGAGGGTCCGGTTCTGATGATGCGCCGCATGCCCCGTCTGATCGTCGCCGCCGCCCTGGCTGCCAGCCTGGGCGTCATCACCAGCGCCCAGCAACCGCAGCAGCCGCCGGCGCCGCCGCCCGATCAGCCGATCTTCCGCTCGAGCACGCGCCTGATCGTCACGACCGTGGCGGTAAAGGACAAGGACGGCAAACCGATCGAAGGGCTCACGGCGCAGGACTTCGTGGTCACCGAGGACGGGCAGCCGCAGGAGATCGCGTTCGTGGAGTTCCAGCGCCTGGCCACCGAGGCCGCGCCGGCGCTGCAGGCGAACGTGGCGCCGGCGACGCCCGCCCCGGCCGCGCCCGCCCAGCCCGAAGTGGCAGCGGTCACGCAGGCGGTGTTCACCCCGCCCGCGGCGGGGGACACGAAGTACCGCGACAAGCGCCTGCTCATCATCTATTTCGATCTGTCGGCGATGCAGATCGGCGATCAGCTGCGCGCCTACCAGGCGGCCATCAAGTACGTCACCTCGCAGATGACGTCGTCGGATCTGATGGCCGTCATGACCTACGAGGGCGGCGCCGTCCGCATCAAGCAGGACTTCACCGCCGATCGGGCCGTGGTCCGCAACGTCATCGACGTGCTCATGTACGGCGAGGACAAGGACGGCGACGGCGTCCGCGACGAGCCCGACCAGTCGTCGGCGTTCGGGCAGGGCGACGCCGAGTTCAACATCTTCAATACCGATCGCCAGCTGGCGGCGCTGCAGACGGCCGTCACCATGCTGCGCCCGTTCCCCGAGCAGAAGGCGCTCGTCTACTTCGGCAGCGGCCTGCGGCTGAACGGCAACGACAACACCGCGCAGCTGCGCGCCACCACCAACGCTGCGGTGCGCGCCAACGTCACCATCAACCCGGTAGACGCGCGCGGCCTGGTGGCGCTGTCGCCGCTCGGCGATGCCACGCAGCGCTCGCCCGGCGGCCAGGCGATGTTCACCGGGCAGCTGGCGATGAGCGCCATGAACGGGTTCCAGCGCTCGCAGGACACGCTCTTCTCGCTCGCCAAGGACACGGGCGGCACGGCGATGTTCGACAACAACGACCTGTCGGCCGGCATCGTGCAGGCCGCGCAGGCGATGAGCAGCTACTACATCATCGGCTTCTACAGCACGCACCCGGCCAACGACGGCAAGTTCCGCCGCGTAAAAGTGTCGCTCGCCAACGGCAAGGAAGGGGAGCTGGCCTACCGGCAGGGCTATTTCGCCGACAAGGAGTGGGCGCGGCAGAACGGCGTCGAGCGCGAGCGGCAGCTCGAGGAAGCGCTGATGCTCGACAACCCGGTCACCGACATCACGATTGCGATGGAGCTGAACTTCTTTCAGCTCAATCGCGCGGAGTACTTCGTGCCGGTGCACGTGAAGATCCCGGGCAGCGAGCTGGCACTGGCGCGCCGGCGCGGCGCGCAGCGGACGCTGCTGGATTTCATCGGCGAGGTGAAGGACAACTACGGCATCACCATCCAGAATGTGCGCGACAAGCTGGATATCCCGATCTCGGACAAGACCGCCACCGAGCTCTCGGCGCGGCCGAT
>Ga0070664_100003734_pt1 | contig 12279 bp, 10 predicted proteins | sample KBSC73metaG_FD_65863 | JGI IMG/M metagenome (GOLD analysis project Ga0070664, IMG submission 65863) | Corn rhizosphere microbial communities from Kellogg Biological Station, Michigan, USA - KBS C7-3 metaG | ecosystem: Host-associated > Plants > Roots > Rhizosphere > Soil ... | reverse complement strand
TCCACTGCTCCAGGTAGACCCCGGACTCTACATCTGGACGATCATCATCTTTCTGGGGCTGCTCTGGGCCTTCAACAAGCTGGCCTGGACGCCGCTGCGGGCGACCCTGAACGCGCGCGAAGATTCGATTCGCAAGTCGCTTGATGATGCGCGGCAGGCACGTGAGGAGCTGAAGCAACTGCGGGCCGAATCGGCAAAGATGCTTGCCGAGGCCAGGGCCGAGGCGGATACGATCCTCACGCGCACGCGGGAGGACGCCAACCGGTTCCGCGACGAGATGAAAGTGAAGGCGCACGCGGAAGCGTCGGGCATCGTCAAGAACGCCGAACAGCGCATCGAGATGGAAACGGCACGCGCGCTGCAACAGATTCGCGCGGAAGCGGTCGAGTTCTCGGTGGCGATTGCATCGAAGATCCTGCAACGCAACGTGTCGAAGGAAGACAACGAGCGTCTGATCGAAGAGACATTCCGTCAGATTCAGTCCACACGACCCAGCTAGTCGCATGGCCCGCGGGCGGCATCCGGCGTTTGTGGTTGCGGCGGCGCTCCTCGGCGTCGTGCTCTTCACCTACGCAATTCGAAACGTCGGCTGGGCCAACGTCGTCGACGGTGTCAACCGTGTTGGCTGGGGGCTGGTGCCGATTCTGGCGCTGGCCGGACTGCGCTTCGTCCTGCGTGCGGCGGCCTGGCGGATGTGTATGCCACCGCACGCACAGTTCACGCTGGGTCAGGCGTTCACCGCTTTTCTCTCGGGCGACGCGGTAGGCAACGTCACACCGCTCGGCCTGCTCGCCAGCGAGCCGACCAAGGTCTTCCTCATCCGCCATCGGCTGGCCACGCGTGAGGCAGCGTCGTCACTGGCGGTCGACTTCGTCATCTACTCGACTTCGGCGGTCACGATGATCGTGGTCGGCGTTGCGGTGCTGCTCGCTTCTGACGAGGTCCGGTTGAGCCTGGGATGGCGGGAGATTCTTATCGGTGGCCTCGTCGTGCTCGTCGCGGGCGTGATCGTCGCGTTCCGGGTGATCGGTGGGACATGGAAGCCCGAACGGGGTGAGCGGCCGCCGTGGCGGGCGCGCCTTGCCTCGCTGCGCGAGTCCGTGCTCGCGTTCTCAGCCGGTCGCCCCGCGCGCCTGTGGCGCGTCTTCTTCCTCGACCTCCTCTTTCAAGCTGTGGCCGTCATCGAAGTGTTCCTCACCCTGCAGTGGCTGCTGCCGGAACCACCCACAATCCCCGAAGCGATCATGTTCAGCGCGCTGGACCGCGCGACCATCGTCGTCTTCAAATTCATTCCGTTCCGGGCGGGGATCGACGAGGTGCTCACAGGCGGGATGGCGGCCGTGCTCGGCTGGTCGGGCGCCACTGGTGTGGCGCTCGCGGTGATCAAGAAAGTGCGAAGTATTGCGTGGGTCGGCGTCGGCCTGATTCTTATCGCCGCCCATCCTTCCCCAGCAGCGCCAGAGTCGGATCCCCCCGAAACCGGGCGCGTGCGTCCGATCTGAGCGCTTCGGCGCGCGATCGATTGCCGACGATCGTCCACAGACGCGCGGCCACCGCATAGCTCTCGGGTGTCGGCGTCGCGGCCACGAGCTCGTTCAGGACGTCCTCGACGGCCTCCTGACGGTTGGTCGCGGCATACAGCATCGCGAGGCGCGAGTAGACGTGCACGCTGCGCGGAAACGTCCGGAGCTCCTCGCGGTACTCCGCTTCCGCTTCGGAATAGCGTTCGAGATGTGCCAGCGACTCTCCGAGGTACAGATGCAGCTCGGGGATGCTGCGCTTCTGTGCACGTGCCAGTGTCACCGCCTCCTGAAACGCCATCGCCGCGTCGTCGTACTTGTCTTGCTCATAAAGGAGACGACCGCGTACGAACGGTTCAACCGGGAGGGCCGGGTCCGCCTCGTGTGCCGCCTTTGCCTGAATCGTCGCGGTCTCCGCGTCGTTGCGCGACAGCGCGATTCTGGCGGCCAGCTCGTGTGCAGCGGCCCGCGTGCTCGTATCCGCGGTCTTCGCCAGCGCGATCGCTTCGTCGGCCTGATGGCCGGCCTGCTCGGCGCGGTCGGCGCGCATCAGCGCGTCTGCGAGTGCGAGCGCCAGGTCGGCTTCCTCCGGTTGCCGATCGCGAGCATCCTGGAGAACAGCGATCGCTTCGTCGAGCCGGCCCGCCCGCATCAACGCCGAGGCGAGCTGATACTGCACCACCACGAGGTCGGGATGCGCGGCGACGATCGTCTGCAATGCCCGGATGCCGGCTGAATACTTCTTCTGTCCGATGAACAGGGCAGCGTCGCGATGCTGGGAGATGAGCGCCGTCTGATCCGTCACCGACAACAGCGGCGTGGTGACGTCGAGATGCGGAGGCGAGAGATAGCCGAGCAGCGCGACGCGCTCCTCGTCGGCCGGTGCGATGCGTGACGGGAGTGGAACGGGTGTCGCGCCGGTCAGCCGCTCGAGCTCATCGCGGAGGCGCACGGTTTCCGCGGCAGCACCGGTCTGCTCATCCGCGCTGGGAGCGAGCGACGTCAGCTCTTCGTCCGCGCCGCGCACGTACCGAAAGCGTGCGGTCGTCAACGCGTAGACGCCGTGACCGCCGAATCCATAGTGCGGCGCGAGCCATTCCGCGTAGAGCGGGCGATCCCGGATCGTCGCTCCTTCGTCAGTCAGCACCGCGCGCAGCGACCTGCCGCTCAGTGCGTCGGGGATCGGAGCACGCACGAGATCGAGCAGCGTCGGCACGAGGTCGATCTGCTGCACTGGTGCCGCGACACGTCGGCCTGCGCCTTCGCCTTCAGGCTGCTTGACGATCAGCGGAACGCGAAGCGCCGCGTCATCGAGCGTGCGCGTCGGCTCCTCGCCGTGGTCGCCAATCAGCACGATGGTTGCGCCGTCGTACAACTGACGGCTCTTCAGCAGAGCGGCGAGTCGCGCCACTGCGGCATCCGCATCCCGGTGATCGACCTGGACGAGGAGAAAGAAGCGGCGCCCGCCCTGCATGCGCACCCATGTCTCGGCGGCGTCAAGCGTTTCAGATGCGCTGCGTGCCAACACTGGCGACGCATCGTCAGCAGCGCGATCGGGGAGTTCGGCGTCGTAGAACCTGAATCCCTGCGCGACACCCGTGTCCGGCCGAAGCAGAAACGACGATACGGCCGCGCCCGTCGCGAAGCCGCGATTGCGAAGCATTTCCGCGAGCGTCTGGACCTCTTCCTTGAGCGTGAACCCTGCGTCGTCCCGGACGCCGTGTTGCGGTGGTAGTTGTCCGGACAGCAGCGAGGCATGCGCCGGCAGTGTCTGCGGCGACTGCGCATAGGCACGCTCGAAGACGACCGAGTCCGATGCGAGCAAATCGATGGCCGGCGTATCGGTGCCCGGCGCGCCGTAAATCGGCAACGTCGCTGCTGGCAAATTGTCGACAGTGATGAGGACGATGGGCCCCTGGTGCGCGGGCGATTCGCGTGCGAACCACCAGCCACCTGCCGCGGCGCCAACGACGGCGAGAACAAATGCGGAAGCGATGGTCACGGCGACCAGCGGCCGCAGCTTGCGAGGACCCTGTGTCATCAGTTCGGAATCGAGGACGCCTCGGCTTGCGTGGACGCGAGCTCAGCTTTCGCACGCCGGTCGTCGGGGTCCGCTTTCAGGAGCTCCGTATAGCACTCGATCGCGCGGTCAAGCGCTGCACGCCGTGCCGACGCGTCGGGCTCGAGCGCCGCCTTGCGGCGGTAGGCGGCACCAATCACGAGATTCAGAGACGTGAGACTCGCGTATCGGGTTCGGATGTCCTGATAGACGCCGATCGCCTGATCGAGGCGTCCCTGATCGCGCATCATATTTGCCGCTGCGATCTGTGCCTGGATATTCGACGGAAGAGCTCCCGGCGTCAAACCAGGCTCGCGCGGCAGCACGAAGGGGATCGGCGGCGTGGCCGCGGTGCGGACAAGCCCGTCGCCCTGCATCGGCACGAACCCGGGCGCGTCGACCACGAAGGTGTAGGTTCCCACACGCAGGCCCACCATTCCCCAGCGTCCCTTCGAGTCGGAGGTGGAGATGAAACTGCGTGGGCCAAACTCCGGGTTGAAGGCACGGATCGTCGCGCCCTTGATCGGCTTGCCCTCGGCGTCGCGCACGGTCCCGCTGACTCGTGCGCTCTGCGCGTGGGCCGGTGCGGCGAGCGACAGCGCGCTGACGGCGACGACGACGATGCGGCGCAGGCATCGAACCATGGCGGACTATCTTAACTCCCAACCTCCAACTCTCAACTTCCAAGTCCCCAGAGATTTATGCGCCTTTGGCAGTCGGGAATTTGGCAGTTGGGTGTGGTCAGTACAGGTGATACAGCATCAGATAGACGATCACTCCGGTCACCGACACGTACAACCACAGCGGTAGCGTCCATCGGGCGACGCGGACGTGCCGGCCGTAGTCGCCGCGAAGTCCGCGAGCCGCTGTCAGGAGCGCCAGGGGCAGAATCGTCGCCGCCAGGATGACGTGCGGGATCAGGACGACAAAGTAGACGACGCGGATCGCGCCGACGCCGCGGAATGGCACCGAGCCAGCGTTCGCGTGATAGATGACGTAGCTGATGAGGAAGAGGGCCGACGTGGTGAGTGCCAGCAACATGCAGCGCTTGTGGGCGTCGCGTCGGCCGCTTCGAATCAGGATGTAGCCGGCGACCAGAAATACGAATGCGAGCGCATTCAGGCTGGCATTGAGCGCGGGGAGATCGGCAATCGTCATCGGCGACGCGGCGGCGTCAGAGCCAGAGACGATCCGCCACGAGTGCTCCGAGCAGAATCGGCAGATACGTAATCGAGAAGAGAAAGAGTGCGCGCGCGTTTGGCATCGAGCGCTCACGCGCGAAGCGAAGCGTCAGCCAGACGAACAGCAACCCCAGCGCAGTCGCGACGATCGCATACGGAATCCCCGCGAGACCGACGACTGCGGGAAGAAGGCTGACCGGCCAGAGCGCGGCCGTGTAGATCAGCGCTTGTTGGCCTGTTCGCCGCCCGTCTGGTTCGAGCACCGGCAGGAGCGGGATGCCTGCGTTTGCGTAATCGTCGCGAAATAGCCAGGCGATCGCCAGGAAGTGCGGCATCTGCCAGAAGAACACGATCCCGAACAGTACGAGTGCCGGCAGCGTAATCCGCCCTGTTGCCGCGGTCCATCCGATCACCGGCGGCAGCGCGCCTGGGATCGCGCCGACGAGAGTGGCCAGCGACGTGCGGACTTTCAACGGCGTGTACACGAGCACGTAGCTGATCAACGTGGCCGCCGCCACCGCAGCCGCTGTGACGTTCACGAGCAGCGCGAGCTGAGCAAGGCCCATGACTGACAGCAAGACGCCGAACCAGGTGCCGTCGGCGACGCCCAGCCTGCCGCCCGGAAGCGGCCGCGTACTTGTCCGTCGCATCAACGCGTCCGTGCGGCGTTCCCACACCTGGTTGAGCGCCGCGGCGCCGCCGGCCACGAGTGCTGTCCCGACGAGCGTGTTCAGCAGCAGTGCGATTTCGACGCCTGAGGGGGACGCGAGATACAGGCCGGCCAGCGTGGTCGTCAGGACGAGCAGATTCAGGCGCGGCTTCGTCAGCATCACGAAGTCCGCGAATCGGCGTTCGGTAGCCGTTGTCACCGAGGCATTGGCACCAGCCGTCGGTCGCCGGTGCACGGTGGCGGCGGGTGCACTGGTCTTCACGCGCGCGCTCCGGGCCTGTTCGGCACGGAAGGTCCGCCAACAACGGCAGCGTGGGGCTGGTTCCGCCGGATTGCGGTGCCTTCGACAGCAGACCCACCGAATCCATCCACAGAAGCAAAACGGGATCGGTGAGCACGTAGCGCAAGGACGAGCGACGTCACCAGCACGCTTGCGCCTGTGACCACGTGCAGCGAGTTGATGATGTAGTGCTTCTCAGTGAGCACGGTGTAGGCACCGAGCGTGACTTGCGCCGTCAGCAGCGCCAGCAGCAGAACCACTGGACGTACGAGCTCACCGCGCCCCCGGTGGTGGTAGAAGACGTGCCCGGCCGTCGCGACGATCAGCAGGCTTGTCACGAGCGCCCCGACACGATGCGCGAAATGGATGGCGATCTTCGGATCCCAGTGCGGCGGAATGAGATGACCGAAGGCGAGAGGAAAGTCGGGGATGGCCAGCCCGGCGTCGGTGTGCCGCATCGTCGCCCCGATGAGGACCTGAACGTAGATCCAGCCGGTCGTGACAATGGTGAGTTTCCGCAGCACGTCGTCATCAGAAGGCAAAGCCGTTGTGCGGTGAGTCCACCCGCGCGACGTCACCAGCGCGATTGCCGTGGTCAGACAGAACACGATCTGCGCCAGGCTGGCGTGTGCGATCGAAATCGGCTCCGGAAGGTACCAGAGCACCGTGATGCCGCCGAGGATGCCCTGCGTGATGACGGCGGCCAGCGCGATATAGCCAAGCCGCCGCACCCAGGCGCGAGGCTCTGCCCGCCACAGCCAGACCGCCAGCACCAGAATCAGAAAGCCGACCGTGCTTGCAATGAGGCGATGCGAATGCTCGAAGCGGATGCCCCCGACCATCTTGTCGAGCGGGAACGTGAACATGAAGTGGCCGTACGTGTTGGGCCAGTCGGGAACCGACAGGCCGGAGCCAGTGCTCGTGACGAGACCACCCGCGAAGATGAGCACGGCCGTCGAGAGCGCGACGAGCCGCGTGTAGAGCCTGAATGCCATCTAACTTTTGAACGTGAATGAAATATCGCTGGTTTGCTTGTCGCCGATGGTTACCGTCTGCGTCTGCGTGCCGAGCTTCTCGTGCCACGCCTCCACCGTGTACGTCCCCGGCGGCAGTCCTTTCAACTCAAAGCGGCCGTTGCCAGTGGTGACGGCATAAAACGGGTGGTCGAGCACGCCGACGAACGCGTTCATCCATTTATGGACGTCGCACTTGAACGGGATCATGACTTCCTTGGTGCTGAACACGTGCGTGTGCTTGATGCCCGCCAGTTGATGCGCCATGTTGAACTCGCGATTCTGCTGCGGTATCGCGTGCACGTTGTGAAGCGTGTCGTCGCTGCTGAGAATCTCGAGCGTCTGGCCCACCTGGATGCCGAGCACGTGCGGGACGTAGCGGCATCCCTTCTGATCCAGCACGACCGCGCTGGCCGGCACTGGAAAGACGCGATTGCCGAGCCCGTCCTTCACGTAGACGAACACATTCTGCAGAGTGGAATCGCTGCCCACGACCACGCTCTCAGTCGCATTCTTTGGCTGCTTTTCGCAATACGGATCGGAATCCATGGTGATCGACTGGGCGGCCGGAGCCTTTCCATCCAGTTTCACGACACCGGTGATCGTTCCGGCTGTGGCCGGATCGACCGGATTGGCAACGACAGCGGACTGCGTCGGCGGCGGTTCTTCCTTGCTGCACGCGCCGGCGACGAGCGCCAGGCCAACCGCACAGCCGGTGATGACACGGACAAACGGCGATCTCATGGGGTGGACTCCGAACCCCTAATTATCCCTGAACGGAGGCGCGGATTAAGGGGTGCCGCCGGCCGCCTCGATCTTGCGGAGCACCCGGTCCTGCATCCACTGCGCGCTCCACCAGTCCACCGGCGTCACCTGCTCGCCGCCCACGAGCGTCGTGAAGTGGAGGTGGTCGCCGCCGGCGAGTCCGGTCTGACCGCTGCGTCCGATTTCCTGACCTTTATCGACTTTGTCACCGACTTTGACGCCAATGGACGAGAGGTGCCCGTAGAGCGACTGCACGCCGAGTCCATGGTCGATGATGACGCAGTTGCCGTAGATGCCGAGATCGGCCGCGTGAACCACGACCCCGCGCTGCGCGGCGGAGACGGGAACGTTCGCCGTGACGGCGAGATCGAACCCAAGGTGGACCTGCTGGTCCACTTCCTTGCCCTTATAGATATAGGTCCTGGCGTCCGCAAACTGCGCCTGTACGGCCGAGTTGCCGAGCTGCTGGAACGCGTCCTTGAACATCAGCTGGGGTGAGCTCTTGCGCGCGAGTTCGCGGATGTACTGGTTGTTCTTCTGCCGCAGGTCGCGATTGATCTTCAGAAATCCGGCGAGCAGGTCGTCAGTTGGAATCTGTTCGTCAGGCGAGGCGGACGCGATCGCCGGGACGACGCGCTGAAGGAAGCGATCGTCGATTTCGATGCGGCTCTTCTTGTACTGCTTTGGGAAGACGCGGTAATCGAGCGGCACGACGACCTGATTGCCGGCCACGTCGCGGGCGAATACCTCCATCTTCGTGTCGGTCGGCTGATCGTAGAGCAGCGCGAAAAACGCAACGCGAAGCGCCGGATCGCCGGTAATCCCGGCACCCGCAGCGGGGAACGCGGGGTATTCCTTGTCGCCGACGCGGACGCCCGCCTGGACGTCCTCAGGCGTCACTCTGAACACGGCGAACTCGCTGCCGCCGAGGTTGATGAAGTGAAAGGTGGAGAGCACGGCGACCGTTGGTGGCTCCAGTCGCACCTGCACATCGCGCGTCGTGGTCGATTCGACCTGGCGGAGTCCCCAGAGCACTGGCCGTGCCGCGTGCACGACGATCCGCGCTGAACCGGACTTCAGATCCGGAATCGCGCGCTTGCCGATCGGACGCATGACGATCAGCCTGTCGGCCGGGTCCTTACCCGTGGCTGGAGCATCGGGATTGACCGCAAACACGGGATATGTCTTCCCGCCCTGTTCGAGGCCGACATCCACGCGTGAGAACTTCCCACCCGGCGCCTGCACGACCATCTCCAGCGTGCCAGCCTGGCCGATGAATTTGCCCGGCTGCCGGATTTCGATGGCTGGTCCGTCCATCCGTCCGGCCCAGAACCAGCCGGCGGCGACGACGATCAGGGCCAGAAGGATCAGCGAGAAGAGGAATTTGAGAAGGCCACGCATCCTCCGCATGATATCGCGCCGATCACGTTGCTCCGGTCAGGAATGACTCGCCCGCGGCGGTAGAGACATCCGGAGGCCGCCAATGACGAGTAGTGCGATCGCCAGATTCATGCGCAGGCTGGCGATCGCGCGGGCGGCGATCAGCACTTCGGTCATCGACAGGATCTGGAACGCGGCCACCGATATCAGCGCCGCGCTGCTGAACAGCCGCTGCTGGCGGCCTCCCGATCGCCAGGCGCGCACCAGGGCCCGCACGACGACGAACCAGAGGAATAGCCATGCGGCGAGGCCCGGCACGCCGCTTTCGGTGAGGACGTGCAAGAGGGCGTTGTGCGCATGCCACCCATGCAGATGGAAGTCGAGGTCCGCCCGCGTGCCTGGCATCTGGTACGCCACTTCATCAAACGTGCCTACGCCGATCCCGAAGAGCGGATGCGCCAGGAACATGTGCCAGGCCTCCCCCCAGACGCGCTGGCGCAGATCGATACCTGGATTCCGAGACCGATCAAAAAAGGTCGAGGTGATGAATGCGAAGACGCGGAGGTTGGTCGCAATCATGACGGCGCCGCCGACGGCCGCAACACCCATCAGCCACGCCCAGCGCTTCCAATATCCGAGATTGGCCAGGCACACCGCGATCGTCGTGACGGCGAAGACGAGCGCTCCCATCCGCGAGAGGAGCAGGTAGTTCGCGGCGCCCGCACCGATCCAGGCAGCTCCGTTCAGCCAGGAGGCCCATCGCCGTTGCTCGCCGATAAACCGGGCGAATAGAAACGGCGCGAACAGGTTGAAGACCCACGTGAGCTGCAGCTTGCCATCCCAGGCCACGGTTGGAATATGAAGCGGAATCTGATCGAGGCCTTCGGCAATACGCCAGGCGATGACGCGTGCCGAGAGGTAGAGCATGCCGATCGCCGTCACGATCCACACGGCGTCGGCCAGCCGTTCGTCTTCAAGGAGGTGCGTGAGGTACCAGCAGAACCCGGCGATCGCGACGACACATCCCAGCGACCTGAGGCTGAGTGTTCGCTCCGGCGAGAACATCGTCGACAACGCAAAAGCCGCGAGGAGAGCGGCAAGCGGTGGATAGAGGAGCGCGGTTCGAGTCGGCCGCCTCAGGTTGATACGCCTGCTGACCATCAGCACCGGCAGCGAGACCGCGAACGCCACGAGGTACAGCCACGGCCACGCTGCCGACGGATTCGGTTCGCCGAAGGTGGTGAGCCCATCGCCCGTGACCAGGAGGAACACGCCGGCGACTACGCACCACCCGCCAAACCTGGCGAGGTCCGACTGCACGGACGCTAGAATAGTGTAAATATCCACGAATGGTGATCGACGCGCTCGTCGCCCCGTTCCAGGTCCTCGCGCGTCAGCGCCCTGTGATCACCACGTTCGTGCAGCGCGAAATCCGCACGCGCTACGTGACGTCGGCGCTTGGCGTCGGCTGGGCGCTGATTCGGCCGCTCTCGCTGCTCGTCCTCTATACCTTCGTCTTCTCGTACGTGTTGAAGGTGAAATTCGGCGGGAACAGCCGCTCTGACTTCGCGTTCAATCTGTTCTGCGGCCTGGTGCCCTGGCTGGCGTTTTCCGACGGCATTACCCGGGCCACGACCGCGATCGCGGAGCAGGCGCCGCTCGTGAAGCGAGTGCGCTTTCCGTCCGAGATCCTGCCGATCCACCAGGTACTCGTCTCCCTCGCGCTGGAATCGCTCGGCCTGGTGATCCTGCTTGCCGCCTTGATCGTCGTCGGACGGGCGCCCGGCTGGCCGCTGCTGACGGTGGCAGCAATTGCCATTCCTCAGTTCCTGTTCACGGCCGGGATCGCATGGGCCGTGGGCGCGCTGTCGGTGCTCGTGCCGGATACGCGGCAGTTGGTGAGCTTCGGACTTGTCTTCTGGATGTATGCGACCCCGATCGTTTACCCGTTGGAGATCGTGCCCGAACAGTTTCGGTGGCTCTATCAGCTCAATCCGCTGGCGTACCTCGTTGGAGCGTATCGCGGCGCGGTGCTCCACCATCAGGTCCCGGCGCTGGTACCCTTTGCCGCCTTCTGCGCGACCTCTCTCGTCATCTTCATCGCCGGATACTGGGTCTTCAACCGGTTGAAGTACGAGTTCGCGGACGTGCTTTGATGAGCGAACCAGTCATCGAGCTCGAGCACGTCTCCAAGTCGTACAAGATCTACCGGAATCCCCGACATCGTGCGGTCGAAATGCTCCTGCCGGGTGCTCCGGTTCTTCACACCAACTTCCCGGCGCTCCAGGACATCAATCTTCGTGTCGAGCGCGGCGAGACACTGGGTGTCGTCGGCGCGAATGGATCGGGGAAGAGCACGATGCTCCAGATCGTGGCCGGCATCGTTCGTCCCACCAGCGGGCGCGCAACCGTGCGCGGCCGGGTGTCGTCGCTGCTCGAGCTCGGCGCGGGGTTTCATCCGGAGCTCACAGGTCGTGAGAACGTCGAGATGTTCGGGACGATCATTGGCGTGCCGCTGCAGGAAATACGTCGACGCCTGCCGGACATCGAGCGCTTCGCCGGTATCGGCGAGTTCATCACCCAGCCGGTCAAGGTGTATTCGAGCGGCATGTTCGTGCGGCTGGCGTTTGCCGCGGCGATTCACGTCGACCCCGACATCATCCTCGTCGACGAAGCGCTGTCCGTGGGCGATGCCGTGTTCCAGCACCAGTGCCTGCTCCGAATTCGTCAGATGCAGGCCAATGGCACGACGATCGTGTGTGTCAGCCATGACATGGGACTGATCAAGGCGATCAGTTCCTCCGTCGTGCTGCTCAACGCCGGACGGATCATCGCCGAGGGAGAAGCGGCGGAGATGGCGAGCCTGTATTTCGCCAGGGCGTCGGCCGAGATTGCGAAAGCGGAAGCGCCAGAGGGGCCCGTACCGACGATGGCACCCGAGTCGGAGACGGTGAGCTTTCAGACCGACGCCAGTCTCGACGCGCGTGTCCGTGTGTTCCGCCATGGCACCGGCGCAGCAAAGATCCGGAGCATCGAGCTGATCGACTCCTGCAGTCGTCCGACGACCGCCGTCGAGTTCAATGACGAGGTGACGTTGCGCGTCCACGTCGAGTACGTGGCCGACGTGCCGAGCAGCATCGTCGGCTTCGGATTCAGGGACCGCAACGGGACGGAGCTCGTCGGGACGAACACGTTCGAAGAGGGGGTAACCCTGCCACCTCGTGTCGCCGGCTCGACGCTCGTCGTTGAGTTCCGTCTCAGGCTTCCGCTCATTCCGGGAACCTACAGCGTCAGTAGCGCTATTGCCGCGGATCGGTACACGAGGGCCTACTTCGACTGGATCGACAACGCCCTGGTGGTGACGGTCTCGCCGCCGCCGTCCGGCAAGGCGATCCATGGACAGGTATGGCT
>Ga0070664_100003730_pt1 | contig 12285 bp, 9 predicted proteins | sample KBSC73metaG_FD_65863 | JGI IMG/M metagenome (GOLD analysis project Ga0070664, IMG submission 65863) | Corn rhizosphere microbial communities from Kellogg Biological Station, Michigan, USA - KBS C7-3 metaG | ecosystem: Host-associated > Plants > Roots > Rhizosphere > Soil ... | reverse complement strand
GTGTGCGAGATGGACGTCCGCCCGGGGGGCCGCTACCGCTGGGTGTGGAGCGGACCCGAAGGCGCCGAGCTCGCACTCGGCGGCGAGTACAAGGAAGTGGTGCCGATCGAGCGACTCGTCACCACCGAGAAATGGGACCAGGCGTGGTATCCCGGCGAGGCGGTCGGCACGGTGGAGCTCACGGAGCGCAATGGGCGCACCACGCTCGTCACGACGCTCCGCTACGAGTCGAAGGCGGCGCGCGACGTCGTGCTGCAGTCGCCGGCGACGGAAGGCATGGGAGCGGGCTTCAACGTGCTCGATGCGCTGCTCGCGTCCATCGCGACGGCGTGACCGCACGTCACCTCAACCGCAGTCGAGGAGGACATCATGATCGACGCACCGACGATCGCCCAGACGGCCGAGCAGCCGACCGCGGTCGTGCACCTCACGATCCCGAAGGACGCGATCCAGCGCGAGATGGGACCGGCCCGCGACGAGGTCCTGCGCGCGCTGGCCGTGCAGGGCATGACGCCCGCGGGCCCGTGGTTCAGCCGGCACTTCCGGATCGATCCGGCGGAGTGGGACTTCGAGGTCGGCGTGCCGGTGACGGCACCGATCGCGCCCGCGGGACGCGTGAAGAATTCGGCGCTGCCGGCCGCGCAGGTGGCCCGCACGAACTACCGCGGCGGATTCGAGGGCCTGGGCGCGGGCTGGGGCGAGTTCGACGCCTGGATCGCCGGCAAGGGGCTACGCCACGACGGCAGCCTGTGGGAGAGCTACGCCGAGGGGCCGGAGTCGGGGTCGGATCCCGCGGGGTGGCGGACGGAGTTGAATCGCCCCCTGGTGGGGGCGAGGGAATGAGGGAATGAGGGAATGAGGGAATGAGGGACGACACGGCCTCGGGCAGCTCCTGCGTCCCGAGGCCGTGTCCCATTTCCCCATTCCCTCATTTTCCCCTCGTCCCCACTTCCCGAATCGCTCAGCTCGCATTGATTCTCCCGCATGACGCCGAGCTTCCAGCGAACGCTGCGCGAACTGCGCCCGACGGCCTTCGCTGCGCTGTCGCTCGTCGTCATCGCGGCGCTCGTCCTGTCGACGCGCCGGATCGAGAAGAGTCGCCTTACGGCGCAGTCGATCCCGTCCGTGTGCGCGCGCTTCGTGGACGAAGCGTTCGGCCTCGACGGCGCACGGACGCCCGATTCCGTGCTGCTGAAGCGACTCCTCGTGCATCGGTCGCGATGCGCTGGTGACGCGACCTACGTCGAGCAGACGCGGCGACTCCTGCTCGACCTGCAGCGCGTCGACGAGGCACGTGCACTGCTCGCGGACGCCGAGCGCAGTCGCGCGTTCACGAACGATCAGCTCGAGGCGCACCGGGCGTGGATCGACCTCGAGGCGTCGCGTCAGGCGCTCCAGCACGGCGATGCGCGAACAGCCGCGAAGCTTCGCGCGCGCCTGGCCACGACGACGCGGCGCCTGCGTGCGGCGTGGCCGGAGTGGGCGCCCCCGTACGTCATCCTGGCGGAGCTGGAGCGCAGCGCGCCGAACGAGCCGGCGCCGCACGCGGTCACCGAGAATGCCTACGCACTCGAGCGCGCGGCGCACCAGCGCCTGATGTCCGGCGCGGTCATTCGATCGCTCGGCGTCAGGCAGACGTATGCCGCGGTGATCGCCCTCGCCGCGCTCGGCATGCTGGGGCTCGGCCTGGCTTTGAGTGGAATCGTCGAGAGCCTCGGCATGCGTCGCATGCCGACGGTGTCGGTGGCCGAGGCGAAGGAGGGGTACGTCGAGCTGACGGGATCGCTGCACCTGCCCCCGCGCGCCGATGCCGTCGTCGCTCCGGTGAGCAAGGTGCCGAGCGTGTGGTACGCGCTCGAGACCAGCTTCGGCTCGAAGGGATCGCACACCTGGCGCGAGCGTTCGGCGCAGCGCTTCCTGCTGCGCGATGCGACCGGCGAGGTGACGATCGACCCGGCCGGCGCGGTGGTGCGCACGCGGCACGTGCAGTCGCCATCCGGCGGCGGCTTCCTGTCGCGCCGGCGGGAGACGGAGCGGACGCTTCGCGCGGGCGATGCGGCGTTCGTCGTCGGTGAGCTCGCGGTGTCGAAGAACAGGTCCGGCATCGTCGAGCGAACGGTCCGCGCACCGGAGGACGGACGCCGGCTGCTCGTCTCGAACTACACCGAGGCGGAGCTGATCGGACAGGAGCGCCTCTGGGTCTGGTGCGGCGTGCTCCTCTCCACGCTCGCCGTGGCGGCGTTGCTGTGGGGATACGTGCAACGGTACGAGGTGCGCGTGGCGCCCGGTCTACTGTGACCGCCTGGCGACGCGCGATGCGGCGTGCGCGCCTCGGCGTTCTCCCCGGCGCGATCCTCGGCGTCGCGTGCGGCGGTCACGAGGCGACGCGCCTGGTGGGCACGGCGATGGACGACGCGGCTGCGGATTCTTCGGCGCGGCTCACCCTCGTCCTGTGGCCCGTGACGGATTCCACCTTCGCCGGCCATCTGCAGGTCGACGCGCCGGTCGCCATCGCCGGAGGGGCCAGCGCGTGGCACGGCAAGGAAGGGCTCACGATCTACAACATCTCCGCCGACGGAGACACGACGATCTGGAAATCCCGCCTGTCCGGCGCCGAGATCGGAGGCGTGTACGAGGTGACGGGCGGCGGTCACAGTGGGCAGGGCGGCACCTGGCGTGCGCGGCTCGAGGATGGACCGCCGCCGACACCGCAGACGCTGCGGCGACACGCACGAATGGCGTGGATCCCCACGCTCGACGCCGTCTGGCCAGCGATCGTCGTGGCCCTCCTCCTCACCTCCGCCGTGCGCTGGATCCGCAGCGCGCCGGAGATCACGATCGATCCGCGGACCGATGCATTCGAGGATCACCGCGTCGTGGGATGGCTCGCGCTCTTCTCGGCCGGCCAGATCGTCGCCATCATCCTGGCGCTCGGACGGAGCACGAAATTCTTCGACTTCATCGAGCGCGGCTCGTGGTCGTCCGGCGCCGCCATCCCCGGGCTGCACGGGTTGCTGGTGGTCGAGAAGCTCGCGTTCCTCGTGCAGCTCACGGCACCGGCGGTGGGGCTGTATCTCATCGCCAGACGCAGTCGCTTCGCGCCGCGCTTCTGGTTCGCGTACTTCGCCATCATCGGTACGTATGCCGCCGTCGATCTCGGGATCGGCGCGTGGATCGAAGCCTCGGTCGACAGCCTGCTGCACGCCGACCGGAGTGGCGACGCGACGCGGCAGACCACGCACACGACGAACTTGCGCGCCGTGCTGGCGGCGCTGATCTGGTGCAGCTACTGGGCGCGCTCGACGAGAGTGCGCGCCCGGTTCGGGCAGCGCGCGCTCGACGAGCCGCCGCTGTCAGTTCCCCTCGCGACGGCGGCGACTCCCGGCGACTGACGCTGCCGCCGCGATCGCCGGCCCGTGCCAGCGCTTCGGCAGCAGGGTGACGCGCACGTACGCGTCGGTGCCGAGATACCTGGCGCAGGCATCGCGAAGCGCCGCCCTGGTGAGCGCGCGCGCCGAGTCCTGATGCGTGGCGATGCTCTCGAGCGGAATGCCGACGCGCGAGTGCCACTCCAGCTCGGACGCCCAATAGCTGTTGCTCTCGATCTTGTTGTCGAGATCGCGCGTCTGGGCAGCGCGGACCTTCCCCGTCTCGGCATCCGTCGGGCCCTCCGTGCGCAGTCGCGCGAGCTCGTCGAGCGCCGCCTGGGCGAGTGCATCGATCCGTTCGGGCTCGGCCTCGAACTCGATCGCGAGCTGGTACGTCGTCGGCGGCACGAGCTCGGCCGACACGGAGACACTCACGCCGTACGTGGCGCCGAGCGTCTCGCGCAGCCGGTTGTCGAGCGCGATGCTCGCGAGGTCGCGCGCGGCGGAGAGTCCCTCACTGGAGGCGCGCGTGTGCTCGTACGGCCCGGAGAGCACGATGCTCGTCTTCGCCTTCGGGCCGATGCCCGCACGAAGCGTGCGGCGCACGACGCCCGTCGGGAATCGTGTACCGTCGTCGCGCGGCTGCTCGTGCACGCCGCCGGGCAGCGGCGCGAGATAGCGCTCGGCGAGCGTTCGCACCCGATCGAGGGTGAAGTCGCCGCTCATCACGAGCGTGAAGTTGCCCGCGTTCGCCGTTCGCGCCTTCCAGAACTCGAGTGCGCGCTGTTGGCTCACGCGATCGAGGAAGGCGCGTGAGCTGCGGAGCGAGCGTCTGGAGTGGCTCGCGAGGGTCACGTCGAGCGTGTCCCAGAACGCCGTCTCGGCGTCGCGTGTCCGCTGGTTCGCGCTCTCGAGGGCGCGATCCGAGAAGCGGCGGAAGGCGAGCGTATCCGAGCGCGGTGCGGTGAAGTAGAGGTACAGCACCTGGAAGAGCAGCTCGAGATCGTCCGGCGCGACGGATCCGGTGAACTCGATCGACGCATCGCTCATCGACTGCGTCAGGCTGATCGACGACGCGTCGAGGCGACGCGCGAGCTTCCGGCCACTCAGCTGCCCGATGCCCGTCGTGCGGACCACTTCGTCGGACATCCAGGCAGACGGATAGTCGGCGTCGCTGGCCAGCGACGCGCCGCCGGGACCGACGAGTCGGAACTCCATCTCGTCGAAGGTGAAGCGGGTCGGTTTGAGGATCAGCCGCATCCCATTGGACAACCTCCAGTCGAACGCCTGCACCTGCGGCAGCGCGCGCTCGGCGCTGACGCGTCCTGGCGCGGGCGGATCGGCGACGAGCGTGACGGAGTCCCTCGACGTCTCCTCGATGCGGGCGACGGCACGGGCGTTGGCGTCGCGCAGGCGGCGCGTCAGCGCGGCGGCCGTGGGGAGGCTCGCGGGGCGGGAGGGCGACCCCGTCGCGAACAGGTACGCTCCGCTGTCCAGGGATGCGGCTCGTGCCGCGGCGAGCACATCGTCGACGCCGACCGTCGCGAGCGCGTCGGTCGCGAGGTCGAAGGCGGTCTGCCGCGTGAGCGCGCGGTCGCCGGTGAGAAACTCGTCGACGTAGGCGCTGGCGAGCTCGCGAGACGCGTCCGCCCATTGCGCCGCTTCGCGTTTGGCGCGCAGCATGGCCGCCGTCTCCTCGCGCAGCTCGGTCGGCGTCGGGCCGTCGCGTGCGAGCCGGTGTACCTCGTCGACCAGCAGATCGACGGCCACCGGCAGCTGGCCCTCGGCGACCGTCGCGCTGACGATGTCGACGTCGACGTCGCGTGCGATCGGGTCCCAGTCGACGCCCGCGCCGAGCAGTGGCGAGTCTGGTCGGTCCGAGGCGTCGTCGAGGCGCGCGTCGAGGATGCCGCGCCAGAGCGCGGTGATCATGCGCCGGCGAAAGTCGGCCCGCGTCACGCGTCGGACGGGCCGATGTGGCAGCCAGAGGGAGAGCCGGGTGCCCGTCGCCTCCGGATCGGAGAGCGGTGCCGCGTGCAATCCGCGCAGGCGACGCACGTCCACTCGCGGGCGCACGCGCGCCGCGCTGCTGCGCGGGATGACGCCGAACTCGCGAGCGACGACCCGTTCCACCGCGATCGGATCGAAGTCTCCCACGACGACGATGGCCATCAGCTCGGGACGATACCAATCCCGGTAGAAGCGTCGCATCGCCGCCAGATCGAAGCGACGGATGACGGCAGTGTCCCCGATGGGCCGCCGGTGAGCGTACCGCGAGTCGCCCAGGAGCATGGAATCGCGCGAGCGGCTGATGCGCTCGGCCGCGCCCTGGTCGGAGCGCCACTCGGCGAGGACGACGCCCGCTTCCGCGCGCGCTTCGGTCGAGTCGAAGGTCGCGTCGTGGGCCATGTCGGCGAGCATCGCGATCGCGGTGTCGAGCACACCCGGAGGATCCGTGGGAACGGTGAGCTCGTACGTCGTCTCGTCACGACGGGTGTGGCCGTTCAGGTCCTCGCCGTCGCGCATGCCGACCGTCTGGAAGTAGTCCTGGATCGCCCGCCCCGGAAAGCGGCGCGTGCCGCGAAAGAGCATGTGCTCCAGCGCGTGGGCGAGCCCGCGCTGGTCGTCGTCCTCGAGCACGGAGCCCGCGTCGACGACGAGCCGCAGCTCGGCGCGCCCTTTCGGCGCATGGTTCGCGCGGACGAAGTAGCGCAGGCCATTCGGCAGTCGGCCCGCGTGCAGATAGGGGTCGGCGGGGATCGGCGCGGTGCTCGCGCGCGAATCGGCCGCGTCGCAGCATTCGTCGCGTGACGCCGAGTAGCGCGCCCAGCCGATGACGGCGGCGAGCATCAGGGCGCACGCGAGCGTGCCGGCCGCGATCTCCTCGCGGCCCCATCGGCCACGCAACGACATGTCGGATCGTGAGGGGAGAGGAGAGAACGATGCGCCGCGGCTTCTCGTCGGACACTCGAAGCGCGTCGGCGGAAACACACGACTGCGCGAGAAGGTTGGCAGGTGACGGCACTGCCCGCCAGAGCGCGTGTGCGACGGTCGATGTCTCGTTTTGCCCCACGCGCACCTGCGCGCAGTCTCGTTGACGAGGCCGCTACCTGCACACAGCTTGGCTCTGCCGTTCCACGCCTCGTCGCACCCACTCACATAGCAGATCCATGCACGTCCCCTCCGCGGTGCGTCTCACGCGCCGCACGCTGTTCATTGCCCTCGTCGTCGGTGCCACCGCATCGATGCCTCGTGCCCATGCATCGGCCCAGGGGACACGCGACGTCGATTCCGCGAGCGTTGCCCCGGGCGTGCGCGTGTCGGCGAGACTGCGCGGTGCATCGAGCGCGGTCGTGGACTCGAACGACGTGCACCGTGCCGCCGCCCTGACCTTGTCCGAGCTGCTGCAGGCGCGTGCCGCATCGGTGAACGTGTCGATGAGTGGCGGCAGCCTGCTGGACGGCGGGCAGCTCCTCGTGCGCGGCCCGTCCTCGATCCGCACCGAGGGGACGCCGATGGTCATCGTCGACGGGATGCGGATGATCGAGGACGAGAACGATCCGGTGAGCACGACGACCCGTCTCGACGACATCGCGATCGACGACATCGAGCGCATCGAAGTGTTGCGCGGCCCCAGCGCGGCGGCGCTGTACGGTGCCGGCGCGTCGTCGGGCGTGATCATCGTGACGACGAAGCGCGGGAGTGCTGGTGCGTTGCGTGGGCATGTGCGAGCGGTCGCAGAAGGGAGCCAGGACGCGGGCCACTACATCGACCGCATTCGCCGCCGGCCTGTCGGTTCGACAACGAACTTCAGCTGCACGCTGTCCGCGCAGGCGGCGGGGGCGTGCGTCCCGGGCCCGATCGAGCAATGGAATCCGCTCACCGAGGGCAGCGTGTTCCGGGCGGGGACCGGAGCGGCGGCCGCATTCGACGTCTCGGGTGGGACGCGGACGTCGGATGCGCGGCTCTCCGCTTCGGTGCGCCGGGCGAATGGCATCGCGAGCGGCGACAAGATCGCCCGTCTCGCATCCAGGCTGAACGCGACGCATCGGCTCACCGAGCGCATCGACGTCACCGGCCGCGTGGCGTACACGAACGATCAGACGAGCGGCTCGAACGTCGGTGAGGTCATCGATGACGCGGCGTTCGTCTCTGTCGGCGCCACGCCGCTCCCGTCGTTCGAGAAATGGGCGGAGTTCATGCTGGGTGCGCCGGCGATCGACGGTCGGCTCGATCACTTCACGGCGGGCGGCGAGCTCACGGCGCGGGCGACGCACTGGCTGACGCTGCGCGCCGCCGTGTCCGACGACAGGGTGAACGAAGGCGCGGAACGGCTCATCCGGGTGGCGCCGTTCGTCAGCAACGATCCGAACACCGTGTATCTCCAGCCCGCGCCCGACGACCAGCAACACGTGCGCATGTCGCTCGAGAACGAGCAGCGTGCCATGCGGGCCACGGGCGAGCTCACCCTCCCGGTCCCCGGGTCGCTGCCCGCGAGCGCACTGCTGATCGTCGGTGTCGAGCACGAACGACGCGACCGCACCTGGAGATCGGCAGAGGGGTACGGCCCCTACGACTTCAGCTCCCTCACGAGAGAAACGTGGGCGACGAATCCCGCGCAGTTCATCCTCGGCCGGTTGGTGGTCGCGGATGGCCTTGCGATCGCCGCCGGTGCGCGACGCGAGAACGACTCGGCCACCGATCCGAAGTGGACCGTCTATCCGATGGCCGACGTCGCCATCCGGCCCCCTGCGCGCATTGTCGGAGGCGAGCTGCGGTTGCGCGCCGCCGTCGGGAAATCGGCGCAGCGCCCGGCCATGTCGTCCGGCATCGTCCGGCTCCCGTCGCCCGAGCGGATGACGGAGCGCGAGGGCGGTGTCGACCTGGAGTGGGGGACAAGAGGGGCACTCTCGGCCACCTACTACGATCGCACGATCTCGGGAGTGCTGACGGGCCAGCAGCTACCGTCGAGCCCGGGCTTCGTGATCGTGCCGACGATCGACATCGCGAGCCATGGGATGGAGGTCGATGCAAGCGCGGCGGTCGTGCGGCGCGGCGCACTTCGCTGGACGCTCCGCGGCATCGTGGCGACGAACACGAATCGCGTCGTGGGCACGGGCGCGACGGGGAGCGGTCAGCGGCTGGTGGCGGGATATCCCGTCGGGGTTGCACAGCGCGTTCGATACACCGTCGACGACGCGAACGGCAACGGCGTGGTCGACCCTGGAGAGGCAAGTTATACCGGCGGTTACGACCTGTTCGGCGGATCGACACCGACGTTCACGCTGGCGCTGCACTCCGAGCTGCGGATCGGGCGTCACCTGTCGCTCACTGGAGTGATCGATCGACGGAGTGGTGCATGGAGCACCAGCAGCTACGCTGCGGCGCGCTGCGAGCAGCCGGAATTCAGCTGCCGAGAGGACCAGGATCCGTCGTCGTCGCTAGCCGAGCAGGCAGGGACACGGATCGACGCGTTCGATGCGAGCTTCACGCGGCTTCGCGAGCTGTCGGTGCGTTGGACGATGGAGCCGAGAGTGGCGCGGCTGGTTGGCGGTGGTCCGGTGCAGATCGTCCTGTCGGGGCGGAACCTCGCGACATGGACGCAGTGGCCGGGCCTGGATCCCGAGATCAACTCGCTCGGCCGTGGTGCGATCACGCGGGACGACGCGTCGGCGGTGCCATTGCCGCGCCGGGTGATGCTCGGGTTGGAGGTGGGATACTAGATGGCGCAGTGGGGTCGAGGGCTGCGCAACGGCCTCGGGAGCACATGCCTCCCGAGGCCGTTTTTCAGCTCGCCGACGTACTCGCTCCCACTCACCGCTTCATGGCGTGATCCGCGTTGTCCACGATGGTGTGCGCTCCTTCCATGCGCGCGCAGCTTGCGCAGCAGTAGAAGGTGTCGTTGGCCTGGATGCCGTGGCCGATGATCTTGCAGCCGCAGTGCGCGCAGATGGGTGCGAGCTTGTGGATGGCGCACTCGAAGCTGTCGAACGTATGCGTGACGCCGGCCGTGACGACCTGGAACGCCAGGTCGTAGTCGTTGCCGCAGACTTCGCACTTTGCCATCGGGTCCTCCAGCGGCGCCTGAGGCGCGGTACGCGGTTGTCTGTCTTGGTGCGCGATGTTCGGCGAGCCTGGGGCAGCTTCTCGCCCCGGAGCCGTTCCGTTCCGCATTCCCCATTCCCGCGAGTACGCTCGGCGACGCCAAGGGGTCAGACACCTTTGGTGGGGTCAGAGTCAGTGGGGTCAGAGTAGGCGGGGTCAGAGTAGGCGGGGTCAGAGTAAGAAGGGTCAGAGTGGGTGGGGTCGGAGTACGCGGGGTCGGAGTAAGCCCAGCTCTGGCACCGTGTACTCTGACCCCAATGGGTCCGGGATGACAGCATCTGGGGTCCGTCACGCCAAGGGGTCAGACACCTTCGGTGTCTGACCCCAGCCTCTGGCTCTTGCGCGGCGAGGCGGGCGGCCCTATACTGAACCATATGGTTCAGTATTCGTCAGACCTCGATACCGTCTTCACGGCCGTCGCCGATGGGACACGGCGTGGGATCCTCGAGCGACTGGGGCGGCGGGAGGCGTCGATCTCCGAGCTGGCCGAGCAGTTCGAGATGACCCTCACCGGGATGAAGAAGCACGTCCAGCTGCTCGAGGACGCCGGACTGGTGCGCACGCAGAAGATCGGGCGCGTGCGCACCTGCATGCTCGGCACGCGCCGGCTCACCGCCGAAGCCGCGTGGATCGCGCGCTACCACCAGATGCTCGAGGCCCAACTCGATAGCCTCGGCGAGTTCCTCGAGCGCACCAAGGGAGATCAGCCATGACCACCGCCACCAGGACCGGAACGACGATGCGGCACACCCTCACCACACCGACGGACCGCACCATCCGCGTCGAGCGGATCTTCGACGCCACGCGTGACCGCGTGTGGCGCGCCTACACCGAGCCGGCGCTCGTCGCGCAATGGTGGGGACGCGGCAATACGCTCGTGATCGAGAAGATGGAGGTGCAGCGCGGCGGGCACTGGCGCTACGTCGAGCACACGCCCGACGGGGAGACGCACGGCTTCGAGGGGCGCTACCGCGAAGTGACGCCGCAGGATCGCATCGTCCGTACCTTCGAGTGGGACGGGATGCCGGGTCACACGATCCTGGAGACCGTGGAGCTCACCGATCTGGGCGACGGACGCACGCGCGTGGTTGGCACGTCACTGTTCTTCACGCCCGAGGAGCGCGACGGGATGCTGCACTCGGGGATGGAGGGCGGGATGGCGCAGAGCTACGAGGCGCTGGATCGGTTGCTGGCGGAACGCCGTGATCGGTGATCGGTGAGCGGCGAGCGAAGGGGTCAGAGCCCTCGGGGTCTGACCCCAACATCGCCCTCTTGGTCTGACCCCAGCATCCGCCTCGGGGTCTGACCCCAAACGGTGAGAGAATTCGCCCGAACAGGTCGTGTCGATATCGCGGGCCGTCGTTCGACGTGTCAGTAACGGCGCGTGCGGACGATGCGAACTCCTCCATCGGTCGCTCGCCGAATCCACTGATCGGAGAAACGACGATGCGCACGATTCAGGGAGCACTCGGCCTGGCTTCGCGGGCCGCGATGGTGATGACATTGATGGTCGCCGCCACCTCATCGGCGGCGGCGCAGAATACGGAAGGCCCGTGGGCAGGCCCGGCCGGTGCCGCGCCTGGCAAGTACGCCGACGTCAATGGGATCAAGCTGTACTACGAGATCCACGGCGCGGGGCGGCCGCTCGTGCTGCTGCACGGTGGGCTCGGCGCCGGGAGCATGTTCGGCGAGAACATCCCCGCGCTGGCGAAGAATCACCGAGTGATCCTCGTTGACCTGCAGGGACATGGTCGCACGGCGGACATCGATCGGCCGATGACGCTCGAGGCGATGGCGGACGACATCGCGGCACTGCTCGAGAAACTCCAGATCCCGCAGGCCGACGTGATGGGCTACTCGCTCGGCGGCGGCGTCGCGCTGGAGGTGGGCGTGCGGCATCCGGAGATGGTGCGGAAGCTCGTGCTCGTGTCCACCGCTCTGCGCTCCGACGGTGGATACTACCCCGAGCTCCGGGCGATGCAGAAAGGCGTGAGCGGCGCGGTCGCCGATCAGATGAAGGGAACGCCGATGTACCAGCTGTACATGGCGGTCGCACCGCGCAAGCAGGATTTCCCGCGGCTGCTCGACAAGATCGGCGCGTTCATGAAGAAGGACTACGACGTGAGCGCGCAGTTCGCCGCGCTGAAGATGCCGGTGCTGTTCATGATCGGCGACGCGGACATGATCCCGCCATCACACGCGGTGGAGGCGTTCGCGCTGCGCGACGGCGGCAAGCGCGACGGCGGATGGGACGGTGCGGGACGCTCGAAGCTCGCGCAGCTCGCGATCGTTCCCGGCGCGACGCACTACGACATCTTCGCGAATCCGATGACGGCGGCGCTGGCGGGACGATTCCTGGAAACGCCTTGATTCGAGGGGATGAGGGGATGGGGAACGGCCTGTGTAAGTGCAGATCCCTCGACTTCGCTCGGGATGACGACACGGCCTCGCGAAGCTCTTGCCTCCCGAGGCCGTGCAGTTCCTCATTCCCTCATGTCCCCACTCCCTCATTCCCTCAATTCGCCAACGGGTTCGGCCGCATCTGAAAGTGCAGCACCTTGCTCGTCGTGCCCTTGCCGGTCTCCATGTGCCAAGGCGCGCGCGTGCTCACGGTGGCCCAGAGGCCGCGCCCCTTCCAGCCGGCGTTCGGATCGTCGATGCGGCCGTCCATCCACTTCGTGTAGAAGCCCATCGGATACGGGACGCGCAGCACGACGAACTTGCCGCCCTTCAGCGCGAGCAGCGCCTCGGACTCGTTCCCCGTGTTGATCGGCGTGTTCACGCCGAGTCCGAGCGCATTGAACTGGTCGAC
>Ga0070664_100003728_pt1 | contig 12288 bp, 12 predicted proteins | sample KBSC73metaG_FD_65863 | JGI IMG/M metagenome (GOLD analysis project Ga0070664, IMG submission 65863) | Corn rhizosphere microbial communities from Kellogg Biological Station, Michigan, USA - KBS C7-3 metaG | ecosystem: Host-associated > Plants > Roots > Rhizosphere > Soil ... | reverse complement strand
CGATGCTGTTGATGTACGGCGTGTCGGTGAGAACAGCAGGACGCGCGTCCGACGCGTTACAGATTCTTGCCGACTGGCGTCCCGACGTTCTGCTCACCGACATCGCCATGCCCGGTGAAGATGGCTACGCACTGATCCGCCGTGTGCGCGAACTCCCGTCGTCGCTCGGCGAGATCCCCGCCGTGGCGCTCACCGCCTACACCGATCCGCAGAGCGTGCAGGAGGCGTTTGCTGCAGGCTTCGACGCACACCTCGGCAAACCGCTCGAGCCGCACGTGCTCGCGGATGCGTTGACGAAGGTGCTCGGGGTCAGAAAGTCGGCGTGACGCTCGCGTCGCCGAGCAGGCGCCGCAACTCGTAGGCGATCACATCGGGCGCGCACGGTTTGATGAGGACGTGCGCGATGCCCGCCTGTGTGAACCGCTGCGGATCGACGAGATATTCGGAGTGACCGGTGACGGCGAGGATCGGAATGGTACGCGTCGACGGTGATTCGCGGAGTGCGCGGCAGAACTCGAAGCCGTCCATGCCAGGAACCGCAAGGTCGGTGAGCACCGCGTTGGGACGACAATCGCGCGCCTTCTCGAGTGCCTGGTATCCGTTGTGGGCATCGATGGTGCGAAAGCCGTCGTGCTGCAGGTACTCGCGGTACATGATCCTGGTGCTGAGATCATCCTCGACGATCAGCACGAGCGGATCCGTCGTGGGCGCTGCCGCGAGGTCGGTGTTCGTCCCCGTCATCCGTTAGGCGGAATTTAGTTCGCCAACCGCCCCAAAACCAACAGAAATCCAAAGCTCAGGAATAAGGGTGATATTGCACGCCTTAATGCTTAATGCGCCACCGAGGGACGCCGGTGCAGGCGCGTACGCAGGGTCCACCAGACACGAAAGCCGAGCAGCAGGACGGCGGCGATCAGCACTACTTCAAATTGCTGGACGACGGTCTTCCGGGCAAGCCAGAAATGAAACAGGCCCGTCGCGGTCGCGACGTAGATCAGCCGGTGCAGTTGTGTCCATCTGCGACCGAGGCGGCGGATTGACCCCTGTGTCGAGGTCACGGCAAGCGCAAGGAGCATCACGAAGGTCGCCATACCGAGCGTGATGAAGGGACGCATCGCGATGTCCTCGGCCATCTGCCGGAAATCGAAGAACCAGTCGAGGACGAACCAGGTCAGGAAGTGCAGCGTGGCATAGAAGAAGGCGAACAGTCCGAGCATCCGCCGCAATTGAATGATCGGGTTCCATCCGCTGATGCGGCGGAGCGGGGTGATTGCGAGCGTGATCACCAGAAACCGGATGGCCCAGTCGCCGGTGAAGTGCGTGATGAATTCGATCGGATTCGCGGTGAGGTCGCCCTGATACGTGTAGTAGCCCAACGCCGCGGCGGGGATGAGAGCCGCGGCGAAGATGACTCTCTTGACGATGATGATCGGCTTCAATACAGCTTCTTCGGATCCATCCCGGCGTATAACGACGCCACCTGATCGGCATAGCCGTTGAACGGCAGCGTCTTTCTCCGGAAGAACTCACCGATGCGGCGCTCGCTCGCCTGACTCCAGCGCGGGTGATCGACGTTCGGGTTGACGTTGGCGAAGAAGCCATATTCGTTCGGCGTCATCACCTGCCAGGTGTTCTTCGGCTGGTAGTCCACGAAACGGATTTTGGCGATCGACTTGACGCCCTTGAATCCGTACTTCCACGGCACGACGAGACGAATCGGCGCGCCATCCTGGTTCGGCAGCGTCTCTTCGTAAAGACCGACCGCGAGGATCGCCAACGGGTTGTTCGCTTCATCCATGCGCAGCCCTTCGACATAGGGCCATGGCAACATGCGCGTCGTCTGGCCCGGCATCTGCGCCGGGTTGAAAGCCGTCACGAACTCGACGTACTTCGCCTGCGATGTGGGCTTACAGGTCGCGATGATGTCTTTCAACGGGATGCCGACCCACGGAATCACCATCGACCAGGCTTCCACGCAGCGCATGCGATAGATGCGCTCTTCGAGAGCGTACGGGTGGATGAATTCGTCGAAGCCGAAGGTGCCCTTTTTCTCGGCGTAACCTTCGACCGTAATCGTCCACGGGCGCGGCTTCAGGCGCCACGCGTTCTCTTTCGGATCTTCTTTATAAGGACCGAATTCGTAGAAATTGTTGTAGCTGGTGATCTCGTCCCACGTGGAGATCTTCTCGCCGGTCGTACTGAGGGGGCTTTTCTTCACGTTGGCGAGCTTGCTGCCGTGACCTGTTCCCTGGCGTTCCTGCGCAGCGACGGTAGCGGCCAGCGGTGACATCGCCACAGCGGCCGCCGCGCCAATCGCGGCGCCCGCCGCTTCGCGCAGGAATTCCCTCCGGCGCAGGTAGAGCGATTTGGACGTGATGTCCGAGTAGCGGAGATCGGGCGCTCTTCGTATCAACATGCTGTTGATTATAGGACGTTCGACGTGACGGCCGAGCTTTGCATGAGCGCTTTTGATGATAGTGTGGCGGGCGGAGGGGCACCGGCGCCGCGCGCCGGGGCCAGGGACTATCGAAGCAGTACGCTCCCCCGACGAACGCGAGACCTTTCCCCGAACGATGTCGCTGGCGGTGCACGAGCTCCGGACACCGGTTACGGTCGTCTGTGGCTACATCAGGATGGTGCTGAAGGAGCACGGAGGCCCGCTTACGGAGAAACAGAAGAAAATGCTCCAGGAAGCAGAACGCTCCTGCGAGCGAATCAGCTCGCTTGTCGCGGAGTTGAGTGATCTCGGTAAGCTGGAATCGCGTGAACTCGCGGTCGCACGTCAGGATGTCGATCTTTGTGGTCTGGTAGCCGAGGTGGCGTCTAATATGCATGAGGGCGAGGACCGCGGGGTAAGGCTTGAAGTTCGCGTGCCGAGCACACCGGTCACGGTGACCGGCGATCGCACGCGACTCTCCGCGGCGATCACGACTTTGCTGCACGCAGCTTTGAGAGAGCGCGGCGAACCTGGCGTCATCGTGGCCGAATGCTCGGTCGTGGACGCCCCATCACCGAGCGCTCTCCTCGTCGTCGGCGAAGAACGCGTACTGCCGTCGCTGGTTGACGCCGGTGTCGCCGCGCCGCCGCCCTTTGATGAATACCGCGGCGGTCTCGGCCTCGCACTGCCGATTGCGCGTCGCGTCGTCGAATCCCTTGGCGGCGAGTTGTGGTCGGCGCCGGGCGATCGCCCACGCGCAGGGTCCGCACTGAAACTACCCCTTCGAACCTGAGGATGGCCTAGAGATGTCAGCAGTGGCGGGCGCCGGCTCCGAAGCCGCGAACAGTACCACCGACGATCGCCGTCCGGCCAGCATCGCCGTGGTCGACGATGACTCCGGCTTTGCCGGATACCTCCGAACTTTCCTGGCGCTGCGCGGCTACGAAGCACGGTCGTATAGCCGCGGCGACGAGATCGTTGCAGCGATTCGCCAGGGAGAGCCGCCCGACATCGTGCTGCTCGACGTGGCGATGCCGGGGATGGACGGCCTGCAGACGCTGAAGGCCTTGAAAGCCGCGCGTCCCGAGCTGCAGGTCATCATGCTCTCCGGCCGCGAACAGGCAGCCACCATTGTCGAAGCCGTACGCCTCGGCGCTGCCGACTATGTCGTCAAGCCTGACGATCCGGAAGGGTTGGGTGAAATCGCGCTCGATGCCGCCATCAAGCAGGCGTTCGAACGCAGCCGCCTCGTGCACGAGCTCACCGATCTCCGCCGCCAGCTCAGTGACGACCAGAGCGATGCCTTCATCGGCTGGAGCGAGAGCCCGGCGATGCAGCAGGTCGCGCTCATCATCGAGCAGGTGTCCGACAGCGACGTCACCGTGCTCATTCGCGGCGAGAGCGGCGTCGGCAAGGAACTGGTGGCGCGCGCCATTCATCAGCGGTCGACGCGCAAGAACAGACCGTTCGTCAAAGTGAATTGCGCCGCGCTGCCCGCGGAACTGCTCGAAAGCGAGCTGTTCGGCCACGAGAAGGGCGCCTTCACCGGCGCCGCGACGACGCGCATCGGCAAATTCGAGCAGGCGCACAGCGGCACCATCTTCCTCGACGAGATCGGCGAGATGAAGCCCGCACTGCAGGCCAAGCTGCTGCACGTGCTGCAGGATGCCGAGTTCACCAAGCTCGGAAGCAACAAGAAGATCAACGTGGACGTGCGCGTCGTCACCGCGACCAATCGCGATCTCGAACAGATGATGGTGCGCGGTGACTTCCGCGAGGACCTGTATTACCGCTTGAAGGTCATCGAGGCGTACGTGTCGCCGTTGCGCGACCGCCGCGACGAAATCCCGAAGCTCACCGACTACTTCATCGCCAAGTATTCGCAGCGCTATAACCGGCCGGTGCGCCCGCTCTCGGGCGAGCTGCGCGAGCGGTTCCTCACCTACGAGTGGCCCGGCAACGTACGCGAGCTCGAGAACATGATTAAGCGCTTCGTCATCCTGCAGGACGAGCAGCTGGTCATGCGCGAGCTGAATAAGCCGCGACTCGTGCCGAATCCGCCTTTACCCGAACTCGCCCCGCCCGCGTTCCACGCGCCTCCGGCTGCCGCGGCTCCGCCGCCGCCGGTCGCAGCCGCGCCGCCTGTTGCGGCTGCTCCACCTGCGGAGACGGACGATGACGACGAGACCGCCGATGCACCGCCGCCACCCGGACAAGACGGCCGACGGTTGTCGGATGTCGCTCGCGAGGCCGCGCTGGCGGCCGAACGGACGGTGATCTCCGATACGCTCCGGCAGGTGCACTGGAACCGGCGCAAGGCGGCGCAACTACTGGGTGTCAGCTACAAGACCCTGCTCAACAAGATCAAGGAAACGGGGATCGAACGCCCGTAGTGCTGCAGTGTTCGTGGTTTGGTGGTCCCCCGTTCGTGAGCGCCGCACCGCTGAGTAGGTAACCGTCCGCCCTTTCTTCGCCGTTTGTGAGAACCGCGCTTCCCTCAAGGGGGCGCGGTTTCGCGTTTCAGGGGATATCTCGCTTCCACAAACTCCCGATTTCCTTTCTGTTCCAACGTTTTTCTGCCGTGGCACTTTGCTTGCTCGACCGGCGCTCGTCCGTCGATCGCCGGCGGACGGAAGGACGCTGGTGTGATGAGTCAGAAATCGCAGGTGCTGGTTGTTGACGACGATCTCGCGATGTGCGGATTCCTGCGCACGTTCCTCGGGACGCGCAATTACAACGCGCTGACACTGACGAACGCCGATGAAGCGGTGCGCCGTTTTCACGCGGATCGTCCGGCCGCCGTGTTGCTCGACGTCGTCATGCCCGGCAGCATGGACGGGCTGGCGGCGCTGGCCGCCTTCAAGAAGATCGACAAGGACGTTCCGATCATCGTCATCTCCGGCCAGGGACGCACCAGCGTTGTCGTGCAAGCCATGCGGCTCGGCGCCACCGACTTCCTGTGCAAGCCGTTCGAGGAGCAGGAACTGGAGATGGTGCTGGAGAAAGCGCTCAAGCAGCATCAGCTCGCGCAGGAAGTGGCCACGCTGCGCGCGCAGCTGAAGGAGCAGTCGCGCTACACGATGCTCTTCGGCCACAGCCAGCAGATGCAGGAAGTACGCGATCTCATCGAACGTGTGTCGGACACCGACGTGACGGTACTCATTCGCGGTGAAAGCGGCGTCGGCAAGGAGCTGGTCGCGCGTGCGCTGCACGAGCAGTCGCTGCGCAAGGACAAGCCGTTCGTCAAGGTGAACTGCGCGGCACTGCCGACGGAGCTGCTCGAGTCCGAGCTGTTCGGGTTCGAGAAGGGCGCGTTCACGGGCGCTATTCAGCACAAGCCGGGCAAGTTCGAGTTCGCCAACCACGGCACGATGTTCCTCGACGAGATCGGCGACATGAGCTTCCCGCTGCAGGCGAAGCTGCTCCAGGCATTGCAGGACGGCGAATTCTCGCGCCTCGGCGGCAAGGCCGACGTGCGCGTAGACGTGCGCGTCATCACCGCCACGAACTGCGACCTGGAAAGCGCGGTCGCGGCCGGTAAGTTCCGCGAGGATTTGTATTTCCGCCTCAACGTGGTGACCATCACCATTCCGCCGCTGCGTGACCGGCGCGAAGAGATTCCGATGCTGACCGATCACTTCGTGAAGAAGTACTCGGTGCAGTACAACAAGCCGTTCTCCGGCGTCTCGCCCGAGCTGGCGCGGCTGTTCATGGAGTACGAGTGGCCGGGCAACGTCCGTCAGCTCGAGAACATGGTGAAACGGATGGTCGTCCTTGCCAGCGAGGCGCCCATCGTTCACGAATTGCAGCAGCCGGCGTCACAGCTCCACCAGTGGCAGACGCCTTCCTCCACTCCGCGTCCGACATCGTCACCGCTGCGGCCGGTCATGCCTCCGCCAGCCGCCGCGGCAGTGGTCGCGTCCGTGCCTGCCGCGGTCGCCGCGGCGCCGGCTGCAATCGGTATCGATTCGGTGGCCGCAGTTGCAGCGCCTTCGGCGGCGGTGGCCGCCGCGGCGACCGCCAACGTGTCGCTGAAAGACATCGCGCGCACGGCGGCGCGTGAGGCGGAACGCGAGTTGATCCTCCGCATGCTGACGAGAACGCGGTGGAACCGCAAGGAAGCCGCGGAGAATCTCGGCATCAGTTACAAGGCTCTCCTCTACAAGATCAAGGAGAACGGCCTGGACAAGGCCTCATAAAAGTGGCTGACGCATTTTTCGAAGAGGAAGGCTCGCGCCTTCTCACGCCGCACGCCTTCGAGTTCGTCCTCGACGGCGAAATGAAACGCGCGGTCAGATCGCAGAACTATCTGACGCTGATCGCGCTCGAAACACGGCGGGAATGGGACGGCATGACCGTCACCGCCGACCCGGGGACGCTCGACGAAGTGGCACGGGTGATCGGCAACGATGTGCGCGACACGGACCTCCTCGGATCGATGGAAGAGGGTGTTCTCTCGCTCGTACTGCTCGACGCCGATTACGAAAACGCCACGAAGGTGATCGACCGGATCGTCCAGCGCATCGATCATTACGAGTTCACGACGCCGCTGCGCATTTCCGTCGGCGCGGCCTGCTACCCCACGCACGCCGTCGATCCCGGCTCCCTCAAGCAGCAGGCGCTCTCGCATCCGGTGGTCAATTGGCGAGGCGGCACACCGCAGTCGCGAACGCGTCACTAGTCACTACGTCCGCGCCCGACGCGAGCACTGTCGAGGCGCGGGTCAATACCTGGGTCCACGTCGCCGATACGGCCGCGCTCGGGAGCGCGGAAGTGGAAGCGGCGTTCACATCCGCACGGCTGTCGAGGCAGCCGAACGACGCAAACGTAATGAAAACGCCCGCGAAGAGGAATTTCGGGAAGCACGCGGGCCACATTGGCGAATCGGCGGGACGGGGAAATATGTGAACAGTTATTGCACTTCAGCCGCGGCGGAAGTGAACCGTAACGAAGGACGAGAGACAGGAGTTATGAGAGCAGCCGTCACCACATTCGTCATCGCCGCAAGCGCGTTCACCGCGGCGGGCGCCGCGGCGCAGGCGCATATCGAAGCGGTGCCGTCGGTGACGGTGGGCAGCCTTTACGACGACAACCTCTTCGCGCAGGAGCAGGGCAGCGCTGGACACATGCTCACCGTGCGTCCCGGACTCGGCACCGCCATCGACACACCGCGCTTGAATGTCTCGAGCCTCTTCACCTTCGACTCGCAGCACTCCAACCATGCCGATCTGACGATGATCGATGCGCGGCGGCACGCTGACGCGACCATGAAGTACCGCACGACGGAGATGACAACGCTGGGCGTGATGGCGCAGTACGACCGCACGGAAACACCCGGCGAGCTGAACATCGGCAGCGGCATTCTCAGCGAACGCCGCCAGGCGCATCGCTGGGAGGTGTCCCCGAATTTCGCGCATCGCCTCCGGCCGCACACCGCGGTCTCCGGCTCCTACGACTACACCGCTGAGAGTCTCGTGGATAACGGCACCGGCCGCATGCAGGTCGTGCGCGCCGCCCTGTCGCAGATTGTCAACGCGCGCTCCTCCGTCAGCGGCATGGTGCAGGAGCGCCACTTCGCCGATCCGACCGACGCCACCAACGGCAGTGATTCGGTGGCAGTACTCGGCGGCTGGGACCATCAGTTCTCCTCCGCCGGCCGCTTCTCGCTGCTGGCCGGACCGCGCGTCTCGTCGTATCGCGGACTGCAGCCGGAAATCAACGCGACCATCCTGCGCGACACGCCGCGTCTCAAGGTCGGGCTCGATTACTCGCACACCGAAACGATCGTGCTCGGCATTCACGGACCGGTGGTGCTCAATGGCGGCGGCGCGCGCATCACCTGGCCGTTCCGCCGCACGATGGAAGTGAGCAGCCATACGGCGGCGACGGCGATCGACACGCTCGACGATCACCGGCTCACCAACTATCGCCAGAGCTTCATCGCGTCGTGGACACCCGGTGGTCTCTACACACTGAATGCGTCCTACGGCGTCGACTACCAGCAAGGCAACGTGCGGAGCGGCATCTTCGACGACGCCAAAGTGTGGCGGCACGTCTTCGGCGTGAGCGTCACCGTGGCGCCGCGCTACAGCCGCTCCATCAAAACGCCGGACGATCCGGCAGCTCGCGCGAAAGGGGTTTCGAAATGATCGGTCGTCTTCCTGTTCTTCTTCTCTCGGGTGTGTGCATCGCCTCGCTGGCGCGCGCACAGGACGTGCAGCCGACGCCGGGGCAGGTCACCGCCACAACGGCGGCGACGGCCACGGCGGTCGCCGCGACACCTGCGGACGCGACAGCGGCCAACGAAGCCACCCCCGCCGCGGCTGCACCAAGTGCCGCGCCGGCGCCTGCGCCCGTGCCCAAGACGCCGCCCGTCGTGCGGAACCCGAGCGCCGTGGATATGACCAAGGAGTACCTGATCGGGCCGGAAGACGTGCTCGACATCACGGTGTGGAAGAACTGCCCTGATTTGTGCCGCACGGTGCCGGTGCGGCCCGACGGCAAGCTGTCGCTGCCGCTCGTCAACGACGTCCAGGCCGCCGGCATGACGCCGATGGATCTGCGCCAGCATCTCACGCAGCAGCTCGCCGAGTACCTGCCCTCGCCCGAGGTGTCGGTCATCGTCCGCGAGGTGCACAACGTCAAGGTCGCCGTCGTGGGTTCCGTGAAGATGCCGGGCGACTACGAGCTCAAGAGCCAGGCGACGGTGCTGGAGCTGATCGCGCGGGCGCAGGGCCTCACCGAATTCGCCAACCGCGACAAGATCGTCGTGCTCCGTCAGAACGGCACGAAGACTGAGCGCATCAAGTTCAACTACCGCCGGGTCGCCGAAGGCGATGACCAGGACAATTTCTATGTCCGCTCCGGCGACATCATCGTCGTTCCGTAGGAGAGGATAGCAATGGCGCGTGACCTGCTCGCATCAACCGCCGACGACTCGCTGGCGATCCGGATTCTCGACATCCTGCGCCGCCGCCGTCTGCTCGCCTTCGCCACGTTCAGCGCGGTGCTCGCCGCCGCCGTGTCGTTCGCGATTTATCTGCCGGACATCTACCAGGGTCAGGCGCTGGTGCTCATCGAACGGCCCGTTGACGAGAACATTGTCCGCGCGGCGGACTCGGCGCCTGGAGAGCTCGAGAGCCGCCTGCACATCATCAAGCAGGAAATTCTCAGCCGCGACCGCGCGCTGGCGTTGATCAACCGCTTCCACCTCTATCCGAAAGTGATGCGTGGGGCGGCGGTGGACGATGCGCTGAACCAGCTGCGCAGCGATGTCGAGGTCAACCCGTCAGGACCCGAGCAGGTCAGCGGCAAAGTGAAAACCGTGTCGTTCATCCTGAAGTACACGGGCGATTCGGCCAAGACGGCCGCGGATGTGACGAATGCCATCGCCTCGTTCTACGTGCAGCAGAACGACTCGATGCGGTCGGAGTCGGCAATGGGCACGCTGCAGTTCATGCGGCAGCAGCTCGGCGAGGCGAAAGCGCAGCTCGATCGCCAGGATGCCGCCATCGCGCAGTACACGACGCGATACACAGGCCAGCTGCCGCAGCAGGTCGGCATCAACCTGGCGACGCTCGAACGGATGAATACGCAGCTGCGCCTCAATGGCGAACAGCAGCTGCGCCTCATCGAACAGCGCGAGAAGCTCGTCGATGGCCTGCAGGACCCGAACAACGTCGCGCGCGCCGAAAACCCCGACGCCACGCCCGACATGATCGAACGGCTGAAGCAGATTGAAAAGCTGCGCGGCGACCTCGCACAGCTGCAGACGCGGGTGACGAGCAAGCACCCGGACGTCCTGCGGCTGCAGGACCAGATTGCCGACCTCGAACAGCAGCAGAAGCAGGACGAGGCGGCGCTCGACAAGAAGCGCGCGGCGCTCGCCGCGGCGGCCGCGGCCAAGGGCCAGGCGGAAGTGGACGCGCAGGCGCCGCGGCGCCAGACCATCGACAGCCTTGACGCGCAGCTTGCCAAGCTGCGCGACGAGGAACAAGTGGTCCGCACCACGATCGCCTCCTTCGAGCAGCGCCTGCAGGGCGCGCCGGAGCGCGAGCAGGAGTACGCGCTCGTCACCCGCGACCGTCAGGTCGCCAAGGATCTCTACGACTCGATGTTGAAGCGCTACGACGAGGCGCAGCTGGCGGCAAGCCTGGAGACCGATCGGCAGGGCGAGCGCTTCCGCGTGCTCGAAGGCGCGCTGCCACCGGAAGGGCCGACCGGACCGAACCGCATGCGCCTGATCCTGATGGGCGTGCTGCTGGCCATCGCCGCCGGCGTCGCCATGGTACTGACGGCCGAGCAGTTCGACGCATCCTTCCACGGCGTCGACGAGGTGCGGGAATTTACGAACGTTCCCGTGCTCGTTTCCATTCCGCCGATTGGACCGATGCCGCTCAAGCGCCGGCTGCTGACTGGTCTCGCCACGGTGTCGGCGATCGCGGTGATCGCGCTCATCGCCACCGCGTCCGCGTATTTCGCGCATGGCAACGATCAACTCGCCCGGCTGATCGGGCGCGCCGGCTAGAAGCAGGAATCAGACATGGCTAAGACACAACTCGACTCGCACCTCGTGGCTCTCACTTCGCCCGGATCGTTCGCGGCGGAACAGTACCAGGGACTCCGTCTGACGATCGAACGGCTGCGTCGCGGTCGTCAGCTCCAGGTGATCGCGGTGACGAGCCCGGCGGCCGGTGAAGGGAAGACGCTGACGGCCATCAACCTCGCCGGTGCCCTCGCACGCGGCGCAGAAGACGCGCGCGTGCTCCTCATCGACGCCGACCTTCGTCGCCCCGCCGTGGCGAAGCAGCTGGCGATTGACGAGAGCTCGCAGGGCCTGACTGAAGTCGTCGACAGCGCCGAGACGACGCTGGACAGCGTGACGCAGAAACTGCGGCCGTTCAACCTGTCGATTATTCCGGCCGGGATTCGCCGGAACGCCGTGCATCAGACCCTGCGGTCTCCACGCCTCGACACGGTGCTGGCGGAAGCGCGCCAGCGCTACGACTTCATCGTCCTCGATACCCCTCCGCTGCTGCCGGTCTTCGACTCGGCGCTGCTCGCCAATGCCTGCGACGGCGTGCTCATGGTCGTCGCGGCCAATCAGACACCGCGCAAGCTGCTCGGTGAAGCGCTGAACATTCTCGACCCGGCCAAGGTGCTTGGCATCGTGTTCAACCGCGACGCGCGGCCGATGTTTGGCTACTACGACGCGTACTACAAGGACTACTTTCCGGAGCAGATGGTAACGGAGGCCTAGGCAGGTACCACGTATCAGGTGCCCGCTAACAGAAACCCATGGTAGGGAAACTTCGCGACATGCGCGACCAATCGCGTCGCGTGCTGATCCTCGGCTCGGGCCCCCAGGCCACTGCGCTCATCGAGGAGATCGAGTCGGCGCAGACCCCGCGCTACATCGTGTGCGGGACCGTGGATGACCAGGAGCCCGCGGCGGGCGCACCGTATCAGGACCGCTGGCTCGGACCGTGCGACTCGCTGCCGGAGATCATCAATCGCGTTCATCCGGCCTTCATCGTCGTCGCGCTGGCGGATCGCCGCGATCGCCTTCCACTGCATACGCTGCTCGATGCCCGCGTGCGCGGCATCGTCGTCGAGGACGCGCTCGACTTCTCAGAACGCCTGATGGGCAAGCTGGCCATCGAAGCCATCCGCCCGAGCATGCTCATCCTGGCCAAGGGCTTTCGCAACCACGGCACGGCGGACGTGATCGCCCGCGCCGTCAGCATCATCGGTGCGCTCGTCGGGCTGGTGCTGTGCGCTCCCCTGCTCGTCGCCATCGGGCTGGCGGTGAAACTCGACTCGCGCGGGTCGATGTTCTTCATCCAGCAGCG
>Ga0070664_100003727_pt1 | contig 12289 bp, 14 predicted proteins | sample KBSC73metaG_FD_65863 | JGI IMG/M metagenome (GOLD analysis project Ga0070664, IMG submission 65863) | Corn rhizosphere microbial communities from Kellogg Biological Station, Michigan, USA - KBS C7-3 metaG | ecosystem: Host-associated > Plants > Roots > Rhizosphere > Soil ... | reverse complement strand
GCGTTTTTCAAGGGATCTGACCCCATTTTGGTCGCGATCTCGACCGCTACTTCTGGTGAGCCGAATGCAATTCCCGCTACCAGGTACCCGCTACGGGTGTTGTAGTGAGTCAGAAGCCCCGATTCGACTTCGTCAGCGACGGCGTGCCCGGCCCCGAGTCCGAGACGATCCGTCCGTAGTAGGTCGCGCCCTTCGTCGGCTCGACGGCGCCGGTGCCGTGATGGAGCTCGGAGGCGAGCTCGCCGCCGACGAGGAGGACGAACATCGAGTAGTACATCCAGGTGAGCAGGACGATCACGCCGCCGATCGTGCCGTACGTCTTGTTGTACGAGCCAAAGTGCTGGACGTAGAAGCGGAAGACGAGCGTCGCGACGAGCCAGAGGATCGTGGTGACGGTGGACGCGACGATCACGTGCGACCAGCGCTGCTGCACGTTGGGCAGCAGCTTGAAGAGCGCGACGCCGGTGGCGATGAGGAGGCACACCGCGAGCAGGAGCTGGAGCACGGTCCACGCGACGGTGCCGGCCTGGCCGAAGCCCAGCGTCGCCGCGACCCAGCGCGTCACGCGCTCGCCATCGAGGAAGATGAACGTGGCGACGAGCATGATGCCGCCGGCGACGAGGAGTGCGCCGATGCGCAGGAGCTGCTTCTTCCACCACGGCCTCGTCTCGGTCACGTCGTACGCGATGTTCAGCGCGTCCATCAGCGAGCCGAAGATCTGCGAGCCGGACCAGCCGGCGAGCAGCACGCCGATCGACATGATGCCCGCACCGCCACTCGAGGTGAGGATCTCCTGGAGCACGCGCCGAAGGAGCGCGAGAGTATCGGCGGGCATCGTGCTCGAGAGCCGCGCGAGCATCGACTCCATGAGCTCCTGGCCATTCCCGACGAGACCGAGGAGTGGCGTCAGGAAGAGCAGGAGCGGGAAGAGCGAGAAGAAGAAGTAGTAGGCCGTCTCCGCGGCGATCGACGGGATGCGATCCGCGCCGACTTCCTTCACCGTTCCCTTGACGAGCGGTACGACGTTGACGCCCTTGATGACCATGCCCGCGCCCCGATGCCTGTGGAGAATCTCCCGGCGAATCGGGCAAAGCGCGGGCCATGCTCAGGGCATCATCTCGTCGATGGCTTCAGCTCGATCTGGCCGATCACGGTCTCGGCGCGCACGTGCAGCTTGTGCGGGGCGCTGTCCCAGTTGCTGGAGTACCAGCCGTCGTCGCGCTTCACGAGACCCTGGTGGTCGAAGCCCGCGGCGACGCGCTTGACCTCGAGGCGCAGGCCGACGTCATCCGGAACGCGGAGGGTGAGCTCACCGATGGCGACGCGCGTCGACACGTCCAGATCGCGCGTCCACGTCCCGCCGAAGTCGAGGTCGACGGTGCCGACACCACCACGCACCCGGATCAGGTCGGCGTTGGCGTTGGCGAGATCCCGCGCGGTGAACTCTGCCGCGCCGACGCTGACGTCCAGCTCGCGCATGTGCACGCGATTCGGCGTCGTGAACGCGAGCGTGCCCTCGGTCGCGCCGAAGTCGAGCCGCGCGGACTGCAGGGTGAGCCCGCCGAGCTCCAGCGTGGCCTGTGTGCCGCCGAACTCCATGTCGAGGTCGAGCGGGATCGAGTGCGGGAGCTCGACGCGGAGCTCGCCGCTGTCCTCGTGCCGGCTCGACGACGTGGGGAAGGCGTTGCCGCGCGACTCGAGGCCGAGCACGGTGTTGCGCTGCTCGGCATCGTGGCGATGCAGCGGCGAGGCGCGCAGCTCGTCATAGCGGAGATGCATCGCGTAGAGCAGCGCGGCGTTGGTGGGTCGGACGTCGACGCGTCCGGCATCGTACTGCACCTTGATGCGCTGCGGTGCCGTGTCGCGCAGCTGCCGCGAGACATCGAGCGAGCGCCAGCGCGGCGCGGCCTGCGCCGACGCCGCGAGCAGTGGCGCACACAGCGCGAGCATCATCAGGGCGCGGTAGCTCACGGCGCCTCCTTGGCGACCGCGGCGGGTCGCCGCGCCGCGACGACGCCGGTCACGGGCGTGGGCGTCTGCCAGGCCGCCAACTCGACGGGCCGGCTGCCGCTCGCGACCCGACGATGTGTGCCGGCACGGGAGAGGATCGCCGCGCCGAGGCCGAGGGTGAGCGCCGCCCACGAGGCGGCGATCGCGGCTGCACGGACCACGGTCGCGGCGAGCGGAGCCCAGACGAGCAGCGCGGCGACGAGCCAGAGCCCGAAGAAAATCGCCACGCCGACGACCAGCGAGCCGAACACGCGCGCGCGCGCGCTCGTGTCGCGACGGCGCCAGCCGGCGGAGCCGATGAGCTGCGCCACGGCGAGGAAACCGAGCGTCACGAGCCCCGCGATGGCGATGGCGTACGCGACGATGGCGAAGGGGATGAGCAGCACGCCGATGAGCGTAACGGCGAGCGCGATGCACAGCACGACGAGCCCCGGCAGGATGAGGAGCTGGCCGGCGAGCCCGACCCAGAAGGCGCGGGCGAACCTGAGCTCGACGGTCTGCACGACCTCGGCGAGGTTGGGACCGGCGAAGAGCAGCACGCCAATGGCGACGATGAGCAGCACCGCGAAGCTGCCGGCCACTACCTTCACGGCGGCGACGGTGCGGTCACCGGCCGAGCGCGTGTCGGCGGCCGCCGGCGCCGGAGCGACCGGGGATGGCAGTGAGCTCATCGCGCGCATCTCGCCATCGACGATCCCGCTGTCGGCGAGCACGCGGCCACCGACCGAGAGGGCATGGCCAGTGACGTGCCCCCCGCGCCGGACGGTCACGTCGCCGCCGAGGCTCACCACGGAGCCTTCGACGGTGCCGGCGACGTCCACGGCGCCGCGGGCGACGATCGTGCCCTTCACGGTCGAGCCGGCGGGGACGGTGCGAGGGCCGGGAGAGACGCTGTCAGCGGGGGGAAGGCCGCTGATCTGCTCGCCCTTGGCGAGCTGCTGGAGGGCCTGGCCGATGTCGGCCGGGCCGCCCGCCTGCGCCGTGAGGGCGGAGGGGAGCAGCGCGGCCAACAAGACGATGGCGGCGCGGAGGGGCGAGCGCATCCTAGGCTCGCCGCGACGAAGCCGTCGCCAGCCTCCGAAGTCCCAGAATGGTGCCGACCGCCGTCCCGAGGAACAGGAGGACGAGCAGGGTGACGCCGAGCGCCCCCGACGCCTGGATGGCTGCCACCGCAGATTCCCCGAAGAGGGAGAGCGCCAGGTCGCGCGCCGCGCCCACGACCAGGGACTGGACGCGGTCGGCGACCAGGCTGGTGGCGAAGATGGCTGCGTCGCCACGGCTGGCCAGCCAGACCATGGCGAGGGTGAGCAGACCGGCGATGGAGGTGCCGATCACCGCGGCGGCGGCGCGGGCCGGCCCGGCCTGCGGGAGCCAGCGCGTGACCGAGTCTCGGGCCGCGACGTGCGCCGGCACGAAGACGGGCACCTGCGCCATGATCCGATCCGCCATCCGGGAGTCCGGAGCGAAGTGCGGGAGACTCTCCAGCGCATCCACGACGATCCGTGCGTCGTCGAGCCGTGCGCGACACTCGTCGCATTCGGCGACATGTGCGCGAAGCGGGGCGACGCCGAATCCGGCCTCGCCGTCGACCAGCAGGTCGATCTCGTTGGGGAGCAGGTGTCTGTGATTCACGATTCCTCTGGTTCCCTGTACGGGACGTTCAAGTGCTGAGTTTCAGCCCTCTGGAACCGGGCCGGAAGGGGTGTGGGGCAAAAGGCGCCCCAGCTCATTCTCGCGTATGCTCCAGCGCCCGGCGGAGCTCGTGCCGGGCGCGATGGATGTAGGTCTTCACGGTGCCCAGGGGCAGGTCCAGGGTCGTGGCGATCTCCTCGTAGGACCGGCCCTCGACGTGTCGCAGGAGAATGCAGGATCGGTACTCCGGGCGAAGCCTGGCGATGGCCTGCTCGATGGCGGAGCCGAGCTCCTTGGCCTCCATCTCCTCCAGAGCGGACTCGGAGTGGTCGGAGAGCTCGATGGCCGATGCCATCACGGCATCGGGGGTCGTGGCATGGGGGGAGCCGTCCATGCTGACGGTGTCGAGCTGGCGGCGCCGGAGGTGATCGATCGCGACGTTGTTGGCGATCTTGAACAGCCAGGACGAGAACTTGAACTCGGACCGATAGCGATCGAGATGCGAGAGCACCTTGATGAAGGTGTCCTGTGTCAGGTCCTCGGCGAGCTCGCGGTCGCGCACCATGCGGAACACGAGCGAGAACACGGGACGCTCGTACCGGCGGATCAGCTCACGATGCGCGGCTTCGCGACCCTCGAGGGCGAGGGCGACGACGTCGGCATCGGGAAGATTCGCGAGGTCGAGTGCGTGGGGCATCAGGTCGAGTGGGATCGCGCGGGGCCGGCACGGGGCGCCGCGCGCGACAGCATAAGAACCTACCCGCGCCGCTCGGCGCAATCCAGCGTCACGCTTGCCGGTGCTCTGAACGCTGGTGAACTTTCGTCGATGCACGCCACGGACGTCGAGGAGCGGGTCGCAGAGTCGGCGGCCGAAGGAGGCGCGGAGAAGCGCGCGTACGTGCGCACCGCGTTCGAGCAGATCGCGCCACGCTACGACCTGCTCAATCACCTGCTCAGCCTGAACATCGATCGCCGCTGGCGGCGACGCGCGATCGAGGCGCTGGCGTGGACGAACGCGCCGGAGGGGCGCTACCTCGACCTCTGTGCGGGCACCCTGGACGTCGGGGCGGAGCTGAGCCGTCGGCCCGGGTTCCGCGGCTTCGTCCTCGGCGCCGACTTCGCCGTGCCGATGCTGCGTGCGGGACGCGGCAAGGCGCCGTCGTCCGTGGTGGCCCCGGTCGCGGCGGATGCGCAGCAGCTCCCGCTCGCCGACGGCTCGGTGCAGGGCGCGACGGTGGCGTTCGGGATCCGCAATGTCGCATCGCTCGATCGGGCGCTGGCCGAGGTGTACCGCGTGCTCGCGCCGGGAGCGCGGTTCGTGATCCTCGAGTTCACGACGCCGTCATCGGCGGTGGTGCGCACGCTCTATCACTTCTACTTCCATCACCTGCTGCCGTTCATCGGCGGCGTGATCAGCGGTCATCGCACCGCGTACAAGTACCTGCCACGATCCGTGGCGAACTTTCCCGCGGAAGCGGCGCTGGCGCGCCGGATGAGTGAGGCGGGGTTCGCCGACGTGCGGTGGACGTCGCTGACGTTCGGGATCGCGGCGATTCACGTGGGACTGAAACCGGTGAGTGGGTGAGTGGGTGAGTGCGTGGGTGCGTGATAGCCTCGGGAGGGCTGCTGCGTCCCGAGGCCGTCTCTCACCCACGCACCACCACACTCACGCACTCACAGCCCTCTTGGAGCGACTGAGTGTCTCTAGACACCCTGAACGAGTTCGTGCAGGCCATCGACGCGGCTGGGGAGCTGGTGCGCGTCCGCCAGCCGGTGAAGGCGCATCTCGAGCTGTGCGAGATCGCCGATCGCGTGATGAAGCAGCCGGGGGGCGGGCCGGCGCTGCTGTTCGAGCACGTGCTCCTGCGCGACGGCACGCGCTCGCGCTTCCCCGTCGGGATGAACCTGTTCGGCTCGATGCGGCGGATGGCGTTGTCGCTCGGCGTCGAGCAGCTCGACGACCATGGGGATCGCATCACCAAGCTGCTCGACCTCAAGGTGCCGGAAGGGGTCATGGGGAAGCTGTCGATGCTGCCGCGGTTGATGGAGGTGGCGAAGTTCCCGCCGCGCATGCACTCCGGGACGCCTCCGTGTCAGGAAGTGGTGTGGCGCGGCGATGAAGTCGACCTCGATCAGCTGCCGATCATCACCTGCTGGCCGGAGGATGGGGGGCCGTACATCACCTTCCCGATGGTGATCACGAAGGACCCGAAGCGCGGCATCCGCAACGTGGGGATGTATCGGGTGCAGCAGCTCGGGAAGAACACCCTCGCGATGCACTGGCAGCGGCACAAGGTGGGTGCGGCGCACTGGCGCGAGATGGCGGAGAAGGGGGAGCGGATGCCGGTCGTCATCGCCATCGGTGCCGATCCCGCGTCGATGTACTCGGCGAGCGCGCCGCTGCCGCCGACGGTGGACGAGTTCATCTTCGCCGGCTTCCTGCGACGGAAGCCCGTGCAGCTGGCGAAGGCGCTGACGTGCGATCTCGAGGTGCCGGCCGACGCGGACTTCGTGCTCGAGGGGTACATCGATCCGGCGGAGCCGCTCGTGACGGAGGGGCCGTTCGGCGACCACACCGGTTTCTATTCGCTCGCGGATCTCTACCCGCAGGTGCACGTCACCACGGTGACGATGCGTCGCAATCCGATCTTCCCGGCGACGATCGTCGGACGTCCGCCGATGGAGGATTTCTATCTCGGCCACGCCACCGAGCGGATCTTCCTGCCGCTGCTCAAGCTCACGATCCCGGAGATCGTGGACTACCACATGCCGGCGGAGGGGATCTTCCACAACCTCGTGTTCGTGAGCATCCGGAAGGAGTATCCGGGGCAGGCGTACAAGGTGATGAACGCGATGTGGGGGCAGGGTCTCATGTCATTGGCCAAGGTGCTCGTCATCGTGGACGACTGGGTGAACGTGCGCAATCCACAGGAGGCGTGGTGGGTCGCGCTGAACAACATCGATCCCGAGCGCGACACGCGGTTCACGATGGGTCCGATGGACGTGCTCGATCATTCCTCACGCGCGTTCACGTACGGCTCGAAGATGGGGATCGACGCGACGAAGAAGCTCCCCGAGGAAGGATTCACGCGTGACTGGCCGCCGGTGATCGAGATGGACGCGGCGACGAAGCAGGCGGTGGATGCGATGTGGCCGTCGCTCGGCATCCCGGCGCGATGAGCGCGACGTCTCCGACGCCCGAGGACACGCGCGAGGGGCAGACGTTCGCCGGCGCGACGCGGCTCTCGACGTACGCGAGCTTCGTCAAGCTGCCGCACACGGTGTTCGCGCTGCCGTTCGCGCTGGTGGGGGTCGTGCTGGCGTCGTATCGGCGCCCCGTGACGTGGGCGACGCTGGGCTGGGTGGTGCTCGCGTTCACGGCGGCCCGGTTCGCAGCGATGGGGTTCAACCGCATCGTCGATCGCGAGTACGACGCGCGCAATCCGCGGACGCGGTTGCGGGAGCTGCCACGTGGCGCGATGACGGTGCGCGAAGCGACGGCCTCGGTCGCGCTGGCCTCTGCCGTGTTCCTGCTCGCCGCGGGGATGTTGAATCGGCTCTGTCTCGTGCTGGCGCCCGTCGCACTCGGATGGGTGTTCTTCTACTCGTACACCAAGCGCTTCACGCGCTTCGCGCACCTGGCCCTCGGGCTCGGGATGTCGATCGCGCCCGTGGGCGGGTATCTCGCGGTGGTGGGCCGCTGGAGCCAGCCGTGGTGGATGCTCTGTGCGCTGGCGACCGCGGTGCTGACCTGGGGGGCCGGCTTCGACGTGCTGTACGCGCTCCCGGACATCGAGTTCGATCGGACGAATGGATTGTTCTCCATTCCGTCCACGGTGGGGGAGGCGAAAGCGATCGCGATCGCGCGCGGCTTGCACGCGACCACGGTGCTCATGCTGGCGCTGGTGGGTGGCGTGGCGCTCGTCGGGTTCTCGCAGGCCACGATGCTCTACTGGCTCGGCGTCATCGGCGTGGCGATGCTGCTCGTGTACGAGCACTCACTGGTGCGGCCCGGCGATCTGTCGAAGCTCGATGCGGCGTTCTTCACGATGAACGGCGTGATCAGCCTGATGTTCTTCGCGTTCGTGCTCGCGGGCCGGCTCCTGTCGCGCGTCGCGTACGACGTCCTGGTCGCGCTCTCGCGATGAGCAACTCGGGCTCGCTCGCGACCGTCATGGCCATCACCGGTGCCTCCGGCGCCCCCTACGCCGTGCGGCTGCTCGAGGCGCTCGTGCAGGCGCGGCAGCCCGTGCAGCTCATCGTCTCGGACCACGGATTACGGCTGCTGCGCACGGAGACCGACATCGGCACCATCGATGCGCTGCGGGCGCGCATCGGGGCCGCGGCATGGGATGCGAGCGTGACCCTGTTCGACGACAACGACCGCGGCGCGGCACCGGCGTCGGGCTCGGCGCGGAACCGCGGGATGGTGATCTGTCCCTGCTCGATGGGGACGATCAGCGCGATCAGCCAGGGTACGTCGCGGTCGCTCGTCGAGCGCGCGGCGGACGTGGCGCTCAAGGAGCGGCGCACGCTCGTGCTCGTGCCGCGAGAGACGCCCTACAGCGCGATCCACCTGGAGAACATGCTGCGGCTGACGCGCGCCGGTGCGGTGGTGCTCCCGGCGAGTCCGGGGTTCTATCACCGGCCGACGCGCATCGACGAGCTGGTGGATTTCGTCGTGGCGCGAGTGCTCGATCATCTCGGCGTGGAGCACACGATCGGCCGACGCTGGGGAGACACGCCCGAAGAGGGATGAGCGACGGCGCTCGGGTCATCGGGCTGATCTCGGACACGCACGGCCTCGTGCGCGCCGATGTGCACACGGCGCTGGCGGGCGTGGAGCTCATCCTGCACGCCGGAGACGTCGGGGGCGACGAGGTGCTCGACGAGCTCGCGCTGGTCGCCCCGGTGCTCGCCGTGTACGGCAACACCGACGCGCCCGGCGACCCCCGGCTGACCGAATCGATCGAGCGGACGATCGGCGGCGTGCGCATCCACGTGAGCCACGGCCACGAGGTAGGGAGCCCGACGCCGAAGAAGCTGCTCGAGCGCTACGCGGCCGACGTGATCGTGTACGGCCATACACACCAGCAGCTCGTCTCGCACGCGGACGGGCGGCTCGTCGTGAATCCAGGTGCCGCCGGCCCGCGGCGATTCAAACTGGAGCCGAGCGTCGCGCGACTGACGATCGCGAACGGCGTGGCCGAGGTCGAGCTGGTGCCGCTCGAGAGCTGAGCGGCTTCAGTGGGTGAGCCGCGGCAGCGGCACGCTCATGATGCCGACCTCGGCCAGCCAGGCCGGTGGTCCGAGCATGAAGAGAGGTTCATGCAGCGTCACGCCGGCGCGCAGGCCCACGGGGCCGTGCGCCGCGACGATGGCCGCGCCGCCGTACCAACCGATGCCGCCCTCCATTTCGTCGGCGCTGGCGACGCCGATGGCGCTGACGCCCGCGGAGGGAATGAAGAAGACATCGTGGCCCATCGCCAGCGGAATGCTCGGCCCGAGGCGGACGGCGATCGGAACGATCCCAGCGGCGATCACTCTTGGAGCCGTGCCGATGGCGAAATCGAGGCCCACGCGGTCCGGGACGAGGCGCGTGACGCCGACGCCGAGGGTGACGAGTGAGTAGGCGGCCTCGGAGCCCGCACCGGGCAGCCCGACGAGCGGCCCGACGATCCAGCCGCCGCGTTGTGGCGTCGCGCTCTCTGTATGCGTGGGCGAATCCTGCGCCGTGGCGGTCGAGTTCTGTGCCTGCGCGGGCCGGTGCGCGGCGACGACGAGAGTCGCCGCGGCGAGCAGCGACCGTGCAGCGGAGCGCACAGGTGTCCTTTCGTTCGTTCGGCTCATAGACTCACTCCCGTGGTCGGTGGGCGACCGGTTCCGGTGCCCGATGCGATGTGCTCACCTCCGGTACGCGAGAGATGGGATCACTCTGGCTCAACGACTCGGCCGCGGCGTGGCGTGACGCGCTCGCGAGCTACGACGACATCGTCGCGCGGCAGGGGGTGGCGCGACTCGTGGAGCTCGATCGCTGGTACCGCGACGAGCTCCCGGGCGTGATCGGGGCGCGACGCGCACCGCACGTCACGCACGATGAGCTGGTTCGACTGACGGAGTGGAAGATGGCGCGCGGCGTGTGGCGGGCGCCCAATCTCGTCCTGGTGCGCGGCAACGACGCGAAGCTCGTGACGCAGACGAGCACGGAGGCACTCGCCGCGGTGCCGCATCCGACGAAGCCGATCGCCACGATGGCGACGCTCGCCGGCGTCGGGCCGGCGACGGCATCGGCTGCGGTGAGCGCGTTCGCACCGGAGCGATATCCGTTCTTCGACGAGCTGGTGGCGGCGCAGGTGCCGAAGCTCGCCGGCAGTGCGGTCAAATGGACGATGCCGTACTACGCGACGTACGCCGATGCGCTGCGCGAGCGTGCGGCGGCACTCGGCGACGACTGGACACCCACGACCGTCGAGCGAGCGCTCTGGGCGGCCGTTGGAGGGAAGGCCGGAAAAAAAGCGCTGACACCCTAGTGCTTCCTAAGGCTTCGCGGCGGCCGGTGTCGCGGTCGCCGGCTCGACGACGCGCGCCGACTTGATGTAGTCCATGCGCGGGAACATGCGGTGGAGATACTCGTTCCCCAGCGTGGCGACGAGACGATACTTGGGTGTATCGCCATAGTCGTCATAGAGCGAGTCGAGGACGCCCATCCCCTCGACGACGCGGCCGATCGGGACGAAGCCCTGCGGGTCGAGCTTGGGGTTGTCCTTCAGGTTGAAGAAGAGCTGATGCGACCGCGTGTTGGGCGCTTCGGCGGCGAAGGACAGCGTGCCGCGCGCGTTGGTCTGCGTGCGCGGATCGTCGGGGATCTTGTCGTCGTCCCAGCGATCGTTCTTCTTCGGGTCGGCGCTCGCGCCGAACTGGGCGATGTACTGCGGGATGACGCGGAAGAAACGCTGATCATCGAAGAAGCCCTCGGAGACGAGCCGGTAGAACCGGTCCGCGCCGTGCGGCGACCACGATTTGTAGACGGCCACGACGACGTCACCCTTGCTCGTGGCGAGGGCGACGTGGAACGAGTCGGGAGTGGGTCCAACGACCGGCGGTGGCGCGGAGCGCTCGGAGCACGCCGAGGTGGCGACGAGCGCGGCGAGGAGGAATGTCTGGAAGCGGACGAGCATGGGCGTGAGATACGCCCGTCACGCACCGCGCGCTAGACCGACTTGAAGTGCGACGCCGGATAGAGAAAATCGTCGCCCGAGTCGTCGAGAATCCGATAGAAGGCGCCGTCCGCCTCCACGGCGAGCAACTCGTAGATGCGACCGAGCGTCAGATCATGGCAGCCGCCTGGCTCGTCACAGCCAGGATAGACGAGCCACGGTTTGACGCTGATGCATTGCACGAGAGTCGTCGGCTGCCACGTAATCGACATCGGCTTCCTCGGCGAGGGGCGGACGGACATCGAACGCCGAATGCCTGCTGTGCAAGAGGCTCGCCACGTGTCGTGCGTCACGACGCACGATCACGCACCCGTGTCGAATGACGCGCACGTGTCACCGAACGTCGCAGATCGCGACGTGCGATCACGCCGCGGAGGAGGCGGCCTCGTCGCCGAAGAGGGGATCGCTCGCGGGATCGTACTCGAGCGGAGGTGGATCGGCGACGAACTCCCGCGCCGCGCGTGAACGCCCGAGCTCGGCCGGGAAGCGCCGGAACCACGACGAGAGCAGCAGCAGCTCGTCCACCTCGTGCGACGGCACCTGCGAGCTGTCGCGCTCCGTGGGATGGAAGACGTCCTCCACCATCTCGAGGAGACGGATCCGCTCGCGCTCCGTGCGCGGCATCGTGTACTCGCCGCGCACGCGGCCGCGGCGGATGAGATAGACGCGATCGTCGCCCTCGTGGCCTGGCACGGTGTAGACGAACGACAGCGTCTCGACGGCGAAGCGGAAGCGCACGAACTGCTCGCGCAAATCCTCGAGGCGATGGAGCTTGTCGCGCAGCGAGGCCGCGCGTTCAAATTCGAGTGCTTCGCTCGCGGCTTCCATGTCGCTGCGCAACGCGGCCATTGGCCCGTCGTCGGCGCCGTCGAGAAACGAGCGCACCAGGCGCACGCGCTCGTCGTACTCGCGCGTGGTGCAGCCGCCGACGCACGGGCCCAGACACTTCCTGATCTCGTGCCGGATGCAGCCCGGCGTGCGCGGGAAGATCTGGAAGAGCTCCGGCTGATCGGCGAAGTGCATCGGCTGGTCGAGCCGGCAGTCGCGGAGGCCGAGGGCGTCGTTCAGCTCGCGCACCGCTTCGCCGACACGCTGCGCGCCGTGGAAGGGACCGTAATAGATCTGCGCGTCGTCGCCCCCCGCGCCGCGCACGACGAGGAGCTTCGGGGCCGGCCCGCGCGTGAGCTTGATGAAGGCGAAGTGCCGCGCATCGCGCTTCATCGCCACGTTGAGCCGCGGACGGAAGCGCTTGATGAGCCGCAACTCCTCCAGCAGCGCGGCGAACTCGCTGGGCGTGTATTCCCACTCGACGCGCGTCGCCTCGCGCACGATGCGCGCGCCCTTCTCCTCGGAGCCGCAGCGGAAATAGCTGAGGAGCCGCGTGCGCAGCTTCTTCGACTTGCCGACGTACACGACCTCGCCGTCGGCGG
>Ga0070664_100003726_pt1 | contig 12290 bp, 12 predicted proteins | sample KBSC73metaG_FD_65863 | JGI IMG/M metagenome (GOLD analysis project Ga0070664, IMG submission 65863) | Corn rhizosphere microbial communities from Kellogg Biological Station, Michigan, USA - KBS C7-3 metaG | ecosystem: Host-associated > Plants > Roots > Rhizosphere > Soil ... | reverse complement strand
CGACTCACGGACCCAGCAGTGCTGGAGGGAACGTGTCGCGGTCCGGTGTCCGTGGTCTACAGCGCGGCGAGGAAGTGCAGCAGGTCCGATTTCTCCTGCGCGCTCAGGCCCATCTGGAAGCGCTGGTCGTAGAACTCGATGACGTCCTCCAGTCCTCCGGCCGAGCCGTTGTGGAAGTAGGGCGCCCGCGCCGCCAGGCCGCGCAAGGTCGGACCCTTGAAGCGCCCCACGTCCTTCCACTTGCCGGTGATGAGCGCCCGGCCGGGATCCGTCGTCCGCTTGATCTCGTCGCTCCCCTTGAGACGCAGGGTGTAGACCGGCAGCCCCGCCGCCCTCAGCCCGCCCACCGGCGCGGGATCGTCGGTGCCGATCCGGAGCGGCGCCGGCACCGAGTGACTCCCGGCGTTCGGAGTGTCATGGCACGTCGTGCAGGTGCCAGGGATCACCGCCAGGCCCAGATCGTCGTTCAGCCCCGAGACTCCCACGATGGAGATCGGCTTGTGGTTGAAGAGTTCCTGACCGCGGGCGATCGCCGCACGCGCACCACGCGTCCCGGTCCACGCGTCGAAGATCGTCATCACCGTCGGGTCGAAGGGCCGGCCGGTCTTGTCTCCTCCCAGCGGGTCGTTGATCCCGAAGTAGAACTCCTGGGTCAGGAGCGGCGCCGGGCCTCCCTGCGCGCCCCCGGTGGTGAGGTAGCCGGCCCTGAAATCGACGATCTGCGCGGTGTGCATCTGCATCTCGAAGCTCACGATCGCGTCCCGCTGCTCGTTGGAAAGACCCACCGGAGATTGCGCGTGACCGATGGTGGCGTCGTTCGACTGGCGGGACAGGTCAAAGTGCAGCGAGGCGAAGCCCGTCGGCGAGGTGGGGTCAGGGGTGGTCTCCCGGCCGTCCCACATCACCGTGCTGAGGAACCGAAGATTCGTGGACGCCAGCGGCCGTCGGAAGAGCGAGAGCTCCGTGGCGCTGGCGAACCTGTAGGGGTCATCCACGGCAATCAGCTCGAACTCGGCGCCGGCCGGAACCCCGATCCCCACCCGGATGAGGCCGCGCTCCAGGAGGAGGCTGTACGCCCGCCGTCTGGCCTCGACCGTGGACACGTCCGCGAGCGGTGAGCTGGCTCCATCCACGAGCCGGAACAGCGGATCCGTGCCCTGCGTCCGCCGGAAGCGAGCCTGGATTCGCTCCGGGGTGATGGTCATCCCCCCCTCGGGCTCGTGGCAGGTGCTGCAGGATCGCCCGTTGCTCCCGAGCGACTGGAAGAAGGGGTGGTCGGGCTGCTCCAGCGGCTCGCCGTTCCCCATGAGGGTCAGCGACAGGCCGAAGCGGTTCAGGATGAGCTTCGAGCTCGGCCCTCGTCCCGTCCGCGCGTTCTCGGCGACGGCGGATCCGGTGCTCGCCGTGTCTCCGGCCCCCCCGCACCCGGAGCCGCCCCACGCTGCCAGCACAACGAGACACAGGAAGACGCCCCAGCGAGGTGTGACATCCGTCGACATCGCCCGACCTCCGGGAGCCGGGCGCCGGGAGCACATGCTCGCGATCCGGGCCGACCCTCACTCCGATCACGCGAAACGGGGTGCGGAGAGGACAGCAGCTCAGGGCTGGAGCATCTCTGCCAGCAGCAGGCGCGCCTTTTCCCAGTCACGGCGGACCGTTCCGGGGGCCAGGTCCAGCGCGACCGCGCACTCCTCCTCGGTCATCCCCGCGAAGTAGCGCATCTCCACCACCCGCACCAGGCGTGGCTCGACCCGCTCCAGCCTCTCCAGCGCCTGGTGAACCTGAAGGATCTCGACCACTCCGGCGTCCCGGGCAGCGATCGTCTCGGAGAGGGGTATCTGGACCGCGCTCGCGCCGTGGCGCTCCGCGGAGCGACTCCGCGCGAAGCTCACCACCACCGAGCGCATCGCACTGGCCGCGTACGCGAGCAGGTGGGCCCGAGCGCTCTTCCGGGGGGAGCTCGAGCAGCTGATCGAGGAGCTCACTCAACGCCGGCCATGACGTCTGGTCGATGCTCGCCATCAGCACCTCGCCGCTGCCGGCACGGAGAGCGGAACAAAAATCGCCCGCGGGCGTCGATTGTGCCATTCGACCATCCCGGGCGACGACCGGACACAGTTCCTCACCCGTCTCCCTTCAGTCCGCCGACCCACTGTCCGCCCGCTCGGCGGGCCAACGCTCAGACACTCAGCGCGGGTCAGGCAGCCCTGTGGTGAAGCTCGTGGTGTGCGGCGGCGCGCCCGAACGACGGACCGCCGGAGACTCATCGCCTGCTCCCGGGCAACGTGTGCCCGAGCACGCGCGCGATCAGTCCGCTCATCCGAAAAACCGACGTGTGTTCGGACAGCCCATGCACCCTGGGCCAGGCGTCCAGCCACTGACTTGCGTCCCCTGCGACAACGCGAATGCGTTGTCACATCCGGCGCTATCGCGGAACGAGCTCGGTTGCGGCAAACGTGCGGAACCGCGTGGTCGGGCTGTACGCAACCGTCTGGCACCGCCGCCGCAATGCTCTTCGTCCCGTCGCAATGGTGCGACGCACAGAGGAGCAGTTCATGGCCAGTTCAGCAACCTTCAGGATTCGCCGCGTCAAGTGTCGGGACGAGATGGGAGGGTCGTTCCGGGAAAAGTTCGGCAACGACGAGATCAAATGCGCCGTGTTTTCGGCGGATCTCCGGGGCTCGACCCGGAACAGCGGCAGGATCAAGATCTACGACGACTTCGATGACGGGGACGAGATGAAGTTCAACCCGCCCAAGGAGGTCGTCACCCTCGATCTGGCGGGCGCAACCGGCGAGGTCGAGCTGTCGTTCTCGGTTCTCTTGATCGAATCGCAGCTGACCGAGGGCGACGGCCTCCAGAAGGCCTGGGACGCATTCGTGAAGCTCTACGAGGAATCGCTGAAGGGCGAGCTGACGAAGCGCCAGATGACCCCCGAGAAGGCACGGGCGATCGCCCAGCCCGGATACTTGAGTCCTCGCTCGAGGCACCCGAGTGCGGTGTGGCATGCCGCTCTGGGGGGCGGTGCGCTCATGGCGGCAGCGGCCGGCGGAGGTGCCGTCGTCGCCGCTCCCGGCGCGGGTCCGATGTGGGTTGCGGCGACCGCTGACTCCGGGACGGGCACCGAGGACGAGAAGAAGAAGGAGGAGGAGAAGAAGACGGTGGGCGACGCGTTCATCGTCGCGCTTGGCACCGCGTGTGCGCTGTACGTCGTCAAGTACGCCGGAGCGGGAATCAGTGCGTTGATCGGCTGGGCCAAGGACAAGCTCTTCCCGCCTGTGGCGATCAAGGCCAAGGTCGATGCTTCCGCCCCACCGGAAAGCGTGCCGCCGAACGCCACCGGCGTCGTGGAGTTCCGTGGCCACGATGGGATCTACGAGATGGAATGGGACATCGTGGTCCGTTGATCTCCTGAAAGGGGCAGGGGCCGCGGACTGCGGCTCCTGCTCTCGTCCTTTCCACGGGACGCGCCTGCAGCGCGTGGCGCGGCATCGTGACCAGACGGGAGCGTCGGCCAGCTCTTGCGGAGCGCGCTACTTACGGGGGGCTTCGTGCAGCTCGATGGGGTTCCCGTCGGGATCCTCGACCTGGATCTGCTTCCCGCCTGGGCCCACCTCGACCTGGTTCCGGAACCGGGTCCCTCCCGCCCGGAGCGACGCCATCGTCGAGTCCAGGTTGTCCACGTAGAGCACGACCCTGTTCCATCCACCCGGCTCCTGCTGGCGGCCGTCGGGCATGGGTCGAGAGCCGGAGCTTCCCGGCCCGCTCAGGATCAGATGAAGGGCCCCGCGGCGGACGATCGCGAGCATCGCACCAAAGCGTTGTACGGCCAGGAATCCCAGGTGCTCGGTGTAGAAGGCCACCGCGCGTTCGAGGTCCCGCACCTGGTATCGGACCACTGCCGAGGACGTGTCCGCCGAGAACGGTTGTGAGTCTTGTGCGGTTCGGGGCTCCGTCATTTCAGGACCTCCTGTGTGCTTCTGCCAGCGACCTGCCAGGACGAACCTGCTCACGATGATGCCAGTGAGGCACCCTCGGAAATCAGAAACGGTCGAAATGCTGAGCGCCGGGCTACGCTGCGGGGTCATTCCCAGCCAGACCGCAAGCTTGGCCTCGGAGTCCTCGTGAACCGTTCCTGTCGCACGCTCCTCGTGCTGGGCTTGGCCATCATCACCTCGTTCTCGGGGAGGGCCCTGGCAGGCGCCTGAGCAGGGTGAAGCAACCCCACGCTCCCGGTCGGGGGCGCACAGACCACCACGGTGGACCCGAACCATCTTCGGCTCGACTTCGCCCTCGCGGTGAGCCGGGCGGTCGCCGTGCACGACGAGGAGTGCCCGGACATCGGGCCCATCTGCCAGGTTCGCCCCGAACCTCCCCAGCAGCACCACATCACGCTGTGGCTTGCCGAGCTCTGGGTCCTGGCCGAGTACGGCATTGCTCCCCATTTCGCGCTGCAGGGCGTCGTGCCACTCCGATTCGTCGACACCCGCACCCAGTTCACGGATCTCAGCGGCAACCCCATCACCCTCGACTACGAGAACATCCATCACCGCAACGGCACCCTCGTCGGGTTCGGTGATGTCCAGCTGTGGGCCCACCACGGCTGGAGGCTCGGAGAGTTGCTGGTCTCCGAGAAGCTCGGCATCAGCATTCCCACCGGCGGCGTCGAGCCGAATCCCTACCGGCTGGGCGAGGAGGGGCTGCCGCATCAGCACATCCTCTTCGGCACCGGAACCTTCGACCCGCTGCTCGGGCTGTCCCTGGCGCACGACTTCGGCTCCTTCCAGCTCTCGGCGTGGGCGCAGGCCCAGATTCCCCTCTACCGAAACAAGTACGGGTATCAGGCCGGCACCCGCATCCTCGCGGGTCTGCTCGGCTCCAGCGGGCTGGGGACTGCCGCGACCTCCTTTCGCCTGGCGCTCACCGTGGTGCAGGAGTTCGCCGAACGCTGGGACGGAGTGGTCCCCACCACCGATGGCAACCAGGGAAGGACGGACCTCCTGATCGGGCCGGGGATCACCATTCCCCTGGGCGCGGACTGGGGACTGAGCATCGATCTGCGAGGGCGAGTCTGGGGGCAGACCGTCAACGCCCAGCTCTCGCTCCCGGTGATTCTGGAGATCAGCCTCGGTAAGCTCTTCCATCTCGAACAGGACGTCGAAGAAGCGCACCCGGTCACCAGCCCCGAGGCCGACGTCCAGGACGTCGTCGAGCAGGGCGAGGCGGAAAAGCTGGGTGCGGTCACGGGCAAGGTGACGGTGTTCGATTTCTGGGCGTCCTGGTGCGAGGCGTGCAAGCCACTCGATGCCGCCCTCCGCGCGCGGGCGGCGAAGAATCCCCGGATGGCGCTCCGCCGGGTGAACGTCGTGGACTTCGATTCACCGATCAGCCAGCAAGAGTTGCCCGGTGTCTCGGTCCTCCCGCACATCCGGATCATCGGCGAGGACGGACGGATGCTCTTCGAGGCGAGCGGCACGCCCGACCAGCTCCTCGAGGCCGTCGACCGTCTTCTGCCGCCGGTCCCGTGACAGCAGCGGACGGCGTTGGCAGACCGAGGGGTTGCCCTGCTGCCCGGTCGACGCCACACGGAACTTCGCAATTCTGACGCGGCCGTGCGTGTTACCCGGGAGCATCTTGTTCTGAGTCAAGGAGGACGCCATGGCAAAGCCCATTCCCGAAGGTCTTCATTCGATCACCCCCAACCTGGTCGTCGACGGCGCGGCGGAGGCGATGGAGTTCTACAAGCGCGCGTTCGGAGCAGAGGAGATCTTTCGCGCTCCAGATCCGAGCGGCAAGAAGGTCTGGCACGCCAATCTCCGCATCGGAGACTCCTGCTTCTTCATCAACGACACCGCGCCGGAGATGGGTGCGACGGCGACCCCGTCCTCGCTGTGGATCTACGCGCCGGACGTCGACGCCGCCTTCGCCCGGGCGACGAAGGCCGGGGCGAAGCCGGCGATGCAGCCGCAGGACATGTTCTGGGGTGACCGGATGGCCACGGTGGTCGACAAGTGGGGGATCAAGTGGAACCTGGCGACCCACATCAAGGACCTCACGCCCGACGAGCTGAAGAAGGCGCAGGATTCCTTCGTCGCCGAGATGGCGAAGCAGAGGAAGTGACGGCGTGGACTTCCCGAAGGCGTGAGCGGAGACCGGTGTCAGCGCAGGAGTCACTCCTGCGCTGACCACCTTCGTCCGAGGATTCGATGGCACGAGCTCCTCGAGTGACGGTCAGACCTCAGACGTTGATTGCGGTCCGGGACGTGAAGGCCAGCAGTCGCTGGTACCAGACCCTGCTGGGGGTGCATCCATCTCCAGGCGACCCGGATCATCCCCACCGGCTCTTCTATGACCGGATGATGAGTGGAGAGTCTCTCGTCCTCCAGCTGCACCGCTGGGACGCGGAGGAGCACCCGAACTTGACGGATGCCGGCCGGGCGCCGCCCGGGCACGGCGTCCTTCTCTGGTTCGAAGTCGATGACTTCGATGCTGCCGTCGATCGCGTCAGAAGTCTGGGCGCTCGGGTCATCGAGGAGCCGCACGTCAACCCTGCTCCGCAGCACCGGGAGGTCTGGATCCAGGATCCCGATGGCTATTTCGTCGTGCTCGCCAGTCCGGACGGAGAGGCACGAGCCCTTCCGAGACGCTGATCTACTCCGCCTGCAGTGCCTGCAGCACGTCCACGCGGGCTGCCCGGGCCGCGGGCACCAGCGAGGCCAGCACTGCGGCCGCGCCGAGCACCACGGCGGCACCCAGCACGGGCAGGACACTGGGCAAGTGCAAGTTTTCGAAATAGCTCTCGGCCACCCGGCCAACTGCGTAGCCGCCCAGGAGACCGGCGGCGATACCGATCGCGACGAGGAGCACGCCCTCGCCCAGGACGTGCACCAGGAGCTGGCGAGGAGTCGACCCGACGGCGAGCCGCACACCGAACTCGTGGATGGACGCGCTCACCGAGAATGCCAGGACACCTGCCACGCCCACGACCGCGATGAGCAGCGCGACGGCGGCGAAACCGGAGAACACGAACGCGTTCAACCGGTCCGGCGCCAGCACCTCCGCCCGAACGTCGGCGAGCGTCGAGGCGCGCTCCACGGGCTGGTCCGCCGAGAGCTCGCGGATAATCCGGGTCACCGGCGTCACGAGCGCGTAGGGGTCGCCGGTCGTGTGCACGAACAGGCGGCCACCGTAGGGTACCTGCCGGAAGGGGTGGAAGACCGTCATCGCCGGCCCGGGCACGACATTCTCGTCGTCCACGTCCGCAACCACACCGACGATGCGGCGAAGTTCCTTCTTCCCTCGCCCTCCGAGGATGTGGTCGGTCCACCGGAAGTACCGGTTCACCGCGTCGCCATTGGGGAACATCCTCTGGGCGAGGCTCTGGCTCACGATCACCACGAGCTCGCCTCCGTCCCGGTCGTCGTCGGTAAAGTCACGACCGCTCAGCAGCGGGACGCCCAGCGCCGCAAAGAAGCCGGGGGAGACGTTCCTGAAACGGGCAAAGGGATCCGCTTCGCCCTCGGCGGGCGCGTAGCCGTCGACGGTGAACTGGTTGCCGGGGCCCATGCGGCCGGCGTCGCGCCAGGGCACGACGCTCCCCATCGCGACGCGCGTCACGCCGGGGAGCTGCTCGATGTGACGGGTCACCTCCTGGACGAAGTCGATCACCTGCGCGGCCGCGGGGGTGCCGACCACGGGCGGCGTCCGGACGTCGACCGCCAGCACCTGGTGCAGGTTGAAGCTCGCCCTCGCCGTCTGCAGAGCGGTGAGCGAGGTGAGGAGCATGCCGGCACCAGCAAGGAGCACGAACGAGAAGGCAATCTGGGTGATGGCGAACGCCTTCAGGCGTCGCTTGGTGTTCGGGGTGAGCCCCACGCCGCTGCTGGTGAGGGCGATTCCGTTCTGCGCCCGTGACGGCAGTCTCGGAACGTAGGCGAGCACCACGGCCGCCGCCATCGCCAGCACAGCGCCGACCCAGAGCAGGCTGGCATCCGGCCTGGCGTCGAGGGCCCGCACGGAGAAGCGGGCGGCATAGCGACCGACCACGGCCACGAGTGGCCTGGCGACCAGCACGCCCAGCACGGCCCCGGCTCCACACAGCAGCAGGCTCTCGGCGAGCAGCGTCCGCCGCAGGGCGCCGCCGCTCGCGCCCAGGGCGGCGCGCACCGCCAGCTCGGTCTGGCGTCGCACCGAGCGCGCCAGGATGAGATTCGCGACATTGGAGGAGGCGATCAGGAACACGACTCCCGCCGTCGCGAGCAGCACGATCAAGAGCGTCCGCGCGGGCGCGGCGAGCTGATCGCGCAGCCGCGTGACCTTCAGCTGAATGTTCGCGCTCGCCGGGTATGCTTCCGGGTGCTCGCGCATCATGGCGGCGTGCACGACGGTCAGCTCCGCGCGCGCCGCTTCCAGGGTGGCGCCCGGCGCGAGGCGACCGAAGAGGTCGGTCATTCGGTGAGTGCGCTCGTGCACCATGGTCGCCCCGAGGTGATGCGGGCTGGTCACCACATTCGCGATGATCTCGGTGTCGGCGGGATACGGCACCGATGGCTCGAGGACCCCGACCACCGTGGCGACGCGCGAATCGAGTCGGACAGTCTTGCCGACGACCTCCGGGTCGCGGTTGAGCGCCGTGCTCCAGAATCGATGGGTCAGGACCACGGCGCCCGCCGCGCTGGGTCCGTCGTCTGACGCGTTCAGCAGGCGGCCGAGCACGGGGCGAAGGCCCATCACGTCAAAGTACGTGCCGTTGACGACGCCCGCATTCACCGTGCGTGGCTCGCCCAGGCCATTCAGCGTGAACCCCGTGGTGGAAAAGTCGCCGAAGGCGCCAATCGTGCTTGCGCGCGCCTGGAAGTCGCGGACCTCGGGCATCGACAACGTCAGGTTCTCGGCGCGAAGGCCCGGTGCGCTCTGGCGGATGTAGATCAGCCGATCTTCGTCGCGATTGACGAGAGGGCGGAGGAGGACCTCACGGACGACGCTGAAGATCGCGGCGTTGGCCCCGATGCCGAGCGCCAGGGTCACCACGACGGTGAACGACAGACCCCTGGCGCGCAGGAGCGAGCGCCGGGCGAACCGGATGTCTCGCCACAGCGCCCATAGAACCTCGAGGCGTGGCTTCCTGTCGGGTGCCAAGGGAGCCTCCGATCCGCTCGTTCTGCAAAGCAGACGCCGTGCCAGATACACCGGACTGAGGACCTCACTGCACTGCAAGGGGTTCTTGCCCGGCCCGGCCTCTCCGTGAACACTGCCGCCTGCCCGGTTCCGGTACGCGACGGTCCCATGTCCGGGAACGGGGGCCAACGCGGCGCCGGGCGTCCGGGGCCTGGACAGGTTGCTCCGGGCGACGGGCCTCAGCGCTTCGGGAGAGGAAGAATGGCAATCTCCGACCCTCTCGAACATGAAGAACGTCCACGCCCGAGAGATGCGCGCGCCGATGGAGCAGCTGCGGCCATGGATCGAGGCAGCATGGTCGGGCTGTCCGCGCGATCCCTTCCCCCGTGACATCTTGAAGAGCTGGCGGAAGAACCCTCCGGATGCCGATCCGCACGCGCTCATCCCCGATGTGACCCGCGTGGGTCACGGGTTCTTCTCCTTCCGCTTCCAGTCCTGGGATGGCGAACGCTGGCGGGTGCGCTTCGAGAGCGATGCCGCTCGCGGCTGGCACGGCTTCGACCTCCAGACCAGTCCCCTCGGTAGCCGGGTCACGCACACCATCGAGGCCACCCAATCCGTGCGTGGCGCGCTCTTCTGGCACGTGTTCGTCGCTCCGATTCACGACTGGTTCCTCGAGGCCTTGTTCGACCGCATCGAGGAGGCTCTCCAGACCGGGGAGATGCCGGCCGTGACCCGTCGCCGGATGCCGTGGCGCGTGGCCACGCTCTTCGCAATTCTTCGGCGCCTCCCGGGGAGGCGGTAGAGTGGGCCCCCTCCCGCGGGTGCCCCGTGGGTGGAGTGAACGGAGGGTGAACAGATGAAGCGCTGGATGGTGGTCGGTCTGCTCGTCTGTGCCTGCGGAAGCGACAACGGTGGTGGCTCGGGGCCAGGGTCGATCAGCGGAACGGTGGGTGGGCAGCCGCTGAACGTGAAGGACGCCGTGTTCGTCCTGGAGAACAACGCGGTCGTGGTCCTGGTCGTCGATCGGGAAAACATCTGCTCGTCGCTGAGCGGGACCACGCTGCCCGGCACGACGACGGCCCTGTTCCTCTCCATTGCAAACTTCGTCCCTCCGGGTACCGTCAATCCCCACGTCACCGGCGACTACGCCTTCTTCGACCTCGGCGGCGGGACGTTCCCTGGCACCGCCGGCCGGTACTGGTTCGGGGGATTCGAATCGGTCGACGCCAGCTGCATGACGACCTCCACCAATCTGGCGACCGCTGGGACGGTCACGGTGACCCAGGTCGGCAACAGCTCCGGCACGAACTTCAAGGCGAATCTCACCAATCTTCAGTTTGGAACGGGCACCCTGAACGGGAACATCGAGGCCAAGTACTGCGCGGCGCTGTCCACGACGCAGTGCGGATCCCTCCTCGCCCGTCCGCCCGGGCCAGCCGAATAGCTGCAGCTGGCGGCTAGCTCGTCGCGATCGGGTTCCGCCCGCTCTAGGGTTCGGGGCGCCATGCGCTCCGTTCTCGCCCTGCTCCTCCTCGTTCCCGCCGCTGCACCGAGCACGCCGAAGCCTTCGCCGAAGCTCGACGAGACCTTCGCCGCGCTCGAGCGGGCCTGGTCGGCCGCGTACCAGAAGCATGATCTCCCGGCCATCGAGGGGTTGCTCGCCGAGGAGTACGTGGGCATCGACGGGCGAGGCGTGGTGTCGAACCGCGCCGACGAGCTCAACGAGGCGAGGGAGCGTCCCACGGGTGCCCCTCCTTCCCCGATGGAGATCCTCGCCGAGCAAGTTTCCGACGTGCAGGCCCGCGTCTACGGCGAGACCGCCGTGGTCACCGCCCTGAACACGGTCACTGCACGGACCCCGGACGGCGAGAGCAACATCCGCTACCGGCGGAGCACCGTCTGGGTGCGGCGGGGCGGCCGATGGCAGTGTGTTCATTTCCACGCCAGCCGGATCCTCTGACCTCTGAGAAGATCCGATCAGCTGACTCGTGTCCCCGACCCCTGGTGCAGGACGGCGTAGATCGCGTCACGCAGCTCGTTCGCCTCGACCCGCGCTTCCAGTCGTTCGTCGCGGTGTAGACCATCGGTCTGCTCGACCCGGAGCCGGTCCGGGCAGTGCGCGCGGCTGCCGGAGCGGCCGTGCGCAAGTCACCGAAAGGTCAGAGAACGTTCACCTGGCCAAAGCTCATCGGCTGGAGCGCCAGGTTGGGCGCGGTCGTGCACGCGGCCGCGTTTCCGATGAAGGAGAAGCTGATCGCGTCAGGCGAATTCCCGCCCCCGTTGTCCTGTACGCGGGTGATGACCGGCAGGCCGGACAGGTCGGCGCCGCCGAACGTGCCTGAGGTGATGAAGCCGCTCACCCAGGCCTGGTTGCCCTGGACGAACAGACAGTTGATCGCCACGTGAATGCCGCCCTCACCTTGACCGAACTGATCCGACCACTGGCCCTTCACGCTGCCGTCGGCGTACTGGATGGCGACGAGCGAGAAGTTCGCGTCCGTGTGGTTGGTCGCATCCTGGTCGGGCCCGCCCACGGAGACGACGTGCTGGACGCCTTGGGCGCGGGCAGCTCCGGCGGCGAGCACGAGTGAGAGTGCGAAAGTCATCGACCAGTTCCGGAGAGTCTTCATTTGTGTCCCCCTATAAGTGGTGAAGCGAGCGGCCGAGACCAGCAACGGCCGGGAATGGCCGTGTCCGCTCGCACGTGGAAGACAGGTGGCACTGGCCGTCGCGATGCACCCGCTCGCTGCGGATCAACGGCACCTCACGGCGAAACGCCGGAGCGTCCAGTTGCCCGGATGTGACTGCAGTGAACATCGGTCACGCGGATGGTGGGACTCCCGCCGCGAATGAAGCCGGTGCGAAGGGGATGAGCGGTGTCGCGTCGCTCGGGCTTGCGCTAACGAGAAGCGACTTGACCGGGCGTCCCACTCGCAACGGGGAGGGAAACGGCGCTATCGCTTGCTCTGCTCCATCAACGGCAGCAGCCAGGTCTTCGTGTTGCAGTTGCGGATGGCATGCCGGTAGGTGGGCATCGACACGATCCCGCTGAGCCCGTTCTCGAACGCTCACGGGTCTCGAAGAGCATGCTGCAGCTCTGGATGTACGTCGTGGTCGACCCAAAGCCGTGCTCGGCGAAGCAGTGGCGAGTTCTCGCAGTGCGCTCGATG
>Ga0070664_100003723_pt1 | contig 12292 bp, 10 predicted proteins | sample KBSC73metaG_FD_65863 | JGI IMG/M metagenome (GOLD analysis project Ga0070664, IMG submission 65863) | Corn rhizosphere microbial communities from Kellogg Biological Station, Michigan, USA - KBS C7-3 metaG | ecosystem: Host-associated > Plants > Roots > Rhizosphere > Soil ... | reverse complement strand
CACTCCGGCGACCCGGCGGTGCGACGGCTCCCGGCTCCAGCCCAGCGATCCGGCCTTCGTGCGCATCGACGGCGATCCGCGTCTGCAGCCGGCCGTCGACTGGAACGGCAACGGGCAGATCAGCGGGACCGATGCGCTGGACGTGAACTACGACGGGGCGCCGGGGCAGTCCTTCACCGGGTCGAACGACTTCGCCACCATGGACCTGCGGCAGGTGGGCGCGCGGCGCGCCGTCGGTAGTGAGGCGCTGAGCTACAGCGTGATCGATCCCACGACGGGCGTCGCTCCCGTTCCGCCGGCGCCGGCCGTCGGCGGCGGGCTCTCGCTCGACACCGGCTTCGGGGACCTCGGGTTCGGCGACCTCGGCTTTGGCGACCTGGGGTTCGGCGACCTGGGCTTCGGCGACCTCGGGTTCGGGGACCTGGGCTTCGGAGACCTCGGCTTCGGCGACCTGGGGTTCGGGGACCTGGGCGTGCCGGCGGATGAGGCGCTCGGGCCAGGAGACCTGAACCTCGACACGGCCGGCTCGCTCGGGAACGCGCCGAACACCCTGACCGCGGTCTCGCTCAAGAAGAACGGCGGCATCCAGCTCGCCTGGCTCCCTCCCCACGTGGGCGCGGCCATCGCCTACCAGGTGTACCGGGTGGAGGGCGCGAGCGTGACGCCCACCAACTTCGCCGCCCGCGCGCTGGTGGCCAACGTCGCGGGGACGGTGACGACCATCACCGACATCAGCCAGGCTCTGAAGCCCAACCGGACCTACACCTACTTCGTGGTGGCCACGCTGCCGCCGCCGCCGGACTGCACGCCGACGCCGGCCTACAACTGCGTCGACAACCAGCAGAGCAGCGTTTCCAACTTCGCCACCGTCACGTTCTGAGGGGAGCCGACCGCCGTTCCAGGTCGTCTCGACGTCAGCGGGAGCCGGCGCGTGACGCCGCGGCAGCGATGCGCCGGCGAACCTCTCCGAGGAGCGCGTCCTCGCCCGCGGGCCCCCTCAGGTCCACGTACCGCCGGTAGGAGTCCACGAAGGCTGTGGTGCCCAGGCCCTCCCGCACCCGTCCCTGTGTGTAGTCGAGGAGCGGGGTGATGCCGAAGGTGGGCTCCTCGTCCAGGAACAGCGCGAGCGCCTCGCCACGGCGGGCGTAACAGCGGTCGAGCTCGGAGTCGGCCTGGGCGAAGGCCCCGGCCTCCAGGTAGGCCCGGGCGAGCTCGAACCGGCCGATCCAGGTGTCGAGCAGCGTGTTCGCCTCGCCGAGGACGCTGATCGCCCGGCGCGGATCTCCAGCCGACAGCGCCAGCACGGCCTCGAGCACCTTGGCGTGCGCCCTGGGCTCGGCGGGGAGCTCGTTGGCCAGGGCCTGGGAGATGGAGCGGGCGGCCTCGGTCTCGCCGGTGAGCGCGTAGACGCGGCCGGCGAGGAAGCGGACCTTCAGCGTCTCGCTCTCGCCGATGGCCTGCCCCGCCGCGGCGACGGCCGCCGCCTTCCTGCCCCGCGAGAGCTCGGCGAAGGCGATCGCCGCCAGCTTGGCCCCGGCGCGGTCGGGGTTGCCTGCCTTCCGGTCGGCGGCGGCGCCCTCCTCGAGGATGCGCACCGCCTCCGCGTAGCGGCCGGAGTAGATGGCGAGGTCGCCACGGCCGGAGGCGGCGAAGGAGGCGCCGACCGGGCTCGCCCCGGCCAGGGCTTCCCAGGTCCGTCGAGCCTCGTCGAGCCGGCCCTGTCCGAGCTGCGCGAAGGCCATCGGGAGGTTTCCCAGCGAGCTCATCTGCTGGGCCCGCGCGGCCTCGACCTGGGCGCTGGTGAAGTCGCTGGCGTACGCGGCGTAGAGCGCCAGGTTCACCCGGTACAGCGCCCGGTTGGGGAGGATGGTCACCACCTCCCGCATCTCGTCGAGGGCCTGCGGCATCTCGCGCAACCGGGTGAGGCAGAGCGCTCGGTTGTTGTGGGCGGCCGCGTCCGAGCGGTAGCGGGCCACCAGCGCCCCGTACTCCTTGACGCACGAGGGATAGTCGGCGGTGAGGTAGTAGTAGAGCCCGCGCGCCCGGAATCGCTCGCGTGCGGTCATCCGGTCCACGTGACGGACGGCCTCGGTGATGTCCTTCTGGGCGTCCTGCTGCTTTCCCAGGTTCGCCGAGGCGATGGCTCGCCCCGCATAGGCGAGCCCGAACGCCGGGTCGCGCTCCACTGCGCGCTGGAAGCTCGCCCGGGCCGCCTCGAACTGGCTGGAGGCGAGCGCCTCCATCGCCACGGCGTACTCGTGCACCACCTCCAGCGAGGTGGCGGTGAGCGTGTCCATGGCGAAGCGCTGCTCGGCGTCGGAGGACTCGTCGCCGAGACGCTGGCGGATCTCCTCCGACAGCCGCCCCACCGCCGCCAGCACCCCATCGCGACTCGTCGCGTCCCGCGCCGCCCGGGCGACCACCTTCCCGGTCACCGTCTGCCGGGCGGTGGCCTCGAGCCGGTAACCCTCGTCGCGGCGCTCGATCTTCCCGCCGACCACCATCCCCAGCCCCTGCTTCACCGCCAGCTCGTTCGCCGCCCGCTCGTCGAAGGGGTCCGGAGGGTCCACGTTGAGGGCGCGGCGCACGTCGCTGTGGGCGTAGGCGGTGATGAAGGGCGCGCTCTCCAGGGCGAGCTTGATGACCGGCTCGAGCGTCCGGTCCAGCCCGCTGTCTCCGGTCGCGTTGGCGAAATCGCTGATCACCACGCTCACCGGCGCATGGGCCGCGGGCGGGGCGCGGGGGCGGAAGTACCAGACGGCAGCGCCGATGCAAGCGAGGACGAGCACGGCCGCCACCGAGACCCGGCGCACCCCAACCGTGCGCTGCGTCCGCACGGGGCGTCCGTCGTCGTCCAGGCGCGCCAGCGCCCCGGCCAGCTCCGCCGAGCTCCGGTAGCGTCGGGCGGGATGAGGGTCGGTGCACCGGGCGACGATCGCGTCCAGTGCCTCGGTCACCTCGGGAATCTCCCCGTGCAGCGCCGGCAGTGACTTGTCGGTTCGCGCCCTGAGCTCCTCGAGCGCGCTCGGTGACCGTGTATGCCGGATGCGCCCGCTGAGCATGTCGTGGAGCATCAGCCCCAGCGCGTAGACGTCGGCGCTCTGGTCCACCTGCTCGCCGCGGGCCTGCTCCGGCGGCATGTACTCGAGCGTGCCGACCATCGAGCCCGCCCGGGTGACGTCCGCGCGGTGCATGTCCATCGGGCCCGGCGCGAAGGGGAGGGCCGAGCCTCCATCCGACTCGATCGAGCCCAGGAGCCGGGCGATGCCGAAGTCGGTGATGAGCGCCTCGTCCCCCGCGCCGACCATCACGTTGGCCGGTTTCAGATCTCGGTGCACCACGCCCGCCGAGTGCGCCGCCACCAGCCCCGCGCAGATCTGTCGCGTCAGCCGCAGGGCACGCCGGACGGGCAGACGGCCCTCGCGCGCCAGGAGCGTCGAGAGGTCCGTCCCGTCCACGAAGGACATGGTGATGTACTTGAGGCCCTCGATCTCCCCCAGGTCGTGGATGCGCACCACGTTCTGGTGGCTGACCAGCCGGGCCAGGAGCAGCTCCCGCTTGAACCTGCGCTGGATCTCCCCCGCCACCGTGTGGTCGCTCATGATGTCCGGGCGGATGAGCTTGATCGCCACGTCGATGCCCAGCTCGGTGTCCCACGCCTGGTAGACGGCGCCCATCCCTCCGAGCCCGAGGAGCCGCTTGATGTGGTAACGGCGCCCGAAGGACATGCCGGGGACGAGCGGGCCGAGACCCACGCCGCTCCCCGGCGCGTTCGCATGCCCGGCGCCGCCCGCAAGAGGGCGCGGGTGGTGCCCCGGCGCCGCGCTCTCCGGCGCCAGCGTCACCGCCGTCCACGACACGGGCGGGGCATTCACCGTGCCGCAGGCCGGACAGCGCGCAGACAGGGGGAGAAGGCTGGCGCCGCACTGCTGACAGACGGCGCTCATCCGCCTCGAGTCTCGCGCCTCCTGCACGTACAACCTCGCATGAGGACGGGACGCTACTACACGCGTGGCACGGGACGCCCGTCTTCCTCAGCCGCTTGCCAGCACGCTGAGCAACGCTTCTCCGTATCGCCGGGTGCGCTTCTCCCCGAAATAGGGCACCCGGGACAGTGCGTGCAGATCCGCCGGGGGGGCTGCCGCGAGCTGCTCCACGAGGGGGTTGGGAAGGACGACGCTCGGCGTCACCCCGCGCTCGAGTGCCTTCGCCGCCCGGAAGGTCTTGAGGTCCTCCTCCCGCCGGCGGCGGCGGGGATCGCGTGTCGGAGCGGTGGGGACCGGCAGCTCGCCGCGCTGGGCGGCCGCCCGCAGCCCGCTCAGCAGCTGAAGCACCTCGTCCCCGTGCTCGCGGACGACCTGGCCTCGCACCCCCGGCGTGCGTGACAGCGCCTTGCGGTCCGTGGGGGGTCGAGTCACCAGCTCCTGGATGGCGGCGTTGGAGAGCATGCGCCCCATCGGCACATCCGCCGCCTCGGCCCAGGCGAGCCGCAGCGCATGGAGCCGGGTGCTCGCGGCGAGCTGGAAGGCCTGCTCCGCCGGTGGAAGGGTGCGGGGAATCTTCATCGCGAAGGGGGCCACCGACGGCCTCGCCGCCGCCTCGTCGGTGAGCCGCTCGCAATCGAGCTGGACCTCCTCCACGATGTCGGCCGCCACCACCGCGGCACTCACCTGGCGGCCCAGCTCGGTGAGGTAGCGCACATCGTCGGCGATGTAGCGATGCATCTCCGGCGGGAGCGGCCGGATCGAGAAATCGGATTGCTGGTGCCCCTTGTCCAGGGTCACCCCGAGCCGCTCGGCGGCCAGGTCCGCCAGGCCGACCTTGGGCCAGCCGAGGAGCGTCGCCGCACGGTGAGTGTCGAATAGGCCCCGGACCCGCACCCCCGCCTCCGCGAGGAACTGGAGGTCCCCCTGGGCGGCGTGGAAGACCTTGGTCCGCAGCGGGTCGGCGAACAGCGCCGCGACCGCCGCAGCCTCCACCCCCGGGGCCAGGGTGTCCACGAGCCAGATGTCCTGGTCGGTGCCGATCTGCAGAAAGCACAGCCGCGCCCGGAAGGCGTGCATCGCATCTGCCTCGAGGTCGACGGCAAACAGCCGTTCCGGCTCGAGGGCCCGGACCACGGCCGCGACGCCCATCCGGTCGGTGACATCGTGAGTGAGCTGGCTGAAGGGGGACACGAAGGGTCGTCTTTTACAGCGGAGGTCCGTAGGATGCCGCCCGCCGTGGAGAACGAATCACGCCTGGAGAAGAGCCTGCTGGGCCACGTGGGCCGGGCCATTGCTGACTTCGGCCTCGTGGAGGAGGGCGATCGCATCATGGTCGGCGTCTCGGGAGGGAAGGATTCGCACACCCTCCTGGACCTGCTGCGCATCCTCCAGCGCCGCTCCCCGGTGCGATTCGAGCTCCTCGCGGTCACCCTCGACCAGGGGCACCCCGGCTTCCCCGGGCACCAGCTGGTCGAGCACTTCGCCCGGGAAGGCGTGCCGTACCGCCTCCTCCGGGAGGACACCTACTCCATCGTCCTGGAGAAGACGCCGCCAGGGAAGACGATGTGCACCGTCTGCTCGCGCCTGCGCCGGGGCATCCTCTACAACGCGGCGGTGGAGCTCGGCTGCAACAAGATCGCGCTGGGCCATCACCGCGACGACGCCGCCGAGACCTTGCTCCTCAACCTCTTCTTTGCCGGGACGCTGCGGGGAATGCCCCCCATCCTCCGCTCGGACGACGGGCGGAACACCGTCATCCGGCCGCTGATCTACGCGCCGGAGGCGGAGGTCGCCGACTACGCTGCACTGAAGCGCTTCCCGATCATCCCCTGCGACCTGTGCGGCACCCAGGAGCAGCTGCAGCGCAAGCGGATGAAGCGACTGCTCGAGGATCTGGAGAAGGAGATCCCCCACGTGCGGAGCAGCGTGCTGGCGGCGATGGGGAACGTCCGGCCCTCCCACCTCGCCGACCGGGACCTGTTCGACTTCGCGGCCCTGGGCGCCCCGGGGGAAAAGGAGCGAGACGCTGCATGAAGCCGCAGACCGAAGCCGCCACCCGGGCCGACCGCAACGCCGCCCTGGTCGAGGTGATGCTGCTCGCGGCGATGGCCGACGGAGAGCTCACCGAGGGTTCCATCCAGACGCTGCTCCGGAGGGTGCTCGAGCGACCCGAGTTCGACGGGACCAACCCCGACGAGATCAGCGCACTGGTGGAGAAGAGCGTGAAGCGGCTGGCCTCCCAGTCGAGCCTGGAGTCGATCCTCCAGCGGCTGCGGGACCGCCTGCCGACACACCAGAACCGGCTCCTCGCCTTCGGCCTCGCCGCCTCGGTCGCCCTCGCGGACAAGAAGGCCACCCGTGCCGAGCTGGGGCTTCTCAAGACCTTCCAGGCCGCGCTGGGCATCGCCGAGGACGAGGTCGCGGAGCTGGTGGACGTCGTGGAGTCGGGCCGCTCGCTGAACGAGGTCCTCGGCGAGCCGCTGGAGCGCCTCTACGCGGAGGTGATGGTCCTGGTGACGGCCGCAGACGGGAAGGTGAAGCCCGCCGAGTCCCGTGCGCTCGTGGAATCGCTGGCCTCGGATCCGCTGTTCCGGGAGATCGACGCCGCCCGGGCACAGTCGTACCTGCGTGACTCGGTGGAGGGGCTCGCCGAGCAGGGTTTGCCCGAGCGGCTCCGTGTCCTCGCCCACGGTCTCACCACCCATGCGCAGCGGACGAGGGCGTTCGGCCTCGCGGTCCGCATCGCGCAGTCGGGCGGCAAGCCCTCCGCCGCCGAGATGCGGGTCCTGGACATGCTGCAGGCCACCTTCGGTCTCGCGGACGACGAGGTCGCCCGGCTTCGAGCCGAGGTGACGTGAGGAGCCAGGTGACCGCCCCGCGCACGGCGTTCCGGTTCGGGTTGCCCCCCTCGCTTCCGGTCGCACCGTTCCCGGGCGCCACCGGCCGGCTCACCCGGGTGGTCTCGGCCATCGTGGGCCGGCAGGCCACGGTGGTGACCCTCTCCGACTACGACGCGCTCACCGACGCGCTCCGCCGCGACGAGCTGGACGCGGCCTGGGCGCCGCCGCTGGTGGCCGCCCGGGCCGAGGCCCTCGGAGCGCGCATCCTGGTGCGCCCACTCCGGCGCGGCTCGGTGCGCTCGCGGTCGGCGCTGCTGGTGCGCAGCGACTCCTTCCTGCAGCTGGAGACCCTCGGAGGGACCACCGCCGCGTGGGTGGACCGGCTGTCGCTCGCCGGCCACCTGCTTCCGATGGCCTGGCTTCGGGAGCGCGGGCTCGAGCCCGGCAAGCTCTTCGGCCAGCAGCTGTTCCTCGGAAGCTACCAGGCCTGCCTGGAGGCGCTCCTCGGGGGCGAGGCGGACCTCGCCGCGCTCTTTGCGCCGCCGGAGGGCCATGACCTGCGCCAGGCGGTGGAGGAGGTCGCTCCCGGGCGTGCGGGAGACGTGCGGGTGCTCGCCTGCACCATGCCGGCGCTCCACGACGCCTGGCTCGTCGCCCCGCACGTGTCGCTCCAGGAAGCGCTGCGGCTCGAGCGGGGACTCTGCTCGGTCCGGGAGCTGCCCGAGGGGACGGCACTGCTGCGGGACGTTCTCCGGGCCGAGCGGCTGGAGCGTGCCCCCGAGCTGGGGCACCGGGAACTCTTTACGCGCGGGCTCACCGAGGTGACGCTTCCGTTACGAGCGGAAGCATCCGCTTGAAGGGCCCCCGAGCCGCCTGGTACGTCACGCCCTCGAGCATGCGGCCAACCGCCGGTGAAGGATCCGAGATGCCGCGTCGCTGGCGCGCTCTGGGTCGCGTGAGCCCGGACGCGCGGGGCCTGCGCTCCTGGGCGGTCCCTTGCCTCCTGGTGGGCGCGGTCGCCACGCTCGTGGACGTCGGCGTGCTGCTCGCCGCCATCCGCTGGCTGGGCGCATCGAGCGCCGAGGGCGCGATGCTGGGCGTGGCGGTGGGAAGCACCGTCGCCTTCCTGGGCAACCGACGGTTCGCCTTCCGCAGCTGCGCCACGGCGTGGGTTCCGGAGGCGCTGCGATTCGTCGCCGGAACGTTCGCCGGGATGCTGGTGCACGCGACGCTGGTGCGGACGCTCGCGGACCGGGCGGGAGTGCCGGTGGTGCTGGCGAAGCTGGTGTCCGATGTCTGCGTCTTCACCGTCGGCCAGCTGTTGCTCCTGCGCTTCTTCGTCTTCCCCGCGCGGCGGACGCTTCAGTCGCTCGGCAGGGCGAGGGTCGCGCGCTGGGACGCGGCAGACGCGACGCTCGAGCAGCCGATCGCGCGCGTGGGCTGACGGAGCTCACAGCGGAGACCAGGCTGGTCGGTTGGATGATCGCGCCTGGTTCCCGCGGTCAGGAAACCGTCGGGGTCTCGTCGGGGAGCAGCTCACCGCTCGCCGGCAGCAGCAGGATCGCCAGGGCGCGCGCCTGAAGCTCGCTTCCGCAGCGGTATTCCTGGACTTTCCCGTTCGATTCGACGCGCAGAATCCACATACCCTCCTCCTCCCGGAGGACGGGCAGCTCGGTGCTCTCGGAGGTGGGTTCCATTCGCGCCACCCCTGGTCGAAGCAGGTGCCATGCCGGGCCCCCGGTCGAGCCCGGGTCCGGTGAAGACGGCGGGTTGCACGAACCCCTCCCCGTTCACGAATCGGCAGTCTGCAGACACTGCTATGCAAATTTTGCAGTTTTCTCGGCTTCCGCCCACTCCCAGGCGCTCCGGTACCCACCCAGTGCCTGGGCACGCTCGATGAGCCCCGCATAGAACGGGTGGCCGCCCAGGGTGGCGCTGTCCCCCACCACGAAGGCGTGCACCTTCGCCCGCGTGAGGGCGACGTTCATCCGCCGCAGGTCGGTGAGAAAGCCGAGCCTCCCTTCCGCGTTGCTCCGGACGCAGCTCACCAGCACCGCCTCGGCCTCGCGGCCCTGGAAGGCGTCCACGGTATCCACCTCGATGCCGAGCGGCTCGAGCAGCGGTCCCATCCGCGCCGCCTGCGCGCGGTACGGGGTGATGACTGCGATCTGCGGCGGGCCGAGGCCTTCGGCGAGGAGCGCGCGCGCCCGGGCGACCACCACCTCCGCCTCGCCGGGATTCTCCAGGCTCTCGCTCCCCTCGGGCGCGACCTCCTCCCAGCCCTTTCCCGCGGAGTCGAGGAAGAGCAGGGGAGGAGCATCGAGGTCTGCCCCGGGCAGCACCGTGGCCAGCGTGCGGCCGGCGACGGAGGGATGTGCGCGGAGCGCGCCACCGTAGAAGGCGCGGGAGGGCAGCTCCATGAGCTCGGCGTTCATCCGGTACTGCTCGCGGAGCATCTGGCGGATCGGCTCGCCGTGCACCGCGAGCAGCCGCTCGAAGAGGCTGGTGGCGAGGCCCCCCGCGGCCGCCTCCTGGGAGAGGACGGTGGGCGGCAGCTGCCGGTGGTCGCCGGCGAGCACCACCCGCTCGGAGCGGAGGAAGGCCAGAAGCGTGAGTGGTTCGGTGGCCTGGGTCGCCTCGTCCACCAGGGCCAGCGGGAAGCGGAGCGTCGCCAGCGGTGCGCCGCCGAGCGCGGTGAGCGTGGCGCAGAGCACGTCCGCGCCCCCGAGCACGTCGCGGACCGCCTTGCGTTCCAGGCCGCGCGCCTCCTCCATCAGTGCCCGAGCCTCGGCCTGTGCCGAGCGAGCATTGGCGAAACGCTCGCGGCTCCGTCCGCGCTGCCGCTGCTTGCGCGCGTGCCCGAGCAGCTCGAACGCGTCGTCGAACAGGTCGCGCGCGAGCTTCCGGTCGGGGTGGTTCTCCACCTGGACGTCGAGGGTGTGCTCCACGAGCCGCGGGGAGACGCGCGCCGGATGGCCGATGCGGACGACGCGCATCCCCTCGGCGAGACAGAGCTCCACGAGGTGATCCACTGCCGCGTTGCTGGCCGCGGTGCAGAGGATGCGGCCGTGGCGGGCGACGGCGTTCCGGGCCACGGCGGCGAGGACGGTGCTCTTGCCCGTTCCGGGAGGTCCGTGGACGCAGAAGAGATCGCGTGCGCCCAGAGCGCGCTCGACTGCGAGGCGCTGCTCCGGGTTCAGCGCGTCGACTCCCTCGGCCGGGCGCTCGGGCTCGAAGCGCGGAGCCTCCCTGCCGAGGAGGACCTCGCGGCAGCGGCCCGGAGCGCCGCGGTCCCCGGCGGCGATCTCGGCGACGGCGGCGTCGGCCCGTCCGAACGTGACGTCGTCGGCGACCAGGTCCACCACCAGGCGGCCGGCGCGGACGAAATCGGGAGGAGGACGATCGAACGCGAGCTGGAGGCTGTTGCGGCCGCCACGGACGACCAGCGCCCGCTGGGGTGGCGCCACCTCGGCCCGCCGTGGCCTGGCCTCCACCACGTCGCCGGGGCTGAAGGGATTCCGCCAGGGCTGGCCGCCCGCGCGGGCCAGGGTCACCAGGAAACGGCCGCCGAGCCCGACGTCCTCGTCGCTTGCCTCGAGGTCTCCGGCGGAGAGGCCCAGCGCCTCGCGCTCCCCCTGCGACAGGCGGCCCCGCTCGCCGGCAAGTCGCTGTTCCTCGGCGCGGCGCTCGAGCGCGAGAAGACGGCGCAGGTGCTCGAAGTGCTCGGGCCCGGGTGGAGCGGCGGCCATGCCCCATCCTGCCACCGGAAACGAGGGGGTGAGGTGCCGAGAGATCCGCGAGCGGGGGCCCTGCGTTGAAGCTCCAGGCGACTCAGTCACGACGATGGAGTTGCGTCCATGACGTTCCTTCTGATGGCGGTAGGCATGATGGCTGGAACACCCGAGCTGGAAGTCGATCCGACCGGGCACGTCTTCACCTCCAGGGAGGGAATCGAGGTCGCCCTGGCGGCGGTCCGCTCGCCCGGGCCCAAGCGCGCCCTGGTCCGGATCACCCGTGGCGGCATGAGCACGGCGTCGAAGGTCTGGCTCGCGCGGGTGTGGGAGAGCCTGGAGATCTCCGAGTACACGGTGAAGATCGGCCCGAAGGACCATCGGCTCCTGATCACCCGTGCCGGCTTCCCGGTCGTCTACCTCCCCGAGGACGGTCGCGAGGTGTCGATCCACTGGCACGACGAGAAGAGCCGCGCCTTGAATACCCGGCAGCTGCTCGAGGAGTACCGGCGGCAGGAGAAGACGAAGAAGTAGCCCCGGCCTTCCGGCGTGCGGCTAGGAGGCCGGCTCGGCGATCACGCCCTTGCGGCGCATGTCGGCCCCGGCAGCCTTCACCAGGTCGCGCATGAACTGATCGAGCCGATCCGGGTTGGTGGTCTCGCTCTGGCCGGCCCAGACGAGCTTGTTTTGCTTGAGGTCGAAGACCAGCATCTCCACGCGAACAATGGTGTCGGTCACCACGTAGCCCGGGCTGTAGGCAGCCCCCCAGCCGTAGCCGTAGTACGGCCCCCAGCCGCCGGCATAAGGGCCCGGCCCCATGTAGCTGGGCGGGACGTAGGTCTGCTGCTGGTTGACGGCGATCGGGCGCATCGCGAAGAGCGCGACCGCACCCGAGTCCTGGATGGCAGCCGCTGCCTTCTCCCGGTCATCGACCTGGTCGGTGGGGATGAGGGTGAAGGAGGGGATGGGCCGGAGGCCACGCTGCCGCAGCTCCTCGCCGAGCAGGTCCTCGCCGGTCCGTCGCGTCGTCTCCTGCTTGCTCATGACCATGGCGATGACGAGGTCACCCTGCTTCACCGAGAGCGGTGCCGCGTCGGGCGCCTTCCAGCTGTTGACGAGCTTGGTGCCGCCGGCACAGGCGCCGAGGGCGAGCATCAGCAGTGCGCTGCAGGTCCTGCCGGCGAACCTCGAGAACATGGGGGCTCCTTGTCGTTCAGGGCCCAACGCTGCCCCGGCGCGGCGTCCGGACGCCAGCGCGGAGTGATGGCCCCTAGGGGGCATTGACCGGAGTCGCCGGGCCGGGGCCCTCGTGACACTGGCCGAGCGCGCCCGATGGCGCCGGACGGTTCCGCTTCCGGACGGTTGCATGCCGGCGGCGGCGCGCCCTAAGGGCAGACCCATGAACGCGTCCGGGCGCAGCAACCGTCTCGCCGCCGAGTCGTCGCCGTACCTCCGCCAGCACGCGGACAACCCGGTGGACTGGTACCCCTGGGGCGACGAGGCGCTCCGCCGGGCGCGGGCGGAGCAGCGGCCAATCCTTCTCTCCATCGGGTACTCGGCCTGCCACTGGTGTCATGTGATGGCCCACGAGTCCTTCGAGGACCCGGCCACCGCCCAGCAGATGAACGCCGACTTCGTCAACGTGAAGGTGGACCGGGAGGAGCGTCCCGACCTGGACCAGATCTACCAGGGCGTGGTTCAGCTGATGGGCGGGCAGGGCGGCTGGCCGCTGACC
>Ga0070664_100003721_pt1 | contig 12292 bp, 11 predicted proteins | sample KBSC73metaG_FD_65863 | JGI IMG/M metagenome (GOLD analysis project Ga0070664, IMG submission 65863) | Corn rhizosphere microbial communities from Kellogg Biological Station, Michigan, USA - KBS C7-3 metaG | ecosystem: Host-associated > Plants > Roots > Rhizosphere > Soil ... | reverse complement strand
TCGATGTCGTCGCCTGGCACGGCAATTACGCGCCCTATCGCTACGATCTGTCGCGCTTCAATGTCATCGGCAGCATCAGCTTCGACCATCCAGATCCGTCGATCTTCACGGTCCTCACGTCGCCCAGCAACGTGCCGGGCCGGGCCAACGCCGATTTCGTCATCTTCCCGCCGCGCTGGATGGTGGGCGAGGACACGTTCCGCCCGCCCTGGTTCCACCGAAACGTGATGAGCGAAGCGATGGGACTGATTCACGGCGCCTATGACGCGAAGGCCGAGGGGTTCGCGCCGGGCGGTCTGTCACTCCACAATCTCATGAGCGGTCACGGACCCGACGTCGACAGCTGGCGCAAGGCGAGCGAGGCCGAACTCAAGCCGGTGAAGATCGAAGGCACCATGGCTTTCATGGTCGAAACCTGTTGGCCGTACCGGCCGACCGCGTGGGCGCTCGAGCGTTCCCAGCCCGATTATGATCAGGCATGGGCGGGCTTCCCCAAGGCGAAGCTCCCGTGATCGACGAAAGTCATGACCCGTCGCTGACCAGCTGGTGCGCGAGCGCTCACGGAAGCGATTTTCCGATCCAGAATCTACCGCTCGGCATCTTCTCGGTCGGGGAGCGCCGCCGCCGCGCGGGGGTCGCGATCGGCGATTACATCCTCGACCTGACTGCCATTGCGGACCTGTTGGACGAGGATTGGCGGGACGACCTTGCCCAACCGGTGCTGAATGCCTGGCTGGTGCGTGGCCACGAAGCACAGCTCGCGCTTCGTCACCGCCTTGTCGAATTGCTCTCGGACGACAGGTATCGCGACGATATCGAGCCGCAGCTCGTGGGCCAGACGGAGGTCAGGCTGCATGTCCCCTGCCTCGTCGGCGACTACACCGACTTCTATGTCGGCATTCATCACGCGACCAACGTCGGCCGGCAGTTTCGACCCGACAACCCCCTGCTTCCAAACTATAAATATGTCCCGATCGGCTACCACGGGCGCGCCAGCTCGGTGCGGGCGTCGGGCGAGCCTGTCGTGCGTCCCAATGGTCAGCGCAAGGCCCCGGACGCCGATGCGCCCGAATTCGGGCCAAGCCGCCGCCTGGATTACGAGCTGGAGCTCGGCATGTGGATCGGTCTGGGCAACGATCTCGGTCAATCGATTCCGATCGCCGAGGCGGCCGACCATATCGCCGGCTATTGCCTGCTGAACGACTGGTCCGCCCGCGACCTGCAAGCCTGGGAGTATCAGCCGCTCGGACCGTTTCTCGCGAAGAACTTCCTAACGAGCGTGAGCCCGTGGGTGGTGAGCCCCATTGCGCTGGCGCCGTTTCGCAAGCCGATGCCGGCGCGGCCCGCCGGCGATCCCGATCCTCTTCCATATCTGAGCGACCCGAATGACCGTGAAAGCGGCGGGCTCGGCATCAATCTGGAAGTCACCCTTACGACCGAAAGAATGCGCGCGTCGGGTCTTGCGCCTCATGTCCTATCGGAAGGCTCAGCCGATGCAGCCATGTACTGGAGCGCGGCGCAGATCATTGCTCACCACAGCTGCAATGGCTGCAATCTTCAGCCCGGCGACCTGATCGGCACCGGTACTCTTTCGACCGCCAGCGCAGGCGGGCTTGGATCGCTGCTGGAGATCAGTCAGGGCGGCAAAAAGCCGCTTGAACTCGCTACCGGCGAAAGCCGCAGCTTCCTCGAGGACGGTGACGAAGTCACGCTGAGGGCTTGGTGCGAGGGCGACGGCGCGATCCGCATCGGGTTCGGTGAATGCATTGGACGGGTGGTGTCCGCCCCGTAGGACCACTAAAAGTAAGGGGCAGGGCAAGGGGTCGCCATATGCTGTTCCGCCAGCTGTTCGAGCCGGTATCGTCCACTTACACCTACCTTCTAGGCTGCGAGGAGACGGGCGAGGCGGCATTGATCGATCCCGTCCTGGAGACGGTTGAACGCGATCTCGACCTGATCCGGGCGCTTGGCCTCAAGCTGGCGTGCACGCTCGAAACCCACATCCATGCCGATCATGTGACGGGTGCCGGCCGGCTGCGCTCGCTTGCCGGTTCGAAGGCGGGTTTCCCTGCGGCCAGCGGCGCGGACTTCGTCGATTTCACGATCCAGGAAAGCGAGCCGGTCCGGCTGGGGACATTGCAACTGCGACCGCTCTACACGCCTGGCCACACCGACGATCATCATGCCTATCTGCTGGAAAGTGACGGCGCGGTTCGCGTGTTTACCGGCGATGCGCTGCTGATCGAAGGGTGTGGACGCACCGACTTCCAGAACGGCGACGCCGCGACTTTGTACCGGTCGGTGCACGAGAAGATATTCGGGCTTCCAACCGAGACGCTCGTTTATCCCGCGCATGATTACAACCAGCGCCACGTCAGCAGCGTTGGCCAGGAAAAGGCGCGCAACCCGCGCCTGGGCGGTGGCAAGAGCGTCGACGAGTTTGTCGCGATAATGGCCGGCCTCAACTTGCCGCGGCCGAAGAAGATGGATCTCGCGGTGCCGGCGAACCGTGCCTGCGGCGACGTCAGCGAGCGGCTGTCGCCAAGCTAGCGCTCGTTGTCCCAAATCATGTGGATGATGCGCCAGCCGCGGTCCGGATCCTTGAACAACTGGATGGAATTGATCCCGCGCCGCTCCGGCTGTTGATCGTCGGGCGAGGTTCGCGCCTCATAGTTGCTCCAGACATGCGCGATATTGCCGAAGCGGTCGATCCGCCGTCCGGTCTCGACCTCGTAGAATGGGTTCGCCGCGAAGAAGGGTGTCGTATCGCGCGAATAGTCGTCGAGGCTCATCGATTTCTTGGCGGCCCGACCTTCCTCGTCGACCCAGGTTCGTACCTGTCGTGCTTCCGGGAGAAAGCATTTCTCCTGGCGCGACCAGTCGCGCGGGCCAGCCGGCCCGGAGATCATCGCGTACATCTCATCGATGACCGCGCCGATCGCGGCTTCCTCGCTCACGTGCGGATGCCTGAGTCCATGGCTTCAGCGCGCTTCTGATAGTCCGCGGCCAAGCTAAGGTGCCGCTGGCGCGCGGCCTCCGTCAGCGCGCGTTGGGCGGCAAGCTTTTCGCGCGCAGCCTGCCGATGCAAATAATGGACGCTGGGGTACACCCGAACCCTCCCTTTCGAGCCTAAGTCCATGTTCCATCGCGAAAACGACCGCGAGGCAAGCTTTATTGTAAGTTGAATCCGCAACGCAGAAGCGCCTGTAAATGAACGGCTTAGCTCCGATCACTCTTCGGTGCGAATGAGGACGGTCTCACCGATCAGCAGGAACAGGAGAAATGGCGCCCAAGCCGCGACGAGCGGTGGGTAGGTGCCGGCGTTGCCCATTGCGAGGCTGAAGTTGTCTACAACGAAATAAGCGAAGCCGAGCGCCATGCCGATGACTGCGCGCAGAAGCACCTGGCCGGACCTTGCGAGGCCGAACGCCGCGATCGCCGCGAGAAGCGGCATGAGGACGGTCGATAGGGGCCCCGAGATCTTGTGCGCAAGGCCCGCGCGAGCTTCGTCGGCAGGCCGGCCGGCCGCTTCCAGTTCCGCGATCCGCGTCTTCAGAGTCCAATAATCGAGTTCCGTCGGGTCTACCTTCGCGAGGGTCAGTTGGTTCGGTGTCACTCCCTGCATCGATGACATCGCCGGCAACCTGCGGATCACGTTCATGTTCGCATCGTAGACACGGACGTCCTGGAGCACCCAATCGCCGGAAGCGGGGCGGGGGTAGGCCCGAGCGGCCTCGATCTCCCGCTGAAGCACCCCGCCGGAGCGGTCATAGATGGTGATCCGTTGGGCATTCTGGCCGCCTTTCCCGACGGTTCCGGCACGAATGAGGTCGTCGCCGTTCAATACCCACACATTGCCCTGGATGCCGCTCGTCGGCGGGATCGGCTTGTAGTCATTTTCCCCCCAGGCTGTGACCACGCGGGTCGAGTTGACGACGACGCCTTCGTTGAAGGCGAACAGTGCGCCGGCAATGCCGATGCTCGCAACGACGAGCGGAGCGAGGATCTGGTGCGCGGAGAGTCCCGCCGCCTTCATGGCGACCACTTCGCTGTGCTGGTTGAGACCGACAAAGGCGATCAGCGTACCCAGGAGAACCGAGAAGGGAAGGAAGCGCGAAACCAGCATCGGGATCCTGAGCGAGACATATCGCCAAAGATCGGCGTCGCTGTTGCCGGGCACCGCGAGGATCTTGCCGGACTCGCCGAGAAGGTCGAGCGTCATCAGGATCAGCACAAGCGCCAGCAGCACGGCGAGGCTTCGCGTGAGGAACAGCCGCACCATGTAAAAGGCCAGCCGCCGCGACGGAAAGAAGCTGAGATTGATCATGCTTCCCTGGGCTTCGGCATCATGCCGCGCACGCGCTTGGCGGCTGCGGCGAAGAACCATTCGAGCGCAGCGATCGGCTGTCCGCCCGGCTTGTGCGCCAGCACATGGTACATCCAGTAGACGAGCGCGGAGAGGAGCAGCAGCGGCACCCACAGCCCGAGGGTCGGATCGACCCGGCCCCGCGTCGCCGCGGCCTCCGCATATTGGTTCACCTTGTGATAGGCGACGACGATCAGGATCGCGACGAAGATCCCAAGGCCGGAACTGCTGCGCTTCGGCGGCACGGCCAAGGCAATCGCTAGCAGCGGGAGCATCAGCATCATCACCACTTCGACCAGGCGGAAGTTCAGGTGCGCTTCGGCTGCGATGCGCTCGGCCTGAGTTTTCCCGCCGCCGCCGTACCCGATGCGCCATAGCTCATGGAGGTAGAGCTCATCGGCTTGACCGGCGGCTCGGCGCCGGAACTGATCGATGACGGGAAGGCTCACCGGGAGATCGTAGCTGTCGAACGCCAAGGTACGCGGCGTCCTGAACTTCGGAGAGTCCTGCACAAGACGGCCCTTCGTCAGCCGGAAGATGATCTTGTCCGGATCGTCGGTCGCGAGGAAGCGGCCATGTTCGGCAGTCGCAGCGACGGTCATCCCCTTGCTGTCCTCGCTTTGCACGAAGATGCCGTGCAACTGGGTCCCCTTGTTCTCGCTTCGCTCGATCCGCAGCGTGAGATGTTTCCCCAGCCGATTGAACTCGCCGACCTTGATCGCTGCACCCAGAGCGCCGGACTTGAGGTCGAAACGGAGGCCCTCGTAGCGATAATGGGTGAATGGCTCGAGATAGCCGACGATGAACAGGTTGATGATCGCGAGGGGAATCGCAAAGACAAAAGGCACGCGTAAGAGGCGGGAGTAGCCCATGCCGATCCCGCGTAACGCGTCCAGTTCCGAGGACAGCGCCAGCTTCCGGAAGGCGAGCAGGATGCCGAGCATAAGCCCGATGGGAATGCCGAGCGCCAGATATTCTGGCAGCAAATTGGCAAGCATTCGCCAGACGACGCTGACTGGACCGCCTGCGTCGACCACATATTGGAACAGACGAAGCATCTTATCGAGAACGAGGAGCATGGCCGCGAGGATGAGCGATCCAAGCAGCGGCACCGCAATCGAGCGGGCGAGATAGCGATCGATAAGACCAACTTGGGGCAAATTTGGTCGTCCCAGCACCATGATTTGGCCGCAAAGGCAGCCGAGATTGCAAAGCGTACGGATGCATCCGGCGTGCCGGCGTTTCCGTTCGTTAAGGCCCCTATAGCGAAACGGCTCGCGGATTCATGTTGAAAGTGGCGCCCATTGACGACGCACTTGTCCCCACGGGACAGCTATGCGCGCACGCTGCGCCCAAGCAGCGTATAAGAATTGCGCTGCTGTCCAACCCGAAGTCGACCGGCAATATCGCGCAGCTGCCAAAGATTCGCGAATATTGCGCGGACCACCCGGATGTCTTCCATTACGAAGTCGAGCACGCCAGCCAGATCGGCGAAGCGATGACCTCCATCGCCCGGGTTCGGCCGAGCGTCCTGGCAATCAACGGCGGCGACGGTACGGTGCAGGCGGCGTTGACCGAGCTGTATAATGGCGGGCATTTCGATGAGGGGCGTCCGCCGGTCGCGGTGCTGCCTAGCGGAAAGACCAATCTCATCGCGCTTGACCTTGGCGCGCGCGGCGATCCCGTAGAGACGCTCGAGCGGTTGATTGAGCTGGCTCGGACGGACGATCTTGCTCGCTATACCGTGGCACGCGAGTTGATCGCCCTTCGTCACGGTGAGCGCGAGGAGCCCGTTATCGGCATGTTTCTGGGTGGCGCCGGCCTTGCCGACACCATGATCTACTGCCGCGACAAGATTTACCCGCTCGGCCTCCCGAACGGCCTGGCACACGGCATCACGGCCTTCGCGCTGCTCATGAAACTTGTTCTGCGCATCAAGAGTAATTTACTGCCGCCGGATCCGCAGCCGCTCAACGTATCCCTTCACGAAAAGGGGAACAACATAACCGGCCGCTTCTCGCTCCTTGCCGTGACGACCCTCGAAAAGCTGCTGTTGTCGAGCGAGCTCGGCGGTCGCCGCGAGGGCGTTCTCAAGCTGCTCGCCGTCGAGGAGCGGCCCTCTTCCATCCTGCGCGGACTGATGGCGAGCCTCGCGGGCAAGCTAGGTCGGGAAAGCGTTCGCGGCGTTCACTTCGAGGAAGCGGACGAGATCACTATCGAAGGCGAGAATAGCAACGTGATCCTCGACGGCGAGATGTTCCGCGCCGTGAGCGGCAGTCCGATCAATTTGAGACTCGCGCAACCATTGTCGTTCGTGAAGCTGGCTGCCTAGGCTGCGGCCGCAATGCCGGAACTGCGTGAGTTGGTCGCGAAGGAGCTGAGACTGCCCGTCGATGCGCGGGTCAGCGCAATGGCAGCGGCGATTGCAGCCAAGCATGGCTCGGCCTCCCGAGCGGTCCTGTTCTACGGGTCCTGCCTACGCGAGCAGCAGCTCGACGGCCTGATGCTCGACTTCTACCTCATCGTGTCGAGCTACACTGCTGCCTACGCCAAGCGTTGGCTGGCTGCGGCAAACAGGCTCATTCCCCCGAATGTCTTCTACTTCGAGCATGACGGTCTGGTGTCGAAATATGCCGTCCTGAGCGAAACGGACTTCCACCGCTTGTGCGGGCCGGAGACCAGCAATGTGTCGGTCTGGGCGCGGTTTGCGCAACCCTCGCGCCTGGTCTGGGCAGCTGATCCTGAGGCAGCACAAAAGTCTATCGAAGCCGTGGCGCGCGCTGCGCCGACGCTCTTGGCCGCCGCGAAGCCGCGACAGGAGGAGGCGCTCGATCTATGGCGCCGCGCATTCGCACTGACCTATTCGGCCGAGCTCCGCGCTGAGCGCAAGACGCGCTCCACCTCGGTCGTCGATCTCGACCCCAAACGATACCGGTTATTCACAGGACCAGCACTGAAGGCGGCGCAAGGCCTGCGTCCTCACGGTAGCTGGGCGCGCCGGCGCTTCGAAGGAAAGGCGCTGACGGTCATGCGCCTGGCGAAGGCGAGCCTGACTTTCGCCGGAGGCGCCGACTATATCGCCTGGAAGATCAACCGGCATGCCGGCACGGACATCGAGCTCAAACCCTGGCAGCGCCGGCATCCCCTCCTTGCGGGGATCACCCTTTTGCCCCGGCTGCTGAAGAGCGGGGCGGTTCGCTAGTCCGGGCGAGTGCGGCCGCAACGGCGCTCGCCAGTGCACCGACCGTAAACGGCTTCCGCAGCAGTTCGTAACCGCGCAGGTCGTCGGTCTCGCCCTCCCCGACATAACCCGTGACGAACAGTACCGCGAAGTCGTGCGGGCTGTTCGATTTGAGGAAGCGGATAAGCTCTGGGCCGGTCATCTCCGGCATGATGACATCGGTGATGACCAGGTCGAACATTTGCGAATTGAACAGCTCGATCGCCTCGGCGCCGCTCCCGCAGGCGATAGGGTCGTAGTCCAGATCCTCGAGTGCACCGACGGTCGCCGTCCGCACCCGCGGATCGTCCTCGACCAGCAGGATGCGCGCGCCGGAAACATGGACATCGCGGTCGCCCCGTTGCTGCAGCGCCGGATGCAGTCGCACGGGCGCGGCCACCTCCGTCCGTGGCAAGTAGATGGAGACGACGGTTCCTTTCCCGACGGTGCTTTCGATGCCGACCTCGCCTCCGGATTCGTGAGCGAAGCCGAAAATCTGGCTGAGACCGAGTCCGGTGCCCTTGCCGACAGGCTTCGTCGTGAAGAATGGCTCGAAGGCGCGTTCCAGCACGTCGGGAGTCATGCCGCAGCCCGTGTCGCTGACGCTGATCTTCACATAATCGCCTGCGCGAATGTCGCCGACCTGATTGGCGGTCAGGGGGACGTTCTCGGTCTTGATCCGCATCAGTCCGCGGCCGTCCATCGCATCGCGCGCATTGACGGAGAGATTGACGATCGCATTCTCCAGCTGGTGCGGGTCGACGTAGATCGGCCAGGCCCCGGAGGCCAACTCGACGTCGATCTGAATCTGCTCACCGAGCGTTCGATCGAGGAGGTCGGACATGCCCTGGATCAGCTCATTGCCGTCGACGCGTTCGGGCAGAAGCGGCTCGGAGCGGGCGAATGAGAGCAGCCGTCGGGTAAGTGCCGCAGCGCGCGTCGCGCCCTCCATCGCATTGTTGAGATGCATCATGACTTCCCTGCGAGGGCCGCTGAGCCGGCGCAGGGCCAGGTCGATGCCGCCCACCACGACGGCGAGCATGTTATTGAAGTCGTGCGCAATGCCGCCGGTAAGCTGACCGACGGCCTCCATCTTCTGAACCTGGCGCAACTGGGCTTCGGCCGCCTCGCGCTCGGCCGCTTCGTTCTTTAGCGCCTGGTTGGCTTCCCACAGCTCCTGCGTCCGCTCGCGGACGGCCTGTTCGAGCTGCTCGGCACGCTCCGCTTCGTTTTCGACCTGCTTGAGGGCCAAGGCATTCTGGCGCAGCGCCTGGACGGCGATCACGCCCAGGAAGATCGCTCCAATGCCGACCAGGACGCCTAGCCAGGAAAGATAGTTGGTGAACTGGTCGGCCTGCGCCGAGAACAGCTGGCTTTGCTCGATCCGCCTGCGAAGCGACTGGCGCTCGGCCCGTATGATGTCTTCGAGCTTGTTATCGAGATCCTGGCCCGTTCCCGACTTGGCCGAGGCATAGAAATAGCTGATGCCCGTATCGCCCTGCTTGGCGAGGGCTGCGCGCGCGGCCAGTGCAAGCTCCGCGCCGTGCTTTTTATAAAGGCTTTGCGCCTCGGCAACGCGTTTTAGCTGATCGGGACTGTTGCGCTGCAGTGTTTTGAGCTGGTCGATCTGGTAGCCAGCAAGCTGCCACGCATTGGCATAGACGTTCCCGCTTGTAAGCTTGTCTTCGTCGAGAGTGAAACGTGCGAGCGCAGCGTCGGCGCGTGACACATTGGCACTGACGTTGCGGACGACCAGCGCAACTTCGTAGGCGTGTCGCTCCGCGTCGAGCGCCTTTTCCCGCTCGTCGTTGGCGAATTTGACCGCGAAGACCATGGCGACGAGGACCAAGGCCGCAACCAGACCCGCCGCCGCGGCACCGCCACGTCGCCAATCGAAACGGACGTCCTCCCCGTCGCCCCTCATGCAGCCTTTGTAGCGGCGTTAACCTTTTGGCGAAAGCCGCGAACCGCGCTGGTTCCGGCCCGATTCCTCAGTTTATGCAACCTGTTGCACGGCCCGCCGCAGCGAACATGCCTAGAATCTCACCGACCTGCTCCGAACTGTGAAGTGCGCAAAGCGAACAACGAAGCAGCGTCATCCCCGCCGGGGTTGCCGGCGGCCGCGCAAGGTTCACGTACAATCCCTCGTTGAGCAGAGCTTCCCACATCGCTGCGCCAGTTTCGAGGTCGGGCATGATCACCGCGATGATTGCCGATTGGGGCTCGTCGGTGCCGAGCTTGAAGCCGAGCTGCCGAAGGCCCGCATGGAGGCGCTTGGAATTCTCCCAGAGATGCTCGCGTTTGTCGGCCGAGTTCATCAGCTTGCGGATCGACGTCGCGGCTGTGGCCACCACCGACGGAGGAAGCGACGCCGTAAAGACATATGGGCGGCAAACGAGGCGCAGGATCTCGAACTTGGGATGGTTCGAGACGCAGAAACCGCCGACCGTGCCGACGGACTTTGAAAAGGTGCCGATAATGAAATCGACATCGTCTATGATGCCCTGAGCTTCGGCGACCCCGCGGCCATTCTCTCCGATGAAACCCATGGAGTGGGCCTCGTCGACCAGCACCATCGCACCGTTCGCCTTGGAGACGGCCACCATCTCCTTCAGCGGCGCGATGTCGCCCATCATGGAATAAACGCCCTCGAGGACGACCAGCTTGCCCGCGCCCTCCGGGATGCGCTTGAGCCGCTTTTCGAGCGCGTCGATATCGTTGTGGCGAAAAGGGACGATCTGCGCGTTGCCGAGCGCGCAGCCGTCGTAGATCGACGCATGGCTATCGATGTCCAGGATGATGTAATCATCCTTGCCCGCGATCGTGGAAATAACGCCGAGGTTTGCCTGGTAGCCGGTCGAGAAGACCATGGCGTGATCCATGGCGTAGAAATCCTTGAGAGCGTCCTCGACGGCCCGGTGGCCGGCATAGGTGCCGTTGAGCACCCGGCTGCCGGTAGTTCCGGAGCCAAACTCGTCCAGCGCCTTCTTGCCCGCGGCAACGACGTCCGGATCGAACGTCATACCCATGTAATTATATGTGCCGAGCAGGATCGTCCGTTGTCCGTTGCAGATTGCGACGGTCGGGCTTTCCACCCGTTCCATGACGAGGTTGAACGGATCCGTGACACCCGTGTCGAGGAGTGCGGCGCGCTGCTCGATCAGCGGGTCGAATTTGGAAAAGAGGTCGGTCACGCCTGCAGTTTCTCGAGCGCGTCGACGAGTTGGCCAATGGTCTCGATCTCCGCCTGCATGTTCATTGTGATGATGACATCGAACTCGTCCTCGATGTTCGCGACGAAATCGAGAACCGTTAGGCTGTCCCACTCCAAATCCTGAGCGAAACGGGTGCCTTCGGTGACGGCGACACCCTTCTTGTTGAAGGGCTCGACAAGCTCGAGGACTTTGGCGAGGGTTTGCTGACGGTCTGGCATGAGCGGCTCGTTAGTGCTGAGCCTCGTCTTAAGCAACGCAATGGGGCGCGATTGCGGCGCTACTGGGACTATGGAGGCCGCAAGTCCTCTCATCCTGCTTTCCGATCCGCGCACCAAAGGATACGGCGGACCTGATGGAAAGTTCGATCGATTCTGCTGCTGCTGGATTGCCGGCCGTCATCACTTCAACTGAACACGAGAAGGACGGATCTGCGCGACCGTTCTATGTGAATCCCGTCCTGGACGGCGATTTCCCCGATCCGGCGGTGATCCGCGCTCCTGACGGTTTTTATTATGCCTATGCGACCCAGACGTTGCTGGAGGGCTGCTGGATCAACATCCAGGTAGCCCGATCGAAGGACCTCATCAGATGGGACCATCTGGGCGACGCCTTGCCTCAAAAGCCCTCATGGGCCGGTGAAACCCAGGATTTCTGGGCTCCGTACGTGCTTCAGGATGGCGATCGCTACATCATGTACTATTCGGCGACGCCCGACGTATGCCACGAGCCGCAGCGAGGCCATTGCCTTGCCGTTGCAACATCAAACTCGCCGGCCGGGCCTTTCATCGACATGGGCATGCCGCTGCTGCTCGGGATGGGCTTCGAGTATATCGACCCGATGGCGTTCGACGATCCGGCTACGGGCAAGCGCCTGCTTTACTGGGGGTCCGGCTTCCAGCCGATCAAGGTCCAGGAGCTGGCGGAGGATCGCATCTCCTTCGCGCCGGAGAGCCAGCCGGTCGATCTGGTCTGGCCCAATCCGACCGGCGCATTCCCCCGTCTGGTCGAGGCGGCCTGGGTGATCCGGCACGACGAATTCTATTACCTCTTCTACTCGGGCGACAATTGCTGCGGGCCCGACGCCGAATATGGGGTGATGGTCGCTCGCTCGCGTGACGCGGCGGGCCCGTTCGAGACGCTCGAAGAGGCGAAAGGCGTCCCGCACAGCCTGATGCTGTTCAAGAGCGAACGCTGGCTGGCCCCCGGCCACAATTGTATTGTCACCGACGAAGCGGGTGACAATTGGATCATCTACCACGCGATCGACGTGGATAGGCCGCGCCAGCGCCAGGAAGACGAGATCAACAGCCGACGGATCCTGTTGATGGACCGTATCCAGTGGAAAGACGGCTGGCCGCATGTCGGAACGCCGTCGGACGACCCGCAGCCGGCTCCGGCGACCTAGCACTTCGCACCTGAACAACCGTCGCCGCCGAGGGTTTGTCCCTCAGGCTAACGGGTGAAGGGATCGGCGATGAATGACGGCGGGTC
>Ga0070664_100003718_pt1 | contig 12293 bp, 11 predicted proteins | sample KBSC73metaG_FD_65863 | JGI IMG/M metagenome (GOLD analysis project Ga0070664, IMG submission 65863) | Corn rhizosphere microbial communities from Kellogg Biological Station, Michigan, USA - KBS C7-3 metaG | ecosystem: Host-associated > Plants > Roots > Rhizosphere > Soil ... | reverse complement strand
AACGTGGGCAAGCGTGAGCAGCGCCACCGTGTGATCGGCCAGGCGAGCGCACGCCACCGCCTGCCGCTGCTGTTCGTGAACCAGGTCGGCGGGCAGGACCAGATCGTGTTCGACGGCGCATCCTTCGCCATCGAACCCGATCGCGGCGTGACATTCGAGGCCCGGCGCTTTGCCGAGGACATCGTGACACTGCGGTTCGACAACGGGCGCTTCTTCAACCGTGGCGGCGATGTGCTCCCGCCGGTCCCGACGCAGGGGCTCCCCACGATGGCGTTCTATCGCGCGCAGACGGTGCTCGGCCTGCGCGACTACGCGCGGCGCTGCGGCTTCAAGCAGGTGGTGGTGGGGTCGTCGGGCGGCATCGACAGCGCACTCACGCTGGCGCTGGCCGTGGATGCGCTCGGCGCCGGCAACGTCGAGGCCATCACGATGCCATCGTCCTTCTCGTCGAGCGGGTCGGTGGACGACTCGGTGGCCCTGTGCCGCAACCTCGGCGTGCGCCTGCATACGCACCCGATCGCCGACCTCGTGGCCGGGTACGCCCGCCAGTTCGAGGCCACGTTCGGCGTTCCGCTGGCGGGCTTGCCGCTCGAGAACCTGCAGGCGCGCATCCGCGGCACCATCTTGATGGAACACTCCAACCGCTTCGGCCACATGCTGCTGACGACGGGCAACAAGTCGGAGCTGTCGGTGGGGTACTGCACCTTGTATGGCGACACCAACGGCGGCCTCGGCCTGCTGGGTGATCTGTATAAGACCGAAGTGTTCGGGCTGGCACGCTATCTCAATGAGGCCGCTGGCCGTGAACTGATTCCGGAGGCGATCATCGACAAGCCGCCATCGGCCGAGCTGGCGCCAGGCCAGAAGGACACCGACAGCCTGCCGCCGTACCCGGTGCTCGACGAGATCTTGAAACTCGAGATCGAAGGCGGCCGGCTCGCCGCATGGGAGCGCGCGGAGGCCGAGGCCTCCGTGCAGAAACTGGTGGCCACGCCCGAGGGCGCTGCGCTGGTCGCGCGCATTCGAGGGCTCATCGCCAAGACCGAATACAAGCGCCGGCAGGCGCCGCCCATCATCCGCGTGCGCGCCCGTGCGTTCGGAAGCGGCCGGCAGATGCCCATCGCGGCCTTTCACGCATGAGGGGCGCCATGGCAACGGCATTCTCGGCCGACGTGGTGGTGTACGTGGGGCGCTTCCAGCCCTTTCACCTGGGCCACCTGGCGCTGCTGAAGCACGCGCTGTCGGTGGCCCCGAGGGTGGTGCTGGTGATCGGGTCGGCCCATCAGGCGCGCTCGCCCAAGAATCCCTTCACATGGCGGGAGCGGGCGGAGATGGTGCGGCTGGCACTCGACGAAGCCGACCGCGCGCGTGTCGATTTCCTGCCGATGCGCGACCACTACGACCAGGCGCGCTGGGTCGCTGCCGTGCAGGCGGGGGTCAAGGCCCTCGCGGGTCCATCGGCGTCGGTGGCCCTGGTGGGCCACTTCAAGGATGCGACGAGCGACTACCTGAAGGCCTTCTCGGGCTGGTCCGTGGTGCCCATGGCGAGGTTCACCGAGGCCGACGGCACCGCGCTGCGCGACGCACTGTTCGGCGCGGCTGCGCAATCGGTCGACGCGACGCTTGCCGCCCTCGTCGAGCACGCCCCCGTCAGCACACTGGATTTCCTGCGCGCCTGGGTCGCGCTGCCGCACTTCGCCGAATTGGCCGAGGAATGGCGGGTGATGCAGCGGTACAAGGCGGCCTGGGCATCGGCCCCGTACCCCCCGGTGTTCGTGACCGTGGATGCGGTGGTGCGTTGCGCGGGCCGGGTGCTGCTCGTGCGCCGCGCGCACGCCCCCGGCAAGGGCCTGTGGGCGGTGCCGGGCGGGTTCATCGAACCGCGCGAGACGGTGTACCAATCCGCGGTGCGCGAACTCAAGGAGGAGACAGGCCTCGACCTGCTCGAATCGACGATGCGCCAAGCCTTGACCGCCGTGGCCGTGTTCGACCACCCCGACCGCAGCCAGCGGGGGCGCACCATCACGCACGCCCACTGCTTCGACCTGGGCGACCGTGACCTGCCCGAGGTGACAGGCGCAGACGACGCACTGTCGGCCGAATGGATGCCCATCAGCCAACTCGTCGCATTGGAAGCCCGCTTCCACGACGACCACTTCCACATGCTCGACCACTTTTTCGGCATCACCGCCCGTTGAACCGATGGCCGCCTCGACCACCGAATTCCCGAAGCCGTTCACCACCGTCGACCTCGCCATCTTCGCGGTACGCAACGGCGCGCTCAACGTGCTGCTCGTGCAACGGCCCGACGACCCGGACGAGCCCTTCGCCAAGCTGTGGGCGCTTCCCGGTGGCTACGTCGACATCGCCCTCGATGCCGACCTGGCGGCATGCGCACGCCGCAAGCTGCGAGAAAAAACGGGCGTGTCGAGCCCGTACCTGGAACAGCTGGGCAGCTGGGGCAGCGCCACGCGCGACCCGCGTGGCTGGTCGGCCACCCACGTCCATTTCGCACTGATCGACGGCACAGACGTGGCGCTGTCCAAAGGCGCCAACGCGGTTGACGTCGGGTGGTTCGAGGTGGATGCCGTGCTTCGCCGGCCCCGGCTCGCGTTCGACCATGCCCAGATCCTCCGCACGGCGGTCGAACGCCTGCGTGGCAAGGCCGAGTACACCTCGCTGCCCGCATTCCTGCTGGCCGAGCCGTTCACCTTGCCTGAACTGCAGCAGGCGTACGAGGTGGTCCTGGGCCGCCCGGTGGACAAGAGCGGCTTTCGCACGCGGATGCTCTCGGCCGACTTCCTGGTGGAAACCGGGCAGATCGACCGAGGCAGCAAGCGTCCGCCGATGGGTTACCGGCTCAAACGCCGCACCGGGCCGGTGGTGTTTCCGCGTACGTTCAGTCCGAGGACTTGACGGCCCCCCAGTCGCGCTTCGCGCTCCTGCCCCCAAGGGGCGACCCCGGGTCGGCCGGCGAAGCCGGCCTCGCGGGTGGCTTGATTTGCGGCTTCGCTTCGCTTGCCTGACTGGCTGACCTGGCTGGCTTGCGCGCGCGCGCGTTGCGGGGCGTTGCTTCGCTTCGCTCGCTTGCCTTCGGTTTCTTTTATCCCTTTGGTTCGGGATGATGGGGCGTGCGGGCAAACCACGCTGCCATGGTGTCGGCCATCGATTCGACCACCTGGCGGTCGTCGCGGCCGCTGGACTTGCGCACGTGGAAGGCGTGATCCGCGTCGTGTTCCAGGTGCAGTGTCACGTTGGTGCCCAGCCGTGCAAGCACTTGGCGAATCAGGCCGAGGTCGGCCAAGTCATCGCGTGTACCTTGCAGGAACAACAATGGGCAATGCACATTGGCCAGGTGATCCGCGCGCGCGGTGCCGGGTTTGCCTGCAGGGTGCAACGGGAAGCCGACGAAGGCCAGCCCTGATATGCCCGCCATCGGCTGACCGGCCTGCGCTTGTGAGGTCATTCGCCCGCCGAACGACTTGCCGCCCGCGAACAGCGGGAGGTCAGGCCATCGGCGCCTGGCTTCCGTCACCGCGGCGCGAACTGCGGCTTGGGCCACGCCCGGCGTATCTGTCCGCTTCCCCCCTCGCTCCATGAACGGAAACTGGAACCGAAGCGTTGCGACGCCTCGCCGTGCCAGCGCTTGCGCCATGGCTTCCATGTGGGCATGGGTCATGCCAGCGCCAGCGCCATGCGCAAACACGTAGGCGAATTGCGGGCGTTCCGGCGTGAGCGCGAGCGCCGAGACGCCGCCAGCCTCGGGCACCGCAATGGACAGTTGTTCGGGAGCGGACATGGGCTCATCGGTGGTTGCGTCTGTTCATGCTAAGTCACCATGGAAAAGCCCACGCCACGATGACAACGCCGCGGCGCCGGCGTATGGTCGTCTTCACAGTGAACTGCGATTCGTGCCGGCAGCCGCCGGCGGCCCGTGGGCTTGCGCGGAGCTCGTGGGCCGAACTTGCCACCGCGTTGACCGAGGAGAGAACAATGAAGCACCGCATCCCGAGTTCAACAGGCCTGCTGGCGGCGGCACTGTGCATGGTGTCGATGGGCGTGTTTGCGGCGGAACCGGCCCAGATGGGCGGCGCAACGATGATGACGCCGGACCAGTTGAAGTGGGGGGACGCGCCGCCGTCGCTCCCGAAAGGCGCCAAGCTCGCCGTGCTGCTTGGTGATCCCGGCAAGGAGGGAACGTTTGTATTCCGGCTGAAATTGCCGGCGAATTACAAGATTGCGCCGCACACCCATCCGGCGAGCTACACCGTGACTGTCCTCTCCGGGACGCCTTCCGTCGGCCTTGGCGACAAGGTCGACACCAAGGCAGTGCATGCGCTGAAGCCCGGTTCGTTTCACTACCTGCCTGCCAAGACCAACCACTATTGGCTGGTGAAGGGACCGACAGAGATCGAAGTGCAGGGGGCGGGGCCGTTCGGCATCACCTACGCGAACCCGGCCGACGACCCAGAGAAGATGCCAGCCAAGAAGTAAGCTGTGCAAGCCGCGCCGCCCGCTCCCCCACGAAAAGGGGCGAGCGAGCGAAGCTGCAGATCAAGCGCCCTGTGCGGCTGAGCGACCCGCGGCGTTCATTTTTCCAGCGCAGTCCCGCAGCGCGAACAGAACTTCGCCTCGGCCGAGGCTGCGGGCGTTCCGCAGGCCGTGCAGTGCGTTGCGGGCATGGCGGTCAGCGCGGCGGTCACGTGCTGTTGATGGGCGAGTTCGGCGGCAGTGGGTCGACCGAGCAAATCCTCCCCGGCCCTCAGGGTGGCGAAGCGCGCCTGGTCTTCGGTGGATCCCGGCGTCACCAGCACGCTCTGGGCCTGCCCGAACTGGGCCAGGTGCAGGGCGAGCGCCTTGGCTTCCCGCTCTGTCGAGAACATCGCGGTCACCTGACGACCCGCGTCTTTGCCGAACACCACGGATTCGATGCGCGCGCGCCAGACGCGCAGCGTCATCGCCTCGGTACGCACCACGTCGTTCTGCGTGTTGAGCCGGCTGGTCAGGTGGTTGCCCGTGCCCACGCGCGAGGTTTGCCAGCTGCCCGCCATCTCGACCCACACGAGCACCGATTCGAAATTGAACCGCCCCCAGAGCCGTGAGGCGGACTGGAAGCAGAACGCTGCCACGAAGGCCAGGATGCCGGCGCTGCCGATCAGCGACAGCTGGTTGTCGCGCCAGCCGGCGTGCACATCAAAGCTTCGCACGAAGTGCAGTCCGGTGCCCACGGCCAGGCACACCAGCAGCACGCCGTACAGGTCGAGCAGCAGCACGTAACGGTGACGGGACGAAGCCAGTGCGGCGCCGAACGTGGGCGCCTTGGTGCCGGAAACCGGCAACGGCTGGGTTTCCTCGAACAGCTCGCCTGCAAAGGTGCCCGATGGGGCGGTGGCGGGCGTGGCCGGGTCGATGCGGGCATAGCGCCGGTTCGGGATGCGTTCGGTCCACTCCGATTGCAGATGGCGGTCAAGTTCGTCCATGAGCAGGGCCGGGGGCGCGTTCATCGACAGGCGCCCCTGCTCGACGCTCGTGCGTGTCTGTGGAGAAGGATCGACCTGGGCGAGCACCGCTGCCATCGCGAGTGCGCTGGCAACAAGCGAGGTGCCAAGCATCACGAACGTCTGGGTGTTCAGCGAGAACCCGCCCGTGGATGGCAGGTGGGGCGCGAGCCACGCCACGAGCACGGGCCCCACGATGGCTGCCACGACAAGGCCCACGAGTGAGGCCGTGCTGAGCTGGGCGCGCTGTTGCGTGAGGACCGGCCTGGCCAGAAAGAAGAGGCCGAACGCGAAGTACAGGAAGCCGATCCACGGCCGCGTGCTGTCGCTGCCGAACAGCAACCAGGACACGAGGAAGCTTGCCAGCGTGGCGCCGATGGCGGCGAGGTTGAACACGTGCCGGCGTGCGAGGACCTGTACCTCCTGCGGCGAGGTGATCAGCGTGGGCGCCCAGTGGTACAGCAACCCTTCGACCGCGCCCTGCGGTTCGGGGTACGTGATGCCTCCCTGCCGGAGCATCTCCTTGACCCGGTCGGCCGCGGCGGACCCGCCCACCGCCCCGGACGGGATTTCAGGGGCCAGCGGCGCCGGCCGGCCTCGCCCGAAGAAGAAACGCAGCCGACGCGCAGCGGTGGCCGCACACCCGAGGCCGGCCACCAACATGGCGATGCCGGTCAACAACGGGGCGACGGCCAGGTGCCAGGCCTGATCCTGCACGGCGCCGCGCGCCCACCACAGTGCCGTCACGCCGGCGGCAACCAGGACCGCGGCGCACAACCACAGAAAACGGTTTTGGAGTCGATACGGGTTCGGCAGCTCGAGCAGTTTGGATTCAGAGCTGTAGTCGTAAGCCATCCAGGCTCCTGTCGGGGACCGTGGTCAGCGGTCGGTTCGGAAGGGGGCGTCGGGATCGTCGTCTTCGGGCGCGGGCGGTTTCGCGGCAAGCCGGTAGCGCTCGCTGGCCCAGGCGCCGAAATCGTTGTTCTTGCAGCGCTCGCTGCAGAACGGGCGGAACGGATTGTCCGCCGCGTAGACGCTCTCGCCGCCGCAGCGCGGGCACGCGACGATGCGCCGGAAGGGCTGCGTGGCTGTCATGTGCACAGGGTGAGTTCGAAGCTCGCGTCGGTGCCGGCCGGGCGCAGGCGGCCCTCGGCGTCTTGGCGCATCAGGCGCACGAGCACCATCAGCCGGTGGCCGCTGATCTCCGGCACGAGTTGCAGGGAGGGATCGATGCGCAGGCGCAGCAGGTGGTAAACGCGGCCGGGTGGCAGGCTCTGCTGGTATTGGCCGCCCTGGCTCATCACCTTGTGCGGCACGCCCGAATCGCGCAGCAGCGCGAGCACGAGCTTGAGCGCCTCGGCCAGCGGCATCAGCGTGCTCACCCAGCCGTTGAGGTCGGTGCGGCGGCGCGCGGGGTCGAGTTGCTGCCAGGCATAGTAGGCCGGCAGATCGAATTCGCACGTGCCCCCGGGGATGCTGATCCGGCTTCGGATGCTCATCAGCCATTCATTGCTGTTGAGCGGCTGGCCCGCCTTCCCGGCCAGCGTGTTCAGCCCGTCGAAGGCGTGGTCGATGCGGCGGATCACCCCATCAAGGGCTTCTTCCGAGATGGACGGGTTGCCCCGATAGCTGTTGAACTGGGTTCTCTGGCGTTCGAGGTCCTTCAGGACGTCGGACTTGAGGTCGGCGCGCGACGAGACATCCATGATCTCGAACAGCGTGGCCAGCGCGTAGTGGTGGTCCACGGCGTCGTCGCGTGGCAGCAGCCGGCCCAGCCGGTCGAACAGGTGTTCGAGCCGAAGCATGGTGCGGATGCTTTCGTTGAAGGGGTATTCGTAAAGGACCAAGTGGTGACTTTCTGCTCGATCAACACGGATCGCTTCCCCATCATTGTTCCACAGGGCACCAGTGGCGCCATACCGAAGCCACCTCGCCGGCAAGCTCTTCCAGGCCGATGCCGTCGTTGAAGATCACCGCGTCGGCGGCCGCCCGGCGGGCGGCGCGGCTCGCCTGCTGTCGGATCACGGCCAGAACGATCTCGTGCGCCCATCCGGAGCGGGCCAGCACCCGCTCCACCTGCACCTCTTCGCGGCAGTCGACCACCAGCACGCGGTCCACGCGGGCGCGCCAGCGCGCCGACTCCACGAGGAGCGGCACGTCGAACACCCGCATGGCGCCCCCCGCGGCCTCGGCCTGGCGATCACATTCGAGACCGATCAACGGATGCAGGATGGCTTCCAGGCGCGCCTTGGCCGTGGGATCGGTGAACACCTGGGCCCGCATTCGGGCACGGTCCATTGCGCCGTCGGGGCCGATCAGGTCGTCGCCGAAGGCAGCCCGCAGCGGTTCGATGGCCGCTCCCCCGGGCAGCGTGAGCCGGCGGGCGATGGCGTCGGTGTCGATCAGCACGGCACCGTGGGCCGCGAGCATCGCTGCCACGGTGCTCTTGCCGCTGCCGATGCCCCCGGTCAGGCCGATCGCGAGCGGGCGCGCTGCCATGGCTTCAACCTAGAAACGGCAGTTGGACGCGCCCGAGTGGGCCGTGATGCGGCGCGCTGGCAAGGCGCGACGACGCTGCGGGCTCATGCCCGCGAGAAGGAGCAACGCCGCCAGCGTGCCGCAGCGCGGCTCAATCGGGTGCGCAGCGCTCTCACCCTGGAGGTGAGCATGGTCGTGCGATCGATACTCAGTGTTCATGCGGTCGTGCCAGCTGAGGAAAGCGGTCAACTGCCGTTTCTAGGTTCAACGCTCAGCGCCAGCCGAGCCATCCTGCCACGCGCTCCGGACCGGCCAGCAACACCACCAGGCCGCCACCGGCCAGGAACGGGCCGAAGGGCACATACTTGCCCTCGCGCAGACCGCCGGTAAGCTTCATCATGATGCCCACCACGGCACCGACCAGCGATGCACCAAGCACCACAGGCAGCAGCATCTTGATGCCGAGCCAGGCGCCGAGCGCGGCGAGCAGCTTGAAATCCCCGGCCCCCATGCCCATTTCCCCGCGCAGGCGGGCATGGACCGTGGCCACCACCCACAGTGACAGGTAACCGGCCACGGCGCCCCACACCGCCTGCGGCAAGGGGATGGTCCACCCGAGCGTGCTGGCCACGAGGCCTGCCCACAGCAAGGGCAGCGTCAGGTTGTCGGGCAGCAGCGTGGTGTCCCAGTCAATCCAGGCCATGGCAACGAGCATCGCGACAAACCCGCACCACAACCAGGCCACCGGCTGCTCGCCGAAGCGCCAGGCGACCGCTGCGAACAGCAGGCCCGTGGCGATTTCGATCAGCGGGTAGCGGGGCGAGATGCGCGCCTTGCACGCCGAGCAGCGGCCGCGCAGCACAAGGTAGCTGACCACGGGGATGTTCTCGTACCAGGCAATGGCGTGCCCGCAGGACGGGCACCGCGACCGCGGCCGCGACAAGGTCACTTCCTCGGGCAGGTCCACCTTCACGCCAAGGTATTCCGCGCTCTCCGCCTTCCACTCGCGTTCGAGCCGAAGGGGGAGCCGGTAGATCACGACATTCAGGAAACTGCCGATGCACAGGCCCACCAAGGCCAGCAGCCAAGGGCTGGCATGGATCTCAGCGGGCCACCAGGAAAGCCAATCCATCACGGCGAATCAGACCACGGCCCCGAGCTTGAAGATGGGCAGGTACATCGAGACGACGATGCCGCCGATGATGGTGCCGAGGATCACGATGATGAACGGCTCCATCAGGCTCGACAGGCCGGCCACCGCCTCGTCGACCTCCTGTTCATAGAACTCGGCGGCCTTGCCGAGCATGCCGTCCAGCGCGCCCGATTCCTCGCCGATGGCGGTCATCTGGAGCACCATGTTGGGAAAGACGCCCGTGGTTTCCATGGAGGCCGTGAGGCTCGCGCCGGTGGAGACGTCCCTCTGGATCTGTTCCGTGGCGTCCTTGAACACGGCGTTGCCCGACGCCCCGCCCACGGAGTCGAGCGCTTCCACCAGCGGCACGCCGGCGGCGAACATGGTGGACAGCGTGCGCGTCCAGCGCGCGACGGACGCCTTGTTCACGAGCGGGCCGAACACCGGCACCTTGAGGAGCAGGCGGTCCATCGTGCGCTGCATGTTCTCGGAGCGCTTCCAGGATTCGAGGAAGAAGTAGATGCCTCCGCCCAGGAACCCGAAGATGGCCCACCAGTACTCCGTGAACACTTTGGACATGCTGATGACAAACAGCGTGGGGGCGGGCAGGTCGGCGCCGAAGGACTTGAACACGTTTTCGAACACCGGGATCACGAACAGCATGATCACGACGATCACGACGAAGGCGACCACCAGCACGGCCACGGGGTAGATGAGCGCTGACTTGATCTTGTTCTTCAGCGCCATCGTCTTTTCCTGGTAGATGGCGAGGCGGTCGAGCAGCGTGTCGAGGATACCAGCGGCTTCGCCGGCCTCTACCAGATTGCAGTACAGCGAGTCGAAGTACAGCGGGTGCTTGCGGAATGCCGAGGACAGGCTGGTACCGGTTTCCACGTCGCTGCGGATGTCGATCAGGAGTTTCGTCAGCCGGGGGTTCGAACTGCCGCGTGCGACGATGTCGAACGATTGCAGCAGCGGGACGCCGGCGCGCATCATCGTGGCGAGCTGGCGGGTGAAGACCGCGATGTCCTTTTGCTTGATGGACCGGCCGCCGCTGGTGCGACGCTTCTTCACCTTCTTGATGAGGATGCCCTGACGGCGCAGCGTGGCACTGACCATGGCTTCACCGCCGGCACGGAGTTCGCCACGGACGATCTTCCCGTTCTTGTCCTTGCCTTCCCATTCGAAAACGAACTCTTTTTCTCTGACGGCTGCTGCTGATGCCATGGTCTCTCCGGGAAATGGAGTGTTCCCGCCCCGTTTAGGTTGTCGTTCGATATTTTGCTGGTGGAAATGTGCGCATAACGGCTTGTCACTCGTTCGTGGCGGCGATCACTTCCTCGAGCGTGGTGAACCCGCCACGGACTTTGACGAGCCCGGACTGGCGCAGGTCCCGGACGCCTTCGCGCTGGGCTTGTTCGGCGATGTCCATCGAGGTTCCCTCGGCGAGGATGATGCGCTGGATCTCCTCGCTGATGGGCATCACTTGGTAAATGCCGACCCGGCCTTTGTAGCCATTCGTGCAGGCCGAACAGCCCACGGCGCGGTAGGGCTTCCAGGATCCGTCGAGGTCGGCCTCCTTGTAGCCGGCCTTCAGCATCGCTTCGCGCGGGTACTCCGCGGGGGCCTTGCATGCCTCGCAGAGGCGGCGGGCCAGTCGCTGTGCCGTGATCAGCAGCACGCTGGAGGCAATGTTGAATGGGGCCACGCCCATGTTCAACAGCCGGGTGAGGGTGGTGGGGGCGTCGTTGGTGTGCAGCGTGGACATCACCATGTGGCCGGTCTGGGCGGCTTTGATGGCGATGTCGGCGGTTTCCAGGTCCCGGATTTCGCCGACCATGATGACGTCCGGATCCTGGCGCAGGAACGATTTCAGTGCGGCGGAGAACGTGAGCCCCGCCTTGTCGTTCACGTTGACCTGGTTGATGCCCGGCAGGTTGATTTCAGCCGGATCTTCCACGGTCGAGATGTTCACCCCCGGCTGGTTGAGGATGTTCAGGCAGGTGTACAGCGAGACGGTCTTGCCGCTGCCCGTGGGGCCGGTCACGAGCACCATGCCATAGGGGCGGGCGATGCACTTGAGCAGGCGCTCTTTCTCGATCTTTTCGTAGCCGAGGGCCTCGATGCCGAGCTTCGCACTGGACGAGTCGAGGATCCGGATCACGATCTTCTCGCCGAAGAGCGTGGGCAATGTGCTGACCCGGAAGTCGATGGACTTGTTGCCGAACTTCAACTTCATGCGGCCATCTTGCGGGACACGCTTTTCGGCGATGTCCATGCGCGAGATGACCTTGATGCGAGAGGCCAGCTTGTCCTTGATGGCGATGGGCGGCTGCGTGATTTCGCGCAACTCGCCGTCGACCCGGAAACGCACGCGGTAGTGGAACTCGTACGGTTCGAAGTGCAGGTCAGACGCGCGGGCGTTGATTGCGTCGATCAGCATCTTCTGCAGGAAACGCACGACTGGCGCGTCTTCGACGTCGACCGTGACTTCCTGGGTTTCAGGCGCGGCCGCTTCCTCTTCGGTGCCGTCGAATTCGAAATCGCCGCCGACGATGTTGTCGAGCGATTCGCTCGCGCTGATGCCCGCACCTTCCAGCACCTTCGACAACTTGTCGTGTTCGAGGATGACCCACTCGGGCGACAGCTGGGTGGCGAACTTGATGCGTTCGATGGCTTCCTGGTCGGTGGGGTCGGCGCCGCCGATGAACAGGCGATTGCCCCGCTTGCCCAGCACCAGCACTTGGTACTGCGCCGCCAGCTTGGCGTCGATGATGTTGCGCGGCAAGCGTTGCAAGTCGACCGCGGCAATGTCCATCACCGGCAGGGCCAGTGCGTGCGACAGGGTGTGCGCCAGGTCGGCGGGTGTGATGGCGCCACCAGCAATGACCGAGGAGATGAAGGAGGCCTTGCGTTCCTTGGCGGTCTTGACGAGGTCCTCGGCGGTCTTGGCGTTGAGCTTGCCGGCATGAACCAGAACCCGCGCAACGCCGGACAACGACGATTGGGGGGCTTCGACAAGGGAGTCCACGGGCACGGTGCTATGTCACAAGGTGAAATGAAGAGGGAAGCGGCTCATGATCGCCGATTCGCCCACCCCTGTAAACCTTGCCTGGCCCTGCGATGTGCCAGAAACCGCAGCTTCTGCCAGTGATTCGTTGCAACAAAATGCTTCAGAACGTGAG
>Ga0070664_100003716_pt1 | contig 12296 bp, 9 predicted proteins | sample KBSC73metaG_FD_65863 | JGI IMG/M metagenome (GOLD analysis project Ga0070664, IMG submission 65863) | Corn rhizosphere microbial communities from Kellogg Biological Station, Michigan, USA - KBS C7-3 metaG | ecosystem: Host-associated > Plants > Roots > Rhizosphere > Soil ... | reverse complement strand
TGCTTACGGCCCTGGAACACGAGGCTATGGATTTTGTCCTTCAGCAGCGTGTCGCCGTCGCCGAGTACGAGCTTTCCACTGAGATCGAGAACTGTTACCGAGCCAACGGCGCGCTCCTGAATCGTCATGTCCTACTCCTGGTGCGTTGTACGTGAAGGAATTGCCGGCCGCTTGAAGCAGGCGGATTATAGCCGTTCGCTATAATCCGCGCATCCGTGACCGATATTCAAGACGCGCGCCTCGAAGTCAACGACGCCCAAGGGCGGCGGACCGTGGTCCTCAATAAGGCGAGCTTCACAATAGGACGTCGTTCCGTCAATGACCTGCAGCTGACGGGCACCGACGTGTCCCGTGATCACGCTGAAATTCTGCGAAGCGACGGCAACTATCTGATTCGCGACCGGGGATCCCGGTGCGGCACGTACGTCAACGGTGCCCCGGTAACCGAGCGGCGGCTCGTGCACGGCGACAAGATTCAGGTCGGCCGCGCGGCGGGGGCGCAGCTCGTTTTCCTGATCCACGACGCGCCCGGGGATACGGGGTCGCGCGGCGGTGGTGCGTCCGCGATTGTCGGTGGATTCCGTCAAATCGCGACGCTGCTCGACGCCCTGCGCGGGTTGGGCAGTAGCCGCGTGCTGGATGAGGTCCTCACGCTTGTGATGGATGCGGCCATCGACGTGACCGGCGCCGAGCGCGGGTTCGTCATGCTTGCCAGCGAGCGCGGGGAGCTCGAGATGAAGCTGGCGCGGATGCAGGGACGCGTCTCGCTCTCCGGCACCAGGTTCGACACGAGCCGAAAGATTCCCGAGCAGGTGTTTGCGACGGGCCGCGAAGCGGTCGTTCGCGACCTGCATGACGTCAGGGACGATCACCTTGCCACGATCGCGCACGGCATCCGGCAGGTGCTCTGTGTACCGCTTCTGCTGGTCCGTTACGTCGACCGGCCAGGCGCGCAGGTCGAATCCAAGCCGATTGGAGTGCTGTATCTCGACAGCCGCGAAAAGGGAACGCTGTTGTCGCAGGCGACGAGAACCGCGCTGGAGACGCTGGCGGCGGAAGCGGCGGTCGCGATCGACAACGCGCGACTGTATCGCGAGGCGGTCGAAAAGGGACGGATTGAAGAAGAGCTTCGCATGGCGTCGCAGATCCAGCAGGCGTTGCTGCCAAAGTCGCGCACGCGTGGCACCTTCTACGATGCGAGCGGGACGTCAATCGCCTGCCGCGCGATCGGCGGCGATTTCTTCGAGTACATCGACCTTCCGGACGGGAGCTTCGGGTTTGCCCTTGGTGATGTGTCAGGGAAAGGACCGCCGGCGGCGCTGCTGACGGCAATGCTCCAGGGCATGTTCTGGACCCAGTCGTTCGCCGCGATCGAACCAGCCGCGATGATGAGTCGCGTCAACCAGGCGTTGCTCGCCCGCGGGATCGAGAACCGCTTTGCGACGATCTTCTTCGCGATTCTGAGCCCCGATGGCCGGCTGACCTACTGCAACGCAGGGCAGAATCCCCCCTTGCTCTTCAGCGCGTCAGGCGTCCGGAAGCTGGAGACTGGAGGAATGATTGTCGGCCTGTTTCCGCACGCGAGCTATGAACAGGAGGAAGTGCGGGTGAACGCCGGCGACCTGCTGGCGGTGTACAGCGACGGTGTGTCGGAAGCGCTGAATCCGACCGGAGATGAGTACGGCGAGGCGCGGATTCAGGATGTCATCTCACCCAACTGGCTGGAGCCAAGCGACGCGGTCCTGCAGCAGCTGCTCCGTTCGGTGCGAGCGTTCGCGCAAGACGCGCCGCAGAATGATGACGTGACCGCGCTGATCGTGCGTTACACGCCTGTGCGGGGCGGGTAGCCGTCGGGCAGGCAGATAAGGCGGATAGGGGGGTAGGGAAGTAGCGGCGGACCCTCCGGTCCGCCGACAGCATCACGCAGGCTTCGCCTTCAGCACACCAACCTGCACGAGCATGCCGGTGAAGTCGTAGATGCGTCGCTCGTGGGTGATCAGGCCATCCTTGACGCGGCAGACGATCACCATCGGCAGAAGCGCAGGCTTGCCTGTGGGCGACATGCCCATGAACCCGCCCGTGTCGGTTCCCGATACCGTGACCACTTGCACGACGCGATGGTCGTCGATGATCAGCTCGTCTTGCGTCATTTTCACGTCGCCGAGCGCCGTGAAAAAGGCGGCGGCCACCGATTCAATGGCGGCGCGCCCCTGATGCGTGCCTCCAAGCGGACTCTCGACGACGGCGTCGGGCGCGTAGAGGTCGGCCAGCGACTCGACGTCATGCTCGTTTGTCGCCTTCAGGCGGCGGTTGAAGAGATCAGCAATTTGATCGCGCGTCACGTCTGTCCGTGGAGGGTGCGCGGGATTGTAGCGTGGAATGTTCCCCCGCGGACAGGCGGAGGAAACCTTTAATGAACCGAACCGGACGACGTGCGGTCCAGGGTGATGTCACGCACAGGCGAGGTGACGATGCGCCGGCCGTTCGAGAAGATCTCCATCCGCAGGCCGACTCCGATCCAGCCAACCTTGAGGAGTGTGCCGCCGAAGCCGCAGCCGTCGATCCGTGCAGGCGTGGGCTCGGGAAAGAATGCGCCGCCCCGAACGATTGCGGTCGTGTCGTGCGTGATCAGAATCCGGTAGCACGAGTTGTGCGTGTGAACGACGATGGTGCTCAGCGGTTCAACGTCACGCAGAGAAATTCCTGGCGCGTTGGCGACATCGTTGGCGAAGCCGTCAAGCGTCGCTTCACGCCGGATCAGCGTCGGGTCGTGCCGGCGCTCGATGATGGTGGATGAGTCGCTCACGTGCTGGAGCGATTGTAACGCGCTGTCGGAATCGGTCGACTTCGCGCCAGCCGAACTATACGGTGGACGGGAATGACCCGAACGACCCGAACGAGGTTTATTTCGGCGGCGCCGGTGCGAGCGTCCCGGGAATCGGCTGCGCGGGCTGCGGCGGCTGCGCCGGGTTCTGAGCGGGCGGCGGCCCGGGCTGCACCGGCGGCTGCACAGGCGGCGGAATAGTGACCGGGGGGGTCTGGATGATGGGCAGGTCGATCAGTGGCGTGCTCCCGTCGCCGGTGACCCGGAACGGACGGAGGTCGTCCTCGCTGAGGTCGAGGACGCGGATGATGTGCGGCGTCAACGTCAACACGACATCGGTCTGATTGGTCTCTTTGCGGTTCCGCGCGAAGAGCCGGCCGACGACAGGCACATCGCTCAAGCCCGGAATCCCTTCCATCAGCATTCGCTCGTCGTCGCGAATCAGACCGGCAAGCAGATTGGTCTCGCCGTCGCGCAGCCTGATCGACGTCGTGATTTCGCGGTTGCCGAATGTCGGCAGACCTCCAAATCCGGTGCCGAGCTGGCTCGTCACAACCACCTTCAGCGCCAGCGAGACGTCGTCGTCGTGGTGGGTGCGCGGTGTGATGTCGATGTTCACGCCGATGTTCTGATACTGAAACGACGTGATCGGCTGCTGGGCCACGCCGCCTGTGGCAATGGGCGCGAACGTCGTCACGGGAACCGGTATCTGTTCACCAAATCTCGCCTGTGCCGCCACGCCTTCCGAAGTCCGGAGCTGTGGGTTGGCCAGCGTCCGCGTGTTGGCATCGCTCTTCATGAGGCGGTAATACAACGCAGGCAGGTTCGTGAGGATGATGTCGGACTTCGAAAGGTTCGTCAGGTCCTGGAGCGTCAGGTTCTGGCGGTTCACGTCTGCGGCTCCGTTGATGCCCGGCGAGCCGGGGCTCGCGAACTGCAGGCCGTATTCGAGGAGCCGGGTTCGGTTGACCTCGAGCAGTTCGACATCGATGACGACTTCCGGGCGCGCCTTGTCGATCGCCTGGATGATGCGGCCGGCGGCGGAGACGCGCTCGGGTGTGTCCTTGATTGTCAAGGCGTTGGTTGCCGTCAGCGGGGCGATGCGCCGCGCGTCGACAACGATGCGGAGCATGTCGATCGTTTCCTTCAGATCCGCATTACTGAGATAGAACGTTCGGACGATTTCCTCTTCGTACTCCCGGCGCTTGGCGGCGGTGTCGGGAATGACGGTGACCGTTCGCTGGGCCGTGACCTTGTAGAAGTTCCGTGTGGCCGACGACAGGGCCGCCAGAGCCTGATCGAGCGTCACGTTGCTCAAGTCTATGGTGATGCGATCGTCACGGAACGTCGGGTCGAAGACGATGCTGACGTTGGCAAACCGCGCGATCACCGTATAAACGTCACGCACGCTGGCATCGCGAAAGACGAGCGATGCCGGGAGACGCACGTCCGCGGGCAGTTCCAGTCCCACCGGTCCAAGCTTCTGCGACTGATCGATCAGCGCCTGCAGCTGGGTCTTGCCTTCGCGGGAAACCGCCACCCGGTTGCGAAGCTGCAACCGCAGGTTGCGCAGGGCGTCGTCGATGTCGCCGTTGCCCGGGTTCAACTCTGCCGCCAGTTCGTACTCGACGAGGGCCTCATCGAGCTTTCCGGTGGCTTCAAGGCGGCGTGCGCGGGTGAGATGTTCCTGCGATGCACGCAGCTTGACGCGTTGTAACGCAAGCTGGGTGGTGCGATCGTTCGGGTGTTTCTTGTTGGCGACGGTGTATTCGGCGACCGCCCGGTCGTAGTCCTCCGCCTGCTCGGCGCGTTGAGCGGAGCGATAGGTGCCAGTCGTGGCGCACCCGCTGGCGGCAATGGTCAGCGCCAGAACAGCAACGAAGCGGCTAGTGTGAACCATCCGTGATGACGTCAACGCCTCTGGGAATCCTGAACGTAAACTCCTTATCGGATATTCCCTGATTTTCCTTCAAGTTCGTAAACATGAGGGTCGATTCGCCCCCTTCGTGGTCACGGGTGGTGAGGGCGCGAATCTGCAGGGAGGCAGGGTCTACGGCCACGACGAGATACTCATAATCAGGCTCATTCCGTCGTGGCGTCAGCTTCAGGGCCACGGTTCCGGGGATGGCCGGTTGCGCGTAACTTGCTGAAAAATCCCGGGCGATGTCCCCTTTGCCGGCAAGGAACAGGGCAGGGGTCGTGGCCTGGTTATCGGGCGGGACGTTGCTGACAATCACCTGCTTGTCTTGGGGGATGTACGAGTAGATCTTCACGCCGTCGGAAACGAACTCCTTCTTTTCAGGGGCTGTGTAGGTCCACCGCATGCGGCTCGGCTTTTTGACACTGACCGTGCCGCGCTCCTGCGACTGGGTCTTCAGGACGCCTCCCCGATAGGTGTGCTGGAATTCGGCGGAGAAGTCCCTGATTCCCTGATACCGCTGCTGAAGGGAGCGCGCCAGAGCATCGGGCGCCGGTCGCGACTGCGCTCCTGCAGCCACCGATACCGCCGCGCAAAGGGTCATCGACGTTAATAGATGAGCCAGCCGAGCCATGTCCTTATCCCTAACGATAGCAGTTCCCCTGCGAAGCGAACCCCATCGGATGCAAGAAATGCCGCGGATATTCTACGGACGATCGGCGCCGGAAATTGGACGGCTACCAAGTGCAGCAAGCGATGGTGAGACCGAGGAGAGACGGTATCTGTGGCCGGGTGAGTACACGCTTGCGGCGTAGATCGGATTCGATGCGCGGGCGTTGCGATCAAACCAGACGAGACTGACGCCCCGTTCCAGCGTCAGCACGTGCTCGCGTCCGCGAAGGACGTGGCCAAAACCGGCTCGCCGAAACGTGTCGGACGGGAGCCACGATTCCATTCGGACGGTAAACCGGTCGTCCAGCAGCCGAAAGTCCATTCGAAACGGAGAGTCTTCCGCCCGCGCGACGATCGGCGCCTCCCCGGCAACGCCGGCCATCAGTTGATAGCGGCGGCCGGTGCCATTTTCTCCTACAGCTCCAATCTGCAACCCGGTCGGAATGCGGTCGCGCGTCAGCATCGCGACGGCTGAACGAAGCAGCTCGCTGTCGAGACGTTCTTCCCGAGGAGGAGTCAGCACACACAATACGTACGGGGTCCCCGGCGACAGAGCGCCGATCTCCTCGATGAGATCCGGAGACGCGCTAATCGGATCAGGCTGGATTGGAAACATTGGGCCGAATGACGCAACGACATCCCTCGCGGAAGAGGCGTCGAGGATCATGTCGCGTGAAATCGCTTCGTTGTCGCGGACGAGCAGCGGGAAATGCAGCTGGACATCCGGCATCCGCACCCAGGGGACATCGCGTCGCTGCCAGCGCGTGTAGTAGAGGAGCGCGTTCTCGACTTGCCAGTTCAAGTCGGTGACGAGAACGGCGCTCCGCGGATTGGCGCCGAGCGCAAGGCGCGTGACGAGAGATTCCGCCCGCCGGTCGTCATGACGGTCGACGGTCGGCCACGTGTCCCATGCGCGCCAGCCCGCATACATGATGAGGAGAATCGTTGCTGCCCTCCACAGTGGAGGGCGGGTGCTTTCCGCCTTCGCCACGGCTACCACGGACTCGCCGGAGCGCGAAGCGCGGAGGCGGTTGAACCCGCCAAACGGAGCAAGCGCGGCACCCGCTAGAAATACCGTGAAGAGGTGGCCAGGCAAATAGAAGACGTGCGTGTCCCCGACGTTGTACGTGAATGCAAACACCGTGTTGATGGTGTAGGCCAACACGAAAAGCGTTGCCCAGGGCCGCGAGATCGCCCACAGACGAACCGTACCGACAACGGCGAGTAGAAGACCGAGGACGCCGAACTGCTGTCGGGCGTCGAACCACCACATGCCAACGCGATCGGCAAGTTGATCGCCTCGAACCCCCATCACCATCGATTCGCGCCAATCGACCTTCGTCGTGTCGAACCAGAAGGTCGCTAGTCGATCGCTCCATGACATCGGCGCACCACCGAGGTGCGAGGTCGAGATGAAATTTGGCCAGTACTGCAGCGCGCCCGCCGTCGCCATGATGAGGGCGACGGCGATCGTGGTCGGCGCGAACAACGTGCGTCGATCAGGGGTGACCTGCAGAAGAAAAACCGCGAATGGTACCAGCAGCAGAATCATCGACAGGTGGTTGCCGAACGCGAGCGCGTAGGCGCCGAAGAAGATCGCGAGCCGCAGTCGCGACGGCCGTTGAGCGTACGCATGAAGCGCGAGGCAACTCACCACGATGAGTGTCAAATGGAGCGCGTAAACCTCGGCGATGACGGCCTGGCTCCAGAACGTGTACGAGAAGGCGAGAAGAAGGCCGGCGACAACGCCGGCCGCCAGCGATTCAGCAATCAGCGCGCCTAGATACGTCACGAGACCGACGGCTGCGGCACCAGAAATCGCGGAGAACAGATTGAGGCCGCGGGCCGGATTAGCCAGGCTGACGGCACGCACGAACGGAGCGGCAAGGTCGTAGTAAAGCGGATACGCCTGCCGGGCGCTCACTTCCGGCCACAGCACCGCCGCCTGAAAGCCACCCGTGTCGCCGAAGTCGACGCCAGGGAGCAGCGTCTTCGTGTACGCCCAGAATGCGGCCGTCGCAACGACGGCCGCGGCGATGACCGCCGCTGATCGGGATCCGGGATCCGGGATCGGGAATCCGGGATCCGGCATTCGGCTATCCACGAGATCGTTTGCGCGCGATGAACGCACGGACCTCTTCGATGCTCCTGGTATTGAGCACGTGCGTCGGCTCGATCCAGCCGCGGCGCGCGGTGCCGACACCAAACCGCATCTGGCGCGCGAGCCATTCGGCCCGGTGGCAGTCGCTGTCGATCGCGATCGTCACACCAGCTGCCGCGGCACGGCGGGCGATGGCGCCGTCCATGTCGAGATGCCCCGGTGCGCCGTCGATTTCCATCGCCGTTCCGGTTTCCGCCGCTGCCTGAAAGAGTGCGTCAAAGTCGAGCTCGAAGCCCGAAAAACGCGCCGGTGACCGGTTGGCGGGATGGGTAATGACATTCACGAGCGGGTGATGAATGGCCTGCAGATATCGATCCGTGAGCTGCGGCCCTTCCTGCTCGCAGGCGTCGTGCAGCGAGGCAAGCACGATGTCAAACCGTTCCAGCACGTCATCCTCGAAATCAAGGCTGCCGTCACCCATGATGTCGACCTCGATGCCGTGGAGAATCTCGATACCCGGGATTTTGCGCCGAAGCGACTCGATTTCCGCGCGCTGCTGCGGCACCTCGTCGAGCGCCAGTTTGCGGCTCGACCAGGCGCGCTGCGAATGGTCAGTGATCGCGACGTACTCGTACCCGAGCTGCTTCGCGGCACGCACCATGGTGTCCACGCTGTCGCGGCCGTCGCTCCAGTTCGAGTGCGTGTGCAGATCACCACGCACATGCCGTTCGAGGACGAGTGATGGAAGAGCATCGCGCTCCGCCGCCACGATTTCGTCGTCGCCAGCACGGAGTTCCGGAGGGATGAACGGAAGATCTAACCGATCGTAGAGGTCGTCTTCCGATGGACACCGCACCGGTCGACCGGTGTTCTCTGTCAGCTGTGCGTCACGGAACTGGAGACCGCGAGTCGCCGCGCGCTGCTGAAGCACCGCGACGTGCCCCGGCGAACCGGTATGCCAGACCAGTGCGGCACCCGCATCCTCAGGAATCGTCAGATGGATGCTGACCGGACCACGGTCCGTCACGATCTTGATACTGCGGTCGTCACGTTCACGCGACACGACGACAATGGGGAGTCGCGCAAGACGGGACAGGACAGCGCGGTGCTCGGATGCCGCCGCAACCGCCAGGATTTCGACCGAGCTCACGTCCGGTTCATAGCGGCGAATGTCCCCCGCTGATACCAACGTGTCGATCGCCAGCCCGGCGCGCCGCGTTTCCTTGACGACGATCGAGGCGAGCTGATGCGCGCGTCCGAGTGGAAGAGAATCGTCGGCCAACGAAGTTTCGATCTTATTTCAGTACCTGAGGGGAGCGGCTCACGAGTATCCTCACGTTGCAGCTCCGAAGGAGGAAAACGCGATGTCCGTAACCCGTGTGGCCACAGGCGTTCTCATGGTTTCGCTCATGCTCATCGGATGTGGCGGCGGAACACCGCCGCCGCCGGATGCGGCGCCCGCGGCCGCGGCACCGAACTCACAGGTGCTGATGCAGCTGCGCTCCGATTGGCAGGCGCAGAAAGACATGATGATGAAAATTGCGGACGCGATGCCGGAGAACAAGTTCAGCTACAAGTCGACGCCGCCGCAACGCAGCTACGGCGAGCAGATCATGCATGTGGCGTCGAGCAACGTGGAGCTGCTGAAGATTCTCGGCGGCAACGCACCGGCACCGGGCTTTACGGCCGAGAGCGCGAAGACGAAAGCCGATATCCTCAAGGCGCTGGGTGATTCGTACGATTACGGGACGGCGCTGCTGAATGAGCTGACGGAAACGGCGATCCTCGAACCTGTCAAGGACCCACCGTCATTTCTGGGGCCATCGTCACGGGCGCGCATCGTGTGGACGTTGCTCGCGCACAGCATGGATATCTACGGCCAGATGGCAGTCTATCTGCGCCTGAATGGCATCGTTCCTCCGGCAAGCAGAGGCGTGTAGGAGAACCTAGTCCAACGTCTCCGTCCGGATCGCTTACCAATTCCCCGGTTGCGACCACGGCGCGCCGTCCGATATGTCTAGAGACGTCTTGCGATGCGGGTTCTGACCGATCGGCCAGGAGACCAATCCGATTTGGTCGCCGTCTCGAACAGGCGGCGACGAACCAGGTTGTCGGTCTTCGCGTGACCCGCGCGGCGCGGTCTTCATCACCTACATAGCTTCTCGCCCATCCCGCCGCCGCCGAGCGGCGCGACGATCTGATACGCGCCCAGCCGGGCCGGTCAGCACCGATTGACCGCCGGTGCTTACCAGGCCCGCGACCGCTACCACTGCCCCCGCGTGAAGCCGCCGTCGGCCGCCGTGCCCTGCGCGAGCTGCGACTCGACTTCCCGCCGGAGTTCCTGGTCGCCAGCGCAGGCCTCCGCCAGAAAGGCCTGGCGCTCGTGGAAGGCCCGCTCCAGCGCCGCGTGATAGAGCCGGTCGACCGTCGTCCACCGATCCGGACCCTGAGTCATGACTTGAAAGCAGTCGGGGGTTGACGCGCTGCTCGCGTCGGCAAAAGTAGGCGCATTGTAAGCCGATCGTGAGGCGGGGCCATGCGACCGCGTTCCAACGGACTGAGGCTACTGCGCACCGCGCACAATGCGCGCGAGTTCCTCGGACCAGTTGAGAATGACGTTGACTTTCGTGGGTTTTGCATCTGGGTCCGCCTCGACCATCACGAAAGATCGTCCGTCCGGTGAGATATCGACATTCATGTCTTGTGTGGTGTCGAAGGGTCCATCGAACAACAATTGTGGCTTCCCGCTCACGAAGCTTGCTCCCCGCTTTTCGACCGCGACAACCATCATCGACGTTCCGTTCATATAGAACAGCTCGCGTCCATCTGGCGACCAGAGAGGACTCCAGCCACCAGACGTTGAAATCGTCCATTTGTGATCGTTCACATTCGGGAACGGCCGAACGTAGACTTCATGACGTCCAGATTCGGTCGAGTAGTAGGCGAGCCACTGCACATCGGGCGACAGCTTTCCATCAAGGTCCCGCGCATCAGTCGCAACGAGAATACGTGGCGGCCCACCTCGTGGCGCTACCCAGAGGTTGTAGTCGGTCCCCGGAACCTGCTCCTGGTAAATCAGGAAGCGTCCATCCGCTGACCACGACGTTGGGTTCATGTTCGTGACATCTGGCTGCCGTTTCGGGATCAGCGGTTCAGCGGGACCGCTTCCGTCGGCGGCTCGCGACCAAATCGCCCCGCCCGCCTCAAAAGCGACACGTTGCCCATCGGCGGTCCACGCCGGCGTCAGGTTGTGACCCTGCGTGGCCAACGGAATCCGAGAGCCGCGGTCCAGGTCGTACACCCAGACCTGAGACGGTCTCGGATCGATCGTCACTGCGACTTTTCGGCCGTCGGGAGAGAACCTTGGAAACCTGAATCCGCGACGATCGTCTGTCAGCGGCACCCGACGACCTTGCCGATCGACTCGGACGAGACGGCGAGCGAAGCCCCCGGGCGCGAAGATGAGTGTCCCGGTCCTGGCTACTGCAAAGAACGCGGCGCCTCCGTTGGCGGCTCGAAACGCGCCATCGAGCACCGACACGGGTGCGCCCCGTACGGTCAAGGTCTTCACGTCGAAGGCTACGGCATCCAGCTGCCCCTCTCGAACGTGAGGCGCGTGGTACACAAGATAACCGGCGCTCAGATACTGTGACTGCGATCCCTGGCCAAGTACACGCCACTCGCCGTTCTCTAACGAGAGGCTCGCTAATGCAGCCGAGGGCATTACACCTTCGACTGTGGTGAGAAGCCCTCGGCCGTCTGGAAGAAACTGCGGCCAGGTGTGATTTCGAGCATCCATCACGGGGTCGCGCGTGGTGATTCGCGTGGGTTGACCGCCCTGCGCCGACACGCGAAGGAGTCCGGACTCGCCGGGGTCGAAAACGATGGTCCCGTCCGGCCCCCACGTCCCGCCGCGACCAAGATCCGGAGCATCACAAATGACGACCGGAGCTCCTCCTGAAATCGAAATTCGCTTGAGCTTCCCTGCTGCGAAAAATCCAATCGACTGTCCATCTGGAGCGAAAAACGGGTAGCGTGCGCCCTCGGTACCCTCAAGCGGCTTGGCGTCGAACGCATCGAGGCTGCGCACATACAGCCGCGTCGAGCCTTCACTCGAGGCGACGTAGGCGAGCTGCCGTCCGTCAGCTGAGAGCGCCAGCGGCGCCGTCGTCTGAATGGCGTCCAGTTCCTGATTCACGGGGAGAGTGACTGTTGTTCGTGTGATCGAGGCGGGCGCGGCGGCGGGACGATTCGCCAGCCACGCCGACGTCGCGAGGGCTGCTACCGCGACGGCCGCTGCAACCAACCCCAGCACGCGATAACGCTTGCGAGACGTGTCGGCGCCGTCATTGACCGTTGGTGAGAGTTGGGTTGAGGCAGTCTGACCTTCCTCGATCACTATGCGCGCCTCGCCGACGTCGCGCAGACGACGCTTCGGATCCTTATCCAGGCAGCGTCGCAACAACCGCATGATCGCAGGCGGGGTTGACTCGGACAGCGCGGTCCAGTCCGGTTCACGTTCGACGACCGCGGCCATCGTATCGGTGACGGTGGCGCGGGCGAAGACGCCGCGCCCAGTAAGCATTTCGTAGAGCACGCACCCGAACGCCCAGATGTCGGTGCGCTTGTCGACCGCCTGGCCGCGCGCCTGCTCGGGACTCATGTAGGCCGCCGTGCCGACGATCAACCCCTCACGCGTGTCGTTGACCGTGATCGTCGGCGCTTCCGTGAACTCCCTACCCGCCCCACCCGCCTCACTTGCCCCACCCGCGTCCAGTTTT
>Ga0070664_100003704_pt1 | contig 12319 bp, 9 predicted proteins | sample KBSC73metaG_FD_65863 | JGI IMG/M metagenome (GOLD analysis project Ga0070664, IMG submission 65863) | Corn rhizosphere microbial communities from Kellogg Biological Station, Michigan, USA - KBS C7-3 metaG | ecosystem: Host-associated > Plants > Roots > Rhizosphere > Soil ... | reverse complement strand
CTCGCCGCGCAGGCCATGGGCGCCGACTTCGCCTACATCGGCACCGCCTTCATCGCGACCGAGGAAGCGCGCGCCAGCGAAGACTACAAGCAGGCCATCGTCGATGGCACCTCGGACGACATCGTCTATTCGAGCCTCTTCACCGGCGTGCACGGCAACTACCTCGCGCCCAGCATCGTCAAGGCCGGCATGGACCCGGCCAACCTGCCCGAGGGCGACGTGAAGACCATGAACTTCGGCGGCGGCGAAGGCAGCAAGGCCAAGGCCTGGAAGGACATCTGGGGCTCGGGCCAGGGCATCGGCGCCGTGACCGAAGTGGCGAGCGCCGCGGCCTTCATCGAAAAGCTCAAGCGCGAATACCAGGAAGCAAGGCAACGGCTCGCGCTTTGACTTCAGCCGCGAACGGCGCGGCGCCTGCTGCCGGCGCGCCGTCGTCATCCGTGGGGCGCATGCCGCTGCTCGATGCGGCAAAGGGCATCGCCTGTGCGGTGATCGTCGGACACCATCTTTCGCGCTACGGCCCGATGCCGGCCGGCGCGTATGCGCTCGCGCCCGATTTCTTCGCCTGGCTGGCCGACGAGGGCCGGCTGGCGGTGCAGGTGTTCCTTGTGATCGCCGGCTTCCTGGCGGCCGCCAGCCTTGCGCCTGACGGCCTGCTGCGCGTGGAGCGGCCGGTGACGCGCATCCTGCAGCGCTATGGGCGGCTGGTCATGCCATACCTTGCTGCGCTCACGGTGTGCGTGCTGGTCGCGGCGGTGGTGCGGCCATGGCTCGACGAGGAGGTGGTGCCCGCGGCGCCGACCTTCGGGCAGTTGGTCGCGCATGGATTGCTGCTGCAGGACCTGCTGGGCTTCGAGTCGCTGTCGACGGGTGTCTGGTACGTGGCCATCGACTTCCAGCTGTTTGCATTGGCGCTGGCGCTGGTGGGCCTGCCCACGCTGCTGCAGCGCTCGAGCGGTTCGCCGCCGCCGGGCGCGCAGATGCGCTGGATGCCCGTGGCGCTGGTGGTCGGCCTGGCCGTGGCTTCGCTCGTGCTCTTCAACCGCAACGCGGGGCTGGACGACACCGCCTTCTATTTCTTCGGAACCTACGGCCTGGGCATGCTGGTGTTCTGGATCGGCCGCGCCACGCGCGCCAGCACCTGGCAGAGCGCCGTCGCGCTGATGGCGCTGGTGGGAGCAGGCGCGCTTGCCCTCGACTGGCGCAGCCGCATCGCGACCGCGCTGGTCACGGCGCTGCTGCTGGCCGTCGCGCAGCGCCGGAACTGGCTGTCGCCGCCCCGTTGGCCTGCCGTGGCCATGCCGTTGCTGCGGCTGGGGCGCATGTCTTACTCGCTGTTCCTGATCCACTTCCCGGTGCTGCTCGCCACGAATGCGGCGGTCGCTAATTCCGGGCCGCACGGCGCGTGGTTCGATGCGGTCGGCCTCGTGGCGACCTTCGGCCTGTCGGTGGCCGCGGCGGCGCTGCTGTATCGCTGGGTGGAAGCGCGCCCTGCCTCGTGGCGCGCGGTCTTCGCGCTGTTTGCCGCGCTGCTGGTCAGCGGAATAGTCGTTTCTCATTAAAGGACAGGCGCGCCCGCGCAGGCGCACTGGCCGAATCTTCCTGAACCGGTTGCGCTCGAGCGCTGGAGCGTGCAGTCTGCGGGCTCGTCAGTCGCTCCCGTCTCCGGTATGATTGTGGAAATTTCAGTAAATACTGAAAATACACGAAAAAAAGGAATGACCAAGCACTCGCCGCCCCGATCGCCGCTGCGGGCTTTCGCGTCGCCCGACGTCGGCGGGATGGTGCAGGGCGCCGCGGCGCTGTTCTGGCTGCCGCAGGCGGCGCTGCTGGCGATGGCGGTGCAGGGGCTGGCGTCGGGTCGCGGTTTGGCGGCCGTGACCTGGCCCGCCGGTGCGATCCTGTTGCTCGGGCTGCTGCGGGCAGGCTGCGAGGCCTGGGGCGCGCGCCGGACCTTCTCCCGGGCGCGCGCGCAGCTCACGGCGCTGCGCGCGCAAACAGCCGCGGCGCTGGCCGGCGGCTCGCCGCTGGATCGCGGCCGCGCGCCTTCCGGGCTGGCCGCCAGCGTGCTCGCCGAGCAGGCCGAGGCGCTGGTGCCGTACCTGGTGCGCTACCAGCCCGCGCGCTGGCGCGCGACGGTGGTGCCGATCTTCATCCTGTGTGCGGTGGCCGCCTTTTCGTGGGTGGCCTCGCTGGTGCTGCTGGTCGCGGCGCCGCTCATTCCGGTCTTCATGGCCATCGTCGGCTGGCGCGCCAAGGCGGCGAGCCAGGCGCAGATGGTGGAGATGGGCGGCATGAATGCGTTCCTGCTCGACCGCCTGCGCGGGCTGGCGACGCTGCGTGCGCTCGATGCGGTGGAGGCCACGGCGCTGCGGCTGGACGATGCCGCGCAATCCCTGCGCCGGCGGACGATGGCGGTGCTGCGCATTGCGTTTCTCTCGTCGGCCGTGCTGGAGCTTTTCTCGGCGCTGGGTGTGGCGATGGTGGCCGCGTACGTCGGTTTCCACTTGTTGGGCACGCTCGGCTTCGGCACCTGGGGCCGGCAGCTGAGCCTGGGCGAGGGGCTGTTCGTGCTGCTGCTGGCGCCGGCATTCTTCGAGCCATTGCGCGAGTTGTCGGCGGTCTGGCATGACCGGGCTGCGGGCGAAGCGGCGCTGGAGGCGCTCGACCGCTTGCAGCGCAACGAACTGCCGCTGCCCGGTGCGAACGCTTCGCTGACGCGCGCAGCGATGGCTCCGACCGGCGGGGCACCGGCCGTCGCCGTCCGCAACCTGCATTTCTCCTGGCCCGGTGAGCCGCAAGAAGTCTTCGAAGGCTTCGAGCTTCGCGTCGCGGCCGGCGAACACATCGCGTTGATGGGGCCCAGCGGCTCGGGCAAGACCGCCTTGCTGTCCTTGCTCGCAGGCCTCGTGCCCGCGACGCGCGGCGAGGTCTCGGTCGGCGGCGTGGTGCTCACGGATCGCACGGTGGCGGCGCTGCGCCAGCGCATGGCATGGATGGGCCAGGCGCCGCACGTCTTCACCGGCTCGGTCAAGACCAATGTGGCGTTGGGGCGCGCGGAGGTGGGCACCTCGGAGGTCGCCGAGGCGATGCGCTTCGCGTCGCTCGACGCTGTGGCGCAGGCGCATCCCGGCGTGGCGATCGGAGAGGGCGGCCATGGCCTGTCTGGCGGAGAAGCCGTGCGGCTCGCGCTCGCACGCATCGCGGTGCATCCGCATGCCGACCTGCTGCTGGTGGACGAACCGACGGCCCACCTCGACACCGAAACGGCCGAGCGCGTGGCCGATGCGCTGGTGGCGCTGGCGCGCGGCAAGACCCTCGTCGTCGCCACGCACGACCCGGTGCTGGCTGCGCGCATGGACCGTGCAGTGAACCTTGGCACCGAAGCGATGGAGAAGGCCGCATGAAGGCGTTGCCTCTCGTCGCTTCGAACTGGCGCGATCTGCGCCTGGCGCTGCGGCCCTTCCTTGCCGCGCAGCCGCGTCCCCTGCTGCTGGGCTGCCTGCTAGCGGCAGTCACCGTGCTTGCAGGCATGGCACTGCTCGGGCTTTCGGGCTGGTTCATCACCGCGACCGCATTGGCCGGCCTTCATGCAGCCACCGCCTTCACCTTCGACGTGTTCATGCCGTCGGCCGGCATCCGCTTGCTGGCGCTCGGCCGTACGGCATCGCGCTACGGCGAGCGGCTGGTGACACACGACGCGACCTTCGCCGTGCTCGCCGCGCTGCGCGTTCGCCTGTTCCGCGGCTGGGCCAAGGCCGAGGCGGCGCGCGAACTGCTGATGCGCCCGGCCCGCCTGCTGTTTCGCCTGACGGCCGACATCGATGCGCTGGAGTCGCTCTACCTTCGCCTGTTCGTGCCGGCCGCTGCGACATTGGGCGCTGCATTGCTGGCAGGCCTCGTGCTCGGCTTCATGCACGCCGGCATGGGCATTGCGCTGATGCTCTGGCTCGTGGTCGTCGGCTGGGGCATCGCGTTCCTCGTCGCAAGGCGCGCGCGCCGACCGGCCGTGCAGCGGGCGCATGCCATGGAAGCGCTGCGCGCACGCGCGGTCGACCTCGTGGCGGGGCAGGCCGACCTTGTGATGGCAGGCCGCATCGGCGCACAGCGCGAGGCATTGATGAATGCCGACATGCACCTCGCCAAGGCGGACCTCGTGCTGAACAAGCTCGAAGCGGCGGCTGGTCTGGCCTATGGCAGCGCAAGCACCCTGACCCTCGTCGGCGTGCTGCTGGCCGTCGGCGTGCTGGCAGGCGAGGGCGTCATCGGCGCGCCCGCTGCGGCGCTGGCACTGCTGGTGGCGCTCACAGCGGCCGAACCTTTCGCGGCCTTGCGCCGTGGTGCGCTCGATGCGGGCCGCACGTGGCTGGCGGTGCGGCGCCTTGCGCCGCGCATGACTGCGCAAGGCAACGAGGTTGCCGCGGCGCAAGAGCGTGATGCGGCCTTCGCAGTGCAGCTGAAGGGCGTCACGGTGGTTCACCCCGGCAGCAGCACGCAAGTGTTGCGCGACGTGTCGCTGACTCTGGACGCAGGCGAGCGCGTCGCCCTGATCGGCGCAAGCGGCGCCGGAAAGTCCACGCTGCTCGCAGCTGTCGCCAACGAGATCACGCCACAGTCCGGCAGCACGAGCGCGCAGCCCGCTTGCCTGCTCACGCAGCGCACCGAACTGTTCCAGGACAGCCTGCGCGACAACCTCCGCCTTGCAGCCCCCGACGCCACCGACGAGCAGTTGCACGCCGCACTGCGCGCCGCAGGTCTCGAAAGCGACGTGCGCGCGATGGCCGCCGGCCTTGGCACCCGCCTCGGCGAGGGCGGCCTCGGCCTCTCGGGCGGGCAGTCGCGCAGGCTCGCACTGGCGCGCCTGCTGCTGCGCCCCGCACCGCTCTGGCTGCTCGACGAACCGACCGAGGCGCTCGATGCCGCTACCGCGCACGACGTGCTGCATCGCCTCGCGCAACACGCCGGCCGACGCACCTTGCTGATCGCCACGCACCTGCGCCGCGAAGCCGCGCTGGCCGACCGCATCGTGTGCATGCACCAGGGCTGCATCACCGCCGACCTGCGGCGTGGCAGCGGTGGCTTCGACGCTGCGTTGCGCAGCCTGCGGCCGGATTGATTTCAGAACGGGAAAACAGGGAACACAAAGGAAGACTCATGGACCTCGACATCGTCGCGCTATCGCGCCTGCAGTTCGCCGCCACGGCGCTGTATCACTTCCTGTTCGTGCCGCTGACGCTCGGGCTTTCGATCATTCTCGCGATCATGGAGACGGTCTACGTGATGACCGGTCGCACGATCTGGCGCGACATGACGAAGTTCTGGGGCGTGCTGTTCGGCATCAACTTCGCAATGGGCGTGGCCACCGGCATCGTGATGGAGTTCCAGTTCGGCATGAACTGGAGCTACTACAGCCACTACGTCGGTGACATCTTCGGCGCGCCGCTGGCCATCGAGGGGCTCATGGCCTTCTTCATGGAAGCCACCTTCGTCGGGCTGTTCTTCTTCGGCTGGGACAAGCTATCGAAAGTGGGCCACCTGATCGCGACGTGGGCCGTGGCCATCGGCTCGAACTTCTCGGCGCTGTGGATCCTGATCGCCAACGGCTGGATGCAGAACCCCGTGGGCGCGGCCTTCAACCCGCAGACCATGCGCATGGAAGTGACCGACTTCGCCGCGGTGCTGACCAACCCGGTGGCGCAGGCCAAGTTCGTGCACACCGTGTCGGCGGGATACGTGTGCGCGGCCGTGTTCGTGCTCGGCGTGTCGGCCTGGTACGTGCTCAAGGGGCGCCACCTCGAGCTTGCGAAGCGCTCGATGACCGTCGCGGCCTCCTTCGGCCTGGCCGCGGCGCTGTCGGTCGCTGTGCTCGGCGACGAAAGCGGCTACCTCTCGGGCGAACACCAGAAGATGAAGCTGGCCGCCATCGAGGCCATGTGGGAAACGCAGCCCGCGCCCGCCGCCTTCACCGTCATCGGGTTTCCCGACCAGCAGGCGCGCGAGACGCACTACGCCATCCACGTCCCGGCGGTGATGGGCCTGATCGGCACGCGCTCGCTCGACACCGTGATGCCCGGCATCGACGAACTCGTGAAGCGCGCCGAAGCCCGCATCCGCGAAGGCCTCAAGGCGTACGACGCGCTGCAGAAGATCCGCGAAGCCGGCGGCACCGGCAAGGTCACGCAAGGCGTGCGCGGCGACTTCGAGGACAACGGCATCAACATGGGCTACGCGCTGCTGCTCAAGCGCTACGTGGACGACCCGCGCACCGCCACCGACGAGCAGATCGCAAAGGCCGCGTGGGACACCGTGCCGCAAGTGGCGCCGCTGTTCTGGCTGTTCCGCGTGATGGTGGGCATCGGCATGCTGCTGATCGTGCTGACCGCCACTTTCTTCGTGCTGTCGGCACGCCGCAGGCTGGACCGCTACCGCTGGCTGCTGAAGCTCGCCGTGTTCGCGATTCCGCTGCCGTGGATTGCCATCGAGTCGGGCTGGCTGGTGGCGGAGTTCGGCCGCCAGCCGTGGGTGATCGAGGGCGTGCTGCCAACCGCGGTGGCCGTGTCGAACCTCGGCGTGAAGACGCTGCTGCTCACGCTCGCGGGCTTCGTCGCGATCTACAGCACGCTGCTCGTCATCGAGATGAAGCTGATGCTCAAGGCCATCCGCAAGGGGCCTGAAGCCGAGCACGCGCCCGACGAGGGCGACACCCGCTCGCACGTTCCGCCGGCGCACGCCGGCGCCGCTGTTGCCACCACCGGGAGCGCCGCATGATCCTTCACACACTCCTCGACTACGACACCCTTCGCATCATCTGGTGGCTGCTGATCGGCGTGCTGCTGGTGGGCTTCGCCGTGACCGACGGCTTCGACCTGGGCAGCGGCATGCTGCTGCCTTTCGCGGCGCGCAACGACATCGAACGCCGTGTCGTCATCAACAGCGTGGGCCCGGTGTGGGAGGGCAACCAGGTGTGGCTGATCCTCGGCGGCGGCGCGATCTTCGCGGCGTGGCCGCAGCTGTACGCCGTGTCTTTCTCGGGCTTCTACCTGGCGATGTTCGTGATTCTCACGGCGCTGATCCTGCGGCCCGTGGCCTTCAAGTTCCGCAGCAAGCGCGAGTCGCCGCAGTGGCGCGCGCGCTGGGACTGGGTGCTGTTCTTCAGCGGCTTCGTGCCCGCGCTGATCTGCGGCGTGGCCGTGGGCAATGTGCTGCAGGGCGTGCCGTTCCGCTTCGGAAGCGACATGCACATCTTCTACGACGGCGGCTTCTTCGGCCTGCTGAATCCGTTCGCCATCCTGTGCGGGCTGGTGTCGGTGGCGATGCTCGTGATGCACGGCGCGTCGTGGCTGCTGCTGAAGACGGCCGGGCCGGTCGCCGAGCGCGCGCGCAGCTACGGCATGGTCGCCGCGGTGCTCACCATCGCGCTGTATGCGCTGGCCGGCGTGCTGCTGGCGACGAGCATCGGCGGCTATCGCATCAGCAGCGTGGTCGATGCGATAGGACCGTCGAATCCGATGCTGAAGACTGTCGAGCTGCACGCCGGTGCGTGGACCGCCAACTACACTGCGCACCCGTGGACATGGGCCGCACCGGCCGCGGGCTTCGTCGGCGCGCTGGGTGCGCTGCTCGGCCTCGCGCTGCGCCGCCCGGTGCTCGCGCTGCTCGCGGCGGCGCTCGGCATCGCCGGCATCATCCTCAGCGTGGGGGCATCGATGTTCCCGTTCATCCTGCCGTCGTCGATCGATCCGCGCGCGAGCCTCACGGTGTGGGACTCGTCGTCGAGCCACCTCACGCTGTTCATCATGCTGGTGGTCACGGCCTTCTTCATTCCCCTGATCGTGGCCTACACCAGTTGGGTCTACCACGTGCTGTGGGGCAAGGTCGACGAACAGGCGATCCGCGACGAGAGCGGTCACGCCTACTGAACGGAGGAAAAAAGATGTGGTACTTCGCCTGGATCCTCGGTCTGCCGCTGGCAGCCGCTTTCGCCGTACTCAATGCCATGTGGTACGAACTCATGGACGACGACGCCATCCGCAGGGAGAAGCTCGAGATGCCAGAGGCGCCGCAGGGGCAGGAGCGGCTTTGAGAGTCCATTCGCTTTTTGCGGTCAGTCTGGGGGCGTGCACAGGCCACCGGGTACTCCCCTCCGCGAAGGTCCCCCGTCGGCGTGAGCGCCCCCGAACGGCGCCCCCTTCAATCCGCCGCGGGCTTCTTCTTCGAGACGCCGCCCCCCGTGATGCGGTCCTTGAGTGTCAACACCTTCGTCACCGTCGCGCCCATGCCCATGAGCTTCATGGCGGTCTCGGGCGCGAGCCGCTGCACGTCGTCGAACCATTTCATCAGCCGGTCGATCAGGTCGTGCATCTCGCGCATGCGTTCCTGCGCGTGGCGTTCGGCGTCGCTGGTGGGTGATTCGAGCAGCGCGTTGCGCAGCATCGAGAGCGTGGGTTCGATCTCGCGGCGGCGGCGCTCCTCGGCCAGCACGCGAAAGATTTCCCACACGTCAGAGGGGGCCTCGAAGTATTCGCGCCGGTCGCCCGCGTGATGCCGCAGGTGCACCAGCCGCCAGGCCTGCAGTTCCTTCAGGCCCATGCTGACGTTCGAGCGCGAGAACTCGAGCAACTCGGCGATCTCGTCGGCGTTGAGCGCGCGCTCCGACAGGAAGATCAGCGCATAGATCTGCCCGACGGTGCGGTTGATGCCCCACTTGCTGCCCATCTCGCCGAAATGCGCGACGAACTGGCGGTTGAGGGGAGGGAGGTCGGAGGAGGTGGCCATGCCCGAATTGTCGTGCCGGATTGCTGGAATTCCGGGATGTTCTGAAAACTCAGTCCGGCTGCGCCGCCGCGGTCCTTCGGTCCGGCCCCCTCGCTCAAGCCTTCTTCTTGAACAGCTTCGCGATGCCCCACAGCGCCGCACCGCCCGCCACCACGGCCAGCTTTGCGAACTTGGCCAGGAAGGCCAGCGCAATCGCGAACAGGCCCAGCTTCTTCACCGCAACGCCGGCCACCAGCGCGGCCAGGCCGTAGGCGGCGACCTTGTCGGTCGATGAATTGAAGTCCGCGTACTTCTTGCCGTCGTCGTACTGGATTGCGGCCAGCAGCTTGCTGGCGTCGGGCTTGTATTTGTCGAGGTCCTTGGCGTTGGTGATGAGGTTCAGGCTCAGGTAGCCGTCGCGGCCCAGCGCGTAGGTGTTGTAGTTGACGCCTTGGCTGCCGTCGGTGTTGCCCTTGCGCTGGGACAGGGCCGACCACACGAGGCGGTGCGATGCGGCTTCGTACTGCGGCTTCTGCGCCCAGCCCGTCACCTCGATGGCGGGGATGCCGCGCTTGGCGCGCTCCTCGTTCGCGGCTTCGGTGCCTTCCTTCAGGCTCTTGAGCAGGTCGTCGGCGTTCCAATCCTTCGCATCGTCGTCCTTGATATAGCCCTCTTTCACGAACTTCACGACGGCCATCCAGTCGGCGTCGTCGGCGGGGAAGATCGCGCCGACGAAGGTGTCGTCGGTGCGGTTGCCCATGCTGCGCATCAACTGCGCGGCGGCGGGCGTCGGCACCCACACATAGCCCGCGGGCAGCTGAAGGTGGGCCTGGTCGCGCAGCACGATGTCGGCGGGGCCGGCCTTCTGCACGGCCTTGGCAGCCTTGAAGGCGGCGTCCTGCTCGGCTTCCAGCGAACTGGCGGTCGAAGCGGGGGTGGACGGGGTGGTGCCGGTCGGCGATGCGGCGTGGCCGGTGTGGGCCACGAAAGCGGCGCACGCGAGCAGCACGCCGGCTGTCAGGCGGGTGGTTTGAATACGCAAGTTCTCTCTCCTCGGTTGTTGTATGTCTGGTGAGCCGGGAGAGTTTAAAGAACTAGGTGTCGCTCCACTTCCTCAGCAGGTTGTGGTACGTGCCTACGAGCGTGCGGCGCGCCGATTCGTCGGCGCCGCTCTGGTTGAGCCGCTGGATCGCGTTGTCCATGTCGAACAGCAGCGCGCGGTCGCCCGCGTCGCGCACGAGGCTCTGCACCCAGAAGAAACACGCGACGCGCACGCCGCGCGTGATGGGCGTCACCTGATGCAGGCTGGTGGCGGGGTAGAGCACCATGTCGCCGGCCGCGAGCTTCACGGTCTGCATGCCGTGCGTGTCTTCCATCTGCAGCTCGCCGCCGTCGTAGCTGTCGGCGTCCGACAAAAACAGCGTGGCCGACAGGTCGGTGCGCAGCTTGCGGCCGGTGCGCGGGTCGATGCGTACGCCGCCGTCCACGTGCAGGCCGAAGCGCATGCCTTCGCTGTAGCGGTTGAACATCGGCGGGTACAGCAGGTTCGGCAGCGCCGCGCTGATGAAGGTCGGGTGGCGTTCGAGCGCGCTCGCCACGATGGACTGGCATTCGTGCGCCACCGCCGAGCCTTCGTCGATCTGCTGGTTGAACTTGACCGGCGCGCCCTGGTGGCCCGCGGTGACTCGGCCGTCGATCCACGCATCGCCGGCCGCATCGAGGCGCGCGCGGACCGCCGCAAGCGCTTCGCGGTCCAGGATGCCGGGAATGCAGACCAGCATGGCGAATCGTCTTCTTCTTCAGGGCCTCAAAGGCGGTAGGTGAGCGACAGTGTGGCGGCGCGGCCCGAGCCCGGCACTGCACGGCCGCCGTCGGAGGGGATCAGCGCGTCGTAGTAGTAGCGGTTGGCCAGGTTGAACAGGTTCAGCCGGATGTCGTACTTGGGCTGATGGTAAGCCACCATCGCGTCGAGGCGCGCGTAGCCGCCGACCTGCACGAGGTTGGTGTTGTTCGCGAAGCGCTTCGCGCTGTAGGTGGTGCCGCCGCCGATCTCCCATTCGGGCGTGATGGCGTAGGTGGCCCACAGGCTGGCCGCGTCCTTCGGCGTGTTGGCGGGCGTCTTGCCGAGCGTGCCGGGCGCGATGCCGTTGACGATGGTGGCATCCAGGTGCGTGTAGGCGCCGAACAGCTGGAGCTTGTCGGTCACCCGGCCCGCGACACCGGCGCGCGCGCCGTTCACGCGCACCGTGCCGGTCGCGCTGTAGGTGCCGTCGCTGTTCTGCGAGCGCGCGTTGGTCTGGGTGATCTGGAAGGCGGCCGCTGTCAGCGAGAGGTTGCCGTCGTTCAGGTCCCACTTGCCGCCGAGTTCGTAGGCCTTGTTCTTCTGCGGCGGCAGCGGCTGCGTGGCACCCGTGGTGGCGACGAGCTGTTCGAGCGAGGGGTTGAACGAGGTGCTGTACGACACGTAGTACGACTGCGAGGGCGTGGGCTGCCAGATCGCGCCGGCGCGCACGCTGGTGAAGTCGACGGTCTGGCTTTCGCTGCCGAGCGTGGTCGCGGTCGGGATGCTGTTGTAGACGCTTGCGCGGTAGTGGTCCTGCCGCACGCCGGCCACCAGTTTCCATTGGGGGCTCAGCTCGATGGTGTCGTTGACGTAGCCGGCCACCGTGGTGGCGCTCGCGGTGGCGAGGTTGCCGCGCAGGCTGGGCGCGGTGCTCGGCGTGTTGCCCTGGTACGGCGCGAGCAGCGGCGAGCATGTCGCGTAGCCGCTGGTGCCGCCCACCGGGTTCAGCGCCACGCCGTTGCAGGTGCCGTTGCGGTAGTACGTCTGGTTGTCGTAGGTGTCGTGGCCCAGTTCCAGGCCCGCGAGCAGGGTGTGCTTGACCGAGCCGGTGGTGAACTTCGTGTTGAGCTCGGTCAGGTTGAACAGCGACTTGTCGTGGATCGTGCGGTCATGGCTTTGCTGGCGCACCCACAGGCTGCTCAGCGGCAGCGACGAGAACGCGGCCGCGGGCGCGGCCGTGGTGCCGGTGGACAGGGGCGTGAACACGCCCTTGGTCGACAGGGTGCCGATGCCCTGCGGCGCGGTCTCGCGTGCGTCGGTGGTCACGTCGTTGTACTGCGTCTGGTTGCGGATCGACGTGTCGGGGGTGAGCTTGTGCTGCACCACGGCGCTGAAGGCCTGGATGTCGGAGATCGTGCGGTCGTCGCTGAAACCGTAGGCCGTGTCGCGGTCGACCTTGGCCGGGCGGCCGTTGAGTGGCGGCACGCCGTAGTCGGGCTGGTCGCGGTTGTGCTGCACCAGCGCCGAGAGCGTGACCTGCGTCGGCGTGTTGATGCCGAACTTCAGCGAGGCGTCGAGGCCGAAGTCCTTCAGCTTCGTCTGTTCGCGCGTGCTGGCGTCGCCCTGCTGGCCCATGGCCGCGATGCGGAAGGCCGAGGTGTCGGACAGCGGGCGGTTGACGTCGACGGTCGAGCGCACCAAGCCCGTGGTGCTGGCAGACACCGACACTTCGCCCGCCGGCGTGAGCGACGGCTTCTTGGTCACCTGGTTGATGATGCCGCC
>Ga0070664_100003702_pt1 | contig 12325 bp, 9 predicted proteins | sample KBSC73metaG_FD_65863 | JGI IMG/M metagenome (GOLD analysis project Ga0070664, IMG submission 65863) | Corn rhizosphere microbial communities from Kellogg Biological Station, Michigan, USA - KBS C7-3 metaG | ecosystem: Host-associated > Plants > Roots > Rhizosphere > Soil ... | reverse complement strand
ACGACCGTCAGGCTGTTCTCACCCAGGAAGCTGAACTGCATCTTGTTCCAGTCCTGGTGGTAGACCGCTCCGTTCCAACGCAGCGGACCGAAAGACGATTTCCAGCCCAGCTCATAGTTGGTGAGGTAATCCGGATTGTACGGCGCAAGGCCCGGCTGCCGGTTGATGCCGCCAGGCCTGAAACCCTTCGACCAGGTGCCGTAGAACATCAGGCCATCGCGCGGCCTGTAAGTCCCATTCAAGCGATATATCCAACCGTTGCCCTTGCTCTGTTTTCCTTTGACCTGCCCGTCCTCGATCCTGCCGACGTTGACGCAGGGCGTACCGGGGAGCGCGTCGCCGATGAAGCTCCTGTCCGTGCCAGCTGCCAGCGCTTGGGCGTACGTAATGCCACCCGTGACGAAGCACTGCGGTATGCCCGTTTTAGTGCTGCCAAACCCATTCGGCGGAACGTCCGAGCCGGGTACGTCGAACAAGGGGTTACGGCCGTATCCGGCAAAACCGAACACCGTATTGTTGAATTTGTAATATCGGCCGCCACCGGTGAGCGTGATCTGCGGCGTAACGTCGAAGCTCGCTTCGCCGAACAAAGCATAATCGCGATCGACCCGGTGTTCGTCGGTCAGCCACATCAATCCCGGGCGACCGTTCACCGACAAAGCAGGATCAAGGTTGTCGAGACGATATTCCTGCACGATGTGATTGAACTGACGTTGGTAGAAAGCGCCGGCGATCACCCGGAACGGCTTGTCGCTAGGAGTAGCGACACGAAGCTCGTGGCTCATTTTTTTGAAATGGTTGCCCCCTACGATGTACATGTTGGGATTGACCTGATTGCCGTCGGCATCGGTGAAATAAAGATAGTTCGCGATGCCGCCGTACGGCTCATAATAGATGTCGTACGCTTCGGTATATTCCATGTAATCGCCGACGGCGTGGTTCGGCCGATCCATGTAAGCACCGGCATACGTGATATCGAAGATGCCGACCTTGCCCTCGACGGTGAGGGCATATTGCGTCCACTGGTCAACGCCCGGCTCCTTGCGGTAGCGCTGTGTCTGCAGGTCGCCGAGCGCGTCGTCGGCGAACCAGACGCCCTCGGTCTTAGAATGCTGATGCATGACCGTTGGCGTGACGGTCCAATTGTCGTTGAGGTCGATTTTCAGCGCGGCCCGGCCGCCGTAGGTGTCGTTAACGTTGAAATTCTTTTTGACGAATGCCGCATTATCTTCGTGGAAGCCGTTCCTGACGCAGCCGACGATATTGTCCTCGTCATCCAGAATTGGATCTCCGCAGAACGTGAATTGTGCGGGGATGTTGTCGATGTAACCAGCATCGCGCTGATAGAAAGCGCTTGCTCGGAAGGCGATGCGCGAGGCGATGGGAAGATTGATCATCCCTTCGAGCTTGCCGCCCCAGCCGCCATGGGTAACCTTGTTCAGCTCAGCATCCATCCGGCCCGTAGTGACCCCGAGCTCGGGTTTATTGGTGATGATGCGGATCGTGCCGGCTTCGCTCGAAGCGCCGTACAGGGTGCCCTGTGGACCCGCGAGGCTCTCGATGCGGGCGATGTCGTAAATGTGAACATCGAGGGTTCCGCCGATGGTCGTCACCGGCTGCTCGTCGAGATAGGTGCCGACTAGGGGCAGCGAGCCCGTGTGGTTGCCGTCGCCGCCCGTCGCGACGCCACGCATGTAAACAGTGGTGTAGCCCGGGGCGAACGTCTGGAAGCTCACCGACGGAAGCTGCTTGGTATATTCCTCGAAGTTGGAGATGTTCAGCTGGTCGAGGCGGCGGGTGCCGATCGCAAGCACGCTAACCGGCACGTTTTGCAGATTCTCCTCGCGCTTGGTCGCCGTGATGATGATCTCGGTCTCGTCCGGAACTCCACGCGCCGCCTGCGCCTGCTTGACCGGCTCGGGTGGCGAGGTGACGTCGGTCGCGTTCGTTCCCGGCGCCGGCGATTGGGTCGTAGGTGTGGCGGGCGTCGCGTCGGACGGAGTGGGCGCCTGTGCGAAAGCCGGCGAAACGAGCGCCGTGCTGGCGAGAAACCCGAACGTCAATGTGCGGAGCGAGCGGTCGGTCATTGGAGCACCCCCTGGATATTCTAACAATGCTGCACCGGCGCGTCACCTTGTCAACGGAAAGTCCGCTTGGCGACAAATATTGTTGCGTCAGCGTTGCGAAAAGGTCGCGGGCGCGTCGGGATAGCTGTCGAGGACGGGTCCGACCGTTTGCTTGAGCGGGTCGAGGTGCTTCTCATAGCGGCGCCATTCGTCCGCCGCGTCCTTGTAGATTGGCTGGCGGACCTGCTGTGCGCTCGGAGTCCTCACCGCCCGTTCCGTCCTGTAGAATTCAAGGCATTCCGGCTCGAACTCGAAGCCGCAATGGTCGAGCAGGGCACGGATTTCGGTCTCGGGATCATCGATCATGCGTTCGTAGATCACACGATGCACGCGGCCAGGCATGACGGCATCCATATGCGCCATCAACCGGACGTAGTCGGAATAGTATCGGCCCAGATCTCCAAGATCGTAGGTAAAGTCCTGGCCTCTCGCGAAATGCTGACGAAAGTTCGACACGCAGCATGCGAGCGGATGACGCCGAGCGTCGATGATCTTCGCGTTCGGCAGCACGAGCTGGATGAACGGGACGAACATCCAGTTGTTGGGCAGCTTATCGATGAAGAACGGCTTCTTCGTGCGGCGCTGCACGGCCGTTCGCTTCAGGTATTCTTCACCTGCTGCCTGGCGCTGTTCGCTCGTGAGTTGTGCCGCCGAAGCAGGATATTTCCCTTCGTCCCGAGCAAGCGCAGGAATGTCGGGAAGCTCCGCCGTGCCCTCCACAAGGCTATGCGACGACAAGATCTGTTCTACGAGGGTCGAGCCGGCGCGCGGCATTCCGACGATAAAGATAGGATCGGGCGCTGGATAGCCTTCAGGGCTCGTCAGATACTCCCGTGTGAAGATCTCGATGCTGCGTTCGACCGTCGCGCTTAGATGGTTGGCGTTGAAGGGGTGGTACGTCCGCCGCAGCGCGTTGCCGGCAGCGTAATGCGCGAATGCAGCATCTTCGTCGCCAAGGTCATGGAAGGCCTTGCCCAGCGCGAACTCCAGGTGGAAGCGATCACCGTCCTGCAAGTCGGTTCGGTCGAGGGCCGCCTTCATCGCCGCAATGTCCGGGTCGGAGAACCGGACCGTCTTGAGGTTCGCGAGGCTCCACCACACCTCTCCCATTTCCGGCTTGATGCCAATGGCCTTGCGATAGGCAGCGATCGCCTCGTCCAGTCGGCCGATCGTCTTGAGCATATGACCGTAGCTCATCAACACACCGGGCTGGGCTGGCGCTCGGGTCAAGGCCTGCTCGTAGAACGTCAGAGCCTGCTCGAAATCGCCTAGCCGGCCCAGGGTCGCCGCCTTGAGATTCAGGTTGCCGGGGCGATCAGGCTCCGCCTCAAAGATTTCGTCCAGCAGTGGAAGCGCCTCGGCGGCGCGTCCGAGCCGACCGAGAACCATGGCCAAGTTGGCGCGCGCCGCGGTAAAGTTGGGATTGATTTCTAGCGCCCGCCGCAGAAGCGTCTCAGAATCCTTCAGCCTGCCGATCCGCGCCGCGATCTCGGCGAGCATCCGGATCGCGCGGACGTCGAACGGATCTTCCTTCAGATGCGGCTTGAGGATGCGCTCTGCGATATCGAGACGGTTTTCGTGCATCGCGGCCGCCGCCTCCATGAGCCGAGGATGCAGATGGCTGAAGGGTAATAAGGTGGCCACGGAGCCAGCCTAGGCAAGGGACCGCCTCGCGCCAAGCGGGGACCGCCGCTATGGCCCGGCCATGATTTATTTCGAAGATCTGGAGATCGGCGCCGAAACCTACTTCGGGTCTTATGAAGTGACCCGCGAGGAAGTGTTGGAGTTCGCGCGCAAATACGACCCGCAGCCCTTTCACCTGTCAGACGAGGAAGCGGCGAAGACGCATTTCGGCAGGATCGCCGCCAGCGGTTGGCACACTTGCGCGATGACGATGGCGGTAGTTGCCCGGCACGTGGTCGCAGAACGTCAGGCTGGGCTCGGGTCGCCCGGGATCGACGAACTGCGTTGGCGCCGTCCGGTCTATCCCGGCGACACGCTGCACGTTCGCAGCAAGATCGTTGACAAGACGCCATCGCGGAGCAAGCCGCACCTGGGCTCGTTTCGGAGTGAGATGACCGTCACGAACCAGGACGATGACCCGGTGATGACCTTCACCTCGATCGTCCTGATTCAGCGACGAGGCGAGGGACCCGCCTAACCTTTACCGGTTATCGTGGCGGTTCTCGTGCCGCTGCTCGGCGCGGGTTTCACGATTCTCGCGGACTTTTTGGCGCGCCGAAGCCTTCGTGTTGAAGCCGCTCCAGTTAGGTCTCACCGTGGCCCGCGTGGTCCGCGTCGTGCTCGCGGTTCTCAACGCGGGCGAGCGGGTCGACCAATACTGCCGCTGAGCGGTGGTCATCGTGTAGGGCCGGCGATACGTGTCGTAGACGTAATAGCCGGTGCCTGGATAATAGAGGTTGTCGTACCAGCCATAGTAGGGCGATCCGTAACCGTAGCCGCCGTAATAGGGCGAGCCATAATAGCCCGCGTAGCCCGATCCGATGCCGACGCTGATGGACGGACCGCCATAGCCGTAGCTGCTGCCGTAGTAAGGGCTGCCGTAGCCGTAGCTACTGCCGTAATAAGGGCTGCCGTAGGCACTGCCGTACCCATACGGGCCGTAGCCGCTACCGTAACCCATGCCGAGGCCGAGCCCGTCATAGGCGCAGCCGCCTAGCGCAATTGAGCTCGCGGCGAGAAGGGAGATATAGGGAATACGCATGTTACACCTGCCGGACTAAGTTCGGCGGTCAAACGAACCACCGCTTCCCCCGTTCCTTTGGCGAACGCGAATTCACTTTTCCTGAGAATGCCTTAGCCGGCCCTTAGTCCGAGTCCGGATACTCGTATTTGAAAGGATCGGTCGGCAAGGGCTGCGTCGGCAAGGGCGGCCGCGGCAGCTCCTTGTCGCTGTTCGCAGCCTCGAGGAGCACTCCTGCGAGGATGACCGCCGCTTGGCGAAGATCGTCGGCGCGCATGTGATCCAGCGTATCGATATTGGAGTGGTGGACGCGCGTTTCGTAGTCGAGCGGATCCTGGATGAATTGGAATCCCTGAAGCCCCACGTCCTGCATGTAAACATGGTCCGTGCCCGTCGTCTTGCTGGCGACGACCGTCGATGCGCCCATATTGTTGAAAGGCTCAAGCCACTCCTTCAACATCGGAACCGCCGCGCCGTTGCCCTCGGAATAGATTCCGCGAACCTTTCCCGACCCGTTGTCGATGTTGAAATAAGCCTTCAGCGCGTCGTAGCCCGGCTTCTTGATGATCGGGAAGCGCGTCGCCCAGCCGTAGTAGGCTGCTAGCGGATCCGTCGCCGGCGCGACTGGCCGGCTGATGAGATGCTGTTCGAGGTAGGCCCGGCTCCCGAGCAGGCCCTGCTCCTCGCCTTCCCACAATGCGAAGCGGATGGTTCGCTTCGGGCGGAGACCGAGCTGCCGCAGTATCCGCGCGGCCTCCATGACGACGACGCTTCCCGCGCCATTGTCCGAAGCGCCGTCACCGGCCACCCAGCTGTCGAAATGAGCGCCGGCCATCACATAGCCGGCCTTCGGGTCGGTGCCGGGTAAATCCGCGATGATGTTGTTGGCGTTATGGTCGCTGTCGTCGAAGCGCGCGTCGCTCATCAACTCGATCACGGGCGCAAGTCCCGTTTTCGCGAGGCGCGTGAGGCGTCGGTAGTCTTCGGCCGCTAGCTCGAACCCGGGAAGCGACGGCGACTGACCGACCAGGTAGGTGTAGCCCTCGCCCGAAACGAGCTTTGCGTCGCGACGGCTCTTCCGGACCCAGGCAACGGCGCCCTCGCTTTTCAGGAAATCGTCGATTTTCCTGGCCAGCTGCAGGCGCTTCAGGCGGCGGTCCAGCGCATCGGGATCATACTTGGGCAGATCGTATGTATCGAGATCGCTAAGCTCCTTGTCGGAGAAGCGCTGAAAGGTCGGATCCTTCGGCTCGTCGCTCGTGCCGGGCAGGGAAATGAGGACGATTTTGCCAGCCAACTTGCCGCGATAGGCGGCGAAATGCTCGGGTTTCTCCAGCGGGGCGACGACGATGGGGGCGCGCAGCACGCCTTCGGTTCCCGCCGTCCAGGCGACCGGAATCACCGTCATGTTCACCGTCCGCGGCTCGACCATCCGCGCGCTGCTGTTCGACAAGTTCCACCCGCGCCCGAAATCGAAGGGTTCGCGGTGCACGTTCGAGAGCCCGTAGGCGTTGAGCTTTGCGATCGCCCAACTCTCGGCCCGATCGAGATTGGCCGAATTGGTCAAGCGGGGTCCAATGCCATCAATGAGCTCGGAGGCCGTGATCATGATCTGGCTACGGTTCATCCCCTCGTCGATGATCCGCGCCGTATCGTTCGTGGGGGGTGCTGCTACCGCGATTCCCGATGACGCTAACAATGCCCACGCAATCACACGCATTCGGCACTCCCCTGAAAGACTTGCTCGCGCCGTTCGGTGCGGCGCGCACTATGAGCAAATGCTAAACAGCCGAGTCTGTTATCCGGCGATTCCGGCCTTGCCCTTCGCCCGATTGGACTTGGCGCGGTTCTCCGGATTGAGGACGCCGGTCGGCCGAACCACGCGCTTCGCGTCCTGCCAGATCTGCTGATAGGCGAGATAACCCAGAATACTCGCCAGGAGCAGGAAGATCGCAACGGCGAGGCCGGCCGCATGGCGGCTTTCAAGGTTCGGCTCGGCCGTCCATACAAGGAATGCCGCGACGTCGCGCGCCATCTGGTCGACGGTCGGCTTGGTGCCGTCCGCATAGCTCACCTGGCCGTTCGTGGTGAGCGGCGGCGGCATCGCGATGTTCAGATTGGCGAAGTAAGGATTGTAGTGAAGGTTTGCCGGCGTCTTCGCGTCCGGGAACTCCTTCAGCAGCCGCGCCGGCTGGCTGTGATAGCCAGTGAGCAGCGAATAGACGTAAGCCGCACCGCCCTCGCGCGCCTTGGTGATCAGTGAGAGATCCGGCGGCAGCGCATTGTTGTTCGCGGCGCGGGCCGCGACTTCGTTCGCGAACGGGGCAGGGAAATTGTCGGAAGGAAGCGCCTTGCGGGTGGCGGCTTCGCCGGTATCCGGGTTGATGGACGGCACCTGCGTCTTCCAGTCGGACGCGATCTTCTTGATCTCGGCCTCGTTGTAGCCAAGCCGCTCGAGATCGCGGAACGCCACCAACGACAGGCCGTGGCACGCCGAGCAGACTTCGGAATAGACCTGGAAGCCGCGCTGCAGCTGGCGCTTGTCGAACCGGCCGAACGGTCCGTCACTCGACAGCGAGATGTGCTTCGGCTCCTCGTGCCATTTGTCGGCGGCGAGCGGGGCAGGCGGATTGTTGAAATAGGTCGCGAGATTGCTGAACAGCGAGATCAGCAGGATGAGCGCGAAGACGGCGCCGATGAAGCCGAGAATGAAACGCATCTGCTTGTCGTCCCCTTAGCCGGCCGTCATCACTGAACCGCTGCGCGGCCGCTTTTGCCCTGCGGGCGCTGCTTCCGCCGCTTCTCCATGGAGCACGCTCTCGCTGATCGAATTGGGCAGCGGCAACGGCGTCTCGAATGCCGAAACCAGCGGCAGAATCACCAGGAAGTGCAGGAAATAATAGGCCGAGGCGAGCTGCCCGACGGCCACCCGCGAGGCATTGATCGGCGCCCCGCCGATATAGCCGAGGATGAGCACGTCGAAGACCAGCAGCCAGAAGAAGCGCTTGAATACCGGACGATAGCTTCCCGACCGCACCGGCGACTTGTCGATCCATGGCAGGAAGAACAGCAGCAGGATCGAGAAGAACATCGCCAGCACGCCCCACAGCTTGGCCGGCAGGATGAAATCCACGGTGAAGGAGCGGAGGATCGCGTAGAAGGGCCAGAAATACCATTCCGGGACGATGTGTGCGGGTGTCGCTAGCGCGTTGGCCGGAATGTAATTGTCCGGGTGCCCCAGGTAGTTGGGCGCGAAGTAGGTCACGATCGCGAAGAACAGCAAAACAGCGCCAGCGAACCACCCGTCCTTGGCAGTGTAGAAGGGATGGAAAGGCAGCGTGTCCTTCTCGTCCTTGACGTCCACACCGGTGGGGTTGCTCGATCCGGGGATATGCAGGGCCCAAATGTGGAGGATCACGACGCCGGCGATGACGAACGGCAGGAGATAATGAAGCGAGAAGAAGCGCGTTAGCGCCGCCTGGTCCGGCGCGTAACCGCCGAGCAGCCAGATGCGGATGGGCTCACCGACCAGCGGAAAAGCCGAGAAGAAGCCGGTGATGACCTGAGCGCCCCAATAGCTCATCTGACCCCAGGGCAGCACGTAGCCCATGAAGCCTGTGGCCATCATCAGCAGGTAGATGACGAGCCCGAGCATCCAGACCAGTTCGCGCGGCGCCTTGTAGGACCCGTAATAGAGGCCGCGGAAGATATGGATGTAGGTCACGAGGAAGAAGAAGCTCGCGCCGTTCATATGCGCGTACCGCAGCAGCCAACCCGCGTTCACGTCCCGCATGATGAGCTGGTTGACCGAATTGAACGCACCGTCAGCCGAAGCGGTAAAGTGCATTGCGAGGACGATGCCGGTGACGATCTGAATGGTCAGGAAGATTCCGGCGAGCACGCCGAAATTCCACCAATAATTGAGATTGCGAGGTACCGGGTAACCGCCGCCGATTGCTCCATAGACCACGCGCGGAAGCGGCAGCCGCTCGTCGATCCAGCGCATTGCCGGGTGCTTGGGTTCGTAGGGCTTCGCCCAGGAAAAGCTCATGGTCGCGCTAACCCCCTCAGCCGATCTGGACAGTCGTCGGCGACGTGAAACTATATTCCGGCACCTGAAGATTCAGCGGCGCCGGCCCTTGGCGGATGCGGCCCGCGGTGTCGTACATCGAACCGTGGCAGGGGCAGAAATAGCCACCGTAGGGGCCACGGTTCTCACCTTCGCCAATGCCCAGCGGGACGCAGCCAAGATGTGTGCAAACGCCAAGCGTGATGAGCCAATTCGCGTGCCCCGGCTTCGTCCGCTCGGCGAGCGTCTGCTTATCGCGAAGGTCGGAGAGTGGCACGGCGTTCGCCTCTGCGATCTCCTTGGGCGTCAAGTTGCGCACGAAGACGGGCTGCTTGCGCCAGCTGACCTTGATGCCCTGCCCGGGCTGGATCTTCGAGATGTCGACCTCGGTCGAGGCGAGAGCGAGGACGTCCGCCGACGGCGACATCTGCACGATCAGCGGCGCAAGAGCGGCTAGGCCGCCGACACCGGCGAAACTCACCGCCGCGACTTTCAAATAATCGCGGCGACGCAGACCCTCGTCGCCTGGCACCGCGGTGCCGGAACCCTCAGCGGACTGTGCCTTGGTGGCCATCGTTCCCCTTTTTGACGCGATTGGCTGAGCGTGCCGGAAGGCATGTCAGCTTGCCCGCAAAGGAAGCGCTCCGGTGCGGTTGGCGGGCCTGATAGCGGCGTGATCGGCGGGTGCCAAGGGGCCGGTTTAACCTCTTGGCGATCTGCGCTTCAGGAGCTTGGTTCGCCCCTCGCCTCGCGGCACAGATCCAGAAGTTGACGGCGCACACTCGTGCCCGCGAGATGGGCGTCGACCTGGGAGTAACGCTCCGCCTTCAGCCGCTTGCGGATGTCGTCGATAGTCGCGCAGTCGCCTGCCCGCGCAAGTTCGAAGGCACGTTCGATAATGGAAGGCTGCATCGTTCCCCGCGATCCCCTCCGTAACCGCCTAGCAACAATTCACATCCGAAACGAGTCGTCAAAAGTGAGGTGAGACGTTCAACGGAAAAGGCTCGCTCCAACGTGCCCCGGAGCGAGCCTTCCTACTAAGGACTTTTGGTCGGTGCCCTTCAACCGCGCCGACTCGCAAGGGGATAGCGAGCTGGTAACCTTTACATTTCACGCACTTGGGCCACCGCCAACGCGCTTGTTGGCCTTGTCCTCGTGCGGGACATTTTTCAGAAATGGTGCGTGCAGAACGCAAGCAGGAGGATGATGGGGATCGGAATACCGATCAACCACAGCAGGATGGAGCGCATGACAACCGTCTCCTTCAGCCCCGCTGACGGCAAAATGCTTCGGTTGCTTGGGCGTTCCTAGCCTGCGCCGACCACCGGCACGGCAGTGCTCGCAGTCTTCTCTTCCTTCTTTCCGACTAAGGCCGAGCGGAACATGACACCGGCGGCATAGAGTACGACCACCAGAACCAGCCACCGAAGGGTCTCTAGCGGCATCGTCTTGACGATGAACGCGGCGACAAGGACGGCCGGGACTCCACCGAGGGTCATCCCGATCACCATCCGGAAGTCGATCTGCCCGATCGCGATATGCCTGGCGCCCGCGCCCGCGACGGTAAGTGCCGCACCGCCGGCCATAATCGGGAAGCACAGTCGCGGGTCCATGCCCATTAGGCTGAGCATGACGAGCGTGGGCGCGTAATTGCCGACGCCGTAATTGAGGAGAATGCCGAAAATGAAGTTGGCGACGATGACGATGACCGTCAGCGTCAGCGGGAGGCTGGAGGCCGTGCCTCCTCCAGGCATCAGGTGGAGATTGGTGGCAGCATAGGCTGCGGCCGCGAGCACGAGCGCGATCGCGACGACCAACTGAATGATCCACACGCGCGTTCGCGTGACCAGAGGTGCCCCGAGGACGCCGCCCATGAGCACGGCGATCATGCACCCGACGAGGAGCACCGGATCGACCATCACTCCGAGGAGGATCAGGAAGATGATCGCCTCGGCCATTGTCGGCAGACCGTGGCCGACCAGCATCGTTTGCGGGATCAGGCGGTCCGGCACGAGCTTTCGGAACTTGAACCAGGCGGTCGTCACCGCGAAGGATCCGATCCCCAGCGTATCGAAGAAGTTGGTGATCGCGCCCAGGATCAGACCTTCGAGCTTTGGCGTCGCGCGCCGCTGAATGACCGCTCTCAAGAGAAGGACGGTCAATCCGAGGGTCGCGAGGACGATCGGAACGAGCAAAGCGATGAGCATGACGTCTCCCCCCGAGCGACCTGCGCTTGGTGCCACGCTAACCCATTAATGGCCCCGGTGAAATATTCGCCGCCCTCCTGACTCAGAGCCGCGCCTCGGGAATCTGTGACTCCCAAGCTCGAATCGCGCCGCCGCTGCCCGCTCCGCCGGGTCAGCCGCGCATTTGTTCGGGCGCGACCGAGAATAAGAGCGAGGGCAACAATGGCGAATGACGCGGGCAAGATTCTTTCGCGCCTGAAGGACGAGGAGATCGATTGGGTCGATCTCCGCTTCACCGATCCCAAAGGCAAATGGCAGCATCTGACGATGGCTTCGACTGTGATCGACGACGATCAGCTGACCGACGGCTTCATGTTCGACGGCTCGTCCATCGCGGGTTGGAAGGCGATCAATGAGTCGGACATGATCCTGAAGCCGGACCTCAATGCGGCCTATGTCGATCCGTTCTCGGCGACCCCGATGCTGGTCCTGTTTTGCAACGTCGTCGAACCGTCGACGGGCGAGCTTTACGGTCGCGATCCGCGCTCAACCGCGACTCGCGCCGAAGCTTATCTGAAAGCGAGCGGCGTCGGCGATACCGTATATGTCGGCCCGGAAGCCGAGTTCTTCATGTTCGACGACGTCCGCTTCGAGGACGGCTACAACGCCTCCTCGTTCCGCATCGACGACATCGAGCTGCCGACCAACACAGCGCGGGAATACGACGGCGGCAACCTCGCCCATCGCCCGCGCGCAAAGGGCGGCTATTTCCCCGTCGCACCCGTCGACAGCGCAATGGACATCCGCGGCGAAATGGTCGCGACGATGCTCGAGATGGGCCTGCCCATGGACAAGCACCACCATGAGGTCGCGGCTTCGCAGCACGAGCTCGGACTGACGTACGGCGGCCTCGTCGAGACCGCCGACCGCATGCAGATCTACAAGTATGTCGTGCACATGGTCGCGCATGCCTACGGCAAGACCGCGACGTTCATGCCCAAACCCATCGCCAAGGATAACGGCAGCGGCATGCACACCCACATGTCGATCTGGAAGGGCGGTAAGCCCCTGTTCGCGGGCAACGGCTATGCGGGCTTGAGCGAAACCGCGCTCTATTTCATCGGCGGCGTCATCAAGCATGCGCGCGCACTGAATGCTTTCACCAACCCGACGACGAACAGTTACAAGCGGCTGGTCCCAGGGTTCGAAGCCCCGGTGCTTCTCGCTTATTCGAGCCGCA
>Ga0070664_100003701_pt1 | contig 12330 bp, 9 predicted proteins | sample KBSC73metaG_FD_65863 | JGI IMG/M metagenome (GOLD analysis project Ga0070664, IMG submission 65863) | Corn rhizosphere microbial communities from Kellogg Biological Station, Michigan, USA - KBS C7-3 metaG | ecosystem: Host-associated > Plants > Roots > Rhizosphere > Soil ... | reverse complement strand
GCACTTTCTGGGGGAGGGTGACTATGAGAGCGATCGTCAGGTATTCCATACTGGTCGCGGGCGGAGCGATGCTCAGCGGATGCCAGTCCTTTCCGCTCACCAGCTGGCTGTTCAAAGCGCACAGGCCGGCTCAGGTTCATTCCGAGCGTTTGGCCGGGAATACGGCTGGCTCGCTCGAGGAGGGCCGGGCCTTCCTTCGGGATGGGCGGATATCGGAGGCTGTGGCGTCGTTCCAGATTGCTTCAATGGATCCGGCCTTCAAGGCGGATGCCAACAATGGCCTGGGCGTTGCCTATGCGCGCCTTGGCCGGGACGATCTTGCCGAAAAGTATTTTCGCGCTGCGATGTCGGTCGAACCGGACAATTCGAAATTCGTCGCCAATCTTCTCCGCCTGCAGCAGCAGGAAATCCTTCTGGCGCGAGTCTCACCGCCAGCCGAAGCGCTGGCCGTCGCCGCTCCCGCTGCTCCCATAGCGCGCGGGCCTGGCCGCGAAGCCAAGACTCTGGCCGTCGCGACCATAGATCGGGTGTCGCGGGGTGAAGTCCGGGTGCGCGTTCGCCAGGACCTGGGAATCGCCCCGGCCATGGTCGTCGCGTTCAAGGATACGCCCGCACTGCCTGCCGCAGACGCCGAGAGCCAGACCGAGCCAGCCACCGAAACACAGGTGAGTTCGCCGGAAGTCGCCCTTCCGTAATGCATTTCGAAATGGCTTTCCTGCCGGCCTCCGTAGTCGGGGCATTGGGCGCATATTGGGATTTGAAGGAAAGGCGATTGCCGAATTGGCTCTGCGCCGTCTTCGGCCTGTGCGCCGTAGCTGGCCTGGTTGCGTCGCAAGGTTTCATTCCCTTGCAGAGCTCCGCGCTTCACGCCTTGCTCGCTCTGGTCGTCGGCATGCTGCTGTTCAGGATTGGGATGATCGGGGGCGGTGACGCAAAGTTCTATGCCGCCGGCGCGCTCGGGCTTCCCGTCAACATGGCGCTTCCATTCCTGGGTTGGACCTCTGCCGCGGGCCTGGTGCTCTTCATGTTCATGTTTGTCGCCCGGAGGATCGCTCACGCCCCCGGTGGCGCACTCCGAGGATGGAGCTTGCCCTACGGCGTGGCGATATTCTTCGGCTTCCTGGCGGCAACTCAACTGAGCCTGATTCGTCCGATTTAGGCGGCAAGCAGCGGACTTCCCGCGGGATCGCCAATTGGGCCGCGGGGAAGACCGCGAAGCTTAGAATGGATTCACGGCGACACCGTTGATGCGCACTTCGTAATGAACGTGCGGCCCCGTCGATTCGCCGGTCGAACCGACGAATCCGATGACATCGCCGGTGTGTATCGATTGGCCGGGGTGGACATTGAGCCTCGACATGTGGGCATAGCGCGTTTCGACGCCACCGCCGTGACGGAGTTCGACGAGCAGCCCATAGCCGCCTGCCACACCGGCTCTCGCGACCACACCATCCATTGTCGCCTTGATGGGTGAGCCATATGGCGCCGCCAAATCCAGTCCCGCATGAAAACGGGAGCCGCCAAGGATAGGATGCCAGCGAACCCCAAAGCCGCTTGTCAAACGGGCGGTATCGACCGGCCAGCGGTTGGGAAGAATCCTTGCGCCGTCGCTAGACAGCATCGGGGGCTGGGATGAGAAGGATACGACCAGTGGCTGTCCGGCTTCCACCGTCCGGATGGCATAGCGAGCCGCTCCGCTGGCTATGCCCTCCGCGCCGATCGTTATGGACACTTGTGGCGGCGGAACTTCCCCGAGGGCGCTTTGGCCCGTCGACAACGGTTTGCGCGAGCTCGCAACCGCCTCAGCGGCCTTCGGCGCAGCGATCGAATATGGCGCAATCGTAGCGGCGACTGAACTGGCGCCCGCTTCCGACCTGGCGCTAGCTGCGCCCGCGGGAAAAACACCCGCCACGCCAAGCACCACGAGACTCCATTTCGATGGTGTCGCTATTGGAAATCGCGCGTCCAACGCTTCCGTACCCCCCCAGAGTCGCCATCATACCACGAGCGGGGGCAACTGAACCCACAAAATCAACGAGGGGAAGGCGAAACTCCGCGATTGTCGCCTTCTGATACGCCTGCGATTGCGCAAACCGGTCGTCGGATCCAGCGGCATGGAAAGGACCAAGCCGTTCATACCCATCTAAAGAGTCGCTCTGGGCCGTCGAGGCCGCCGCGTGAAGACGGTTAACGACCCGCTAACCAAGGCTGCTGAGCGATCGGAAACCATGTGGCGCGCAGTCTGCGCGGCATGTCGTGCTGGAAATTCACCAACCTTCCCTTCCTGCCGGCCGTTTCGACGGCCGTTCTGGCGCTGTCGGCACCCGCAACCGCGGCGACCATACCGCCTGGGCTCTCCTCGGCATCTCCGGCGGCCTGCGGTGCGCTGGTGAAGGCGGATGGAAGCATGAACGGCCCCGAGAGGCCACGAACTCTGAAGGCTGACGCAATTCTCGGCGGTGCGCCGAGTGCCCTCGAGCGCATTCGCATGGCTCAGGCCGCTGCAGAGATGAGCGGCGTGGACACCGCCTCGCTGGCACAGGTTCCGGCGGCTTCGAGCAGCAACGGCGCCACTTGCGCCGTCGGCGACTGGTCGCAGGCCCGGTCGGCCCTGCAGGCGGCTGAACTCGTCGCAACATTGCATCCGGCCCTGCCGGTCGCCCCTCGCGCCGACGTTTTCCTCGCTGCGCCACGTATCGCGATCGGCAAGACCCGTTTCGATGCGGACTGGGCTCGCGTGGAATCCGGGCACCTGAGTGCCGGGGCGATCAAACGGTCGATGGGAAATCCCGAGACCGACCAACTGGCGCTGATTCAGCAGGTCAACCGCTGGGCGAACCGCAAGATTGCCTATCGCGCGGATTCGGCGCGCTCACATGGCGGCGATTATTGGGCTGACGCGGCTCGCACGTTGCGCAAGGGGGCCGGCGATTGCGAGGACATCGCCATCGTCAAGTATCAGGCCCTCTTGAGTCTCGGCATAGACCGCAGCGACATCTACTTCACGCTCGCTCACGATCTCGTCCGGCACGCCGATCATGCGCTCCTGGTCGTGAAGCATGACGGGCAATACTTCCTTCTCGACAATGCGACGGACGCGTTGCTCGATGGAAGCCAGCCGAACGATTACCGACCGATACTGAGCTTCGGCGAGGGCAAGTGGATTCACGGAATCCAGGCCGCCAGTCCGGCGATCTATCTTTCGCGCAACGAACTTTCGAGCCCACGCGTGATGGGATTGATCAAGTAGGACAGCACGCTCTTACGGCCGGTGATGATCTCGACATCGCAGATCATGCCCGGAACGATAGGTAACCGCTGAGCGCCACGCGCAATGTATGCTCGGTCCGTTTCAACCAAGACGGTATAATAGGCCTGGCGCTCCGCCTCGTCGTAGATGCTGTCCGCACTGACCTGCTCCACGCGTCCGGCCAGCCCTCCGTAGGTCGAAAAGTCGAAGGCCGTCACCTTGACGTTCGCGCGGTCGCCGACCTTCACGAAAGCAATGTCTTTCGGGCTGATGCGGGCTTCGACCAACAACTTCTCACCGACCGGGATAACCTGCATCAGCATCTGGCCGGCGGTGACGAAGCCACCTTCGGTGGTAACCTGCACGTCGTTGACGATTCCGTTCGCGGGAGCGCGCAGTTCGTTGCGCTGCTTGCGAGCCTCCGCACCGCGAATGGTCTGCTGATTCACCGCGATCTTGGTTGAGACCTCGCTGCGCTCATTGAGCGCCTGCTGGCGGAAATCGAACCGGGCGGCATTGAAATCGGCTTGGGCCTGCGAGATCGCGGCCTGGCTGCGTGCCACGGCTTGCCTGGCGGCCGCAAGACGCCCTTGCGTGTCGACCTGGTCGCGCTGTGCCGCCATCAGGTCGGTTTGCGGAACTATGCCTTTTTCCGCCAGCGGCCTGAGCATCTCGACCTGTTTGGTGGCCAGCCGCAGGCTATTCTCGAGCGAGCTCGCCGTCGCCTGGGCCTCGCTGACATCTCGGCGGCGCTGTTCGATCGCTGCTGCCAGCGAATTTTGCTTGCTGCTTGCGGCGGCCACTCGAACCTGCTGCAACTGGCGCTCCTCGGCGCAATCGCCGCCTTCCTCGCAACCGATGATGTTGCCCGATGCCTCGCCGGCAAGGCGTTCGGCGCGCACCTGCAGGCGCTGGTTTTCCGTTTCGAGCTGGCCGAGTTCGGACGATGCCTGCGCGTCGTCCAGCCGAACGAGCAGTTGCCCCTTCTTCACCGTCTGTCCGCCGCGCACCAGGATCGCCTTTACGACCGCCGGATCGGCGGCCTGGACCACCTGCGCCTTGCTCGACGGAATGACCTTGCCCATCCCGTGAGTGACCTCGTCGATCTGCGCCAGGCTGGACCAAAGCAACAGGGCGAGCACGCCGATGGCCGAAACTTCGATCACCTTGCGGCTCGGATCGAGGTTCTGGAAGCGCTCGAGAAACTTCATGACGTCGCGTCCGCTTGGCTGGAAGTGCCTGCCGGGATGGCCTCTATCGGCGCCTGCGACGAAGCCGAACGGAGATCGGCGGGCAGCGGCATGCTCGGCCGCCACGTCTTGGTCATGTCGATCCGGCCGCCGACGTCTTGCGGCGCGTGCCTGTCCGAGGCCAGCGGCGTTACGGTGAGGCCGGGAACGAGCTGCACGGGGGCCAGATCGGCGTCGATGGACTGCGCTGCGAGCTTCAATCGCAGCGCATTCAGATCCATTCTCGGTATCGCCTCAGACCCATCCCAACGCGCGGTCAGCGCTTGCGAGCTGCCCCAGCGGCCAGGCATGCGATAAAAGATATGCGCGCCGATTTGCGCCACCTTGGGAAGGGTAAACGCCCATCGCGGCAAGACGTAATCGGCATGATAGTTTGTCGCCGAGCCGACCGCCTGTTCGGTGGTGCCGGCGAGGGCCTCGGTCGCAATTTCTTCTGCCTCCTGCCATTTCGTCCGCATGGGTGCGCGCAGCAACGCGCCGTCGCACACGAACGTGAACTGGCAGGTGGTCTGGTTCCAGCCTTGATAAACCACACCGCAGACCGACTTCGGGTAGGCCGGGTGGCGGACGCGATTGAGCACGACTTGAGCCACGGCCCGTTTGCCCGCGATCGGTTCGTTGGCGGCTTCGTAGTAGATCGCCTGCGTGAGGCACTTCCTCGCTACCGCGTAAGCTTCGCTGCCGGCGGCGATGGCGTGAAACGGGGCGACCGTGCCGCCGGCAAGCCCGGCAACGGGGATGAGCTTGTTGCGTTCTTCGGCGTTGTCACCGCTCCCGATAATCTCAGCTTGCGCGCCCTGCGTCATCAATTCCAGCCGGGCGACTTCCGCGGCGCGAAGCGAGCCCGGATCGAGCGGCGAGGGCCTGAACATATGGCCGGCCAGCCCGGTCACCAGGAGGAAGAGGGCCGCAACGCAGACGGTCGTCGCGAAAGGCCTGCGGCTGCGGAACGGTATCTCTGGCTGGGCCGGCAAGGGGGTCGCAAGCTGGTTCATTGGACCGAACCTGCCTTGAGAACGCTGTCTTTCGGCCCGTCGGCGATAATCTTGCCGTTATCGAGCACGATGATCCGGTCGCACAGGCTGAAGAGGGCTGGACGGTGCGTCGAGATGATCAGCGTCTGGTCAGCCGGAATGGCCGACTGAAGGCGCTCGACGAAAAGGCGTTCGGTCTGAGAGTCCATGGCGCCAGTCGGTTCATCAAGAAACAGGACCTGGCAAGGACTGACTAGCGCCCGTGCCAAAGCGAGAAACGCGCGTTGTCCGCCGGACAGGCGCCTTCCCTGGTCGCCAACCTGGCGGTCGAAGCCGCCGGAGTCCCGGGCAATGAACTCATCCGCCCCGCTCATCCACATGGCCTTGGCCAGCCGCGTATCGTCGATCCCGCGATCGCCCAAGGTCAGGTTGTCCTTGATCGAGCCCGTGAACAGCGCCGCATCCTGGCCGACAAAGCGAAACGCGCGGCGAATGTCTTGCGGGCGGCATTGGCGGCTATCCGTGCCTCCGACCAGCATTGCGCCGTCGGTGGGCTGATAGAGACCGCAGAGAATTCGACCCAGTGTCGATTTGCCGGATGCAACCCGGCCGATGATCGCCACGCGCTCGCCGGGCTTGATCGAAAGGTTCACGCGATCGAGGGCAGGGACGCTGCTTTCCGGATAGGCGAACGTCATGTCCTCGAACTTGATCTCCGCGTCGCTGCTGATCGCGGGCGCGACCGAGCTGCCGAACTTGCGCTCGTCATCCCAGCCGAACATGCCTTCGATGCTGGACAGGGTTTGCCAGGCTTGCTTGCCACGCGTGAGCAACAAGGCGATCTGGGCCGCGGGCCCCATCGAGCGCGAGGACAGCATCACGATCGCGATGATCGCGCCCATGGTGATCTTGCCGGCCGAAAACAGGTAATAGCCCCCAACGACGAGCGAGACAGTCGACACTTGCTGGAAACTGGCGGCCAGGCCGACGGCGATCGAACTCACCTTGCGCAGCCGCTGTTGCGAGCGGCTGCCGAGCTCGGCGAGACCGAACCAGCGGCCGATCATCGTGCCTTCGCCCGAAACACTCTTGAGCGTTTCCGAGTTGGCAATCGTCTCGACCAGCAGTGTTTGCTGCAGCCCGTTGTCGGCCTGGGCCTCGCGAGCGGCGTCGGTGATCTGGCGCTGCAGGGTGAGGCCGGCCGCGAACATGACCGCGATCGCCGCCAGCGGAACCAGCGCGAGCCACCCGGCGATGTAGGCTATGACCGCGACGAACAGGACCAGGAAGCCCATGTCGACGATGAGCACGACGGTTGTCGAAGCGAAGAAATCGCGGACGATGGCGTACTCGCTCACCCTCGCCGCCAAAGCGCCCGTATTGCCCTGGCGGGCACCAAGCGGCGTCGCCAGCAACCGCGCGAAGATCTTCTGCGACAGCTTGAGATCCAGCCGCCGGCCGACTTCGTCCAAAACGTCGGTGCGCGCACGCCGCAAAGCGAACTCCAGGCTGAAAGCGAGCAGGACTCCGATTGCGAGCACCCACAGGCTCGCGGTCGCATGATTGGGGATCACGCGGTCATAGACGTTCATCGTGAAGAGCGGCAGCGCGATGCTGAGAAGGTTGATGATCAGCGAAGCCAGCAAGACCGGCTGAAGCGCCGGCCGCTCCTTCCTCAGTTCGCCCCAGAACCAATGGTATTTTGCGGTTGCGTGCCACGGCGCGCTCTGGTCACGCAAAACGTCCGGATCGCCCCAAACGGTCAGGAAATTCAGCGGCGGCTCGGCGGTGAGAACCGCCATCGATTCCCACACAGCAGCCGCCGTACCCGGTCGCCAGATGAGCGCCTGATCGTCGTTCAATTCGTAGACGATGATCGGCACGCCGCTCGAAAGCCGCACCAGCGCAGGATATTGGTCCGCTTGACGCGGCAAGCGGCGGGACTCGACCTTTTCGAAATCGAGCCCCGCAACTTCCAAGGCCGCCCCTGCCTGGTGAAACGGCAGCTTGCCGTTCTCATCGCGGGCAAGCATGTCGAATTCCGACTGGCGGGTCGTGAATCCGAAATGCCCTGTCAGCTCTCGAACGCAGGCAATCAACGGGTCAAAATTAACGTCCGCGAGAGGAATGTTTTCCTGTTTCACTTTTGCGCGCGCCCCTCAACCAATTCAGCGAGGGTATCGCCGGCGTTGCAGTTCGGCGGGAACGGGCGGGCCAAAGTTGAAGCGGGCTCGCTCGTTCGCACCGGCGCCGGCACCGGGCATTACGCTTAGCGCATCCAGCAGCTGGTCGGTCGCGGCCAGGATCTGGTATTCCGCGAACGTCTGCGAAAAGCGCGCGGTCTCCAGTCGAACCTGAGTGTTGAAGCGCGTGTTCTGCGCGTCGAGCACGTCGAGCAGCGATCGCCGGCCGACATTGAACTGGCTGCGGTACGACAGCAGGAGATCGTCGCTCACTCGCGACTGCCGATCGAGCTTCTCGGAGATTGCCGTCTGCGCTGTGCGGGCCGTCCATGCATTGGCGACGTCTTCTTCCGCTTCGCGCACCGTCTGGTGCAGCTTGAACCGCGCTTGGCTCGCCTCGCGAACGGTTTCCTGGACCTTGGCGCGGTTGATGCCGCCGTCGAAGATGTTCCAGCGCATGTACACGCGGCCTTGAACGTCGTTGGTTTCACCCTTGAAACCGTCGATATCGTCACCGATGCGGCCGGTCAGGTCGACCCCGATCTTCGGATAGAGATCGCCTTTGGCCGAGGTGACGACCGCATTGGCAGCGTCGACGTCGGCTTGCGCTTCGCGCACGAGCGGGTTGGCGGTTCGGGCGAGCCCGATCGCCGCGTCCTGGTTCTGGGGCAATCTCGCCGTAAGGACTGGCGGAACCGATACCGCATCGATGTCCAGCCCCGTCAACCGGCGGAGCGCATTCTTGGCGTTGGCCAGGTCCTGCGAGGCTTCTTCCTGGCGCACCAGTGCCGCTTGCAGGCGCTCTTCGGCCTGCTGCTGATCGGCAACGCTGATCGAGCCCTGACGGACGCCCTCGCCGAGGTCGCTCACAAGCGACTGGTGGAAGGTGACGTTATCCTGGGCTGCCGCCGAGACGCGTTGCTGGAGCAGGACGTTCATGTATTGGCGCGCGACCTGCAAAGCGATGAATTGCGAGCGTTCCACCACGCGCAACGATGCGCCATCGACGCGCGCGGCCTGGCGGAGGAGCTCGCCCCTGCGACGGCCGAAGTCGATTACCGTCCAATCGGCCGTGGCTTGCGCCTCGAGCGGATAGAGCCAGTCGTCGGAGATGTTGAGAGCGCGACGCGTCGCGTTCTCCAGCCTGCGAGCGCCGGCCGAAGCTTCGACGTCCACCCGGGGCAGGTACAGGCCCTGCGCCTGCTCACGCTCGAACTGGATGGCCTCGGTGTTCATCTGCGCTTGCAGAATCTCCGGGTTCGACTGCACCGCGGCTTCGATCGCCTGCTGCAGGCTGATGGCCCCGCTGGTGGACTGCGCAACTGCCGAACTCGACGCTGTGGCGAGCAGAGCGGCTGCGGCAAGAGTAAGAGTGCTCCTGATCATGGCTTCCCTCCCCGACACTATTGTTGAACGACGATTTCGACGCGGCGGTTCTGCAACTCGCGAACGCCGTCGGCTGTTGGTACGCGCGGCTGGCTTTCGCCCTTGGCCGAGACTTCGAGTGCGCCGCGAGCCACGCCGCCGGCCGCCAGAAGATCGGCGACCGCGTCGGCCCTGCGTTGTGAAAGCCCCATGTTGTATTCATCGGAGCCCGAACGATCGGCGTGACCGGTAACGCCGACGTTACGCCAGTTGCAGACACCGGCATTGCTGGTGACGAACTGGATGGTGTCCTGCGCGCTTTCCGGAGGCGTTGCGGAATCGAAGTCGAAGAAGACGATCCGCGGCGTCGTGTCGCTGCAGACGCTGGGCTGCGGTGGCGGCGGAGGCGGCGGCAGCGGTGCGGGAGGCGCGGGCGGCTGCTGCATGCGCGCATAGAACAACGCACACTTGCTGATGCTGGTCTGGTCTTTCGTCGAAGTCTTGAGATAGCCGAGCGCGATGCCGCACTGCGCCTTGGCTTCGATCGCCCAGATATAGCGGGGATCGTTCGCGCTGATGATCGCGGGATCGTTGGAGGCAGCCAGCGCACCGTCGTAGCGCGTCTGGATTTCGCCGCGCAACGCGCCAACGTCCATCGCCAGCAGGTTGCCCGTGTCGGCATTATCCTGGGCGGCGGCGATCCCCGGCAGGAATCCCGCTGCCACCATGACCGCCACTGACACGCAGCGCGCTCCATTCCAGCCCATATTAGTTCCCCTCTTGGACAATCGTAGTTCAGGCGACGGCGACAAGGTGCTCTTCAACGGTCGGCAATGCCGCCATCGCGAACAGGAAGGCGTGGTCGCCGGCTTGCGCTTCCAGATGGACATCGAGCGCGATCGGGCTGTGGGCGGCGGCGCCGCCAGCCGCGTCGGATGCGCCCGCGTGCTGATCCAGCTGGGCAAGTTCCACGGTCGCCGGAGAAGACGTCGGGCTGCCGGTGAGCTTGTCGAGGATATGGTCGACGACTTGCCCCGCGAGGGCATCGTCGAGCACAGCCGCAACCGCTGGCAGGTCCTGCGTCGACTGCGATCCGCTGTCGGCAACTTGCACGACCGCAGGATCGTCCGTCGGCGTGGCTTGCGCCGGATGCATCGCCAGCAGCGCGTCCATCAACGCGATGTCGGAAGGCGCCTGCGCGGGCTGCGCTATGGCGCTTTCCGTGGCCGGAGACGCATGCTCCGGCAGCGGCAGAGGCGAAACGTCGTTGTCGGCCACTTGCGGCAGGACGGCCTCGTGCGAGCTGTCCTCGTCATGCACCGCAAGCGATGATGCCGGTTGCTCCGCAGGTTCCGCGTGAGGCGCCGCCAGATCGATGCTGGCACTCACGGGCTTGTCGGTGTGATCGACATCGTTGGCCGCGGCCGCCACTTGCGTGGTGGCGAGGTCCATCGTGCTGAACGTGGCCGGTTGCGAAGTCGCGCCCGCAAAGGCGCTCTGCGCGACGGGAACGGCGATGAAGCCTCCGAGCGCTGCGGCCGCCGCTGCGAATTCGGTGGTCTGCTGGCCGATCTTCTGGGTCGACGTCGCAAACACCGTGTCCGCGAGCGAGCCAGATGAGCCGTCGGTCTTCGTGTAGGAACCGGTTCCGACGACCGTCACATCGCCATCTGCCGCGGTGTAGCCGGCGCCGTTGGCGGTGAGGCCGATGGCCGCAATGCCGGCCTGATCGAGCGTCTTGAACTCGCCCGTATCGACGACACCGTTCGAATTGGCATCCTGCCACACACCGAAGGCACCCCACGCCGTATCGGCCGAGGTCAGTTGGCCGTCGTGGTTGCTGTCGTAGGCGATCGCGAGACCTTGCAGATCGGTCTTTGCACCGGCAGCATCATCGGTGAACACCAGATCAAGCCCGCTGCCGGTCTGGTGGGCCAGCAGCCCGTCGTCAGGCGCGACCCAGGCCGTCGCAACGATCCCATGACCGTAGTCATGCGTCACTCCGGCGTCCAGGCTGAGGAAGTTAAGTCCATCGCCATTGAGGTCCAGAGCAACAGGCGGGGTGGCATCGACCAGGATCGACAAGCTCGCGGTCGCGCTCACATCGCCATCCCGATCGGTCGCGGTTATGTCGAAATCGAGATTCTGATCGGTCGGAAGGACGAGCTTGTAGATGGTGACGCCAGAGATCGAGAAGCGGGCTCCGTCATTGTTGAGCGCCGGATCGTCGTAATTCAGGATCGTCATCTGGTTGAAGGTGATCGACGGATCGATATGGACCGCACCCGTCGAGGTAACGGTCGCGGTGCCCGTTTCAACGTCGCCGCTCAAGGTATTGGTCGCCGTCCAATGGATCGTGGCGTTCGGCCCGATGTTTCCGGGCGAATTCTTGAGGTCGTTGACGTTCAGGTCAATCGATTCGAGGTATTCGGAATTTGTTCCAGCCGCGTCGTCGCCGGCTGCGCCCGGGCTATGGAATTCCATGGTGAAGAATTCGGTCGGGTCGATGTAGGCGTTGGACACACCGAACGCGTTGTTGTTCGCGTTGACGCCCGTGCCGTTGCTAGTGAATTCGACACGCCCAAGTTCGTTCACGCCGCCAGTAGCAGCGTCGTCGCCGAGTTCGCGGAAGCCCGGGCCTCCGGCGCTCAGTTGGGCAAACGACAGCGTTTCCTGCGTCGCGGCATCGGGCGTTACCAGCGTGAACTTGTAATGGCCGGTAGCATCGACAGCGAGCGTGAACAGGATGTCAGCGCCGGCGTGGGCGGTCAGCGTTGCCCCAGCCGTGAAGGTGCCGTCACCGTCGAGGTCAACGGGTGCCTGACTGGTCGTATAGGTCACGCCCGTAATCGCCGGCGGGGTGAAAGAGAAGCTGCCATGGCCATCGCCGCCGGCCGAATAGGCGAACGTGCCTATCGCGGTGTCGTTGGCGATGTTGTCCACGGTATTCGCGGCAGGGCTGAAAGCGCCGAGCACGGGACTATCGTCCTCGATGCTGACGGTAATGCCGTTGCTCTGAGTGGTCGTGGTCGTTCCGTCGTTGACCAACACCGGAACCACGAACGATGCCAGATCTTCGAGGGTGGTGTTCGTGTGTTGGACGGGTCCGCCCAAGGTGACCGTGTAATGACCCTGGTCGTCGATCGTGACGAGGACTTCGGGATTGTTGCTGTCGCTCGAGAAGCCCTTCAAGGTGTGACCGTCGAGGCTCAGTTGCCAGGTTAGCGCGGTAAGGCCGTCGGGCGTGTGCAGCGTCTGCGTCGGGATTCCGAGCTTTACGGTGAACGTATCGTTCGTGTCGGCATCGG
>Ga0070664_100003698_pt1 | contig 12330 bp, 9 predicted proteins | sample KBSC73metaG_FD_65863 | JGI IMG/M metagenome (GOLD analysis project Ga0070664, IMG submission 65863) | Corn rhizosphere microbial communities from Kellogg Biological Station, Michigan, USA - KBS C7-3 metaG | ecosystem: Host-associated > Plants > Roots > Rhizosphere > Soil ... | reverse complement strand
GGCGTCAGCGCGAGAAGTGCGATGACGAGACTGCGTCCGTCATTGGCCAGCCGGGGAAGGAGAGGATTCCAATTCAGATATAACGCCGCGAACCCGACGAAAATTACGTAACCCCAGGCGAGCCACATCCCCGCCTTTCCCTGGTTACCTGCCGCTTCGGGAACCACCGTCGCAATGCTGATCGCCGCGAAAACGAGGAACACGGTGTGATGCCACGCCGCAAAGGAGGCGAGCCACGGCCACAGCTGCGGTTTGAGAAACATGTCGAACGCAAACGGACTGTAGGCCGCGACGGCATAGGCCGACGTCAACAAACAGAACGCCAGCCCGGCAACGCGAACGGCAATCCGCAGGTACCGCAGTACTCCAACCATGAGGCGTTAGTTAGTGGGCGAGCTCCGCTGGCGGGCCGAAGGGTTCGGACGGAGCGGCATTTCCGAACTGTTGCCAGACGGCGTTGGTCTGGCTGGTGGCAAAGGCGCGCCTGCCGGTCTTCTCCGCTTCAATCGGAATGGCCAACGCGTAATAGCCGCTGGCCGTCAGATTGCCCATACAGTCCTCGGGCGAGACGTGCATGCCTGCGCCCTTGCGCACGTTCACGTAGTAGCCGCTGATTTGTGCAGTAGGCCTCGCTCCGAGGTCGTCATTCAGGTACCCCTGCACCATGTGCGGCGGCTTTTGACCGAGTATCACCAGGGAGGTTGCGTAGTTGCCGTGGCCGCAATCGGCAGCATAGGCAAATTCCGCCTTCGTTACGGTGCGCAATGCGCCGATGGCGTTCGCTTCGTTCGCCGCGAGGCGGGCCCGCCGCAGCGACGCCACACCGATCACCAGCAACGTCGCGAGAATGCCGATGACGACGCAGAGTTCCACGAGCGTCATCCCCTGCCGCCCACGAACCCGCGCGAATAGCACGTTGCACGTCATCGGATGTTGAATTTCTTGGCGTAGTAGCGGAAGGAGCGAAAGCTCATACCAAGCATCTCGGCAGCCCTCACCTGGACGCCGCCGGCACGCTCGAGCGCCAGCGCAATGTAGTAACGGTAGAACTCTTCACCACGTGCCTCCAGGTCGAACCCTTCGCCAAGATCCGGGAGGCGAGGAAGAGCGGAATCCGGGATCCGGGATGCGGGATCCGACGTGGGCTCCGCGTTCGCCGAGCTGCCGCTTCGAATGTGACGCGGCAGCGAATCTGGCAGCACCGACGGCGACTGCTCGAGAGCAACAGCACGCTCGATGACGTTCTCGAGTTCGCGCACGTTGCCAGGCCATCCGTAGGTCTGGAGCAGAGCCAACGCGTCGTGCGAAATACTCCGCACGGGCTTCTGCATCTGCGCCGCGTATTTCGCCAGGAAATGCTCGGCCAGCAGCGGAATGTCCTCGCGCCGCTCGCGCAGAGGAGGCAAATGCATCGGGATGACATTGATGCGGTAAAACAGGTCTTCGCGGAAGCGACCCTCCGCGACCAGCTTCTGCAGATCCTGATTCGTCGCGGCGACAACGCGGATGTCGGCCTGCACCTCCTCGGTGCCGCCGAGCCGGCGAAACCGGCGGTCCTGCAGCACGCGCAGCAGCTTCACCTGCATCGTCGTGTTCATCTCGCCGATTTCGTCGAGGAAGATGGTGCCGCCTTCTGCCGCTTCGATTAGACCCTTCTTGTTCGAGTCGGCGCCGGTGAACGCCCCGCGCATATGGCCGAAGAGTTCCGATTCGAGGAGCGTCTCTGGAACGCCGCCGCAGTTGAGCGCGACGAACGGCCGATCGCGGCGCAACGAGTTGTAGTGAATCGCGCGCGCGACGAGATCTTTGCCTGTCCCCGACTCGCCGGTGATGAGCACCGTGCTGCTCGTCTTGGCGATGGTCTCGACCATGCGGAAGACGTCGAGCATCAACTCGCTGCGGCCGATGATGTTCGAGAACTCGTAGCGGGTGTTGAGCGCCTTCTTGAGCAGCAGGTTTTCCTGCTTCAGCTGATGCGTCTCGACGTGCTGACGGATCTTCAGCCGGAGTTCGTCCATGCTGAACGGCTTGGTGAAGTAGTCGACGGCACCGAGCCGCATGGCTTCAACCGCCGTGCTCGTCGATGCATACGCGGTCATCATGAAGGCGACGATGTCGCGGCTGATGTCCTTGGCCGCGCGCAGCACTTCGACGCCCGTGATGTCGGGCATCTTGATGTCAGACAACAGCAGATCGAACGACTTCGATCGCAGCTGCTCGAGCGCCTGGCGGCCGTTCTCCGCAACGGACACTTCATAGCCGTCACGGCGGAGCACGATGCCAAGCATCTCGCGCATCGACGGCTCGTCGTCGACGATCAGGATACGGATTTGCCGCGCTTTCGCCGGCGGCGTCGGCATTTCCGGTGTCACGGATCTGGCGTGAGCGGTTGGCGCACTCATACGATCGCCGTCCCTGCGGCAGTGACGACCGCCGGCCTCTCAGGCACGGGTTCAGCGGATCGCGTCGGCAGTGTGATGCGCAGGGTTGTGCCGGTGCCGACCGTCGACGATACCTGGATGGCGCCGTTGTAATCGGTGACGATCCTGTGCACGATCGCCAGCCCCAGACCGGTGCCCTTATCGAACGAGCTGCGGAACGGTTGAAACAGCCCGTCCAGTTCCGCCGGCGGGATCCCGCACCCCTCGTCGCTGACGCTGATGGCGAGTTGGTCCTGGCCCGACGCGCGGCCGTTCTTCGCGGATACGAGGAGGCGTCCTCCGGACGGCATCGCACGCAGCCCATTGGTCGCCAGGTTCCACAGAATCTGCCGGATGTGGTTCTCATCGGCCTCGAACCAGACAGGCTCCGGCGGCAGTTCGACGGCGACGACGTGATCGTCGCGGACCTCGGCGCTGTTGCGGAGCAGGGTGGCGGCATCCAGGACGACGCGTCGGATGTCGAGACGCGTCAACGCCACACGCTGCGGCCGGGCGTAGGCCAGGAAGGACTTGATGGTTTCGTTGAGGCGTTCCGACTCACGCAACACGATGTCCATCAGCTGCGCCTGCTCTTCGCTGAGCGACAGCTCCTGCCGCAGCACCTGAATCGAACCCGACATCGACGCGAGCGGATTTCTGATTTCGTGGGCGATTCCTGCGGCCATCTCGCCAACCGCGGCGAGCCGCTGCTGCATCCGCGCGCCGCGCTCCAGCCGCCGTACGTCCGTGACGTCCTGAAAGGTGACGAGGTATCCGCTGCGGCCGTCGGGCAGCGACAGCGTCGTCACCGTCAAGCCGATGTCGATGACGCGGCCATCCGGCGAGCGGTACTGATGATCCGCGCGGTGGCCGCGCGTTTCGCCGAGACTGTGCAGGAGGCCGATGAATTGCGCCGGAAGCTGCATCACCTCGCGGATGTCGCGGCCGATTGCCTGCCCTGCCGGCAAGCCGGTAATGGCTGCCGCCGCGCGGTTGAACGTGAGAATGCGGCCGTTCATGTCGGCCGTAACCAGCCCGCTGAGCAGACTGTCGATGACGTACTGGTTGAACGCGCGAAGGTCGGCGATCTGCGACGACGCGCGCTCGAGTCGAGCACCGGCTGATCGCAGGTTCTCGGCCAGTGAACCAGAGAGCAAGGCGACGGCAAAAAAGCCGAACAGGTTGATGGCGACGGTGTACTGCGCAAAGCGCTGGCTCGGAAGCTCCGACGGCTGCAGCGCCTGCCACGATGCGGGAAAGAACGCCGTCGGCTCGAGATACTGCGCAATGACCAGCGCGAGATACAGAAGTGCGGTCAGCGTCGCCACCTGCAGCGCACCGCGACGGAACCGCACCGTGCTCGCGGCCATGATCGGCAACAAGTACAACGAGGAGAAGTAGCTCGTGATGCCGCCGGTGACGTGAATGAAGGCGGACACGAGAATCGCGTCCGCGCCAAGTTGCGCATCGGCGATCCACGGGTTGCGGTCAACGAACCGCAACGAACCGATGTAGATGACGCTCAGTGCATAGGTGAGCCCGATGAGAAAGAAATAGGGCTCGATCGGAAACGCCCCAGGGCGATTGATCTGAACGAGGATTGCCGAGCCGAGTAGCAGCGTGCCGACGACCACGCGAACGGCGATCAGCGTCGAAAGACGCGAGCGTAGGCTCATTGCCCTTACCCCGTCAGCTTGCTGATCATGCCGAAGATCGGCATATACATCGCGATGACGATGCCGCCGACGATGCCGCCGAGAAAGGCGATCATCAAGGGCTCCATCAACGTCAGCAGACCGGCGACCGCCACGTCTACTTCTTCTTCGTAGAAGTCCGCGATTTTGCCGAGCATCGTGTCAAGCGCACCGGTCGCCTCGCCGACGCCAATCATCTGCACGACCATCGGCGGGAAGACTGCGGTGTCCTTGAGAGGCTGGGCGATTGTTTCACCGCGCTCGATGCTCTTGCGCGTTGTCTGAATGCCGTCTTCGACGATGGCGTTGCCGGCGGTCTTCGCCGTAATGTCGAGCGCCTCGAGAATGGAGACGCCGGAGGCCAGCAGTGTCGACAGCGTGCGGCAGAACCGGGCCACCGCGATTTTGCGCATCAGCGAGCCGAGAATCGGCAGCTTCAGCACGATGCTGTCGACGACCCGGCGGCCATTCGGGGTGGCGTAGTACTGCTTCAACCCGTAGACGCCCGCGGCGATGCCGATGATGATAAACGGGCCAAAGCGGACGATGCCGTTGCTCATCGCGATGACCACGCGCGTCGGCAGCGGCAGCTCCGCGCCCAGACCGGCGAACATCGCGGCGAAGGTCGGAATGACTTTCCACAGAATGACGCCGACGACAACCGCGGCGATGACGATGACCGCGATGGGATAAATCATCGCGGACTTGACCTGCCCCTTCAGTTTGACGTTCTTCTCGATGTAGGTGGCCAGCCGCTTCAAGATGGTGTCGAGGATGCCCCCTGCTTCGCCGGCGGCAATCATGTTGGTAAACAGCGGGTCGAACACCTTCGGATGCTTTTTCATCGCGTCGGCGAGCGACGCGCCGCTTTCGACGTCACCGCGCGTGGCGAGAATCACCTCCGAAAAGTTCTTGTCTTCCTCCTGCGTGCCGAGAATTTCCAGACACTGCACCAGTGGCAGGCCGGCGTCGATCATCACGGAGAACTGGCGCGTGAAGACGGCGAGATTTTTCGCCGAGACGCCCCTCGCCCGCTTGCGCACGGTCTTGCCAACGGCCTTGTCCTTAATGGGATTGATGCTCGTGACGAGCACCTGCTCCCGCCGCAGCGCGGCGACGACGCCGTCCATCGTGTCGGCGACCCGTTCTCCCGTCACGGTTTCGCCGGCGCGTGTTCGTCCGGCGTAGGCAAACGTAGGCATGACTGTTTCTACTTATCGGCCGATCGCCGTACGTGCCGGCATGCCCGGGCGGCCCATGCCCGCCCCGGCGACGACGCCCACCCCGCGATTGATCATCTCCTGCAGTTCTTCCTTGTTCGAGGACGCGCCGAGCGCGGTTTCCAGCGTGACGATCTTCTTCAGGTGAAGAGAGGCGAGCGACTGATTCGCTGTCTGCATGCCGAGCTTTTCCTGGCCCGTCTGCATCGCCGAATAGATCTGATGCACCTTGTCTTCGCGTATCAGGTTGCGGATGCCCGGCGTCGGCATCATGATTTCGAGCGAGCAGACGCGCCCGCCGCCGATCTTCGGCAGCAGCGCCTGGCAGACGATGCCTTCCAGCACCAGCGACAGCTGCGTGCGGATCTGGCTCTGTTGATGCGCCGGGAAGACATCAATAATTCGATTGATCGTCTGCGCCGCCGAGTTGGTGTGGAGCGTGCCGAACGTCAAGTGGCCCGTCTCCGCGATACGCAGCGCCGCTTCCACCGTCTCGAGGTCGCGCAACTCACCGATGAGGACGATGTCCGGGTCCTCACGCAGAGCGGCGCGCAGCGCCAGCGAGAAGCTCTGCGTGTCGCTGTGCACCTCGCGCTGGTTGACGAGGCAGCCCTTGTGCGGATGGATGTACTCGATCGGGTCTTCGATCGTCAGGATGTGATCCTTCCGCTCGTTGTTGATCTTGTCGATCATCGCGGCGAGGGTCGTCGATTTACCGCTGCCAGTCGGGCCCGTGACGAGCACCAGACCGCGCGGCCGCTCGGCCAGCGTGGCCAGCACCTGCGGAAGCCCGAGCTCCTGAAAGCTGCGGATCTTTTCCGGAATCAGCCGGTAGACGGCGGCCACCGCGCCGCGCTGGTTGAACATGTTGCAGCGGAAGCGTGCGAGACCCTTGATGCCGAACGAAAAGTCGAGCTCCAGCGATTCTTCGAAGCGCTTCTTCTGCGAGTCGGTGAGGACGCTGTAGGTGAGGGCCTTGGTGTCGGACGGCGTCAGGTCAGCCCCGTCGAGGCGCTGCAGATGCCCATGCACGCGCACCTGCGGCGGCGTGTTGATGGTGATGTGCAGGTCGGACCCTTCGATCTCGACCGTCTTCTTCAGCAGTTCCGGTAGCGTCACTTCACAGTCTCCCTGACGACCTCGTCGATCGTCGTCACGCCTTCCTTGACCTTGCGCAATCCGCTGCCGCGCAGCGTGATCATTCCTTCGTCAACCGCCTTGCGCCGCAGTTCGAGCGCGGAGGCGCCGACGAGAATCAGCTCGCGAATGTCTTCCGTGACTTCCATCACTTCGTAGAGGCCGACGCGCCCTTTGTAGCCGGTGTTGTTGCACTTCTCGCAGCCCTTCCCCTTGTTGGGGACCACCGCTTTGGCATCTTCGGCGGTGAAACCCGCCTGCATCAGGGCCGGGGGAGGTGTCGGGTGCGGTTCTGAGCAGTTCTTGCAAATGCGGCGAACCAGTCGCTGCGCGCAGACAAGGTTGAGCGAGCTCGCCACGAGGAACGGCTCGATGCCCATGTTCATCAGACGGTTGACGGTGCTCGGCGCGTCGTTGGTGTGCAGCGTCGAGAGCACCAGGTGGCCGGTGAGGGCGGCCTTGACGGCGATTTCCGCAGTTTCGAAATCTCGAATTTCGCCGACGAGGATGATGTTCGGGTCCTGACGGAGGAAGCTGCGCAGGGCGGCGGCGAAGTTCAGGCCGATGTTTTCGCGAATCTGTACCTGGTTGACGCCCACCAGGTTGAATTCGACCGGGTCCTCGGCCGTCATGATGTTGGTTTCCGGCGTGTTGATGCGCGAGATCGACGAATAGAGCGTGTTCGTCTTACCGGATCCGGTGGGACCGGTGACGAGCACCATGCCCCACGGCCGCATGATGGCGGCCTCGAACTTGGTGAGCGACTCCTGCTCGAAGCCAAGCTTCGTCATGTCGAGCATCAGCTTGTCCTTGTCGAGCAGACGCATGACGATCTTCTCGCCGAACAGCGTCGGCAGGCAGGACACGCGGAAGTCGATTTCTTTCAGCTGATCGTTGTCGCCGCGAAAGCGCACCTTGATGCGGCCGTCCTGCGGCAGGCGTTTTTCGGCGATGTCAAGACGCGACATGATCTTGATGCGCGACGTGATCGCGTCGCGGAACTTCATCGGCGGCTGCATGATGTTGTAGAGAATGCCGTCGACGCGGTAGCGCACGCGCAGCTCTTTCTCGTATGGCTCGATGTGAATGTCGCTGGCGCCTTTCTGGATGGCGGAGAGGAGAATGACGTTCACCAGCTTGATGACCGGTGCTTCCTCGCCCTGCACTTCGAGGTCGTCGGCACTGATCTCCTCGACTTCCTCGATGACCTCGACATTCTCGTCCTCGAGCTCGATCTGCTCGAGCGCCTTGGTCGCCGCCTCGAGCGCGGTCGGCGCCGCGGCGCCGTTGCCGTTGCCCGATGCAGCTGCCGCGGCCGCCTTGCCGTAGTACTTCGTGATCGCCGCCACGACGGCGGTTTCCGACGCGACCACCGGCTCGACGTTGTAGCCCGTCATGAACTTCAGATCGTCCATGGCGAACACATTGGTCGGATCGGTCATCGCGATCGTCAGCGTCGCGCCGGCGCGCGAGAGCGGAACGATCTGATATTTCTGCGCCGTTTCGGCGGGGACCAGTTTGAGGACGGCCGGATCGATCTCGAACTGCGTCAGCGCGATGGAAGGAACGCCGTACTGCTTGCTGAGGAGCGCCGTGATCTCCTCGTCCTTGACGTAGCCGAGTTTGATCAGGTTGTAGCCGAGCTTTCCCCCGTTCTGGCGCTGGTAGTTCAGCGCCTCCTGGAGCTGCTCGGGTGTGATGCGCTTCTCCTTGAGAAGAAGCTCACCAATGCGTACCGCCATTTCAGAAAGTCACTCGCGTCCCTATGGACCACCCGCGCTCGGCGTCGGAACCGCCGCGCGTCGTCTGCCCTTCGACGTAGAAGCCGTTGTGCAGGCCGATGCTCACGCCGGCGGTCGCGGCACGTTCTTCGAGACCCACTCGGTTGAAACGCGCACCACCCCGGACGCCGATACGCTTCCCCCACAGCCACTGCTCGGCACCGACGGCGATCACCCGTCGCTCGCCGGTGGCGGTCGAATACCTCTTCACATCGGCATCGATCGCCAGAATCAACGGCGGACCACCGGCCTTCTCCACGTCGATCGCCGCGCCCACGCGTGCCTGCCGCGGCAACGTAAAGGTGCCATCCGCGAATTCCGGCTGACGGATGTTCCGCATCACCGCGCCCAGACGGATCGGTCCGGCGGCGGCGAGCACGCCGGCATCGAGGTCCAGCCGGCTCTCGGCGTCGCCGCCTTCAAGGTCCTCGGCGCGATCCAGCAGATCGTCGACCGCACCTGTCGCATCTGCTGCGCCGGCACGCACCGTTCCGCGAACGTATTTCAAGGTGGCTCCCGCGTGGACTCCTGGAAGAACCGATTGGACGAACGTCAGGCCCAACGCGCTGACGGAAATCGACCGCGATGACACTTCGGCCCGTGTATCTTCTCGGTTCACCAGGAGCTGATCTGTAGGCCCGAATCCCCGTATGTCGGTGATTCTTAAGCGGTAATAGCTAAAGCCAATCGCTGGAGTGGTTGCCGCAAACCAGGACATGCGATCGCGGCGCGCGGGAATTTGTTCTTTCAAGTCCGTCATTGCCCGTCCCGCGGAAACGTCCGCGAAAGGGCCGGCGGCGAGTCCGCCCGGGTTCCACCAGGTTGCGGTGCCGTCGGAGGCTACCGCGACAAACGCGCCTCCCATTCCGAGCGCGCGGTTTCCCACGCTTTCGATAATCTGCGCGGAACTGCTGGAGGCAATGGACAGGACAACGGTCGCGAAGAGTATTGGACGCATAGCAGCTATAGTTGGAAAAATCGTCATCGTAGCAGGAGTACCCATTTGAGCTCGCTCGCCGCGCGCATGTACGGTGTCATCCGGCACCCGCGCGCCACGTTCGTGTCCATCCTCCCGACCCGGTCGTGGGTCGCTGTCCTTATCGTCACAAGTGCGATCACATTCGTGTGTGCGCTCGGTTTCCTGAGCACAGCTGTCGGCAGACAGGCGCTCGTCGATCAATGGGAGCGAACCGCGACGGCATTCGGTCGAACGGTGGACGATGCAGCGTATGCGCAGATGGAGGACCGCGCGGAGCACGGAGGCATCGGGTTGGCCTACGCGGCAGGGACGGCGCTGGCCTACGGGCCGCTGCTCGCCGTTTCCGTCGCCGGGCTGCTGTTCCTCGCGCTGAAACGCCGGCGACCATTCACGGAACTGCTCACAATTGCTGCATATTCGGGTGTGATCCTTGCCCTGCGCCAGGTGATTTCCACACCTATTTATTACGTGCAGGAATCCATCGCCAGCCCGACGACGCTGGTGCGTTTCTTCGGGATGCTCGACGAGGCGTCGCCCCTGGCGCGTTTCCTCGGCGTCATCGATTTGTTCGTCGTCTGGTACATCGTCGTGCTCGCCATTGGCGTGTCGGTGGTTTCGAGGCAACCGACTCGCGGTCTGGCGCTCGCCTTCGCCGGTGCATACCTCGCGCTTGCGTTGCTAGCCGCGCTGATGATGGCCGTGTCAGGCGGCACCGCATGAAACGGCGGCTGTGGCTGCTCGCCGGTGTGATTGTTGTGCTGGTCGCCGTCGGGGCGATCGGGGCACGGATCTATCGCAACCGAAACACCTTTCCCGAGGTGACGGTCGAAGCCACACGCATGCGCGACCTCGACGCGATTGTTTCCGCGTCGGGCAAGATTCAACCCAAACGACAGGTCAACATCTCTGCGACGACCATGGGCCGCGTGACACGCCTGGCCGTGCAGGAAGGCCAGCGCGTGAAGGCCGGGCAATTCCTGCTGGAGATCGACCCGCGGTCGCTCGCCGGCCAACTCGAGCGCGGCGAGGCAAGCGTGGCGGCCGCGCGCTCCGCGTTGCAGCAGTCGAGAGTGGCTGTGGACCAGGCGAGGACGACTCTGGAACTGGCGCAGCAAACGTTCAAGCGACAGCAGGAGCTTGCAAAAGACGGCCTGACGCCGCGCGAGGCGCTCGAACGCGCTCAGAACGAGGTCGCCGTCCGGGAGGCGGAGCTCAAGGCGCGTCAGCAGGACGTACAAACGCGTGAACAGCAGATCAAGCAGGAGCAGGCCGGCCTCTCGACAACGCGATATAACCTGAGCCAGGTGACCATCTCCGCACCGATGGACGGCATCGTCACGCGGCGCAATATCGAAGAAGGCGAGAACGTGGTCGTCGGCACGATGAACAACGCGGGAACGGTGCTGCTCACCGTCGCCGATATGTCCGCCATTCAGGCGGAGATCGAAGTTGACGAGACCGACATTCCGAACGTCGTCATCGGGCAGCCGGCGGTGGTCACGATTGATGCGGTGCCGGATCGGATGTTCAAAGGTCATGTCACGGACATCGGGAACAGCCCGATCCAGGCGACGGCGCAGACGAACAACACCGGCCAGCGGCAGGCCACCAATTTCAAGGTCGTGGTCACGATCGACGAACCGGTCCCCGACGTACGTCCGGGATTCACGTGCACAGCCGAGATCACGACGGCGACGCGGAAGAACGTCATCTCCGTCCCGATTCAATCGCTGACCGTCCGGGAGATGCTCTTCGACGCAAACGGTACGCTCGTTCACGAACCCCCACCACCAATCCAGCGGCGGTTCTTTGGCACGCCCGCGCCGCAAGCGCCGCCGCCGCCGAAGGAGCCTGGGCCGGGTCAGACGCGCAAGGAAACGGAAGGCGTGTTCGTCGCGCGTGACGGCAAAGTGGTGTTTGAACCCGTAAAGACCGGGATCGCCGGCGAGCGCTACTTCGAGGTCGTCTCAGGTCTGAAACCCGGGGACAAGATTGTCACCGGTCCCTTCGACTCGGTACGGCAGATCGCCGACGGCTCGTCAGTAACGGTGAAGTAGAAGAATTCGGGTTTTGCAGATCTTCGAATCCGTCCGCCTCGCGCTAGCGACCATCTGGGGCAACAAACTGCGGTCCCTGATGACGCTGCTCGGCAACATCGTCGCGGTAACGTCAATCGTCACCGTCGTGTCCTTGATCCAGGGGATGAACGCGATGGTGTCGAATGCGATCGTCACCCAGGTCGGCGCGGACGCATTCGTCGTGCAGCGCACGCCGTTCACGCGCACCGACGACGACATCGAGCGCGTGCGAGCCAACCCGACCATCACGCTCGACGAAGCCGACGCTGTCCGATCGTTCAGTCCCGTCATCCGCTCCGTCATGGCGCAGGCACAGCAGCCGGCGTCAGTGTCGTACCGGACGCAGGTGCTCGACCGCGTGATGATCCAGGGTGTGACATCCGACTACCTGGACTTCGCCACCTTCGACGCGGAGCGCGGCCGGATGATGAGCGCCATCGAGGTCGAACGCAGCCGGCCGGTGGCGCTGCTCGGCGTGGACACGACGACCGCGCTCTTTGGCGACGAGAACCCGATCGACAAGATCGTGCTCATCGAAGGCGTTCACTTTCGCGTGGTTGGCGTCAGCAAGAAAAAGGGCGGGTTCCTCGGTAACTCGCTCGACTCGTTCGCGGTCATACCGCTCGGCGCCTACGTGAAGCTGTTCGGCTCGCGCCCGCCGCTCGTTCTGTCGGTCAAACCCGTTACGCCGGCGCTGATGACGAGTGCGATGGACGACGCGACGGTCGCGTTGCGCGTGGCGAGACACCTCAAGCCATCGCAGCCGGACAACTTCGGCATCATCACCTCAGACACCGTGCTTGGCCTTTACCACCAGGCGACCACGGGTATCTTCGCGGTCCTTGTCGGCGTTGTCGCGTTGTCTCTCGTCGTCGGCGGCATCGTCATCATGAACATCATGCTGATGGTGGTCAGCGAGCGCACTCGCGAGATTGGACTGCGCAAGGCGCTCGGGGCACGACGCACCGACATCCTGTGGCAGGTGCTGACGGAGTCCGTCACCCTCTCGATGTGCGGCGGA